>Ga0209231_1001259_pt1 | contig 9945 bp, 8 predicted proteins | sample Deesub45470m_DNA_FD_188086 | JGI IMG/M metagenome (GOLD analysis project Ga0209231, IMG submission 188086) | Deep subsurface microbial communities from North Pacific Ocean - 450_OLKR46/470m Metagenome (SPAdes) (version 2) | ecosystem: Environmental > Terrestrial > Deep subsurface > Unclassified ... | reverse complement strand
GCCATCTATTTCAAACGCCAAATCATCTTTGTGAATTCCGGCGCTTGTATATTGAAGCACCCTGTCACGTTCCACATTTTGTTCGAACAATTCCATAAAATTTGATTCCTCCAACTGTGTTTTATAAACCAAATTCACTTGCTCTTTGCTTGAGGAAATTGCCGCATAACGTTCCCTTAAAATGGGGATAAACGCTTCCAGAAATTCAGTTCGCTTTTTAAAAATAACAGTTCCGTATGATTCAAGTTGCTCATTGTACACTTTTAAATTGAGTGCGTCAAATGTTCGGTTTGCCGCAAAATACTTCAACAAAGAATTTCGTTGTGTGAGCACTTTGTTGTATTTAATAACAGATTGCAAATACAATTTATCGGATTGCGAAATCACATTGTCCATAAATTTTCGTCGCGTATCGCTTCCCTCAACAATTAAATCACTGTCGCCCGGAGAAATAATCACCAAAGGCAAATAGCCAATATGTTCCGAAAATTTTTCATACGCCTTGCCGTTGCGTTTCACCACTTTTTTATTTCCGCGTTTCAAACTGCAAACAACACTTTCGCTTTTATCATTAATTTGATAAGCGCCTTCAATCATAAAAAAGTCTTCAAAATGCTTAATGTTTTGTGTTGCCGCCGGATTGAAGTAACTTTTTGCAAAAGACAGGTAATAAATGGCATCCAAAACAGTCGTTTTTCCAACACCGTTATTCCCCACAAAACAATTAATTTTTTCCTGGAAATCAAATGTTTGAGACTCGAAATTTTTAAAATTTACCAGTGTTATTTTTTGTAAATGCATCTATTTTTTTTGAAAGTTTAAAATTATTGAAAATAAATGAAAATTTAGGCACAAATGCATTTTTACTTTCCAATTAAAAATTCTATTTTTGCGCCTACAAATTTCTAAGAAATGGCAACATACAAAAAGACAGGAAGTAAAATTAAAGATGCTCAAAAAAATATTGAAGATAATTCAACTACCGCTGAAGTTTTTAAAACTTTAGACCAAACAGCTTCAAAATCTGAGCAATTTATTCAAAAAAATCAAACCATCATTTTTATAGTAATTGGTCTTATAGTCGCTTCCATATTGGGCTATCTGGCATATCAAAAATACGTGAAAGCGCCTAAAGAAAAAGAAGCTGCAAATGAATTGGCATTTCCTAAAGCTTATTTTGACAATGCGATAAACAATACTGTGGCAGCAGACTCATTATTTACCTTAGCATTAAAAGGAGCCGACGGAAAATATGGTTTTGTTGATATTGCCGATGAATACAGCGGCACAAAAGCAGGGAATTTGGCCAATTATTACGCCGGAATTTCTTACTTAAGATTAAAACAATATAAAGAAGCTATCGACTATTTAGAAGATTTTTCATCAAAAGATGAATTATTAGGTCCTGTTGCAAATGGCGCTATTGGTGATGCTTTTGCCGATATCAATCAGCCACAAGATGCTTTCGACTATTATGTTAAAGCGGCTGAATTAAAAGACAACAACTTTTCAACACCATTATTCCTTTTCAAAGCAGGAAATACAGCTATGGAATTGGAAAACTATTCGAAAGCCCAAGAATTGTTTGAAAAAATAAAAAACGATTATCCAAATGCTGTTGAGGCCCAAAACATTGATATTTATATCAATAAAGCTGCCTTTGCATCAAAAAAATAAGATAAATGGCCACAACTAATTTATCTGATTACGATAAAACAGCAATCCCAAACGCGAAAGACTTTCGGTTTGGGATTGTTGTTTCTGAATGGAATGCAGATATTACAGAAAATTTGTATTTGGGTGCCGAACAAGCCTTACTGGAAAACGGAACGCTGATAGAAAACATCGTTCGTTATAATGTTCCCGGGAGCTTTGAACTTATTTTTGGCTGTAAATATATGTTGGAAACCGAAGAAGTAAATGCCATAATTGCTATTGGAAACGTAATTCAAGGTGAAACAAAGCATTTCGATTTTGTTTGTGAAGGCGTTACGCAAGGCATTAAAGACCTGAATATCAAATACAATGTTCCTGTTATTTTTTGTGTGCTGACCGACAACAACAAACAGCAATCTATCGATCGCTCTGGCGGAAAACACGGTAACAAAGGTATCGAATGTGCCATTGCAGCCATAAAAATGGCCGCATTAACAGCGTTTTAACACGCTAATTATCCACAAAACTTGACCACCTCTTTTTAATTCAGTATTTTTGATTTTTACTGATTAATTTAATTTTATGTTTGGGAAATTATTTAAGCCTCAATCGCATTATGTTTTTAATTATAAGCCTCGTTATTATGATGAGCGCAAAGAACGTTTGCGAAATTTAGAAAAGAAATACCACAATCCTGACGGATCCGATACCGAAATTTCCAAAATTAGCCTTTCAAAAAATAGTTTAAGAAACGATTGGGTCAAAAATAAAAGAAGTGCCACAGACCGGTCCACAAATTTAAGACTGGCCATAATTATCGCTATTTTAGTGGGCATTGCCGCCTATATTTTAGGATTACATACCTTATTTTAATGCCCGATATCATACAGTTATTACCCGATCACGTTGCAAATCAAATTGCGGCAGGTGAAGTCGTACAAAGACCCGCATCAGTTGTAAAAGAGTTGATGGAAAACGCCATTGATGCAGAAGCCACCAGCATAAAACTCATTGTCAGGGAAGCCGGAAAAACACTTATTCAGGTGATAGATAATGGCAAAGGAATGAGCCAAACCGATGCACGTCTGAGTTTTGAACGCCACGCAACTTCAAAAATAAAAAAGGCTGAAGATTTATTCAATTTGCACACCAAAGGATTTCGGGGTGAAGCATTGGCTTCCATTGCTGCCATTGCACACGTGGAATTGCGGACAAAACAGGAAGAACAGCAATTGGGTTCGTGTTTAAAAATTGAAGGAAGCACCTTGATTTCTCAAGAAAATATTTCAACGCCCACAGGAACATCCGTAGCCGTTAAAAATTTGTTTTACAACATTCCTGCCAGAAGAAATTTCTTAAAATCGAACACCATTGAAACGCGTCATATTGTGAACGAATTTCAACGCGTGGCGCTGGCGCATCCCAATATTGCATTTTCGTTTTATCACAATGAAAATGAAGTTTACAATTTAACCACCGGCAATTTGCGTCAACGCATCGTGGCCATTTTGGGTAAAAAAACAAATGAAAAATTGGTGCCCATTCACGAGATCACCGATTTGGTGGAAATTAAAGGTTTTGTCACCAAACCAGAGTTTGCGAAAAGAAAAAGAGACGAGCAATTCTTTTTTGTGAACGATCGTTTTATAAAAAATTCCTATCTAAATCACGCCGTTTCAAGCGCTTTTGAAAATTTATTGTCGGGTGGCCATTATCCAACCTACTTTTTATATTTAACCGTGCCGACAAACAGCATCGACATCAATATTCATCCGACCAAAACGGAAATAAAATTTGATGACGAAAAAACGTTGTATGCCATTTTACGTTCTGCCGTAAAACACAGTCTGGGACAATACAATGTTGGCCCAATTCTGGATTTTGACCGTGATGCAACCCTTGACACGCCTTACCATTTAAAAGATAAAAATTTGCCAAATCCAAGGGTGACGGTGAATCCCGACTTTAATCCGTTTAAATCTGAGGAACAAAAATCCATTCATTTTCCCTTCAGAAGAGAAAAAAATATGGAATGGGAAAGTTTGTATAACGGACTCGACAGCGAAGGCATCGATATTAAATCGGAAACCGCTGATGCCAGTTTGTTTTCAGAAGAAAAAGAGAACAGTAAAACCTATCAGGTCCATAAAAAATATATTGTCAGCAGCATCAAATCGGGCATTGTTTATATCAATCAGCAATTGGCGCACCAACGTATTTTATACGAAGAATTTTTGGGAAATATCACGTTTAAAGATGCAATGAGCCAGCAATTGTTGTTTCCTTTGGAATTGTCGTTCAACACCTCAGATATCGCCTTGATCAAAGAAATTAAAACCGAATTGGAAAGCATCGGATTTTTGTTTGGCGAAATTTCTAACGACTCGCTGGTGGTGATGGGAATGCCGGTGAATATCATTGAAAGCCAAATTCCTGCCATTATTGAGCACTTGCTGGAAGACATTAAAAATGACATTCCCGACACAAGTTTTAGCCAGGTTGATATGATGGCAAAAAGTCTGTCGAAAAGTTTGGCGATAAAAACAGGCACGAAACTTGACTTAAAAGAGCAAGAAGATATTGTAAATAAACTATTTTTGTGCAAACAACCGGATAGTTCCCCTTTTGGGAAAAGAACGTTTGTAACAGTAAATATTGATGAAATTGATAAAAAATTTAACAATTAACCGTTGTTAACGAGATAATTATGGGAAGAATGACCGAAGCCGTTAAACATATAATCATTTTAAATGTTATATTATTTATTGCGCCGCAATTAATGCCTGATTTAAATTTACAAAACTTATTTGCTTTGTATTTTCCCGAAAATGAAAAATTTGGGTTTTGGCAATTTTTAACGCATATGTTTATGCACGGCGGATTCGCCCATATCTTGTTTAATATGTATGGTTTGTGGGCCTTTGGAACGCCGTTGGAGCAAATGTGGGGAAGAAATAAATTTATATTTTTCTACCTATCAGCTGGTTTGGGTGCGGGCGCCATTTACACTTTGGTGAATTATTACCAATTCAATTCTGTGTATGACCAATTGGTCAGCATTGGTTTAACGGGTGCCGATATCCAAAGCATTTTGAACACAGGAAGTTACAATCCACAAATATTGGAAACAATCTCGGGCGATCAACTTTCGGAGTTTTACGCCACTTACCACACGCCTGCCGTTGGCGCATCTGGCGCGGTTTACGGAATTTTGGTGGCATTTGGCATGGCATTCCCTAACGCAAAATTGGCCTTGATATTTTTCCCTGTGCCCATCGCCGCAAAATATTTTATTCCTGTAATCATTTTGGGAGATGTATTCTTCGGAATCACAAAATATTCTGTTGGAAATGTGGCGCATTTTGCCCACGTTGGCGGGGCGTTGATCGGATTTATAATCGCTTGGTATTGGAAACAAAACCAATTTAAACAATGGAACTAAATTGAGCTTCATAAACGACATAAAACAAGCTTTCTACAAAGCCAATATTGTTGAAAAAATAATATACATCAACGTATTTTTATTTTTAATCACGTTTTTGTTTACTGACTTTGTCATTAACTGGTTTGCGTTGCCGGCTGGTTTTGATGATTTTTTACACAAACCATGGACGCTGATTTCCTATGCGTTTATACATCAGGGATTTTTTCATATTTTGTCAAACTTGCTGGTTTTATACTATCTCGGAAATTTATTTTTGAATTTTTATTCGAGAAAACAATTTTTAAATTGTTATTTTTCAGGAGCTGTTTTTGGCGGAATTATTTTTTTAGGATATTATTCTTTCATCGACAAATCCGAGGCGGGTGCTTTGGCTGGTGCTTCTGCGGCTGTTACCGCAGTTTTTATAGCCATTGCAACCAGGATACCTCGTTACGCACTGCAATTGCGTTTCATTGGCAGCGTTGAATTGTGGGTAATGGCTGCTATTTGGGTGGTTTTAAGCATCCTGCAAATTGCAAGTCCGGAAAAAGGAAGCGCCATCGCGCATTTAAGCGGTGCAGCTTTTGGTTTTATGTATGCCAAACAATTGGAAAAAGGAAATGATATCGGGAAATGGTTTGAAAGTATGGTCAATCTTTTTACAAATTCCTTCAGCTCAAAAAAATCGGGTCCTTTAAAAACTGTTTATAAATCCGGTAAAAAAAGTTCCGCAGAAGAGGTTTCAAAGACAAAACAACGAAAAATAAATGATATCTTAGATAAGATTAGCAAATCGGGTTACGAAAGTTTATCCCAAGAAGAAAAAGACTTTTTATTTAGATCCGGAAAAGAATAAACGATAAAACGAGCATAACAAATTTTGATACACACAGAAATGATTAATAGCGATCCTGCCAGTCCGGCAGGCAGGCTGCATCTGTACCAATAAAAAAAATAAAATATTAACAGATGAAAAATTTAGGCCTTATTGATAAATTTATTTTTATCCTGAATTCTCTTTTCGCCACTTTGCTTCTTTTGTCGTACCTAAATTACTACATTTCCCCAAATACCATTACATTTTTCTCATTGATAAGCTTGGTCATTCCCGTATTAATCGTCATAAACTTACTTTTTGCGGTCTATTGGCTCATTCGGTTAAAAAAACAAATACTTCTCTCATTATTCGTGTTGACTATTGGTTATCAATACATTGCGAAATTTTATACCTTTAGGGAAAAAGAAGTCCTGATGACAGATGATGTGAAGATTATGAGCTATAACGTAAGAATGTTCAATCTTTACAATTGGATTAACGAAAAAAATGTGGATGAAAAAATATATGATTTTATCAATGCCAAAGATCCTGATATTTTATGCATACAAGAATATCATTCTTCCTTAAAAAAAGGATTAAAATATCCTTATGAATATGTAAAAATAAGTAATGAGAACAACCATTTTGGCCACGCTATTTTTTCAAAATTTAAAATCATCAATTCGGGTTCCTTAAATTTTTCCAATTCCGGCAACAATGCCATTTTTGCTGATATCATCAAAAACCGCGACACCATCCGTGTATATAACATCCATTTGGAAAGCTTAAATTTAAGTCCGAAAGAAGATTATTTCACCCAGGAAAATTCAGAAAAATTTAGAAGAAGGGTTGAAAAAGCCTTTAAAATCCAAGAAAATCAAGCTATTTTAATTGCAGACCATATAAAAAATACCAATTTAAAATCCATTATTTGCGGAGATTTTAACAACACCGCATTTTCCTGGGTTTATCATCATTTGAAAAAAGGAAAAAATGATGCTTTTGAGGTTGCAGGCAAAGGTTTTGGCAGAACCTACGACTACAAATTACCGGTAAGAATAGATTATATCTTAACCGATGACCTTATTAAAGTCAATAATTTTAAGACCTATGAGGTAAAATTTTCAGATCATTTTCCCATTATGGCGCGAATAAATTTTTAGGACAAACTGATAAGTGTCAGTGCTAAAAAAATTATAATTTCGTATTTTTCCGAACCATTTATAAAAACAAACCCTTTTATGAAAAAAATATTTTTATTGCTGTTTTTAGGAACCTTTCTCACAGGATTTTCCCAACAAAAAACATTAAGTCTGGAAGATGCCGTTTTAGGCTATCAAAAAGGATTGAATCCCGCCTCATTAAACGACCTGAAATGGGTGAATAATTCGAATAGTTACGTTTTTCAAAAAGACAATGCATTGATTTTTACCGATGCCGTTTCAAACAAGATTACCAAAAATATTCCGCTTTCCGATCTTCAAAAAAACTATCCTGAATTAAAGCGATTTCCACGAATTATGGAGATATCCACCAATGAGTTGGTGTTTTCCTATAAAAATTTTATTGAAACCTTTAATCATAACAACTTATCAAGAAGTGCTACCATTTCTTACGATGAAGCGGCAGAAAATAAAGAATACAATGCAAAAGCCAAGGCAATTGCTTATACCTTGAACAACAATTTATATCTTGGAACTGCGGCAAACCCAAAAATTGCGGTGACCAATATTGAAGATAAGAATATTGTGTCCGGACAAGCGATTCACAGAAGTGAATTTGGCATTGTGAAAGGAACTTTCTGGAGCCCCGAAGGAAATTATTTGGCATTTTACCAAAAAAATGAAAGCAATGTAACCGATTATCCTTTGGTTGATATCACCACTTACCCAGCTTCATTAAAGAATATTAAATATCCGATGGCCGGCCAAGGCAGCGAAATTGCCAAAATTGGGATTTATAATTTACAAACACAACAAACTGTTTACTTGAATATTGATACTTCCGACGAACATTATCTGACAAATTTATCCTGGACACCCGATGAAAAATACGTGTTGGTTGCTGAAATTAACCGAGGCCAAAATCACGTTTGGTACAACCGTTATGAGGTTGCAACAGGCAATAAAGTGAATACCTTGTTTGAAGAAACCAATGACAAATGGACCGAACCAGAGCAAGCTGCCGTATTTTTACCCAACAGCAACACCAACTTTTTATGGTTTAGCGAGCGGGACGGATTTATGAATTTGTACCACTACACCACCGAAGGTAAACTGGTGAAACAAGTGACAAAATTCAATTGGGTGGTGACCGGAATTTTAGGTTTTGACGAAAGCGAAAAAAATGTATTTATTACAGGAACCGGAACCGATCCAAGAGAAATGCATACGTTTAAAGTGAATTTAAAATCCGGAAAATATGACAAACTTACCAATACAAACGGAACGCATTCCACGCAATTAAGCACCAATGGGAAGTATTTAATTGACAGTTACAGCAACTTGACCATTCCTGCAAAAATTGAAATAGTTGATACCAATAAAGGAAAATCAACTTCCATATTTACAGCTGAAAATCCGCTAAAAAACTACAACTTGGGAACCACCGAATTTGTAAACCTGAAAGGAAAAAACGGCACCGACTTGTATGCGAAAATCACAAAACCAGCCAATTTTGATGCTACAAAAAAATATCCGGTCTTGGTTTATGTATATGGCGGTCCGCACGCGCAATTGGTCAAAAATTCGTGGTTGGCAGGTTCTAATTTATGGATGGTGGCATTTGCATCCTTAGAAAATTATATCGTTTTTACGATTGACAACAGAGGTTCAGAAAATAGAGGCTTCACCTTTGAAAGCAGTATTCACCGCAATTTGGGTGATGTTGAAATCGAAGACCAGCTCACAGGAATTGACTATTTGAAATCACTGGATTTTGTGGACAGCAAAAGAATTGCCGTTAACGGATGGAGTTATGGCGGATTTATGACCACCAGTTTAATGCTTCGAAACCCGGGCGTTTTCACCACTGCTGTTGCCGGCGGACCGGTAACCGACTGGAAATATTATGAAGTGATGTACGGAGAACGTTATATGGATACGCCTCAGGAAAACCCTGAAGGTTACGAAAAAGCAAAAGTTCACAATTACATTAAAAATTTAGACGGTAAATTACTGCTGATTCACGGCAGTGTAGATCCGGTTGTGGTTCCGCAGCACAGTATGACCTTGTTGCAGGAAGCCGTTAAACAAAAAATACAGATAGATTTTTTCACCTATCCAATGCACGAACACAATGTTGGCGGCATTGACAGGGCACATTTGATAAAAAAAATGATGGATTATATTGTTGAAAATAATAAAAGTCCCCTAACCCCCAAAGAGGAAATTTAATAAATTGCTAAATTTGAAGGCAATAGAAAATTAACAATTTGTAATTTTTAAATACCTGACACAATACTTTAGCGTTTAAATAGTAAACAAGAAATTATAATTATCTCATGAAACCCCAAATTTTAGTAAGCCCCGACAAATACTCCATCGTTAAAATTGATCAAGGCGAATTGGTCAGCTTTTTAAAAAATAAGGAAGAACTGATTCACCAAAAAGGAGAACCAGGATGGCGGAATTCCGACACCGAAATGTTTCCAGTCATTGGCCCGACAGAAGCGGCTGATTTTACGGTTGTAACGCCAAAAGGCAAGGCGATTCAGGACCAGCACGGACTTTTACGGGAACTGACATACAATTTAATGGAAAGCGGTGAACATTTTGCCGTTTTCCAAAAAGACTATGCTGCAAATACCAGTGTAAAAAATTCAAAGTTCCCTGAAAAATCACCAAAGGAAAAATTGTCCTGGCCTTATGATTTCAGATTCAAAAAATTATTTGAATTGTCAAACGATTCCCTTAAAATTACTTTTGAGATTGAGGCCGGAAAAGGAATGCCATTTATGCTGGGTTACCATCCTGCATTTAAATTATCGGGCGACAAAAGTGAAATTTGCAAAACAAAAACTCAGGAAGTTTCCCTTCAAAAAATCTTG
>Ga0209231_1001258_pt1 | contig 9975 bp, 10 predicted proteins | sample Deesub45470m_DNA_FD_188086 | JGI IMG/M metagenome (GOLD analysis project Ga0209231, IMG submission 188086) | Deep subsurface microbial communities from North Pacific Ocean - 450_OLKR46/470m Metagenome (SPAdes) (version 2) | ecosystem: Environmental > Terrestrial > Deep subsurface > Unclassified ... | reverse complement strand
AACTGAAGGATTGTATGGTTACGACGGAGAACAGCACGATCAGCACTAATGAAGTGCTCAGTGTGAACCAGAAGCGTTTATTTCTGAGTGTCATTCCTTATCCTTTCAGTATGGCGCGGGGCAGGTCATGCAAGCCCATTATCCGGTCTACGCCGCCCAGTTTGATCGCTTCCTTGGGCATGCCGAACACCACGCAGCTTTCCTCATCCTGTGCGATGGTCGGCGCGCCGCCATCATGCATTTCCTTCATTCCCCTCGCGCCATCGTCACCCATGCCCGTCATGATGATGCCGGTGGCGTTTTTTCCGGCGAATTTCGCCACCGAGCGAAACAGCACGTCTACCGAAGGACGATGGCGGTTAACCAGCGGGCCGTCCTTGACCTCGACGTGGTAATACGCGCCGCTGCGTTTGAGCAGCATGTGCTTGCCTCCGGGCGCAATCAGCGCCAGTCCGGGCATGACCCGGTCATTGTTTTGCGCTTCCCTGACCTCGATTTCGCACACGCTGTTGAGGCGTGCGGCAAATGAAGCGGTAAATTTTTCCGGCATGTGCTGCACGATGATAATGCCGGGACACACGCGCGGCAGGGCGGTGAGCACGGCTTCCAGCGCCTGCGTTCCCCCGGTGGACGTGCCGATGGCCACGATGCGTTCGGTGGTCTGATCCATCGCATGCGCACCGGCGGCAGGCAGCATCGCATCGGCCGTCAGCTTGTCGGCGGTTTTGTGTGCCTTGCTGAAGGCGGGTTTGAGGCGAATGACGTTGACCTGTGACGCTTCTTTTACGGCCAGAATCAGATCGGCTGCCGAATCGCTCAGAAATTGCTTGAGTCCGATCTTGGGTTTGGTGACGATGGTCACCGCGCCGGCTTCCATGGCCTGAACCGTGGTCGCGGCGCCCTGTTCGGCCAGCGACGAACAGATCACCACGGGGGTGGGGCGTTCTGCCATGATTTGCTTCAAGAAAGTGATGCCGTCCATGCGCGGCATCTCAATGTCCAGCACGATGACATCCGGCCACTCGTGTTTCATTCTATCCATCGCAAAAATCGGGTCGGATGCGGTAGCTACGACGCGTATAGAGGGGTCGCGTTCGAGTATGGCCTGCAGTACCTGACGCACCACGGCGGAATCATCTACTATCATCACTTTGATTTTATTCATTTTTTAATGGACTACAGTTTTCGGTGCTTCATCAGTACACTGCCGTCGCATAAATCAAAGATGATGCGGCGGTGGCCGCTGCCGCCCACATGTTCGGCATGTATCTCGAATCCGTGCTGCTTCAGCAATATCCGCGCAGCTTCAATATTGTCGAGGGCGACATTCAGCGTTTGCCGTGAGGGTACATGCTCGAACATGTTGCCGCCGCCGAATAACTTGACATGATAATCGCACGGCCGGGTATTGTGTCTGGCAATTTCGCGCAGCATCAGCTCGATCGCCTCGTCGGCATAGTGGCCTTTGGGTTCATGGTTTATCTGTTTGGATCGGTTAGGCAGCACGAAATGACACATGCCGCCTATGCGCAGCAGCGGATGCCAGAGCGCAATGGAAATGCAGGAACCCAGCACGGTATGGATGCGGATCAATTTGTCGGAAAAATGAAGGTCTCCCGGCAGCAGGTAAATTTCAGTTGGCTCGGCGGGCTGCGGCATGGCTGATTTCATCGTTTGCCATAGATGGCCGGTGCCAGCGGACGCAGGGTGTCCACTATGCCGTTCAGGCTCTCCGAGTGACCGATCAGAAAATGACCGCCGGGCTTCAGCAGCGGCAACATGCGTTGCACAATCTGGCGTTTGGTTTCCTGATCGAAGTAAATCATCACATTGCGCAGAAATATCAGATCGAACACGCCCAATGACGGCAGGGGCTGGTTCAGGTTGACCTGCATGAAATTCACCCTGCTGCGCAGTTTTTTATCCACCAGCAGGGTGTTCTTTTGCGAATTGATACCCTTCAGGCAGTAACGCGACAGATGCTCCCCGGAAATGCCGTCTATGCGATCCATGGGGTAGTGTCCGGTGCGCGCGCGATCCAGCACCCGCGTGCTGATATCCGAGGCCACCACTTCCCAGGGCGCATCGCCCAGATGGTCGGCGAGCACCATGGCGATGCTGTAAGCTTCCTCGCCGCTGGAACAGGCCGCGCTCCACACTCTGAAATTCTGCCCGGGTTTGTGCTCAGCTAAAACTTTTTCGCGCAGGAAATCGAAATGTTTGGGTTCGCGGAAAAAATAGGTCTCGTTGGTGGTCAGCAAGTCCACCAACACCTGAAGTTCATCGTCGTTTTTGCCGCCGGAAAGCAGATTGAAATAATCGCCAAAGCTGCGCAGACCGTAGTGAGTCAGCCGTTTGGACAGTCGTCCGCTGACCAGCGCGTTTTTCGCGGGTGACAGGCTGATGCCGGCAAGCTGGTAAATCAGCTGCTGGAATTGGGTAAATTCCGGCTCGCTCAGTGTGGCGATGGACATCGGTCTAATCCCTGATTCCCGAACCTACATCCAGGTCGGCAAACCAGTTAATGAAGCGTTTGACATCTTTGCCGCGATAGATGGCGCCGTGTTGCGGACAGAGCAGGTCGATGTCCAGCCGGCTGACGCGCTCGCACCAGCTCAGCTTGGCCTTGTTTGAACCCATCCAGCGGCGGTGAAAATCCCGCGAGTGGCGGATGTGACGGTCGAAATTTTCGACATACAGACCGCTCTCTTCAGGCGGCAGCAAGGCCGCTCCCACATCGCCGGAAAACAGAATGCGGGCCTTGCGATCGTACAGATGGAAGTTTCCTGATGAATGCAAATAATGGGCAGGCAGCGCTTCCAGCATCAATCCGCCCAGTGAGAGAGTGGCGCCTTCGTCTGGAATGGCCACAAACGTGTCGGCTGTGCCGCCGAAGTGGGGGACAAATGAGCCCCACAGCCAGCTCAGGTGGCATTTCAGCTCCGGATTGAAATCCAGCCACAGCGCCAGCGACGAAATGACGTCGGGGTCCTGATGCGAGGCAAATAGATGGCGTATGGTGTAAGGGTCTATCTCGGCGCTGATGGCGGAGAACACCGCAGAAAATATTTCCATGCCACCCGGGTCGGCCAGTAGCGCTTCGCTGCCGTTGAGCACCAGATATTCATTGGTGTCGATCAGATGACCGGGCTTTTCCGGGTCGCGTGCCACTACCGCCCACTTGTGAGCGCCGTCTTCATAGATGAATTCAAGTTTTTTCATTAGTCCGCCAATTGCATACGTAACAGTTTCAGTGTGGAAAATATTTCGTCCACCGTTCCCTCGATCTGGCTGGCCACCTGTTTCAGCGTGGTGCTCATATCGCCCCCATACACCGCCTCGATTTTGGCGCTGCGCGACAGGGACCGGCCCGATTCACACAGTTGCAGGACGCGGTTGAGCTGTAATCTCAGCCTGTGCCAATCCTGGCTGATTTCTTCTTCAACAACGCCCATGCGCGCTTCCACCCGGGCGAGGGTCGGTTCTGCCCATTTGCGCACGGACTTGTTGGCCTTCATGACAGCCATGAAATGGCTATGCTGCTGGCGCTGTCTCTGCATCGCGGCGGCATCCCTGACCAGGCTGAAAATCAGTTCACCCAATCCGTTCATCGCCGCGTCCAGATTGCGACTGAACAGCCTCAATTCGGATGACACGACGGCGAAGCCGCGCGAGCGCTCGCCGGAACGCTTGGCTATCAGCATCGCATTGAGCGCGACCAGGTTGACGCCCGATGAAATGCGGATCACCTTCTTGATGTCCTCGTTGGCCTTGACCACGCGGTGCAGGCTGCTGATGGTGTAATTCACGATATTCATCCCCGTTCAAGTCGCTGTGAGCATGGCGGGCGGGGTGTCGCTCAGCTGTCCCAGCGTGGCCATCTCGTCGATGGCGAGTACGTGGTTGACCGCGATGATGACGACAAATTTACCCTCTATTTTACCCATGCCGCTGATGAAATCGGCCCGTATCCGTGCACCAAACGAGGGTGCCTGCTCGATCTCGCTATCGGGTATTTCCAGCACTTCGTTGACGGTATCGACCACTACACCGACATCCTGGCAACCGTCTCCCGAATCGATTTCGATGATCACGATGCAGGTGCGCCGGGTAAGCTCACTGGCACTGCGCCCGAAGCGCACCGCCAGATCGATCACCGGCACCACGCTGCCGCGCAGATTGATTACACCGCGTACGAATGCCGGCATCATCGGCACCGTAGTGATGTGGCCATACTCGATGATTTCCTTGATGTTGAGGATGGGGACGGCAAACATCTCGCCACCCAGCAGGAAGGTCAGATACTGGCTTTGCCCCTCGTCGCGCTCTGCGACCTGGGTGGGTTGTTCCGTACGAACGATGGCTCCCATGGTGGTCTCCTAGAACCGGACGAAGTCGTTTTCGTCCGGCTCCGCTCCAGTGTTTGTCCGTGTCAGGCCTGTGCCGGCAGAGGGCATCTTTCTTGAGGAAAGCGGGTTGCTCGTCTGCCTGGCGCGGGGTGCTGCATCGATGTCGACGCTGAAAAATGCCATCAGTTGCTGCAATTTTTCGGCCTGTCCGCTCATTTCCTCGGAGGTGGCTGCCAGCTCTTCCGAAGCAGAGGCATTCTGCTGGGTCGTCTGACTCAGTTGATTCACCGCACCGCTGATCTGACTGATGCCGGTGGATTGCTCATCCGATGCGGCTGATATTTCCTGTACCAGATCGGAAGTCTTGTTGATCGACGGCACCATTTCGTTCAGCAGCTTCCCCGCGCGTTCGGCCAGTTCCACGCTGGAGCCGGCCACCTCGGAAATTTCCCGTGCCGCTACCTGACTGCGTTCGGCGAGTTTTCTGACTTCAGCTGCCACGACAGCAAACCCCTTGCCATGCTCACCTGCGCGTGCCGCCTCGATCGCCGCATTCAGTGCCAGCAAGTTGGTCTGATAGGCGATGTCGTCGATGATGCCGATTTTGGCGGCGATTTGCTTCATTGCCGTAACGGTTGATTTAACTGCCGTGCCGCCTTCCGTGGCTTCCGCTGCGGCTTTGGCTGCCATGCCGTCCGTCACCTTGGCGTTTTCCGCATTCTGGCTGACTGATGCCGACATCTGTTCGATAGACGCACTGGTCTCTTCTACACTGGCCGCCTGCTCGCTGGCACTCTGACTCAGGCTTTGCGCCGTTGCGCTGATTTCCTCCGCGGCGCTGGACAGGGAATCCGCGGCCAGACGCACGTCGGAAATGGTTTCGGAGAGCTTCTCTACCGTGCCGTTGGTCGCATCCTTGAGTCGTTTGAACATGCCCTGATAATCGCGTTCTATGGTGCGCGACAGGTCGCCGGCAGAGACGCACTCGATCACCTCCACCGCGTCGCTGATCACGTTTTCGGCGACGCCGGTGAGTTCGTTGATGCCGGTACTCAGGGTCTTCATGAAACCTTGCTTGTCATGCAGATCGATGCGTTTGGACAAATCCCCTGCGACCGCAGCACGGACGATGGCATCCACCTCGTCCTCTATCGCTACCTCGGCAGTCGCGTCTATCCATTCCACCGAAGCGCCCAGACGCTGTCCCGCCGCGTTGAATACCGGGTTGGCGGACAGGCGGAAGGTGCGGCCGCCGATTTTGAGGGTGGCATCGTAAGTTGCGGTAAAAGTTTTCAATAATTGCCGCTGGTGCTCAGGCTTCTTGTGGAAGCCGTCGATATTGGTTCCCAGCAGCGTGTCCGCATTGAAATTGGGCAAGTCCTTCCTGATGTCGGCTTCGGCGCTTTTGAGCATCGTTTGTACCGATTTGTTGAGGTAAATGATGTTGAGATCCGTATCGGCGATCATCACACCGGTGGAGGCGTTGTCGAGCGCGTTGGTGATGCGCAGGGACTCGTCCGCACGGCGCTTGGCATCGTTGATGTCAAAACCCAGCTTGATCTGTGTGGATTTCAGCCCGTACATCACCTGACCGATCTCATCCTCGCTGTCCGCCTCTATCTTGTTGTAGTAATTTCCCTGACCCATCTTGTTGAAAATATCGACTGCCGCCTTGAGCGGATTGACGATGGCGCGTGTCAGCAGGAAGGTGGACAGCAAGCTCGCCAGCGCCACCAGAATGCACGCAGCGATCACCTGCTCGCGGGTCGTCTCAATCAACGCTGTCAGTGCCTGCGACTGGGCAGGTGTCAGGCTCGCAGCGACCTGAGCCAGCTGCGAACTGAGTCCTTCCATATGGCTCAACACCAGCAGGGCTATCCCGGCTGCCATCAGCACGACCAGTCCGAAGCCCACCCCGATCTTGGCACCGACTCTCAGGTTTTTAAGCGGCCTGATGAAATCGAATAAGCCGGGTTTGACGGCCTTGCCTTCACAGATTTTGTATTTGCTCTTGCCGTCCCTTATTTCCTGATACACCCTGGCGGTGGCCTCTATCCGGCTGCGGTCGAGCTTGCTGCGCACCGACATATAACCGACCACCTGACCATTTTCACGTATCGGCGTGGCATTGGCTTCAACCCAGTAATAATCGCCATTCTTGCAGCGGTTTTTTACGATGCCGGTCCAGGGCTTTCCGGCCTTCAGCGTATTCCACAGGTCGGCGAACGCTTCCGGCGGCATGTCGGGGTGGCGGATGTAATTGTGCGGCTGGCCGATGGATTCGTGCTCGCTGTAGCCGCTCATCTCGCAATAGTAGGGGTTGACGTAGGTAATCAGCCCCTTGAGGTCGGTTTTGGAAACGATGGTTTCGCCATCCCTGAATTCGCGTTCCACGTTTGTTACCGGCATGTTCGTTCTCATTTACAACCCCCTTGCGTTACCTTGAAAATATTGATCGGAACAAATATTGCGTTAATTAAGCACACGGGATTCCAGCGAGATCGCGCGCTGTATCAGTGTCGGCACATCCAGTATCAGCGCCACTTCTCCGCTTCCCAGTATGGTCGAACCCCCTATCCCCTTGAGATTGGCGAACAGCTTGCCCAGCGGTTTGATGACGGTCTGGAATTCGCCCATCAGCTCGTCCACCACCAGCCCCGCCCTGAGTCCCGCGTATTGCACCACGACGATATTTTCGTGCCGCGCAGGCTTGCCCCGTACGCTGAACTGATCGCGCAGGCGTATGAACGGCAGTATCGTGCCGCGCAGGTTGATGTAATGGCTGTCGCGTGTCTCCTGACGTTCCGCCTCGTTCAGTTCTATGCATTCCATCACCATGTCCAGCGGCACGACATAGGAGGAGCTGCCCACGCCCATCAGGAAGCCGTCTATGATCGCCAGCGTCAGCGGCAGGCGTATCTTCACCGTCGTGCCTGCACCCTCCACACTGTCTATTTGCACCGTGCCGCGCAGCGCCTCGATGTTGCGCCGCACCACATCCATGCCCACGCCGCGACCTGACAGGTTGGTGACCGCCTCCGCAGTGGAAAATCCGGCCTCGAAGATCAGCGCATAGACTTCCTGGTCGGAGAGCACCTGATTGGCCGTTACCAGGCCTTTTTCCAGCGCCTTGGTAAAAATTCTGGCGCGGTTCAGCCCGCCGCCATCGTCCCCGACTTCCACCACGATGCTGCCGGATTCGTGATAGGCATTGAGGCGCAGGGTACCCTTGGCGGGTTTGCCGCGCTGCAGGCGAATCTCGGCGGCTTCGATGCCGTGATCCATACTGTTGCGCACCAGATGCATGAGCGGGTCGCCGATTTTTTCCACCACCGATTTATCCAGTTCGGTCTCCGCGCCGAGAATGTCCAGCCCGATGTCCTTGCCGATTTCGCGGCTCACATCGCGCACCACACGGTTAAAACGACTGAAGGTCTCGCCTATTTGCACCATGCGCAACTGCAGGGCGCTGTCGCGGATTTCCTCGACCAGACGCGATAGCGTGGAGGTCGCTTCATGCAGCGCGGCGTCCTGGGTGCGCAGCGCGATCAGGCTGGTGGCCGCGCCTGCGATCACCATTTCACCCACCAGATTGATCAATTGATCCAGCTTGTCGGCCTGGATGCGTATCAGTTTGCTTTCCTGAGACTTGTTTTCCCTGGCAGCCTTCTGTTTGCCCAGCGCCGCGTCTATCAGTTCCGGCTGCACCACACCCTGCTCCACCAGAATATCCCCTAGTTTGCTGGTCTCTCCGGCTCCCGAACCACTGCGCAAGGCTTCCTGCAGATGCAATGCCTGCTCCAGTTCCTTGCGTGTCAGGGAGCCGCAGTTCACCAGCAGCTCGCCCAGTGCAATGTTGTTCTCGGGCAATTCATTGATAAGCTGTGTGTAGGCTTCGATACGGCTGTGCGGCGGCAGAATGCGGAGGCTGCAATCTTCGCGCACAAACTCGAATACCCCTTCGATAGCCGCCTTGTCTATGCCCTCGCCCTGAAAATCGATTTCGAAGCCCAGATAACAGCTCTCCGGATCCATCTCCAGTGCGAATGGCATGGCGTCGGGCAGCGTCAGAATGTGGACGATTTTGCCCATATTGTCGAGATAACGGATGAAGGCCAGCGGATCCATGCCGTTGCGCAGCACATCCTGGCCGAAACGCAGCGAAATATGCCACAGATCGTTTTCTACCGTATTGCCGGTTTGCGGCAATATCTCCGTGCATGATGAGGTGGACACCGGCGCGCATGCCGGGTGCGTCACGCCGGTCTGGTATGACTTGAGTTGTGCCAGCAGCATGCTCCCGACAGACTCAAGCTCCTTGTCCGGCTGTGCGGACGGGTCGGCGGCGATCTGCTCCACCAGCATGCCGATATGATCGCGACAGGAAAGCAGCAGGGCGATCAGCTCGCCGTTTACCGGCACATGGCCGCCCCGTACCCTATCCAGCACGTTTTCCACCACATGGGTGAAACTGACGATGCCATCGAGTCCGAACAGGCCGCCCGAGCCCTTGATGGTGTGCGCCGCGCGGAAAATGGCATTGATCGCATCGTCATCGTCCGGGGAGGATTCCAGACCGAGCAGCGATTCTTCCATGGCTTCGAGCAGTTCGCGGCTCTCCATGAAGAAGGTTTGCAGTGCCTGATCAAATTCCGCATTGCTCATGAGTTGTCCGATCGGCGGGCTAATGTACGGTTCGCGGCATGATCACCGGGTCGCCAAAATAGGAAGCCATATTGAGCATATCCAGCACTTCCAGCGTGGCCGGGCTGTGTGCAACCAGGCGCAGGGGCTTGTTGGCGGCCAGCGCTGCGCGCTTGGCCAGCAGCAGCAATTGAAAGCCTGCGGTATCCATCTCGCTGACCTCGGACAAATCTATTTCAAGTTCTGCACCCAGTTCGAGGCAGGGTAGCAATTCCGCCTTGATTTCGGCGGCATGGTAGATGGTCATTTCACCTGCTACATGGACATGACACACGCCATTGTGAGTTTCGATGTGGATCGTCATGGTGTTCTCCTTTTTATATTTAGGATCGAGGATCGAGTAAAACCTCTGCTGCGCTCTTCCATCCTCAATCCTCAATCCTGCTTTTAAGGCATCACTAGTTTGGCGACGGCTGCCAGCATCTGCGCCGGCTGAAAGGGTTTGACCACCCAGGCTTTCGCGCCGGCCGCCTGTCCTTCCTGCTTTTTGCCTTCCTGTGATTCGGTCGTCAGCATGATCACAGGCGTGAACTTGTAGGCGGGGAGCTGCTTGAGGTTTTTTACGAAAGTGATGCCGTCCATGTTGGGCATGTTCACATCGCTGATCACCAGATGTACTTTTTGTCCGGTCAGTTTGGACAGGGCATCACGCCCGTCGCAGCCTTCCAGGACATCGTATCCTGCACCGCGCAGTGCGATGCTGACGACCTGCCGCAGCGAAGCGGAATCATCTACAACCATTATCGTTTTAGCCATTATTCATCTCCCCTGCAAAAATTGTACAACATGGTCCAGATTCAAAAGAAGGTTATTTCGGTCTCGTCGGCGACGGCATTCGCCTTGTCATTGCGGTGGTTGTTACGCTGTTCGGTCGTGGTATAAGCCCGCGTCATCTCACTCAGCCAGGCATCCGCATCTATGT
>Ga0209231_1001257_pt1 | contig 9983 bp, 6 predicted proteins | sample Deesub45470m_DNA_FD_188086 | JGI IMG/M metagenome (GOLD analysis project Ga0209231, IMG submission 188086) | Deep subsurface microbial communities from North Pacific Ocean - 450_OLKR46/470m Metagenome (SPAdes) (version 2) | ecosystem: Environmental > Terrestrial > Deep subsurface > Unclassified ... | reverse complement strand
CACCACGCGCATGCCGCGACCGCCGAAGAAGATGATCGGCAAGAAGGTCGCCTGCATCGGTGCTGGTCCCGCCTCGATGACGGTGGCGCGCGACCTCGCCCCGCTCGGCTATGACGTCACCGTCTATGACGCCGATGCCAAGTCGGGCGGCATGATCCGCAGCCAGATTCCGCGCTTCCGCCTGCCCGAAAGCGTGATCGACGAGGAGATGGGTTTCATCACCGCGCTCGGCCCGAAGATGCGCCTGGGTCAGCGGATCGACAGCCTCGCGGCGCTTCTCGCGCAGGACTATGACGCGATCTTCGTCGGCACCGGCGCGCCGCGCGGCCGCGACCTCGACATTCCCGGCCGCCGGGAGGCCGCCGCCCATATCCATATCGGCATCGAATGGCTGGCCAGCGTCTCGTTCGGCCATATCGAGAGCATCGGAAAGCGGGTGATCGTCCTCGGCGGCGGCAACACCGCGATGGACTGCTGCCGCACCTCGCGGCGGCTGGGCGGCGACGCGGTCAAGGTCGTCGTCCGCTCCGGCTATGACGAGATGAAGGCCTCGCCGTGGGAGAAGGAGGACGCCCAGCATGAGGGCATCCCGATCCTCAACTTCATGGTGCCAAAGGCCTTCACCCATGAGGACGGCACGCTGACCGGGGTGATCTTCGAGAAGGTGGCGCCGGTGACCGACGACAAGGGGCGGCGTCGCCTCGAGCCGACCGGCGAGCCCGACGAGCATATCGCATGCGACGACGTGCTGGTGGCGATCGGGCAGGAGAACAGCTTCCCCTGGATCGAACGCGACATTGGCCTCGCCTTCGACGAATGGGGTATGCCGGTGGTCGACGAGACGACCTTCCAGTCGACCCACCCCAAGGTCTTCTTCGGCGGCGATGCGGCCTTCGGTCCGAAGAACATCATCTGGGCGGTCGCGCACGGCCATGATGCGGCGATCTCGATCGACCATCATTGCCGGGGCGGGGACCTGCGCCTGCGCCCGCCGCCGGGCGTCCATGTCTCGTCGCAGAAGATGGGCATCCATGAGTGGAGCTACGACAACGACATTTCCGACGAGGACCGGCAGAAGGTGCCGCTGCTGCCGCTGGCCGAAGCGCTCGGCGATGTGAAGGCCGAGGTCGAGCTGGGCTTCGATGATCCGCGCGGCCTGGCGGAGACGCAGCGTTGCCTCAACTGCGACGTGCAGACCGTCTTCACCCGCACCTTGTGCATCGAATGCGACGCCTGTGTCGACATCTGCCCGACCGACTGCATCACCTTCACCGTCAACGGCGAGGAGGATGAACTGCGGCCCCGGCTCAAGGCCCCGGCGCTGAACCTGAGCCAGGACCTCTACGTCTCCGCCACCCTGCCGACCGGCCGGGTGGCGGTGAAGGACGAGGATGTCTGCCTGCACTGCGGCCTGTGCGCCGAACGCTGCCCGACCGGAGCGTGGGACATGCAGAAGACGCTGATCGAGATGAGCCATGCCGGAGGCTGCGCACGATGACGCGTCCCGTAACCCCGGCAATCACGGCCACGAACGATTTCGTCGTCAAATTCGCCAACGTCAACGGATCGGGATCGGCCTCGGCCAACGGCCTGTTCGTCAAGGCGATCCTGCGGATGGGCGTGCCCGTCGGCGCGCGCAACATCTTTCCGTCGAACATCCAGGGCCTGCCGACCTGGTACGAGATCCGGGTGAGCGGCCATGGCTGGCTCGGCCGGCGCGGCGGGGTCGACCTGATGGTCGCGATGAACCCGCAGACCTGGGACCGCGACGTCGCCGAGATCGAGCCCGGCGGCTATCTGTTCTACGACAGCACCAAGCCGATGCCGTCGGACAGGTTCCGCGAGGACATCGGCGTGGTCGGTATCCCGCTGACCGCCCTGTGCAACGCCGCCTATGCCGAGCCGTCGAAGCGCAAGGTGCTGAAGAACATCATCTATCTCGGCGCGCTGACTTTCCTGCTCGGGATCGAGCGCGCGGTGGTCGAGGCGCTGCTGGCCGAGGAATATGCCTCCAAGCCCGCATTGATCCCCGCCAATATCGAGGCGTTGCAGATCGGTTTCGACCACGCCCGCGACCATCTGAAACCGCTCGGCCTCAAGCTCGAGCGCGCCGATGCTGTGGGCGACCGGATCTTCGTCGACGGCAACACCGCGGCGGGGTTGGGCGCGGTCTATGGCGGGGCGACGGTCTGCGCCTGGTATCCTATCACTCCGTCGACCTCGCTCGCCGAGGCGTTCACCGCCTATTGCGCCAAGCTGCGGCACGACCCCGACACCGGCGAAGCGCGCTATGCGATCGTCCAGGCGGAGGACGAGATCGCCTCGATCGGCATGGTCACCGGCGCCGGCTGGAACGGCGCGCGTGCCTTCACCTGCACCTCCGGCCCCGGCATCTCGCTGATGCAGGAGTTCATCGGCCTGAGCTATTTCGCCGAGATTCCCGGCGTCATCTTCGACGTGCAGCGCGGCGGGCCCTCCACCGGAATGCCGACCCGCACCCAGCAATCGGACATCCTCTCGGCCGCCTATGCCAGCCATGGCGATACCAAGCATGTCCTGCTGTTGCCCGAGGGACCGAACGAATGCTTCGAGTTCGGTGCGCTCGCCTTCGACCTGGCGGACCGATTGCAGACGATGGTGTTCGTCATGCTCGATCTCGACATGGGCATGAACGAGTGGCTGATCGAACCCTTCGCCTGGGACGAGCATCGCAGCCTCGATCGCGGCAAGGTGATGACCGCCGCGATGCTGGAGGCGGGCGCCGATTTCGGACGGTACAAGGATGTCGACGGTGACGGCATTCCGTGGCGGACGCTCCCCGCGACCCATCCGTCGAAGGGCGCCTATTTCACCCGCGGCACCTCGCGCGATCCCTATGCGCGCTACAGCGAGGAGGGCGCCGTTTACGTCGACAATATGGAACGGCTGCTGCGCAAGTTCGAGACCGCCAAGGCGCTGGTGCCGCCGCCGATCGTGCGGCGCGCGGCGCGGCAGACCAGCTACGGCGTCATCTATTACGGATCCACCAGCCCGGCGATGGACGAGGCGCTGGCGGGGCTGGAAGCCGACGGGGTCGCGGTGAATGCGATGCGGATCCGCGGCTTCCCCTTCCTCGGTGAGATCTTCGAGTTCATCGCCGCGCACGAACTGGTGTTCGTCGTCGAGCAAAATCGCGATGCGCAACTCCGCGCGCTGCTGATCAACGAGGGCGGGGTCGATCCGGCCCGGCTGGTCAAGGTGCTCAACTATGACGGCTCGCCGATCACGGCGCGCTTCATCCGGACCGCACTTGCGGACGGCATGGGCCTCGCCCAGCGCCGGTCCGCCGGGGAGATGGTGAAATGACCTATATCGCCAAGCCGCAATTCCATCATCCGTCGCTCAAGCACAACGCGCTGGGCTTCACCCGGCGCGATTATGAGGGGAAGGTCTCGACCCTGTGCGCGGGCTGCGGCCATGATTCGATCAGCGCCGCGATCGTCCAGGCCTGTTTCGAGATCGACCTCGAGCCGCACCGCCTGGCCAAGCTGTCGGGGATCGGCTGTTCGTCGAAGACGCCCGATTATTTCCTCGGCGCCAGCCACGGCTTCAACACCGTCCATGGCCGCATGCCGTCGGTGCTGACCGGCGCCAATCTCGCCAATCGCGACCTGATCTACCTCGGCGTGTCGGGCGACGGCGACAGCGCGTCGATCGGCCTGGGCCAGTTCGCCCATGCGATGCGGCGCGGGGTCAACATGGCCTATATCGTCGAGAATAACGGCGTCTACGGTCTTACCAAGGGGCAGTTTTCGGCAACGGCGGACAAGGGCAGCAAGTCGAAGAAGGGCGTGGTCAATTCGGACAGCGGTATCGATCTGGTCGGCCTTGCGCTCCAGCTCGGTGCCACCTTCGTCGGCCGCAGCTTCTCGGGCGACAAGGACCAGCTGGTGCCGCTGATCAAGGCGGCGCTCACCCATAAGGGCGCGGCCTTCATCGACGTGCTGAGCCCGTGCATCGCCTTCAACAACCACAAGGGATCGACCAAGAGCTTCGACTGGGTGCGCGAGCATAACGAGGCGGTGAACCGGCTCGACGTGCTGATGTCGCGCGGGGCGGTGCGGGCGAATTACGAGCCCGGGGCGCTGACCGAGGTGACCCAGCATGACGGCTCGGTGCTGCTCCTGCGCAAGGTCGCCGAGGATTACGACCCGACCGACCATGCCGGCGCGATCTCCTATCTCCAGCACGCGCATGCGGCGGGGGAGATCGTTACCGGCCTGCTCTATGTCGAGCAGGAGGCGGAGGATCTGCACGACGCGCTGGATACGGTGAAGCGGCCGCTCAACGCGCTGTCCGACGCCGAGCTTGTGCCGTCGGCATCAGCGCTCGACGCGATCAACGCGGCGCTGCGCTGAGGTCTCGACCCCTTTCTAATCCTACAGTCATGCATCCACTCAGCCACTTGAGCCAACCAGCGGATTGGCATGCGAGTGTCAAATCGCGTCCTGGGAGAATCGCGCCCGGGTCTCGGTGGATGCTGAAACAAGTTCAGGATGACGGCATATATGAGCGGCGGGGTCTGATGCTGCTTTGCGGAGGCCGTGCCGTCCCGGCTTGCCAATCGGGCCCGCTCGTCGCTAGGCGGAGAGGATGACGATCCGATCGCTGCTCTTCGTGCCGGGCGACAGGCCCGAGCGCTTTCCCAAGGCCGCGGCCAGCGGCGCCGATGCGCTGATCCTCGATCTCGAGGATTCGGTCTCGCCGGAAAACAAGCCGGCGGCGCGCGCCGCGATCGCCCAATGGCTCGGCGGGGAGCGGCCGGTGGCCAGTTTCGTCCGCATCAACCCGCTCGATTCGGAGCATATCCGTGCCGATCTCGATACCATCCTCGCCGCGCGGCCCGACGGACTCGTGCTGCCGAAGTCGGTCGGCGCGGCGTCGATCTGGCAACTAATCGAGATCGCGGGGCGCGAGTGTCCGCCGATCCTGCCGATCGCGACCGAAACCGCCTCGGCGGTGTTCGGGCTCGGCAGCTATGGCGAGGTTGCGGATCATGTCGCCGGACTGACCTGGGGCGCCGAGGACCTGCCCGCGGCAATCGGCGCCGCGACATCGCGCAATCCCGACGGCAGCTACACCCAGCCCTATGAAATGGTCCGCGCGCTCACCCTGTTCGGCGCGCACGCCGCGGGGGTCGCGCCGATCGAAACCGTCTATCCGAACATCGCCGACGTCGCCGGGCTGGAAGCCTATGTCGCGCGCGGCCGACGCGACGGCTTCACCGGCATGATGGCGATTCACCCGTCGCAGGTCGCGGTCATCAATGCGGGCTTCACCCCCAGCGAGGCCGAGATCGCCCATGCCCGGACGGTCATCGCGCTGTTCGCGGCGAACCCCGGCGCGGGGGCGCTCAAGCTCGACGGCAAGATGGTCGATCGGCCGCATCTGAAGCAGGCGGAAATGATCCTGGCGCGCGCCGGGCCAGGCTGATTCGGCGCGCCTGCCGACCGAGGGGCCGACGTGAAAGAGGAGGGGGACGGCGATGCCGGGCCCCTTTTTCTTTGCGCGCGTCACGGGTGCCGTCTGCCTCAGATCCGCGCCGACGAGCCGGTTTCAATCCCGGAAGTCCATCAAATTCAGGTGCTTCTACGGCCCCCAAGTAGCGGTTTTGCCCTGCGGCAAAGACGCTTGACAGGTCCACCAACAAAGATACTATTCGAAGAATAATTCGATAATCGAAATTTGTTGCGTTAAGACGACAGGCGGTGGGAAGCGCATTGGGCCGCGATGCGGGGATCGCCGACCACGAACGATCAGGATCAGAGGCACATCAAAAGGGGGATTTATGAACTTCTCGAAGCGGACAATGTTGGTAGCCGTCTCCGGTCTGGCGCTGATGAGCGCGGCCAGCGCGAGCTGGGCACAGGATGCGACGTCTCCCGCTCCGGTCGACGACAGCGCGTTGGGCGACATCGTCGTCACCGCAGAGCGGGTTGAAAGCAGCAGCCAGAAATCGGCGCTCGCCATCACCGCCGTGACCGGCGATGCGCTCGACCGCGCCGGCGTCACCAGGGTGACCGACCTCGTCAAGCTCGTTCCAGGCCTCGAGATCGCCTCGGCCGGCACGCTCACCCAGGTCTATATCCGCGGCGTCGGCGCCAATGCGGCGAGTTCCTATGCCGAGGGTGCGGTCGCGGTGAACCTCGACCAGGCCTATATCGCCCGGCCGACCGCAATCGGCGGCAGCTTCTTCGATCTCGAGCGGGTCGAGGTGGTGAAGGGGCCGCAGGGCACGTTGTACGGCCGCAACGCCACTGGCGGCGCGGTGAACATTATCTCCCGCAAGCCGAAGCTCGGCGAACTGTCGGTCGACGGGTTGCTGGAAGTCGGCAATTACGATGCCTTCAAGCTCAACGCCGCGATCAACGTGCCGCTGTCGGATGTCGTCGCGGCGCGCATCGCCGGCCAATATGCCAAGCATGACGGCTATCTGTCGGACGGCTATAATGACGACGACAGCCTGTCGCTGCGCGGTCATTTGCTGTTCGAACCATCCGACGATTTCAGCCTGCTGCTGTCGAGCGACTATTATCAGCAGAAGGGCATGGGCCAGGGCTGGACGATCGCCTCGCAGAAGGGCGATTGGATCGGGCCGAGCGATCCGCGCTCGCAGGCTCTGTTCAACGCCGCCGCGATCGCCCGCTATGGCCCGGCGCTGGGCAACCAGATCCCGCTGCCGCGGAACAACGGCTACGTCGACAACAACACGATCGACATCCGCGCAACACTCACCTGGAACCTCGGCTTCGCCGACCTGACGGTGGTGCCCGATTATCGCCGCTCCAAGGTCGACACGATCTTCTATCCGAACGGCGTGTTCGGCGTGATCGAGGACATCGCCAAGCAGCGGTCGCTGGAAGTGCGGCTGTCGAACAAGAGCGACGTGCTGACCTGGGTCGTCGGCGGCTATTATTTCCACGAGACGCAGGACACCTTCTATTCCTACACCCAGGGCCTGTTCAATCAGGAGGTCAACGGCGACCTCGACAGCAAAAACTATGCGGCGTTCGGCCAGGCGACTTACAGCGTCACCCCCGAACTGCGCCTGACCGCCGGCGCGCGCTACACCAAGGAGGACAAGCAGCAGGTCGGCACCGTCTTCTGCTCCTCGCTGTTCTGCCCGCTGGCCGGCGTGCGCGTCCCGTTCGACGGCGACCTGTCGTTCGACAATATCTCGTGGAAGGTCGGTGGCGAGTTCGATCTGGCGCCGCGCTCGATGGCTTATGCGAACGTCTCGCGCGGCTACAAGGGCGGCGGTTTCAGCCCGATCGTCGCGCCCAACACCTTCGGCACCGAAAAGCTGACCGCCTATACGATCGGCATCAAGAACCGCTTTCTCGATAACCGCCTGCAGGTGAACATCGAAGGTTTCTGGTGGGATTATATCGGCCAGCAGGTCGGCTTCCTGTCCTCGGGTCAGGTCGCGCCGGGCGTGACGGGCAGCGTGTTCGTGACCGAGAATATCGGCAAATCGACGATCAAGGGGCTCGACCTCGATGTCGCTTTCCAGGCGACCAGCGGCATCCGGCTGGGCGCGCGCATCGGCTATCTCGACGCCAAGGCCGACGACTTCGTTTACACCCCCGCATCGGTGCCGTTCAGCGCCTGCGCTATCTCCGGCGCGCCTCCGCGCGTGAACGTCAACTGCAGCGGCCGCGATCTGCCGCGCTCGCCCAAATGGTCGGGAACGGTGACCTATGACCAGACCGTCGAACTGCCGAACGACGGCGCGCTGCTGATCAACGTCTCAACGCGCTTCTCGTCGCGCTATTCGGGATCGATCTTCTATCTGCCGGAGCATCAGCAGGACAGCTACACCCGCTCCGACGCGTCGCTGACCTATCAGGCGCCCGGCAAGAGCTGGTCGCTCGGCGCCTTCGTCAACAACATCGAGGACAAGGCGGTGCTGACCATGGCCGGCACCTTCTCGCTGATGCGCGTCGACTATGTGAATCTGCAGCCGCCGCGTACCTATGGCGTGCGGGCGACGGTCAACTTCTGATCGTCAGGCGGGAGGGGCGTCGGTCCCTCCCGTTCCACAACAGGCACGGGGACGGCGGGCGATGAGCGACGATCATATCCATCAGGCGAGCCATGGGTGCGCGATCTGTCAGGCCGCCGCACCCGATACCGCCAATCCGGGCAATGCCGATGGGCTGGGCCGCCGCGCCATGCTCGCGGCGTTGGCCGGCGGATCGGCAGCGGCGATGCTGCCCGCCTCGGCGATGGCGCGCGCAGCGCGTCCCGCTCGTCAACGCCGTGGGCCGCTGATACTCGAGCCCAGCTGGACGCTCATCTGGCGCGATGGCAAGGCCGACCTGCTGCGCGATCATTCGGTGGTGATCGAAGGCGACAGCATCGCCCGCATCGTCAAGGGCCGCATCGCCGGCACTGACGAGCGGCTGGCGATGCCGGGCCAGATGCTGATGCCGGGCCTGATCTCCGCGCACACCCATACCGCCTGCGGATCGCCGACGCGTGGGCTGATCGAAAGCGGGGGGCGTTCCTATGGCCGCCCGCTGCAGATCATGGAGACGCTCGACGACGCCGATCTCGACGCGCTGACCGCCTACAACCTCGCCGAATTGTTGCGCGGTGGCTGCACCACCCAGGTCGAGCAGGCGGTGTCGCTGAAGCAGGCGCAATCCTACGTCCGGGTCGCGCGCCGATGGGGCGTAAGGGGCTTTCCCGGCGGCATGGTTCCCGGCTGGGCCCGGCTGATGCCGATCTGGCTGCGCAAGGACGACAAGGTCCTGTTCGATTCGGTCGCCGAGACGCTGGCCGAGATCGACGCCAACCTGGCCTTCGCGATGTCGATCAACGGCGCCGAGGGCGGGCTGATCCGCCCGATGATGACGCCGCACGGGCCCGAAACGCAGACGCCGGAAACCCTGCGCGCAGTCGCGAAAGCCGCACGGCAGCTCGGCAACGGTATTCACACCCACCTCGCAACCAATGCGGGCGATTCCGCCCGTATCCAGAAACTGTGGGGCAAGGGTCCGGTCCAGTGGATCGACGAGTTCGGCTTCTACGAACAGCGTCTGTTCGGCGCCCACATGACGGGTTGGGACGTAGGATCGGACGCCGCCTTCCTCGCGAAAAAACCGCTGTTCACCTATGCCCATTGCCCATCGGGCGCGGGCGCGGGATCGGGGCAGGCCAATCAGCCCTATATCGAGGCGCTCGGCGCGGGGATCAACAGCGCCATCGGCGTCGACACCCATTCGAACGACATGGTCGAGAATATGAAGCTCGCGCTGCTCTATGGCCGTGCCCGCCACGGCCAGATCGCGAAGACCTCACCGGTACCCGTCAAGCGGCCGACGGTCACCGACATGATCCAGTCCGCGACGCTCAACCCCGCCAATGGCCTCGGCCGGCAGGATCTCGGCCGCATCGCGGTCGGGGCGAAGGCCGACCTCACCTCGATCGACCTGTCGGGTTTCCTGACCGGTCCCGGCTTCGCGCCGCCCGAGCCGCTCAACAATCTGCTCTACGCCAATGGGCTGTCGGTGCGGAACGTGATGACCGGCGGCCGGCTGCAGCTGCGCGACGGGCGGCTCGTCGTCGACGACGAAGCCGACGTCATCATGCGCGGCGGCGCCGTCGTCCAGAAGATCTGGCGGCAGCTGATGGACGAAGGCTGGTTCGCCTGACCCCCTTCGCGGGAGCCGATCCCGCGCCATGACCGTCGTCCGACCCCGATATTTTCCACCCAACGGAGGCCATGATGGCGAAAGTGCTGGTACTTTATTATTCGAGCTATGGTCATATCGAGACGATGGCGGGGGCGGTTGCCGACGGCGCCCGCGCGGCCGGGGCCGAGGTCGATATCAAGCGCGTGCCCGAGACGGTGCCCGAGGAGATCGCCAAAGCCGCCTATTTCAAGCTCGATCAGGCCGCGCCGATCGCCGCGATCGACGATCTCGAAGGCTATGACG
>Ga0209231_1001255_pt1 | contig 9993 bp, 10 predicted proteins | sample Deesub45470m_DNA_FD_188086 | JGI IMG/M metagenome (GOLD analysis project Ga0209231, IMG submission 188086) | Deep subsurface microbial communities from North Pacific Ocean - 450_OLKR46/470m Metagenome (SPAdes) (version 2) | ecosystem: Environmental > Terrestrial > Deep subsurface > Unclassified ... | reverse complement strand
CCCGCCGCAGCGGGCGCCGTTGGCGTGGCGTTGGCAGGCGCTTTGGGTGGTGCAGCTTGGCGTTGCATGCCGAATGAGCGCGCGCCGCCAAAACGTTTGGCCTCGGCCTCCATTGCGACACTGCTCAGGCCCAAGCCCAAGACGATGGCCAACATGGTGAGAAATTTCATGGTGTCTCCTGCACAGCAGTTTAAAAACAGAGGGACAGGGTAACCGCAGTCACACTCCCAAAAAACCAATTGAATACTGACCCTAATTCTCTAAAAAAGGGAATGTCAAGTTCACTGAGGGTGTCCTTGCCGCTTCCGGGCCAGGTGATGCCCTACGATAGCCGCATGGTGAATCAGCGCATGGCCGTTATCGACTTTGAAACCACGGGCATCTCGCCGGGCATGGGCGACCGCGCCACCGAGGTGGCTATCGTGCTGACCGAAGACGGTCGCGTGGTCGACCGTTTTCAAAGTTTGATGAACGCGGGCGCCTACATACCAGCCTTCATTACCCAACTCACAGGCATCACCAACGCCATGGTGCAGGCTGCGCCACCAGCCGAATCGGTGATGGCCGAGGCGGCGCGCTTTGTGGGCCAAACACCCATGGTGGCGCACAACGCCTCTTTCGACCGCCGCTACTGGATCGCCGAGCTGACCCGCGCAGGTATCGAGGCACCACAGCCCTTTGCCTGCACGGTTTTGCTCTCGCGCCGCATGTACCCCGAAGCGCCCAGCCACAAGCTCGGCGCGCTGGTGAACCGCTTTCGCCTGCCGCAAACGGGTGCGGCTCACCGGGCTTTGGCCGACGCCGAAATGGCCGCCGAGCTGCTGGGCCACATTCAAAACACCTTGCGCACGCGCCACGGCGTGGACAACCCCGACCACGCGTTTCTCATGGACCTGCAACGCATCAGCAAAGCGGCGGTGGCCAAGCGGCTCGCCAGCTTGAACGAAGCCCCCACCGAATCGGAGCAACGATGAGACCGACCACAGCCCAACCTATGACCCGAACACCCATGCAACACTTGCTCCTCGGCTCCCTGCTGGGTCTGGCGCTGCTGATCACCGGTTGCGCCAGTTCGCCGCGCCCCGATCATCAGCCCGCCTTTGAGTCGCTGTCAGACGATCAATCCAGCGACATCGCCATTCACGCGCTGGGCCTGGTCGGCACGCCTTACCGCTATGGCGGCAACACACCGGAAAGCGGTTTCGATTGCAGCGGCCTGATCGGCTACGTCTACAAAGCAAGCGCCGGCGTGGCGCCACCGCGCACCGTGGCCCAGCTCGCAGATTTTGGCGAGTCCATCGATGCGTCAGATGTGCGCACCGGTGACCTGGTGCTCTTCGGCGGCAACCGGCCTTTTCACGCAGGCATCTTCGTAGGAGGGGGTCGCTTTGTGCATGCGCCGTCAACGGGCGGCAAGGTGCGGCTTGACCGCTTGAACAACCCCTACTGGCAACGCCAAGCCCAGGCATTTCGCCGCCCCTGAAGGCGGCGCAAACGCCTGTTCGGGGCCCGTTCAGGGCCCGAGCAAGGCGGTCAGCGAGAGCTCGCGCACAACGGCCGGCTCGGTCGGCATCAGGCGCTGCAAGCCCGTGTCTTGCGCCCATTGCTGCAGCTGCGCTTCGCGCCCAGCCACACGGTTCACCGCCTCGATCAATTCGGGCTGGCCAGCCAGCGCCACCCAGCCGATGTTGATGCCCAGGCTGATGGGTGACCCGGCGCGCAAACGCAAGGGGGCATCGCTCACCCGCTGACGGTACACATCCCACGCGGTGCTGGGCATCAGCATGGCATCGACCTTGCCGCTCTCCAACGCGGCCCAGCGGTCATCGAGCTTGCCCATCGACACCATGCCGGGCACGAGTGCACCGCCCTGGTAGGTGGCGATCAGGGTACCTTCCAGCGTGCCAGCCACGGCGCCCACTTTTTGCCCGCGCAGTTCCCCCAGCCCATTGGCCGCAGGCACATCCAGGCGTTGCACCAATTGCAGGGCCATGCCCTGGTAGGGCCGGCTGGCCACCAGCTTGCCCAGCAACACATCGGCGCGATCGCGTGGCCGCTTGGCACCGGGGTAATCGGGCGGCTTGGCCTTGAGGCGACCGGGCTGGCCCAGATCGGCGGCCAGCAGCGGGAAACCACTGACCAGGTCACACACACCGGCCGAAAGCAGGGCGTTGACCTCGATGGGAAAATTCGCGTCTTGCTCCAGCTCGGATTCAAAGGGCACCAGGCGCAAGGGTCGGCCGAGTTCCCTGGCGACGGCCTCGGCCATCTGCACATCGAAGCCGCTCAGTTTGCCCTTGCGCCCCATCGACAGCGGCGCATTGTCTTCGCTCATGCAAACGGACAGCGGCGCCGGGTCGGTGGCCTGGGCCAGGCTGCTGCCAGCCAATCCCGTGAGGGCTACTGCCCACGCAACCGCACGCAACGCCAAGGATCGTTTCACCATGTCACATCTCCTTGCCGCCACGCGTGGACACATAGGCCCACAACCATTGAATCGCACCCGGGTCCAATGCCCCATTGAACGAAGGCATGTTGTTTTTCCCGTTGGTCACGGAATTGAAAAACCGGTCGGGCTGATCGGTCGGAAACTTCCGCAAGTCGTAAGACGTGGTGCCTGAATTCACCATGTTCCGACCATGGCACTGTGCGCAGGTGCGGTGGAACTGCTCGCGCCCTTTGTCCACCATGGTTTGGGTCGGTGGACCGGGCGCGGGCTTCATGGCGGGATCGGTGTTGGTTTGCGCGATGGCCACCCCCGAGGAGGCGGCCATACACAAAAGCAGCAATGCTCCCCCCCGCATCATTTGTCGAGCGCAAACGTCCAGACCGATCCGCCTGCAGGCACTTGAGACATGCGCTCATCACCCAGCAAGGCCCAGACACCGCCCGAACCAGACACCACGGTCACATACTGCTTGCCGTCTTGCTCAAAGGTCACAGGCAGGCCGATGATCCCGGAGCTGGTCTGGAACTCGTAGAGCTTCTTGCCGTCGTTCGCATCAACGGCGATGAACTCACCTGTGGCCGCGCCGGTGAATACCAGTCCACCACCCGTCGACAACGTGCCAGCCATACTGGGCTGGCCGGGCCAGGCCATCTGCCACTTGCTCTTGCCCGTCATCGGATCGATGGCGCTGAGGTAGCCGTGGGGCTGGTCCTTGGGCATGTTCACACCACGGAAATTGACACCCAGGTACCACTCACCCTTCTTGTATTCGGGCTTGGCCAGCTGGTAAGGCCAGCTGATGTTGAGCGTGTTGGCATAAGCCAGCCCGGTCGCAGGGTTCCACGACATCGGCGACCAGTTTTTGCCGCCCAGCACAGACGGGAAAATTTCAACGTCTTCACCTGCGCGGGCTTTTTTGTCGGTCTCGCTGAGCACGGGGCGACCCGTCTTCAGATCGATGCTGTCGGCCCAGTTGACCTTCACGTAGGGGTTGGCCGCCAGCAACTCACCATTGGCGCGATCAAGCACATACATGAAGCCGTTGCGGTTGGCCTGCGTCAACACCTTGCGGTTTTTGCCGCCAATTTTCATGTCAACCAGCATGCCCACTTCCGTCGCGTCGTAGTCGTACGGATCGTTGGGGCTGAACTGGTAATGCCACACCAGCTCACCGGTTTTGGGGCGGATCGCGACCACCGAAGCGATGTACAGGTTGTCCCCTTTGCGCGCGTTCGGATTCCATGGACCACCGTTGCCGGTGCCCCAGTACACGAGGTCGAGGTCGGGGTCGTAGGCGCCGGTGAGCCAAGTGGGCGCGCCACCTTTTTCATGGGTATCACCGGGCCAGGTATCGCCGCCCTTCTGGTTGGGTGCGGCGGTGGTGTAGAACTTCCAGAGGTGCTTGCCGGTTTCCGGATCCCAGCCATCGATGAAGCCGCGCGTGCCGTATTCACCACCAGCGATACCGGTGATCACGACGCCGTTGGCGATCAGCGGCGCGCTGGTCATGGCCTGGCCGTTCAGGTAGTCGGCGGCCTTCATCTTCCAGAGCTGCTTGCCGGTCTTGAGGTCCATGGCCATGACATGGGCGTCCAGTGTGGCTCGGAACAATTTGCCCTCATAAATTGCCACGCCGCGGTTCAGGATGCCGCAACAGGCCATCTTGAAAACGTCTTGCGGCAGCTCAAATTCCTGTTTCCAGATTTGCTTGCCGGTAACGGGGTTGAGCGCCACGGTGCTGTTGTGCGTCGTCACATACATCACGCCCTGGTAAACAATGGGCTGCGACTCCTGGCTTTGCGGGTTGTTCAGGCTGTAGGCCCAAATCGGCCGCAGCTTTCCGGCATTGCCGGTGTTGATTTGTTTGAGCGCGCTGTAGCGCTGGTTGTTGTAGCCCATGCCGTAGGTGAGCACATCGCCGGGGGTGGCGGCGTCGCGCTTCAGATCTTCCATGCCTTGGGCCTGGGCTGTGCCCAGCGCCGCCAGCAGCACAGCGCTGCCGAGAAGGGTGCGATTGATGACCATGCCTTGTCTCCTTGTAGTGGTTGATGCCGGTCACCCTGCTCGGGCCAGCAACCCCTGCATTGTGGAAATTTCAGCCCCGTCACGCACCATCGGGTATTCCCTTGGCCCCATCTGTTCCGCGTCGGAACACTTGGGCAGCTCACGCGACAGCCCATCAGGGTTTGCCCGGTTGCCACGCCGAAGCGTCGTTCCCAAGCTGGACAGTCCACTTGTCTGGTCGATCCCGTCGCTCGCCACATGAACACCCAGAACCTGCCCACACAGCCTTTCTTCCGCACAGCCGAACAGCGCACAGCTTTGGCGCGCGAGCAGTTCTTTGAAGAAAGCTCACGGCCATCCGGATTGGTGAACGAGTCGGTGATTCAGTCATGGGACCGGTGCCGCCAATTGGGGCACCGCAACAACAAGGTGCCTGCTTTGGAGCCGGTGGGCCGCAGTGCGTTGAGCGCCGCGCTGGCGCGCAACGACGACCTGATTCGAGCCGCCCGTCTGGAGCTTGACCAACTCCAGGCCTCGTTGAACGGCACCCATTGCCGTGTCTTGTTGACCGACGAGCGCGGTGTGATCGTTCACATCTCACAAAATGCGAACGAGGCCAATCAGTCGGTGCTGGACAAGGCTTCGAGGCTGGGTGTGAACCTGGTCGAGAGCCGCCTGGGCACGACCGCACCAGGGATTGTTGTGCACACCGGGCAGGCCTGCGACGTGAAGGGCGGCGAACACTTTTACGACCTGTTTCGTGAGCTGCGTTGTGCGGCCGCGCCCATTCGCAATATTCACGGCCAACTCGCCGGCGTGCTGGACCTGACCACAGAGGCGCGCGATTTTGGTTTTGACGCCGCAGCGGTGGTGGGCATGTTTGCCACCACGATCGGCAACCGCCTGCTGGTCGCTCAATCGCGGGAATTGCTGGTGTTGCATTTCCAGGCTGCACCCAGCTTGTTGGGTACCCCGATGGAGGGACTGCTCGGGGTCGACACCCATGGACGGGTGATCTGGATCAACCGCGTGGGCCAAAGCCTGCTCGGCGCCACCCAACAAACAGCGCCGCTTCATGTCAGCGATGTGTTGGACCTGGATTTGCGGGCGCTGCTGGACCTGTGTGGTGCCAACAGGCCACAGCTCTTGCAATTGCCCAGCGGCCTGGGCATCTGGGCCAGGGCCGCCATGCAAGGTGCCAACGCCGGCAACACCCACCACGCAAGGAACCCTTCTGACGTTCCAGGCAGTCGGTCAGCCGAGCCCGAAACAACGCGCGCGGCTGACAGCGACACACAGGCGAGCCAGCCCCTGGTCCAGGTTAAGACGGAAGCGGCTACCGAGGTGACCGCGCAACACGAAGACAACCACCACAACAGCGCTTCTTCGCTGGCGGAGTCGCAGCAACGCCTGATTGGCGAGGCCTTGAAGGTACACCGTGGCAATGTGGCCAAAACGGCCCGTTTGCTGGGCGTCTCGCGGGGCCTCGTTTACCGCCACATGCGCAAAGCCCAAACCGGGGCGGCCGACTGAATCGATCAACGGGCCAGGCTGCGACAATGGCGCATGCCCCATTCAGCCCACACCCACCCCTCTCCCGCTTCAACCCATGACACCACCCGCATCGACGATGTGCGCATCGGCGCGGTGCGCCCGCTCATCACACCCGCGCTGTTGGAAGAATGGCTACCCGCATCCGCCCAGGCACAGGCCTTGGTGGAGCGCAGCCGAAGCGAGATCGCCGACATATTGCATGGTCGCAGCGACCGGCTGATCGTTGTCGTCGGTCCCTGCTCTATCCACGATCACGACCAGGCCATTACCTACGCCCACCTGCTCAAAGCGCAGGCCGACGCATTGAAAGACGAGTTGCTGATCGTCATGCGGGTGTATTTCGAAAAGCCGCGCACCACCGTGGGCTGGAAGGGCTACATCAACGATCCCCACATGGACGGCAGCTTTGCCATCAATGAAGGGCTGGAGTTGGCGCGCGCGCTGTTGCTCGACGTGTTGGCGCTGGGCCTGCCGGTCGGCACGGAGTTTCTGGATCTGTTGTCACCGCAATTCATCAGCGATCTGGTGAGCTGGGGCGCGATTGGCGCTCGCACCACCGAGAGCCAGAGTCACCGTCAGCTGGTGAGCGGCCTGTCGTGCCCGGTGGGTTTGAAGAACGGCACCGACGGTGGCATCAAGGTGGCCAGCGACGCAATTCAGGCAGCGCAAGCGGCCCATGCTTTCATGGGCATGACCAAGATGGGCCAGGCGGCGGTGTTCGAGACGCGGGGCAACCAGGATTGCCACGTGATCCTGCGCGGTGGCAAGGCGCCGAACTACAGCGCCGACGACGTGAACGCGGCCTGCGCGTTGCTCAAGGGCGCGGGCCTGCGCGAGCAGGTGATGGTCGATGTGTCACACGCCAACAGCAGCAAGCAACACCTCAAACAGATTGAGGTGGCGGCAGACGTGGCGGCGCAAATAGCTGGCGGCGATGCGCGCATCACCGGCCTCATGATCGAGAGCCATCTGCAAGAGGGTCGACAAGACATGGTGGAAGGTCAGGCGCTGCAACATGGCGTGAGCGTGACCGATGCCTGCATCAGCTTTGAGCAAACCGTGCCCGTCTTGCGGGGGCTGGCGGCCGCGGTTCGGACCCGTCGGGCCCAGCTGCGTGGCCAGGGCTAATCGCCTGGCAACACGCTTACTTCAATACAAAAACGGTTTCAATCAACGGGGCTTGCGCGGCACCATCGGGCCGCGACCTTCGATGTGGCGGAAATTGATACGGCCCTTGGTCAGGTCGTAAGGCGAGAGCTCCAAAGAAACACGGTCACCCGCAAGAATGCGGATGTGGTTCTTTTTCATCTTGCCCGCCGAGTAGGCGATCAATTGGTGTCCGTTGTCGAGGGTCACGCGAAAACGGGTGTCGGGCAACACCTCGTTGACGATGCCCATCATGTCGATCAGTTCTTCTTTGGCCATTTTTCAGTACTCCTGTGTTTGCTTCAATCAGATACAGATAGGGTCCGCCGGTGTCAGCACCGCCGCGGTGTAGGGCCGGCCACGCAGTTTCAGCGTGTCCTTGACCCAGTCAATGCCTTGGGCCACCGCATAGTGGGCCGCCGCATCAAAGGTCGGAAAGTCATCCACGAACCGCATCACGCGATCGGTGCTGGCGCTGCCTTTGCCACTGGCAATGGACACCTGCGCGGCGAAACGCCCACTGGGCAATGCCCGAGGGCAGGCCGCGATGCGGTACTGACCCAAATTGAGCGGCGACACCTGCTTCGTGCCTGACGTATTTTTGTTTGTCGAAATTGTTGTTGTATGAATCATCAAATTATCAATGGGCGGGGCGCGAAGACCAACGGTCGAAAAGCGCATTGCACCCGAAAAACCACATGTGGCAGCCCCAGGCGCCGGTGTACACCGCTGCAGTGCCCTGAATCGGTCAGGTGAAGACACCATACGATCCGGCCCTGTGTTTCCACCATGACAAAGGTGGAAACGGCAGCGGGGAAAAAGGCCACAGCACTGTGAGAGAGCACCGGTGGCACGCCAAGGAGGGCCGGACCGGCAACCCCACTGTTTCAAACAGTCTGTCGGGGGAGTGCGTCTGAGCAAAAGCCTGAACGCGGCCAGTCGCCCATGGCGAACCAGCTAATGTACCACGATGTGGAATGTCGTGCTCAAAATGCCTGGAAAATGGCTAAGCCGACCGAGGAAGGCTCAACAGTGAAGCGCAAACTGCCGGTCGCGGGCCGCTCTGCGCCGCTCGCGCAAACGGTCCTGTTCCTGCGCCAGCAGCGCCTGTCGGGCCCTTGCGTCGATGTTTCGGATGCGTTCATCCAGTGCTTTGCATTCAGCTTCGCGTCGCGTTTGGGCCGATGCAGCCGGTTGTGCGGCACTTCTGGTTGAGGGCGCCGCCACACGAGGCGCAGCGCGCGGCACAGGCTGTTCGGCCAGCCGGATTTGCTGCTGGAGAGAAAGGCCACGCGGCACGGTCACCAGGCGATCGATCAAGGCATTTTTTTGATTGCAATGGGCTCTTGACCAGAACATGGTGCCCGAAAACCCCTTGCATCGGTAAATTGTGGCCGTGGCACTTTTGCCAGAACCCGAGGGCAGGGTGCTCAACGCCGCCGGGGTGTTGACCGAGCTGGATTTCTGCGTTCCCGTTTCTTCACAAGTCTGGTCGCTGTAAACCGTTCGGCCTTTCGACTCACAGCGCACCCAGGCCAGCGGTGGCTCCGGCTCAGGCTTCGACACCGGTTGAGCTGGACCGTGGGCAGAAACTTCGGGTGACGGGGTGGCTTCGAGACGCGGTGGCGGCTTCACAACCGAAGGCCGGGCGGTTGCCTCTACTTGACGCGCAGACCACCAGCCTTCAAAACGCCACCCCACAAACGCCGCAGCAAACAGGGCCAATGCGATCAGGAAGGTGGGAACCCTGCTGGCCGCAGGCGGTGTGAAGGGCGACGGGCCTTCCTGTTCCATTGGTCGGTCAACGCCCGCTCAACGCTGCTGTTCCACCACCATCTTCACCAGATCACCTGGGCGCAGTTTGCTGTTGTCGCCATACAGGCCGTTGAGCAAACGCAGTTGGCGATCCACCTGCGGCACCGCGGCGCTGCGCCGCTCCAGCTCGGCAAAGCCACCGCGCGGAAACGGCACCACGCTCACCAGCCACGGCCTGGCATCGCGCGCGTCGGCAGCGGTCATGGCGCGGAACGATTTTTCAGCGGCGTTGAGCGCCGGGAAGGCCCGCTGACGGGCGTTGGCATCGGCGGCCAGGTAAGCGAGCGCGTAATAACTCTGCTTCGGGCCGGTCACGATGGTGGCTTCAAAGGCTTGCGCCTGGCCGTTGTTGACCTGTCGGCTGCCAACATAGTGGGTGGCCTGAAAGCCGTTCACATTGCCACGCGTGACCTTGCCCTGTGTGGCTTTGAATGCGTTGCGCAGCACCTCTTCATGGGTGCTGCCCGCATTGGGGGGAATGGCAATCATCTTGAGCGCTGCGTCGCCTTGGGGGCTGAGAAAGGTCAGCGCATCGGGCGCGTTTTGAATGCGCCAGCCTTCGGGCGCGGTGAGCGCTATGCCCAGGCCCGCGTGGTAAAAATTCTGACCACGGGTCAGCCCCTGGTCGGGGCTCTCGCCGAAGTTCATGCCGTCGATCATTTTCAGAAACCGCTCGCGGCCATCGTCGCCATAGGTGCCTTTGTATTGGGCTGCGATCTGGCGAATCGACGCCAGGCGCTGGTCGTTGCTGGGGTGCGAAGCCAGCCAGCTGTTTCCTTCCTGTACCTGGCGCCCCTCGGCGCGGGCCACATCCGCCGCGTACTGCTCTTGTGATTTCAATACCTGAATCACATCGACCATGTTGCTCGGCGAATAGCGGGTGCGAGAGAGGTATTCGGCGCCCAGCGTATCGGCTTGCAGCTCTTGTTCGCGGCTGTATTTCGCGACATAGCCAGCGGCCACGCCTTGCGCGGTTTGACCGGCCAGATCGGTGGCGCCCGAGACGCCCTGGCTTTCCAGCACGG
>Ga0209231_1001254_pt1 | contig 9994 bp, 7 predicted proteins | sample Deesub45470m_DNA_FD_188086 | JGI IMG/M metagenome (GOLD analysis project Ga0209231, IMG submission 188086) | Deep subsurface microbial communities from North Pacific Ocean - 450_OLKR46/470m Metagenome (SPAdes) (version 2) | ecosystem: Environmental > Terrestrial > Deep subsurface > Unclassified ... | reverse complement strand
CCCTAGGTGTCATCGCTCTTGCGCTTACCAATAGCTTGCGTCTCAATCTTCTCGGAGCCTTTGTCGCCCGGTTTGATGATGAGCATGCCGCGTTGAGAAAAGCGTCACAAAGCGAACGCGGATCGCCGCTTGAAGGCGAATATCTCCCGGCTACCTTTGAAGTAGCGCAAAAAGCGGTACGTAGCGCGAAGCTGCTCGAGTTCTTCGCCGATCGTCTCAAGGTCCAACAGCGCGAGGCTGGCGTCCGCCACGACCTCATCGACGCGGTCTTCGCGCTGGGTGGGGAGGACGACCTCGTCCGCCTGCTGGCGCGGGTGAAGGCGCTGCAGGCGTTCGTCGAGACCGCGGACGGGGCCAATCTGCTCGCCGGCTACAAGCGCGCCGCCAATATCCTCAAGAAGGAGGGCGGGGTGCCGGAAGGTGCTTCGGCGACGCCGGATTATGCACCGGAGGCCGCGGAATCGGCACTGATCGCCGCACTCGATGCGGCGGAGCCGAAGGTCGCCGCCGCCGTGAAGGCGGAAGATTTTGCCGCGGCAATGTCCGCGCTGGCGACGTTGCGGGGGCCGATCGATGCGTTTTTCGACCAGGTCATCGTCAACGACGCTTCGTCATCGAAAAGAAACACTCGTCTCGCCCTCCTTGAAAAAATTCGTGTTGCGATGCACAACGTCGCGGACTTCTCGAACATCGAGGGCTGATTCGATTGCCATGCTTCCCAGCCGGAAGCGGGTCGTGATTGGGAGAGTTACGGGCGTATGACGACGCAATATGTCTACCGTTTTGGCGGCGGCGTTTCCGACGGCGGCAAAGGCGACAAGAATCTCCTCGGCGGCAAGGGCGCCAATCTGGCCGAAATGGCTTCGATCGGCCTGCCTGTGCCACCCGGCTTCACCATCTCGACCGAGATGTGCCAGCGCTATTATGACGAGGGCCAGCAATTCCCGGCCAGCCTGAAGGCCGAAGCCGCCAACGGCTTCGCCCATATCGAGGCGATCACGAACAAGAAGTTCGGCGTTGCCGCCGATCCGCTGCTCGTCTCGGTTCGCTCGGGCGCGCGCGCCTCGATGCCCGGCATGATGGACACCGTCCTCAACCTGGGCCTCAACGACGAGACCGTCGTCGGGCTGGCGAAGGTGTCGGGCGATGCCCGGTTTGCCTGGGACAGCTACCGCCGCTTCATCCAGATGTATTCGGACGTCGTCCTCGAACTCGATCATAGCGCTTTCGAGGAAGCTCTTGAAATCGCGAAGGAAGACAAGGGCTATTATCTCGATACCGAGATGACCGCCGACGACTGGCAGGCGCTGGTCAAGCGCTACCAGGAACTGGTCGCGGAAATGTGGAACAAGCCGTTCCCGCAGGATGTGCATGAGCAGCTCTGGGGCGCGATCGGCGCGGTGTTCGGCTCCTGGCAGTCGGAGCGCGCGAAGGTCTATCGCCGTCTCAACGACATTCCGGGCGAATGGGGCACGGCCGTCAACGTCCAGGCGATGGTGTTCGGCAATATGGGCGATACCTCGGCCACCGGCGTCGCCTTCACCCGCGATCCGTCGAAGGGCGACCGCGCCTATTATGGCGAATTCCTGATCAATGCGCAGGGCGAAGATGTCGTCGCCGGCATTCGCACCCCGCAATATCTGACGAAGTCCGCGCGCGAGGCCGCCGGCGCCAAGCCGGCGTCGATGGAAGAGGCACTGCCAGTCGTCTATGGCGAACTCGCCAAGGTGTTCGACCTGCTCGAAACCCATTACCGCGACATGCAGGATATCGAGTTCACGGTGCAGCAGGGCAAGCTGTGGATGCTCCAGACCCGCGCGGGCAAGCGCACCGCCAAGGCTGCGCTGAAGATCGCGGTCGACATGGCGAACGAAGGCCTGATCACCGAAGAGGAGGCCGTCGCCCGCGTCGATCCGGCCGCGCTCGACCAGCTTCTCCATCCGACGCTCGATCCCAAGGCCGCGCGCGACGTGATCGCCAAGGGTCTGCCTGCGTCGCCGGGTGCGGCCTCCGGCCTCGTCGTGTTCGACGCCGAGACCGCTGAGCGCCGCGCCGATCTGGGCGAATCTGTCATTCTGGTGCGCACCGAGACCTCGCCCGAGGACATTCATGGCATGCACGCCGCCAAGGGCATCCTGACCGCGCGGGGCGGCATGACCAGCCACGCCGCCGTGGTCGCGCGCGGCATGGGGCGTCCGTGCGTCTCCGGCGTCGGCACGCTCGCGATCGATGCGAAGGCAAAGGTGTTCCGCGTTGGCGGCCGCGAAGTCCGCGAGGGCGACATCATCACCATCGACGGCGCGACCGGCGAAGTGATGATCGGCGCCGTGCCGACCGTCCAGCCCGAACTGGCCGGCGATTTCGGCATCCTGATGGAGTGGGCCGACAAGGTCCGCCGCCTGAAGGTCCGCGCCAATGCCGAGACGCCGCTCGACTGCAAGACCGCGCGTATCTTCGGCGCCGAGGGTGTCGGCCTGTGCCGCACCGAGCATATGTTTTTCGACGCCGCGCGCATCACCGCGGTGCGCCAGATGATTCTGGCGGAGGACGAGAAGGGCCGTCGTGTCGCGCTCGAGAAGCTGCTGCCCGAACAGCGCGCCGACTTTACCGAGATCTTCGAGATCATGGCCGGCCTGCCGGTCACCATCCGCTTGCTCGATCCGCCGCTCCACGAGTTCCTGCCGCATGAGGAAGAGGAATTCGCCGAGGTCGCATTGGCGACGGGCATCGGTGTAGAGGCGCTCAAGCGCCGCGCGGCCGAATTGCACGAGTTCAATCCGATGCTCGGTCATCGCGGCTGCCGGCTTGGCGTGACCTATCCCGAAATCTACGAGATGCAGGCGCGGGCGATCTTCGAAGCGGCGTGCGACGTCGCGGAAAAGTCGGGCAACGCCCCGATACCCGAGGTGATGGTGCCCCTGGTCGCGACTCGTCGCGAGCTCGAACTGATGAAGACCGTGATCGACAAGGCCGCCAAGGCGGTCTTCGCCGAAAAGGGCCGCACGCTCGACTATCTGGTCGGCACGATGATCGAACTGCCGCGCGCCGCGCTGAAGGCGGGCGAGATCGCCGAGGTCGGCGAGTTCTTCTCGTTCGGCACCAACGATCTGACCCAGACCACCCTGGGCGTCAGCCGCGACGACGCGGGCCGGTTCCTCACCACCTATGTCGACAAGGGTATCTATCCCAAGGACCCCTTTGTCAGCCTCGACATCGAGGGCGTGGGCGAACTGATCCAGATCGCCGCCGACCGTGGCCGCAAGACCCGTCCGGACATCAAGCTCGGTATTTGCGGCGAACATGGCGGCGATCCGGCCTCGATCGCCTTCTGCGAAGCGATCGGGCTCGATTATGTCTCCGCCTCGCCCTACCGCGTCCCCATCGCCCGTCTCGCGGCGGCCCAGGCGGCGCTCAAGGCAAAGGGATAAGGGCATTCCGATCCCTCTCCCGTTCGCGGGAGAGGGAAAAGGCGGGATGACATGGCGAGCCAGGCAGGGCTAAGCCTTCGTCATGTCTTCCTATCCCCGGCCCGCCGATCCTTCCCAGCGGCTGCTCTCGATCGACGCGCTGCGCGGGGTCGCACTGTGCGGCATCCTGCTGATCAACATCTTCGCCATGGGCGGGCCGGTCGGCATGGATCGGCCGCTCGGACCGCCCTTGCTGGGTGACCCCGACTGGCAGGTCTGGGGTTTTGCCCGGCTGTTCGTCACCGGCACGATGCGCGGCCTGTTCTCGATGCTGTTCGGCATCGGTTTGCTGATGTTCGTCGGAGACGACGACAGCGCCGATCGCTCGCGGCTCTATGTGCGGCGGCTGATCCTGCTGCTGCTGTTCGGAATCGTCGACAGCACGCTCCTGTTGTGGCCCGGCGACATCCTGGTGATCTATGCGGTGGCCGGATTGCTCGCGCTGATCCTGCACCCGCTCAGGCCCCCGCAGCTAATCGCGGCGGCGGCGGTGATCCTGCTGCTGCTTTCGGTCTGGGCCGGTCTGGAGGCGCCCGCTTTCAAGCCGACCGACACCGTGTATTCCGCCGAGATGCTGGCCCGCGAGGGCGCCGCGAGGCTGGGCAGCTATTGGCAGAGCTTCGACTATATGAGCTATGTCAGCTGGACCTGGACGGTGAACGCGCTCACCTATCGCTGGGTGGGCGACGCGCTGGCGTTCATGCTGGTCGGGATGGCGCTCTTCCGGCTCGGTCTGTTCCGCACCGATCTCGACGAGCGCTGGCTGTGGCGAATGGTCCGGATCGGCTATCCCGTGGGGCTGGTCCTGCGGCTGCTACATATGGTGCCGTTCTGGCTCAACGATGGCTCCCCCACCATTCTCAGTGGATTTGTCGACCAGCCCGGGAGACTGGCGATGACGATCGGCCATGTCGGCCTGTTCCTGCTGGTCTGGCGCAGGGGCGCATGGCCACGTGTGATGGCCGGGTTCGCACGGATGGGCCGGATGGCGCTCACCCTCTATCTCGGCCAGAGCCTGATCGCCGCCTTCATCTTTTCGGGCTTTGGGCTCGGCCTGTGGAACAGCCTGTCCTGGCCAGTGCTGTGGCTGATCGCGCTGGCCATCCTCACCATCGAAGCCCTTTTCGCGCTGCTGTGGTTTCGCGCGTTCCGCTATGGGCCTGTCGAATGGCTCTGGCGGCTGGGGACCTATGGCAAGCGGCCGTAGATTTGCATGACGCCGTTCGGCTCGCCAGACGACGGGGCCACGTCGGTATCAGCGATCAGGCAAAGCGCCGGGCATGTTCGTCGAAGTCGCCCTTGCGCAGCATCTCGGCCTGCTCGCGCCAGCGTTCGTCGGCGATCGTAGCGGGAGCCAAGCCCATACGCCCCTCGAGACAGGCCTCTTCGGCGGGGCTCAACGCGATGAGGTCGGCATAACGGTGGATGCCCAGTTCATTGAGCTTGATCTCTCCGCCGCGACCGATGCCGAAAATACGGGCGAGATCGTCGCGCTTGCCGGATGCGGCGGCCGCGATCGAGCCGGCGGTGTCGGCATTGATCGCAGGACGATGCTTTTCCAGCTCGGCGATCCGCTCATTCGCTGCGGCGGAGCGGGCGAGGTGATGCTCGCGTTCGCGCTCCAGTTCGAGCCGGCGGTCATGCTCGCCCTCCAACTCGACCAGACGGGCCGTCAGCCGCGAATTCTCCTCATCTGCCCGAATGCGTAGCGCCCGCTCCTGTTCGAAGCCCTGCTTCCACTTGCGGCCGCCGGACAGAGTATAGAGCCCGAGCAGCCAACCGAGAATGAAGATGAGGGCGATGATGGCCCACTGGTTGGTAGAGAAATCGAACATGGAAGCGGCTCCCTTGATTGAAAGGGTAAACCGTTTCGCAGACTTTACGTTCCTCACCCTCGCCGGCGTGCATGGGCCGCACGTCCCGCGACCTATTTCAGCACATTATCGCTGATCGAGCAGGCGGCCGGGCCCAGAATGACGATGAACAAGACGGGCAGGATGAACAGGATCAATGGCACGGTCATGATGGCGGGTAGGCGGGCGGCCTTTTCTTCGGCGCGCATCATGCGTTCATTGCGAAACTCGGCGGAGAGCACACGCAAGGCACCGGCCAGCGGGGTGCCGTATTTCTCGGTCTGGATCATCGTCGTGACGACGCCGCGAATCGAATCGAGGTTTACGCGCTGGGCGAGATTCTCGAAAGCCATGCGCCGGTCGGTCAGGAAGCCCAGTTCGATCGCGGTCAGCGCGAACTCGTCGCCCAGCTCTGGATAGGCCTTGGTCAGTTCGCGGGCGACGCGGTTGAAGGCCAGATCGACCGACAGACCTGCCTCGGCGCAGATCACCAGCAGGTCGAGCGCGTCGGGCAGGGCCTTGCGGATCGCGTTCTGCCGCTTGGTGACGAGGTTCTTCACATAGATGTCGGGTGCCTTGTAGCTGGCGATCAGCGACCCGGCGACGATCATATACTGCTTGAACGCGCTCGCTTCCGGAAACCAGTGGAGCAGGTAGACGCCGACGGCCGCCGTCCCGCCGATCATGATCGGCGAGACGAGGCGGAAGAAGATGACGGTGATCGCGGCGTCCTTGCTGCGGATTCCGGCGCGCGCCAGGTTGAGCGATGCGGTCTTCAGCTGCGAATCCTGAAGCATCTTCATGCTGCCGAGGATCGCGCGCATCCGATCGACCGAGATGCTGGCCTTCTTCTCCATCTTCTGGCGACGGCGGGTCTTGGAGGCGGCGACGCCAGCCTTGAGCTGTTCGCGACGATCGTTGAGCGCGCGCACGCGCCGCGCCATCGGATCGCGCGCGAACGACTTCACCAGGCTGTGGCCGACGACGAGCATGATGATCGCGGTGGTCAGCGCGATGCCGATCGAGAGCAGCGTGCTGAAGAACTGAGGGGTAACGGCGTGCTCCATGGCGTCCTCAGATCTCGAAGCTGATCATCTGGCGCATGATGAAGGCGCCGATCGACATCCAGATCATTCCTCCCATGCCCGCGATCATCAACCGTGTGTCGGTGAAGAAGCCGGCCATATAGGTCGGGCTGATGAAGCTGATCATGCCGAACACCAGGAAGGGCAGGACGCCGATGATATAGGCGGAGGCCTTGGATTCGGACGACATCGCCGAGATCTTCAGCTTCATCTGCATGCGTTTGCGCAGCACGTCCGAGAGGTTCGACAGGGTCTCCGCCAGATTGCCGCCGGTCTCGCGCTGGATGGCGAGGGTGATGACGAAGAATTGGAATTCGGAGGTGCCGAGCCGATCGGCGGTTTCCTGCAGTGCGGCTTCCAGCGTGCGGCCGATCTTCATCCGATCGCTCACCGCCTGGAACTCGCTGCCCACCGGGCCGTCGATTTCGGAGGCGACGGCCCCCATCGTCTCGGCGATCGGCAGGCCCGCGCGCAGCCCGCGCACCAGCAGTTCGATCGCATCGGGAAAGCGCTGGATGAAATGCGCGATACGGCGCTTCGCCATGAAGGTGAGGAACATGCGCGGCAGGCCGAGCCCGGCCGCCGTTCCGAAGATCAGCGCCGTCCAGATCGGCAGGCCGAGGGCGACCAGGCCGAGCAGCGGCACCGCGAAGGCGATTCCGGATCCGATGAAATATTGGCGGATCGTCCATTTCTTGCCGGCCGCTTCGATCTGCTGATGGATGTCGGCGGGGTCGGGCAGGAAGCGGTTGAGCAGAGTCTTTTCGCGGCGGACCATCGACGCCCGGCTGGCCAGGAGCTTGCGGACCTGTTCGTTGACGCCCGCTTCGCCGCTGAGATTGTGGCGTCCGCGCACCGCCGACAGCCGGCGCGCGAAGGCCCGCTGCGCGGGCGGGCGGGCCACCACGAAGAAGAACATGGTCATGACCACCGCCATGACCATCATGAAGAGCATCATCAGCACGAGGCGGCGCCGTTGCCTGTCACTTCTTCGCGATCTTGGATTTCGGCGCGAAGATCGCCGCAAGCTCGTCCATCAGCGAACCCTTGCCCTTCTTCGCTTCGCGATCGGGGTCGTCGCTGGCCAGCGACAGTAGCTTCTCGCAGATGCTGGCGAGGCCCTGGCCGAGTTTGGAGGCCTTGCCCGCTTCGGCGATCGGCTTGCCCAGCTTGGCGGCGTTGACCGCCTGCTTATGATCGTAAGGCAGCACGAAATCGATCTCGCGCTCGATCGAGTTCTCGAAATCCTTGCGGCTGATCTCGGTCAGGCTCGGATGGACGCGGTTGGCGACCACCAGCACGCCGGCCTGCGGCGCGTTGTTCTTGAGCCAGGCGAGGATGCGGATCGTGTCGCGGGTCGCGGCCAGCGTCAGATCGACCACCAGCACGACCGACTGGACATCGTGGAACAGGTGCGGATGCTGGACCATCATGCCGCGCGGCACGTCGACGATCGTGCATTCGAAGGCGCCCTTCATCTCCTCCTGAAGCTGGAAATAGGCGCCGCCGTCGGTGATGATCGGATTGTTGATCGGCGCTTCGGCCGACAGGACCGAAAGCTTGTCGTTCGCCTTCACCAGCGCGCGTTCCAGGAACAGGCCGTCGATGCGGGCGGGGTTGTCGATGGCATCGGTGAGACCGCGACCGGGCTCGAGGTCGAGCGAGAGCGCGCCGGTGCCGAAATGGACGTCGAGGTCGAGCAGGGCGGTGCCATGCCCGCCTTCCTCGCCCATCAGCCAGGCGATCGAGCTGGCGACCGTCGACGCGCCGACGCCGCCGCGCACGCCGACCACCGCCGTCATCAGGTGGATCCTATCCTCGCTCGTCACACCGTGGCGTGGACCCATCAGCATCATCTGCGCCTGGGCAAGCGAATCGCGAATCTGGTCGGCGGTGAAGGGTTTGAGAAGATAATCCTGGATGCCGCTGTTCAGCAGTTCGCGGTACAGCCGCACGTCATTGGCGGTGCCGGCCGCGATCACGATCGTGCCGGGCTCGCAGACTTCGGCGAGCGCATTGACGTCGTTGAGCGGGTCGATCGATTCGCTCAGGTCGACGAACAGGATCGTCGGGCTGGCAGACACCGACAGCGACTGGATAGCGGCGCGCAGGCCGCCCTTGTTCACCGATTCCGGCGCCCAGCCCAGTTCGAAGACCAGCGGCTTGAGCAGTTCGGAGCTGATGTCGTCGGTGACGAACGCGGCAAAGGGATTGCGGGTCTGCTGCTGCTTCGCGTTGAAGGGCGCGTTCATCAGTTGCTTCCCTTCGTGGATTCGACCTTGAGCCCGTTGGTCGCCGTCGGCTCGGCATTGCGCCAGATCCGGATCGCCTTGGTGGCGGTGTCCGCGGTCGAGCCGCGCGCCGACTGACCCTTCACCAGATCCTCGGGATTGGCGATCATCGCCGCCAGCGCCGAATTGGTCGCGCAGCCGAAATTGGAGGAAGCCGCCGCGGTGAAATTGGGTTGCGAAGCTTGGGTGTAGTCGGGGCAACCCGGAACGCTGGCGCTCGACCGGCTGACGACGATACGAACCTGGCCGGGGGCGATAGCGCCCTCGGTCACCGGCGCGCCGTTGCTGACGAACAGGCCGTACCGGCCGACGATCTCGGCGATGTCGCGGTTCGATCCGACGCCACCGACGCTGCCGTCGATGCTGATGCGGTCGCCATAACCCAAGGCAATCGAGTCGAACCATTGGCCGACCCGCGCGCTGGCGAGGGGATCGAGCCCGTCGCCGGGCACATCGAGCACATAGTCGCTGCGCTGGACGACCGGCTGATGCACCGATTCGACGCCGCGATTATAGCGGCCGGCAAACGCCGGAGGCAGGGCGATCGCGAGCATCGCGATGGCGGCCAGCGGGGAGAGGAGGGTGCGGTGCATGGAGCTCTCCACCTTGCGATCAGTTGAGCGAGAAGCCGGCGTCGGGCACCGATGCGGCCTTGGCGGGCTGCGCCGGGGCACTCGACACGCGATTGCCAGGGGGGATGGTCTGGGGCGGTGCTGCAACCGGGGCGGGATCCTTCTCGCCGGTCTTGCCCATGAAGGTCTGCCCGGCGATGATCCGCTCGCCGTCGGTCGCGCCCCGGAATCCCGCGGTGGGCAGGACGATCTGCTTTGGCGACACCGGCTTCACCAGATAGGGCGTGACGACGATCATCAGTTCGGTCTCGTTGCGCTTGAAGCCGTTCGACCGGAACAGCGCACCGAGGATCGGCAGGTCGCCGAGGAACGGCGCCTTGTCGACATTGCTGTTCTGCGCGTTCGACATCAGGCCGCCGATCATGAATGCCTGGCCCGAGCCGAGTTCCACGGTTGTCTCTGCGCGGCGCGTGGTGATGCCGGGGATGGTGAAGCCGTTGAGACGCACTGAGCCGGCATCGGTCAACTGCGAAACTTCGGGCCGCACCCGGATCGAGATCCGTCCGTCGCTGAGCACCGTCGGCGTGAAGGAAAGGCTGACCCCGTACTGCTTGAACTCGACCGAGACGGCGCCGAGGCCCTGTGCCAGCGGGATCGGGATTTCGCCGCCGGCCAGGAAGCTCGCGGTTTCGCCGGAAATGGCGGTCAGGTTCGGCTGGGCGAGGG
>Ga0209231_1001253_pt1 | contig 9995 bp, 11 predicted proteins | sample Deesub45470m_DNA_FD_188086 | JGI IMG/M metagenome (GOLD analysis project Ga0209231, IMG submission 188086) | Deep subsurface microbial communities from North Pacific Ocean - 450_OLKR46/470m Metagenome (SPAdes) (version 2) | ecosystem: Environmental > Terrestrial > Deep subsurface > Unclassified ... | reverse complement strand
GAAGTGGTGCTGGTGGAACCGACAGGCGCCGACACCTATGTGGTGGTGAAGACGGCCGTGGGTTTGGTCACGGTGCGCGCACCGGCCAACACCCAGATCAAGATCGGTGAAACCATTGGCATGACAGTGAGCGGGCGCCACAACAACTGGTTTGATCCGAAAACCGAGCAGCGCATCGCCTCCATGGATGCGCACCACGAGTCCTGAGGACTGCAGGGCGCGGTGAGGCTTGCTCAGTCTTTGCCGGAGAGGTTGAGCACCACCCGCAGGCCGTGTGGCTCCATGGCTTGAACCGCCGCTTCGCCGCCATGGCGGCGCGCGATTTCCCGCACGATCGATAGGCCCAGGCCGCAGCCCCCGGGTTGCTGGCTGCCGCGCCAGAAGCGCCGAAATACCTGGGCCATCTCTGCCGGTTGCAAGCCTGGCCCGTTGTCTTCTACCGCCAGGCTGGCGCCCAGCGCTGTGCGCTCAACGCGCAGGGTGATCGCGCTGCCGCCGGGCGTGTAGCGCAGCGCGTTGTCAATCAGGTTGGAGAGCGCTTCGCGCAGTTGCAAGGCATCGCCCTTGACCATCAGCGATTGTTCGCCCTCAAAGCCCAGATCCATGTCGGCGGCCAGAGCGCGAGGGGTCCATTCGCGCGCCACTTCGCGGGCCAACGCCGCCAGATCCAGCGGCGCCCGAAGGGTGTGGTTTTCAGAGCGGGCGAGCGTGAGCAATTGATGCACCAAGTGGGCGCTGCGTTGAGCGCCGGTGTGCACCTTGCTCAAACGCTCGATCAGCGCGGGCTCTTGGGCTTCCTGTTGCGCCAGTTCCACCTGGCTGATGAGGCCTGCCAGCGGTGTGCGCAGTTGGTGGGCGGCATCGTCCAGAAAGCGCTTTTCCTGGCGCACATGGCGCGCCACCTCTTCGAGCAAGCCGTTGATGGCCTTGACCAGTGCATGCACTTCGCTGGGTGCCTGAGTGGCGCCGATGGGCTCGCGTTCAATGACCGAGCGTTCTTCCAGTTGAGATGTTAAGCGGGTGAGCGGCGCCAGCCCGCGCCGGATCCCACCGTAGACCAGCAGGCTCAGCAACACACCCAACGCCAGCAAGGGCACCAGCATATCGGCCACAAGCTCCCTCGCGATGCGCTGCTGCACCTGCAAACTCTTGCCCACCTGCACCCGCATGGTTTGTGGCGAGCCGTCATCGCCGTAGTCGAGATCCAAAGCCACGATGCGCAAAGGCTTGCCATCCAATGTGCCACGGTACAGCAAGGGCGTACCAACCTGTTCGACGGGCATCTCGGGCTGGGGCAGGTTCTGGTTGCCGAGCACGAACTTTCCCGGGGGAGACGACACCATGTAGCTGAGCCGGTCTTTGGGGTCTTGCTCCAGAACGTCTTGCGCCGCCTTGGGGAAATCGATGAGCAGGCCCGAGCCGATGGGTTTCACCTGGCGGGCCAGCGCGCGCACCGATTGGGTGAGCGACTGGTCGATGCCTTTTTCCACGTAAGACAAGGCAAACCGGTAGGCCAGCAGGCCGCCGCCCGCCCACAACACCAGTTGGGGCAACAGCAGCCACAGCAGCAACTGGCGCTGCAGCGAGAGTCCGGTCGGGGGGCTCATGCGGGCCCGATCATGGGCGCGCCGTTTCCAGCATGTAGCCCAGTCCCCTGATGTTGCGGATGTTCAGGCTGGAGTCGGCAAGCTTGCGGCGCAGGCGGTGCACATACACCTCCAGTGCGTTGGAGGCCAACGCACCACCTTCTCCCGCGTCGGATTGCCAAGCCGCGAGCACGGCTTCGCGGCTCACAACCTGCCCCTCGCAGCGCACAAGCAAAGCGAGCAACTCCCATTCGCGTTGCGTCAGTTCGATGGCCACTTCGCCCACCCAGGCGCGTGGCATGGAAGGATCGACGCGCAGGGCTCCGCTGGCATGGGCGGGCGGATGGCTGGTGGTCGCGCCAAAAGCAGGCAGACTGGCCCGACGCAGCATGGCCTGCAATCGCGCCAGCAATTCGTCGCCGTTAAAGGGTTTGGTGAGGTAGTCGTCGGCGCCACCATTGAGTCCGGCGATACGGTCTTCCACGCCGTCGCGCGCGGTCAGAATCAACACCGGCAGGGCGGGCAAAGTTTGACGCAGGCGCTGCAAAACTTCCAGCCCGTCGATTTTGGGTAGGCCCAGATCGAGTACCACGCCATCGAAGGCTTGCTTTTGCAGACAGTCAAGCGCGATTTCGCCGTCGTCGGCGGTGTCGATCAGGTGACCGGCCTGTCGGAGTTGCGCACTCAGCCCATCGCGCAGGAGTTCGTCGTCTTCAACAATCAGCAAGTGGGCCATGCTGCAAATTATCCGGCTTTTGGCGGCTTGCTCCCGGCAAGGCTCAATTGGGCGCTGCGAGTTGTTGCACGGGGAAGGCGGGCGCTTTGCCCAGGCGGTCCTGGCCCGCGTAGAGCGTGATGTGCGGGAAAGGGATTTCGATGCCTTGTTCGTCGAAAGCGGCTTTGAGGCGCTTGAGGTATTCGCGCTTCACGCCCCATTGCTGTTGCGCCACACACCGGATGCGGCAGCGGATGATGACGGCAGAGTCGTCCCAGCGGTCCACACCGGCAATGTCGAGGTCGCCTTCAATGCGCTCGGCGAAGCTGGGCTCTGCCCGCAAAGCGCTGGCCACCTGGCGCATCACAGCCATGACCTCGTCGATGTCTTCGCGGTAGGCAACGCCAATCTCGAACACCGCGTTGCCAAAGCCGCGGGTCATGTTGATCACCGTCGTGATCTGGCCGTTGGGTACATAGTGCACGCTGCCTTCATAGTCGCGCAATTGCACAAACCGCAAGGTGATCTGTTCAACTGTGCCGGTGTGTCCGCCTACCTGCACCACGTCACCCTGGCGGATCTGGTTTTCCAGCAGCAGAAAGAACCCGGTGACGAAGTCTTTGACCAGGCTTTGAGCTCCGAAACCCACGGCCAGCCCAACCACCCCGGCCGCGCCCAGAATCGGGGCCACAGAGACCCCCAGCTCGGAGAGCACCAGGATGACGGTGATCAGGCTGACGATCACCGAAGACAGGTAACGGCCGACGCGGGCCAAGGTTTCAGCCCTTTTGTTGAATTCAGGGTCGTTCATGCGCGAGGACACGCGCACACGCACGCCCCGGATCAGCCGACCCAGAATGATCAACACCACCCATGCCACCAAGAGGATCGCGGCGATGCGCATACCGATGATGGCGAGGGTGTCGAATTCGCCCACCCATTTGGTGAGGGTGTCGATCAGGCTTTGCTGGTTCAAAAAGAGTGCTCCGGTTGGGTTTGAAAGGTGTGCCTCAATGGCACGGCTCGCCTTGATCCAGGGGACATCCGAATCAAGGCAGAGCTTTGCTCTTCGATGGGCGATCAGTCTAGAGGCTTACGCTAGCAGAGTCGTTTCGACCCTGTCTTGCCTACGGACACTCCGGTCAGCTTGGCATCACCCGCCTGAATGCGCCTGCTTCAACGCATTCACGCGCGCGCTGTGGATCAATTGTGCGATCTGGGGACCCGCCTTGCCATGCTGAACGGCTTGCTGAGCGACGGCGTTGGTGTCAACGGCCAACACCGTCTTCAGCACAGCGCGCAGTCGGATCGCCTGTGGATAAGCGCGGTCTTCATGCCCGAGACGGCCGCGCGCGTCACACTCGCAAGCCTGAAGAATCTCTTCAAAACGCTGCGGGCGGCGAATGGCGTCGCAGCGTTCCAGCAATCGCAGGCTGGCTGCTTCATCGAAATCCTCGCTGCGGTGCAGGTTGCCATGTTCGCGAGCAACAACATCGGCCAGCTCGCGGCATTCGCGTGGCACTCGCCAACGTTCGCTGACCCGATGCAGCAAGTCGGCACTGCGTTGTTCGTGCCCAAGGTGTCGAGGCAATATGTTGGCGGGCGTGGTGCCTTTGCCCAGGTCGTGGCAGAGGCAGGCGTAGCGAACGGTGAGTGGCGCATGCAGCCGCGCGGACATGTCCATCACCATCATGGCGTGTACCCCGGTGTCGACTTCCGGGTGGTAGTCGGCGCGTTGAGGTACGCCCCACAGGCAATCCAACTCGGGCAGGATGCGCGCCAGCGCCCCACAAGCACGCAAGACCTCGAACATCCGGCTGGGGCGTTCTTCCATCAACCCTCGAGAAAGCTCCTGCCAGACCCGCTCGGCCACGAGGTGGTCGACCTCCCCGTGGCGCACCATGGCCTGCATCAGGTCCATGGTTTCTGGGGCGACCGTGAAATCAGGGAAGCGCGCGGCAAAGCGGGCCAGGCGCAGGATGCGCACCGGGTCTTCTGCGAAGGCCAATGTCACATGGCGCAAGACGCGGGCGCGCAGATCGGCTCGGCCGCCGTGCGGATCGATCAGCTCACCGCGCGCCGGATCATCCGCCTGCACGGCGGCGACCGCCATGGCGTTGATGGTGAGATCGCGGCGGGCCAGATCGTCTTCCAGCGTGACGCCTGGTTCGGCGTGGAAGGCGAAGCCGTGGTAGCCCGGCGCGGTTTTGCGCTCGGTGCGGGCCAGCGCGTATTCCTCACGGGATTTGGGGTGCAGGAACACTGGGAAATCGCGCCCAACGGGCAGGTAACCCAGGTCTTGCATCTGTTGTGGACTGGCGCCAACCACCACCCAGTCGCGATCGCTGTGGGTGATTTGATTTGCCTCGCGATCCCGTGCCATCAGCGCGTCGCGTACCGCGCCTCCCACCAAGTAAATGTCCATGCGATGGAGTGTAGATCTTGTGGGCTCAGTCAAAAACCGGTCGAAAGAAACTGCGTTCGTAGCTCAGGATGCAGCGGGTTTCTTCTGCATAGCGAAACGCCGCTTGGCAGTCGGGGTCTGCCTTCGATTGCTCCCGGTAGGCCTCGTAGCGTGCCAGGCTGGGGAAGCTGAACAGCGCGAGTGCCACGTTGTTTGCACCTTCCGAAGGCAGGAAGTAGCCATGGTGTTGACCGCCAAAGCGCTCCACCAGCGGAATCCAGAGCCGGCCATAGTGCTCAAACGCTTCGAGCTTCGTTGGGTCGATGACGTACCGCAGATAACAAGTGATCATGGTGTGGAGCGGGTTTCGAGCCGCTCAGCGGCCGAGGCGGTAGGGTTCTTCAAAGTCCAGAAAGTCGTGTTCGGTCAGTGCGTCATTGATCCAGGCCCGCACGCCGGGGAGGGCGGCCACTCGATCAACATAGCTGGCCAGATCGGCGGGCAAAGGCAGGCCATAGGCTTTGATGCGCATGCAGATGGGGGCATAAAACGCGTCGGCGATGCTGAAGGCGCCAAACAGGAGTGGTGCGCTGCCGTCAGGCAAACGATCGGGCTGGGCTGCCAGCAGTTCGCCCCACAAACCACAAAGGCGGGCCATGTCGGCGCGCACCGCAGCCTGATCGCGCCAGATCAGGCGCCCGGTATCGGCCAACGACGCTTCGATGTTCATGAGGCAATGGCTGCGCAAAGCGCTAAAGCCGCTGTGCAGTTCAGCGCAAACACTGCGGGCCCGGGCTCGCTCCTGTGGCTTGGCTGGCCACAGGGTCTTGTCTGGAAATTTCTCGGCGAGGTATTCCGCGATGGCCAGGGTGTCCCAGACCGCGAACCCCTCGTCGACCAGCACGGGGACTTTGCCCAGGGGCGACACGCCTTGCAGAGACTTCTTGAAAACCGACCCCGGCGCAAAGGAGTCAAAGCGCACCATGACTTCCTCGAATGGAATGCCAGCCTGTTTGAGCAGCACCCACGGCCGCATGGACCAGGATGAATAATTTTTGTTGCCGATATAGAGCTTCAATGCCATGGGATGACTCCAGAAAAGTTGCCCCATCCTAAAACGCTGTGGGGTGCGGATTGATGCTTAAAAAAGCGCGATTTGATGCGCTACGTCGAAAGCGCCATGGCCGCGTCCCTGCTTTAGGGCCGCGGCCGCCAGCCGTTGAAAGATCGCCTGGAAAAGACGGTTTCGTCAGGCATAGCGCTCGAGGATCCGGGTAGAGCGCTCCACCTCGCGCAAGGTTTCTCCACCGTGGTCTGAACCCGATACCGCCTCCATGACCGAGCAGGCCATCATTCGGTAGAACGCCTTGTCCATGGCTTTTCTGGCGGCCGACATTTGCTGGGCCACGTCTTCGCAAGGCCTGCCTTGCTCCAGCATGTCGATCAGGCCGCGCACCTGGCCTTCGATGCGTTTCAAGCGGTTGATCACATCGCGCTGGTGTTCAGCGCGGTAGGTCGAAGTGGGGGCCGGTGCAGCGGCTTTGGCGGCGGTCTTGCGTGTTGCGGTGCGTGGGGAGGATGTGGCCATGTGGGTGTCCTGAGGGAAAAGTTCCAGCGCTCAGTTTGCCAAAAAACGGTGCAGTTTCCCGGGTTTGGCTGATTGGATTTCGAACTTGTTTCCCAGATGATCCCAGCCACCAATGCTCGCTTCAACGGATTGGCGAATTCGGTAGCGGTTATGGGTGCAGGCGCCTTCAACACCCGTGCCCGATGGTTCCGCTGGGCTTCAAGTCCCCAGGTAGGTTGGAGCGATGCTGTGCACGCTGGAAGGGGTGATGCCCAACACGCCCATTCCAGGCAGGGTGCCGCTGGCGACGTTGTCGACCGACATGGCGGCCAGGTTGTCGCGACTCATGAGGGGCTCACCAGGGGCCAGTTCCATCACCATGGCCTGCAGACGGCCCAGCGCCAAGGGCAGCGCAACAATGGGTCGCTGGTGGCTGCCATGGCGCCCGGCAACCCGCACCAGATCGGCCAGCGTCAGCACATCAGGCCCCACGCATTCGATGACGGGCTGTGATGGGGTGACCTTCAGGCACTCGACCACCGCCTGGGCCACATCTTCGACCCACACCGGCTGAAACTTCGCGTGAGCGCCCGCCAAAGGCACCACGGGAAAAATCGACTGCAAGCGGGCAAACAGGTTGAGAAAGCGATCACCCTCGCCGAAGATCACGCTGGGGCGCAGCACGGTCAACTCGAGCCCGGCATTTCGCAACAGCTGTTCACCGCGCGCCTTGCTTCGCTGGTAGCGCGCGGGGCTGTCAAGGGCCACTCCCAGCGCGCTCACGTGCACCAAACGGGTTACACCACTCTCAGCGCTGGCCTTGGCGAGCTTGGTTGGCAGTGTCACATGGGTGTGTTCGAAAGCTTCTTCCGAGCCGTGCAGGATGGCGATCAGGTTGACCACCGCATCGTGCCCCGGCAACAGGCGCGCCAGGGCCGCTTCGCTGTGCACGTTGGCTTCGACCACGGTCAGGCGGGGCAGGTGTTGCACGCTTTTGGCGTTGCTCGCCCGGCGGGTGGGCACAGTGATGGCAAAGCCGGCGCGGTGCAATTTCTCGCAGACATGGCGCCCCAGAAAACCCGAGCCACCGAGCACCAGAATGCGTCTATTGGCGTGGATCATGGCGTTCATTCGGACTCGAGATTGGGCGCCACCTTGGTTCGGCTAGGCGCTACCACGCCCATGCGTGCGCGAAGCGATTGTGGCTGTCCTGTCAACAGGGCTGCATAGTTGGTGGTGTTGGCCAAGACCTGTTTGACGTAGTCGCGGGTCTCATCGAACGGAATGTTCTCGGTCCAGATTTCGCCGGCCAGCGTGGGGCCTTCGCGCCATCGGCGCGGGCGGCCCGGGCCGGCGTTGTAGGCTGCCGCAGCCATGGGCATGGAGCCTTCAAAATCGTCGAGAGCGAGCTTGAGGTAGGCCGTGCCGATCTGGATATTGGTGTCGCGATCGTTGATCTGTGACGGTTGAAAATCGATGAGGCCGATCTTGCGGGCGGTCCAGCGAGCGGTGGCAGGCATGACTTGCATCAGGCCCGAGGCCCCCACGCCAGATCGAGCAGCGACCACAAAGCGGCTTTCCTGACGGATGAGTCCATAGACGTAAGCCGGGTCGAGCCCAATGGACTGCGCACGTTGGGTGACTTGCGGCAAGTAAGGGGTGGGGAAGCGCTGTTTGTGATCCAGTGCCTCTTTGGTTCGGGTGCTGGTGTTGATGCAGCGGTCCCACAGGCTGTTGTTGCAGGCAAGTTGGGCGATGGCCAACAGCTCGCGGTCGGTCAGGTCCACCGTGCTGTGCAAGGCCACGGTGTAATGCCATTCACGCACGGCCTCGCTGCGCAGACCCAGGCGGAACGAAGTGAGTGCGCGCTGTATGCCCGGGTTGCTCTCCGCTGTGCGCAACTCGTCAGCGGACACAGGCAAGGGCAGGGGAGGAGCGCCGATGGCCTGGCCCAGCTCTTCCATGGCCAGCTGTTCATAGAAGCCGCTGGGCGACGCAATCGATGCATACAAGGCCTGTACCTGTTGCGGTGCCTCGGGCAACCTCAGCGCCTGCAAGCTGCGCGCCTGCCAATACACCCAAGTGGGTTCGCTGCGTTGTGCCGGGGTCATGGCGGCGATGGCGTCGCGAACGGCGTTCCATTGCCCGGCGCGCAAGCCTGCCCGCGCTTTCCAGGCGAGGTGGTCGGCGCTCATGAAACGGTCTTGACCATTGGCGTAGAGGCTCAGCGCGTCAGGGTCAAGGGCCTTGGCCGCGCACCAAAGAGCTGGTGACCTTGGGCATCATCCGCCTGGGCGCCGCCAGCCGCGCGCGCATCCAGGCGGCTTCCGCCGGCATGTGGCCGCTGTCCAGAAACGCTTTTGCGGCCGTGGAACAGCCATCCTCGGCGTCGCGTTGCTGTTGCCAGCGTTCGGTGGTCTGGCGTGCCGCTTCACCTGCGGGCAGGCGTCTGGCGGCCGCGTCGAGCATGAGCCCATAACACTGCACCTGGCGGTCGTCATTCATGCGAAAGCGCGGCAGCTCGACCTCAAAGTTGGCCCAGTCGCGGTTTTTGCCCAGCTGGAGGAGCCAGTCATTGCGCAGGCGGTCTTCCCAGTAGCTGCCCGCCATCCGTGAAAGCGCGCTGCGAATACTGGATGGCGCGGCCGACTCAAGTTGAGGCTTGGTTGCCCAGTACAGCGCAAGAGGCTCCAGCACATGCCCACGAACGCTGGGCAACAGGGTGTTCACCTTCTCTGAGTCCCGGTGGCTGTAAGCGTCGCGCATTTCCACCAATGCAGCGTCCGCGCGGATGTCTTGGCCCCAGGCAGCGCCTTGGAGCGCCAGCACGGCCATAATGGCAATGAGACTGCGTTTCATGTTCCCCTGATGGGTATTTCCCTGATTCATGCGTTGATTATGGACACCAAAAAATCGCCCGATGCCAATGAGGCCGCAACCCCTGCTGCCAGTGGGTCCAAGCAAGCTTGGCGCAAGCAACTGATTGAGAAACGCCAGAACCTGGCCGATCGCGCCTGGCGCAACGACCTGCTTCAACGCGTGTTGCGGTTCTGGTTGATTGAGCGGCCTGAAGCGGTGATCGGCGCCTATTGGCCCATCAAAGGGGAGTTTGATCCATTGCCCGCGTTGTTTCGCTGGCAGGAAGCCGGCTTGGAGGAAGACGCCAAGAGCGCGCAACGCCACCGGAAAATTGGTTTGCCGGTGGTCAACAAGGTAGACAAAACGCTCACCTTTTACACCTGGTACCCCGGCTGTCCGATGGAGGAAGACGCCTATGGCATTCCCAAACCGAAAGACACCGAGGTGGTTGTACCCACACTGATCTTTGTGCCCTGCGTGGGTTATGGCCCGAACGGGTACCGATTGGGCTATGGGGGTGGTTTCTACGACCGCACGTTGGCCAGCCTCCAGCCCAAGCCTTACACCGTGGGCCTGGGTTATGACTTTGCCTGGTTGCCCGACCTGGAGCCCGAGGCACACGATGTGCCTTTAGATGCCATCTTGAGCGACACCGGGACTGTCTGGCCCCGGAAGTAGTAAGGCCCCCACGCTCCGCCGCTGCGCGGGTCGCTGCCCCCCAAGGGGGCTGATCTGGCTTGGGGCGGCCCGGCGCCGGATCGCTTGCCCCCACGCTCCGCCGCTGCGCGGGTCGCTGCCCCCCAAGGGGGCTGATCTGGCTTGGGGCGGCCCGGCGCCGGATCGCTTGCCCCCACGCTCCGCCGC
>Ga0209231_1001252_pt1 | contig 9998 bp, 8 predicted proteins | sample Deesub45470m_DNA_FD_188086 | JGI IMG/M metagenome (GOLD analysis project Ga0209231, IMG submission 188086) | Deep subsurface microbial communities from North Pacific Ocean - 450_OLKR46/470m Metagenome (SPAdes) (version 2) | ecosystem: Environmental > Terrestrial > Deep subsurface > Unclassified ... | reverse complement strand
CCCGGTCACGGGACAGGTCCGAGACTTTCAAAGTGCGCGCAACCTGACCTGGCCTGGCGCAGACTGAGCTCTACTTTTCGGCGTCAGATCCCAGCACGGCATCGGCACCGGCTCCGATCACCTTGCCGCCGATGCGCACCGTGCCCACGGCAGCGTCCACCGCCAAACCACCCACGCCGATCACCACCGACGCAGCGGTATCGACGATGGCCACCACAGCGCAACCTGAGGTGAGCACGGCCACCGAGGCCAGTGCCAAACCCAAGGCGCCGCGCCGCAGCGGCCCGGCCATCGAGCGCACAGCTTGTGTGGATTCCATGGACGATTCCGATGCGGTGAGGCGGATCAAACCCGCTCAGCCACCCAGGCCTGCACCGATGCCAGCGCCTTGGGCAAACCGCTCGCGTCGCTGCCACCGGCCATGGCCATGTCGGGCTTGCCGCCGCCTTTGCCACCCACTTGGCTGGCCACAAAGTTCACCAGCTCACCGGCCTTGACCTTGCCGATGCTGTCGGCGGTCACGCCCGCAGCAATCTGCACCTTGTCGCCGTCCACCGCAGCCAACACGATGGCAGCGGTTTTCAGCTTGTCCTTGAGCTTGTCCATGGTTTCGCGCAGGCTCTTGGCGTCGGCACCCGGCAACACCACGGCCAACACCTTCAGGCCTTTGATGTCCACCGCCTGGCCCACCAGCTCGTCGCCCTGGGCCGATGCCAAACGGCTCTTGAGTGCGCCCATTTCTTTTTCCAGATCGCGCATCTGCTCCAGCAAGGCGCCAACGCGAGCCGGCACTTCGTGCGGCGTCACCTTCAAGGTACCGGCCACACCACCCAGCGTGGTTTCCATGCCCTGCACGTAGTTCAAGGCGTTCATGCCCGTCACCGCTTCCACACGGCGCACGCCAGCGGCCACGCCGCCTTCGGCCGTGATCGTGAAGAAGCCGATATCGCCGGTGCGCGCCACGTGGGTACCGCCGCAGAGTTCGCGGCTGGTGCCGATGTCGAGCACCCGCACGGTCTCGCCGTACTTCTCGCCAAACAACATGGTGGCGCCGGTTTTTTGCGCCGATTCGATGTCCATCACGCGCGCCTGCGTCGCGGCGTTGGCCACGATCTCGGCGTTCACGCGCTGCTCGATCTCGCGGATCTGGTCGTCGGTCACGGGCGCGTTGTGGGTGAAGTCGAAACGCGTTTTGTCGGCATCGACCAGCGAGCCTTTTTGCGTCACATGATCGCCCAGCACTTCGCGCAGGGCTTTGTGCATCAGGTGGGTCACTGAGTGGTTGCGCATGGTGGCGGCGCGCTGTGCGGTGTCCACCTGCGCGGTCACCGAATCGCCCACCGCCAGGGTTCCAAGTTCCAGTGAACCGTGGTGGCCAAATACGTCGGTTTTGATCTTCTGCGTATCGCCCACTTCGAAGCGCGCCAGCGCGGCATTTTCACCCGTGACGATCATGCCTTCATCGCCCACCTGGCCGCCGCTCTCGGCGTAAAAAGGCGTCGTGTCCAATACCACCACGCCGTTTTGCCCAGCCTTGAGCTCGGCCACAGCCGTGCCTTCGAAGTACAGCGCCACCACTTTGGCCGGGGCTTCGAGCTTCTCGTAGCCGACGAACTCATTGCCCGCGCCGGTGTACTCCAGCGCTTTGTCCATCTTGAACTTGCCGGCCGCGCGGCCAGCGGCCTTTTGCTTGGCCATGGCGGCGTGGAAACCTGCTTCGTCCACCGACAGATCGCGCTCGCGACACACGTCAGCGCTGAGATCCAACGGGAAGCCGTAGGTATCGTGCAGCTTGAAAGCCACCTCGCCCGGCAGTTGCTTGACGCCACCAGCCAACGCGCTGTCCAGAATCTCCATGCCGGTGGCCAGGGTTTCAAAGAAGCGCTCTTCTTCCGTCTTCAGCACGTCCGTGATGCGCTGTTCTTGCGAAGCCAGACTGGGATAGGCCGCCCCCATGAGCCTGACAAGATCGGCCACCAGCTTGTGGAAAAACGGCGTCTTCTTGCCCAGCTTGTAGCCATGCCGAATGGCGCGGCGGATGATGCGGCGCTGCACATAACCCCGGCCTTCGTTGCTCGGGATCACACCGTCGCTCACCAGAAAAGCGGTGGCGCGGATGTGGTCGGCAATCACCTTCAGCGAAGGCGTTGCCAAATCTTCGATGCCGGTTTCGCGCGCGGCGGCCTTGATCAACTGGTCAAAGATGTCAATCTCGTAGTTGCTGTGCACATGCTGCAAGATCGCGGCCAGGCGCTCCAGGCCCATGCCGGTGTCCACGCAGGGCGCGGGCAGCGGCTTGACTGAGCCGTCTTCGGCCATGTCGAACTGCATGAACACGTTGTTCCAGATCTCGATGAAACGGTCACCGTCCTCATCGGGGCTGCCGGGCGGGCCACCAGGAATGTGATCGCCGTGGTCGTAGAAAATTTCCGAGCAGGGGCCGCAAGGCCCGGTGTCGGCCATCATCCAGAAGTTGTCGCTCTTGTAGCGACCGCCCTTGTTGTCGCCGATGCGGATCACGCGCTCAGGTGGCAGGCCGATTTCTTTCGTCCAGATGTCGTAGGCCTCGTCGTCCTCTTCGTAAACGGTGGCCAGAAGGCGGTCGGCGGGCAGCTTGTAGACCTCGGTCAACAGCTCCCAGGCCCACTTCAGCGATTCGCGCTTGAAGTAGTCGCCAAAACTCCAGTTGCCCAGCATTTCAAAGAAGGTGTGGTGGCGCGCGGTGTAGCCCACGTTTTCCAGATCGTTGTGTTTGCCGCCTGCGCGCAAACAGGCTTGCACCGAGGTGGCGCGGGTGTAAGGCCGCTTGTCGGTGCCCAAAAACACGTCTTTGAACTGCACCATGCCCGAGTTGGTGAACATGAGCGTGGGGTCGTTGCCGGGCACCAGGCCGCTGGAAGGCACGATGGTGTGGCCCTTGGAGGCAAAAAAGTCCAGGAAGGTCTTGCGGATGTCGGCAACACTCATTGCGGATTGGGTCATGGCAGGTTTTCTATCAAAATGCGGGGTCGGTAGCGACAGTTCTCTATTATCGCGTCAGCGCAGGGGGCGCAGGTGGGCGCCTGTGGCTGGCAGGTGTCCATCAAGGGTTGGCCGCACGGCGGTCAGAAAATTGCTTAATGACTCGGGCTGCGCCGCACCCTTGCGCCAGGCCAGGCCCACCTCCAGGTGCGGCAAGGGACGGGCCAGTGGGCGTGCCTCGATGCGGTCACCCTCCAGCGACCATGGACGGTACAACATATCAGGCAACACCGAGCAGCCCGCACCGGTGGCCACGAGGCTGCGAACAGCCTCCACCGATGACGTGCGGATCAGCACATTGGGGTCTTCTCCGCCCGTGTTCCACAGCGCCATGGTGGCGTCCCCCAGCTCGTCCACCTGCAACAGCACCAGTGACTGTTTCGCCAGTTCGCCGGCCTCCACACTGTCTTCTGTCGCCAGGCGGTGATTCAGCGGACACCAGACGCGCCACCCGGAGCGCAAGATGGTTTCCGTCTCCAGTGCCTGGTGATTTTGAAGCTGCGACACCACAACAAGGGCCACGTCGAGCTCACCACTGATCAACAGGTGTTCAAGAAAGTCGCGCCGGTCCTCCGTGATGTGCACCTGAATGCGGGGGAATACGCGCCGAAAGCGGTCCAGCAAAAATGGCAAGTAGTACCCCACCATCAAACTGGTCACGCCAATGTTCAGACTGCCAGTGACCATGTAGGGACGAGAAGCCAGCGCATCCCGAGCGTTGCGCATCGTGACTTCGATCTGGTGGGCGTGTCGCAAAAACTGATGCCCGGCATGGGTGAGTGACATCCCGCGTGCGCGCCGCTCGAACAACAGCGTGCCGAGATCCGCCTCCATCTGGGCGATGGCCTGAGACACGACCGACTGCGACACCCCCAACTCCAGGATGGCCGCCGATATCGACCCCGATTCGGCGACCGCGACGAAATACCGGATGCTTTTGAACGAGGTACTCATTATTCTGATATCGCACCTTCAGGGTGCATTTATGAGGGAAAACCCCTGCATGCACCAGCCTTAACTCAGGAATACCCGGCCATGTTTACCGAATTTGGTGCGACCTATCTGTTTTACCGAAGGATTCTATTGGATCGAGGCAGTGGCATCCCGCATCTGGCCTCTCTAAGATGAAGTTTCCCTACCAACCAATGGAGCATTACCGTGTTGAAATCCCGAGCCCTCATCACCGGGCTGCTGGCCTTGTCCGCAGCCTCCAGCTTCGCAGCGCCCCCGACCGCAGTCGGAAAAGGCGAAGGTCAACTCAACATCATTGCTTGGGCGGGTTACATCGAAAGGGGCGAAACCGACAAGGCCTATGACTGGACAACGGGCTTCGAAAAAGCCACGGGCTGCAAGGTCAACGTCAAAACCGCAGCCACCTCCGATGAAATGGTCTCACTCATGAAGGCCGGCGGCTACGACGTGGTCACCGCCTCGGGCGATGCGAGTGGACGCCTGATTGCCTCCAAACTGGTGCAGGAGGTCAACATCGGATTGGTGCCGAGCTACTCAAAAATCGACAAACGCCTGCAAAACGCCGCCTGGCATACCGCGGACGGCAAGCACTATGGTGTGCCCTACCAGTCTGGGCCCAATGTGCTCATGTACAACACCAGTGTCTTCAAGAAGGCTCCAGACTCCTGGTCCGTCGTTTTTGAGGAGCAGACACTGCCCGACGGCAAGAGCAACAAGGGCCGCGTGCAGGCCTACGACGGGGCGATCTACCTCGCCGATGCAGCGCTCTACCTGATGAGCAAAAACCCCGAGCTGGGCATCAAAGACCCCTACGAACTCAATGCAAAACAATACGCTGCGGTGCTGGCACTGCTGCGTGGCCAGAACAAACTCACCCACCGCTACTGGCACGACGCCACGGTGCAGATGAACGACTTCAAGAATGAAGGCGTCGCCGCCTCCGGGTCATGGGGTTTCATGGTCAACAGCCTGCAAGCCGACAAGCAGCCCGTTTCCTCTGTGGTGCCCAAAGAAGGTGCGACTGGATGGGCCGACACCACCATGCTGCACGCCAAGGCCAAGAACGTGAATTGCGCCTACCAGTGGATGGAGCACACCCTGAGTGACGAACTGCAGGCCCCTCTGGCCGAATGGTTTGGCACGGTCCCGGTCACGCCCGGTGCCTGCAAGGCAAAAGCCCCCGGTGGCAGTGATTTTTGCAAGGTCAACGGTTTCAATGACCTGGACAAAATCAAATTCTGGAAGACCCCGGTCTCCAAGTGCGCAACCCAGGGCACTTGTGTGCCGTATGCCAAGTGGGCACTGGATTACATCGCCATCATGGGCGGGCGGTAAACACCGCCTTCAAGCGCCAGAGCTGCTCGGTTCGAGCCCCACCCAATGGGAGAGGGGCCGCGACCCGACAGCGCGCCAGCGGCTTCACAACAAGGAACACATGTCCGTCGCGATCGAATTTCACCAGGTTTCCAGGCACTACGGGCCGGTCAAGGCGCTGGACCTTGTGAGTTTCAGCGTGAAAGAAGGTGAATTCTTCTCCATGCTGGGGCCCTCTGGTTCAGGCAAAACCACGTCGCTTCGGCTGATGGCGGGCTTCGAGCAACCGACCAGCGGCCGTTTGAACCTGCTCGGCCAAGAAGCCTCGGGCACACCGCCATACGCCCGGGATGTCAACACCGTCTTTCAAGACTACGCCCTGTTTCCGCACATGAATGTGCTGGACAACGTGGCCTACGGGCTGATGGTGCGCAAAATGGGCAAGGCCGAGCGCCATGCCCTGGCCCATGAAGCCTTGGCCATGGTGGCCTTGCCCGACCACGGACAGCGCACACCCGCCCAACTGTCGGGAGGCCAGCGCCAACGGGTGGCGCTGGCCCGCGCACTCGTCAACCGCCCACGCATCCTGTTGCTGGATGAACCTTTGGGCGCACTCGATCTCAAGCTGCGTGAACAGATGCAGGTGGAGCTCAAGGTGCTGCACCGCAAACTGGGCATCACCTTTATCTACGTGACACACGACCAAGGCGAAGCCCTGTCCATGTCGGACCGCATTGCCGTGTTCAACAAAGGCCGCATCGAGCAGATCGCCACCCCGCGCGACCTGTACCACCACCCCCGAACCCGTTTTGTGGCCGATTTTGTGGGCAGCTCAAATGTGTTCGAAGCCGACCTGGCGCTGCGCCTTTGCGGCAAGGCGCAGGCCTTTTCGGTGCGCCAGGAAAACATCAACATCAGCGCTACTGACGCTCATGTCAGCGACGGCAACTTGCGGGTCGAAGGCGAGGTTCTGGCGATCCAGTTTCTGGGCGCTGCCCAACGCATCGAAGTCAGCGTAGAAGGCCATGTCGTCACCGCGCTGCAACCCGAGAGCGAGGCCGCCAGCGCATGGGCGGCCGGCATGCAACCCGGCCAGTGCGTCGCGTTGCAATGGTCCACCCGAGACATGGTGATGCTCGATGCCTGATACCGCCGCCCTGCCCCCGCTGCCGTCAGCCAGCACCGGTCTGCGCCAGCAACTGGCCACCCTGCTGTACCAGCGCCGCACGCTGACGCTGCTCTTGATACTCACGCCACCCTTGCTGTGGTTTGGCGTGGTGTACGTGGGCTCCTTGCTCACGATGCTGAGCCAGAGCGTGTTTGCGTTCGACGAAATGGCCATGTCGGTCACGAACGAGCTCACCACGGACAATTTCACCAGCCTGCTGACGCCGGCCAACTACGACATCGTGCTGCGCACGCTGGGCATGGCCGTGGCGGTGACGCTGGGTTGCGTGTTGATCGGGTTTCCGATGGCTTACTACATGGCACACCACGCAGGGCCACGCGAAAAGGGCATCTTTTTTGTCAGCGTGATGCTGCCCATGTGGGCGAGCTACATCGTCAAAGCCTATGCGTGGACCATGTTGTTGGCGCAAGGCGGGGTGATCTACTGGGCACTTGACGGGTTGGGCGTGTTGCCCGCACTGGAAGCGGTCCTGAAGTGGCCAGTGGTTGGCGGAGACACCTTGGCCACCTCCAACCTGGGGCGCTTTCTGGTGTTCACCTACATCTGGCTGCCTTTCATGATCCTGCCCATTCAGGCCGCTATCGAACGGGTGCCGGCCAACCTGCTGCTGGCCTCCGCCGACCTGGGCGCACACCCGTTCAAGACCTTCACCACGGTGCTCTGGCCTCTGGCTTTTCCGGGCGTGGTGGCCGGCTCAATCTTCACCTTTTCGCTGACCTTGGGCGACTACATCATTCCGCAGCTGATCGGCCCCTCGGGTTTCTTCATCGGGAACATGGTCTACACACTGCAAGGCACGATCGGCAACATCCCGCTTGCCGCCGCCTTCACCTGCGTACCGATTGTGTTGATCACGCTCTACCTGGCCATGGCGCGCCGACTGGGAGCCTTCAATGCACTCTAAAACATGGTTGCGCCTGGCCGCCTACAGTGGCCTGGCCTTCCTTCACCTGCCCTTGCTCTTCATTGCAGCCAACGCCTTCCACGACAGCAGCGGCGGCGCGGCCTGGTCGTTCGAATCCATCACGCTGCGCTGGTTTGCCAAGGCCCTGGAGCGCAGCGACATACGCGACGCCATCGTGCTATCGCTGTCAGTGGCTGCGGCCGCCACGGTCCTCGCCATGGCCTTGGGCACGCTCACTGCCGCAGCCCTCAACCGCGACCGCTTCTTCGGCAAAAACGCGTTCACCACCCTGCTGATCATGCCCATTGCCTTGCCCGGCATCGTGACCGGCATCGCGTTGCTCGCAGCCTTCAAGCTGATGAACGTGACCCCGGGCTATTGGACGATTGTGATCGGCCACGCCACCTTTTGCGTGGTGATCGTGCACAACAACGTGGTGGCCCGCCTGCGCCGCCTCCCTGCCCGACTCTGGGAGGCCTCCATGGACCTGGGTGCCGACACGCTGACCACCTTGCGCCATGTGATCCTGCCTCAGCTGGGCACCGCACTGCTGGCCGGTGGCATCCTGGCTTTTGCACTGTCGGTCGACGAACTGATCGTGACCACCTTCACTGCGGGCACCGACAAGACGCTGCCTATCTGGTTGCTCAACCAGTTGGGCCGACCACGCGATGCGGCGGTGACCAATGTGGTGGCGCTGGCCATCATGCTGATCACCATGCCTTTGATTGTGCTGGCCTGGCGCCTCACCCGCGACGGCGACAGCACGAGCTCCAGTCACCGTTAACCAGACAACCACCCTCTTCCTAGACCAACGCAAACAACACCATGGCTGTACAACGCTTCCCCACCCAATTGCTCATCAACGGCAACTCCGTGACTGGCGAAGGCCGATCGGAACCCATCTTCAATCCATCAACCGGCGAGGTGCTTTGCGAAGTGCGCGAAGCCAGCGCCGCACAGCTGCGCCAGGCCGTTGACGCTGCCAGCGATGCCTTCCCGGCCTGGGCCGCCTTGACGCCCAAAGACCGCAGCACCTACCTGCTCAAAATCGCCGACGCCATTGAAACCCATGGCGACGAATTTGCCTCACTGGAGTCGCTCAACTGCGGCAAACCGCTGAGTGCCGCGCGCGACGACGAGATCCCCGCCATCGCCGACGTTTACCGGTTTTTTGCCGGCGCCATTCGCAACATGATGGGCTCCCTCTCGGGTGAATACCTGGCCGGCCACACCAGCATGATCCGCCGCGACCCACTCGGTGTCGTGGCCTCCATTGCGCCCTGGAACTACCCTTTGATGATGGCCGCCTGGAAGCTCGGCCCGGCGATTGCCATGGGCAACACCGTCGTGCTCAAGCCTTCAGAAATGACCCCGCTGACCACGCTTCGCTTTGGCGAATTGCTGGCCAGCATCCTGCCCCCCGGCGTGGTCAACATCGTTTGCGGGCGCGGCGACACCGTGGGCGCACCCCTCATCCGTGACCCCCGCATTCGCGTGGCATCCCTTACGGGCGATGTCTCCACCGGCAGCAAGATCATGGAAGCGGCCGCTCGCGGCATCAAGCGCACCCACCTGGAACTGGGCGGGAAGGCACCGGTCATCGTGCTCGACGACGCCGACCTGGCCAGCGTGGTGGAAGGCGTGCGCACATTTGGCTACTACAACGCAGGCCAGGATTGCACGGCCGCTTGTCGCATTTACGCCGGAGAGAAAATTTATGAACGCCTTGTGGCCGACCTCAGCAGCGCGGTGTCGACCATCAAGACCGGTCAACAGCAGGAACCCGGCGTGGAGATGGGCCCGCTCATTTCGGCCCGGCAGCGTGACCGCGTCGCCAGTTTCGTCGACCGTGCCCGGCAATTGCCCCACGTGGAGGTGACGGCTGGTGGGGCCACCACGGGAACCAAGGGTTTCTTCTACAAACCCACAGTGGTGGCCGGCGCCCTTCAGGACGATGAGATCGTGCGCAGCGAAGTTTTTGGCCCCGTGGTGTCCGTCACCCGCGTGAAGGACGCCGAACAGGCCATCACCTACGCCAATGACTCGGAGTATGGCCTGGCCAGCTCGGTCTGGACCCAGGACGTGGGCCTGGCGATGAACATTGCCTCGCGCCTGCAATACGGTTGCACCTGGGTCAACACCCACTTCATGTTGGTATCGGAAATGCCCCATGGCGGCATGAAGCATTCGGGCTACGGGAAAGACATGTCGGTCTACGCGCTGGAAGACTACAGTTGCGCCCGCCACATCATGGTGAAGCACGCTTAAGCGGCCGCGCCGAGTATGGAGCGAGGGCCAACACCCTTCAATCGAGGTTTCGCTGTTCTTTCAAAAATGCCAGAACCTTGGGTTCATTGGTAAAAGCGACGTTGAACCGGAACCAGGCGCTGGGCTCCAGGTTCGGGGTAAACAGATGCCCGGGGCCCAACAGGATGTCTTGTTCTGCGGCCTTGTAGGCCAGCTCCGCCGCATTCTGGATATCAGGATGTCGCGCCCACAAGAAGAGCCCCGCCTTGGGCTCGGAAAACAGCTCAAACCCCTCAGCCTCCAGCGCCTGCGCCACCGTTTGGTGAGCGGTGGCCAGGCGCTGGAGGC
>Ga0209231_1001251_pt1 | contig 10004 bp, 5 predicted proteins | sample Deesub45470m_DNA_FD_188086 | JGI IMG/M metagenome (GOLD analysis project Ga0209231, IMG submission 188086) | Deep subsurface microbial communities from North Pacific Ocean - 450_OLKR46/470m Metagenome (SPAdes) (version 2) | ecosystem: Environmental > Terrestrial > Deep subsurface > Unclassified ... | reverse complement strand
CGCCCGTCAGATCTTTCGCGAGGAGATCGGCTCGCATATTATCCTGCTGGCGATGGAAGACATTACCAAGCGCAAGCAGCTGGAGCGGAAAATTCAGGCGGCGCTGGAATATGCCGAGAACATCGTTGAGACCGTCCGCGAGCCGATGGTGGTCCTGAATTCAGATCTGAAAATCCTCACTGCCAACCACAGTTTTTACGAAACGTTCAAGGTCACACCCGAAAAAACCATCAACCAGTTCATTTATGATGTCGGCAATCGACAATGGGACATCCCCTTGTTGCGGGTCCTGATTGAGGAGATCCTGCCGAAGGACACAGTGATCAACGGCTATGAGGTCGAGCACGATTTTCCCGGCGTTGGACTTAAAACCATGCTCCTCAATGCCCGCCAGATCTTTCGCGAAGAGATCGGCTCACGCATTATCCTGCTGGCGATGGAAGACATTACCGATCGCAAGCAGCTGGAGCGGGAGATTCAGGCGGCTCTGGAATATGCCGAGAACATTGTTGAAACTGTCCGTGAGCCGATGGTGGTCCTGAATTCGGATCTGAAAATTCTCACCGCCAACCTCAGCTTCTACCAGACTTTCGGTGTGACTCCCGAGAAGACCATTGATCAATTCATCTATGACGTCGGCAACCGGCAGTGGGACATCCCCCGGCTGCGGGTGCTGATTGAGGAAATCCTGCCACTGGATACGGTCATCAATGACTATGAGGTCGAACATGATTTTCCCGATATCGGTCGCAAAACCATCCTGCTCAACGCCCGCCAGATCTTCCGCGAAGAGATCGGCTCGCATATTATCCTGCTGGCGATGGAAGATATTACCGAGCGCAAACTGATAGAGAAGCGGATCAGCGTATCCGGTCGACAGCAGCAGGCTATTCTTGACAATATCCCCAATATCGCCTGGCTGAAAGACCGGGAAGGGCGCTATGTCGCGGTCAATGTTCCGTTTTCCGAGACCTTTGGCATGGCGCCCCAGGAGCTGCTCGGTAAGAGTGATTTCGATATCTTCCCGCCGGAACTCGCTGCGAACTACGCCAGAGACTTTAAAGTGGTCATGGCCACCGGCAAACGAACTTCGTTTGAAGAGACCCTGGTCGATCTGGATGGGAAGACCCGACACGTGAAGAAGGTCAAAACGCCGGTCTTTGATGATGGCGGCGAAGTCATCGGGGTTATCGGCATCGTCTATGACATTACCAGCAGCAAGGAGACCGAAGCCTCGCTGCGTTATGACAGCACCCACGATGTGTTGACCGGCCTCTATAATCGTGCGTTTTTCGATGAAGAGCTGAAACAGCTCTCTTTGGGGCGGAGGTTCCCGTTAAGCATCGTCATGGCGGATATCAACGGCCTGAAAACCATCAATGATGAGCTGGGGCATCAGGCGGGTGACAAGCTGATCCAGTTGGCCGCCCGGGTGATTCTGGAAGGCTTCCGGGCCGATGACATCGTCGCCCGCACCGGCGGAGACGAGTTTGCCATTTTGTTGCCGGCAACGGACTGTGACGTCGCCGATGCCGCCGTTGCCCGAATCAGGAGCTGCCCTGAAATCGGCACCGGGTTGGTGGCCATCGCCTTCGGAATTGCTTGTGCAAAAAACGAGGAGCAAATTGAAGAAGCCCTGAAATTGAGTGACGAGAGAATGTATCAGGATAAATCGAGCCAGAAGGAATTGCCAACAAGAGGTCCAGGTGAACCCTCATGACAGTTGTCGTCAGAGCAAAAAAACCGTCGCCCCGGATCAAGCGGGCAACGATGCAGCAATCGCTTAAAAACTCCGAGCAGCGTTACCGGCGCCTGTTTGAATCGGCTCAGGACGGTATTCTGATTGTCGATGCTAAAACGGGCTTGATCAACGATGTCAATCCCTACCTGCTGAATTTGCTCGGCTATTCGCGGGACGAATTTCTGGCAAAGAAACTCTGGGAAGTCGGTGCTTTCAAGGATCTCGAAGCGAACCGGGAATCTTTCCTTGATTTGCAAAGGGAGAAGTTTATCCGCTATGACGACTTGCCCCTTAGAAGCAAGAACGGTCGTTTAGTGCAGGTTGAATTCGTCAGCAACGTCTATCTGGTCGGAGATGAAAAGGTCATCCAGTGCAATATCCGGGATATCCGCGACCGCAAGGCGACTGAGGTTGCCTTGCAGGCCAAAGACGACGCCTTGCAGGCCAAAGACAACGCCTTGCAGGCCAAAGACAACGCCTGTTTGTCCATGCTGAAAAACCAGCAGTCGCACGGACTGCTGATCGACAAACTTCCGGTGGGGGTTCTTATCCGTTCCGCCGATTCCCGGATGATCCTCTGTAACCCTGAAGCCGCCCATTTGCTGGGAATACCTGCTGAGCAACTGGTCGGCAAAACGGATAAAGAGCTGGAGCTGCCGTTTGTGCGCAAAGATGGAACGCCCTTGCCCCTGGCTGAATATCCCTACAATCAGGTCATCGCTTCCGGAAAGGTGTTGAAAAATTTTGTCCTCGGGATTGATCGCGGTGGTGGCGGGGAATGCAAGTGCGTGCTGGTCAATGCTTATCCCGAGTTCGACAGCAACCACCAGCTGCGCGAAGTGGTGATCATTCTGGCCGACATCAGTGAGATCAAGGGGGCTGAAGAGATCATCCGTCAGCAGATTGAGCATCTGACCGCCCTGGTTGAAATTGACCGCGCCATCAACTTCAGCTTCGACTTGAACCTCAGTCTGACCACGCTGCTGACCCATGTCATTGTGCAACTGGATGTCGACGCTGCTGACGTCCTGATGTTTAATCCTTTGTCCCAGAATCTGGAGTATGTCGCCGGGCGCGGTTTCCATACCAAAAATATCGAGAAGACGCGCCAACCACTGGGGACCGGGTACGCCGGGACGGCCGCACTGGAGCGCTGCATTGTCGATATTCCCGACCTGAGCAAGGAGAAAGACAGCTATCTGCGCAATGTCCTGCTGGCAGGAGAGAATTTCACCAGCTACCACGGCGTACCGCTGATTGCCAAAGGGAAAGTTTTGGGGGTACTTGAAGTTTTCCACCGCAACCGGCGGATCTGCGACAAGGAGTGGCTCGATTTTCTCATGGCCCTGGCCTCCCAGGCCGCCATCGCCATCGATAATGTCACGCTGTTTAATAACCTGCACCGCTCCAACAGTGAACTCCTGCAAGCCTACGATGCCACCATCGAAGGGTGGTCGCGAGCCATGGAACTGCGTGACAACGAAACCCAGGGGCACACCCTGCGGGTCGCAGAGTTGACGGTCCAGCTGGCCCGGCTGTTTGGACTCAGCGATGCGGAACTGGCCCAGGTCCGCCGGGGTGCGCTGCTGCACGACATCGGCAAAATGGGGATCCCCGATGAAATCTTGTTGAAACGCGACACCCTGACCAAGGCCGAATGGGTGGTGATGAAAAAGCACGCGATTTTTGCCTATGAGCTGCTCTCGCCGATCAGTTTTCTGCGCCCGGCCCTGGATATCCCCTACGCTCATCATGAAAAATGGGACGGCAGCGGTTATCCGCTCGGTTTAAAAGGGGAGCAGATCCCACTGGTGGCCCGCATCTTCGCAGTCGCCGACGTCTGGGATGCGCTGCGCTCCGATCGTCTCTACCGCGCCTCCTGGTCCGAGGAAAAGGTGCGGAAACATCTGCTCTCCCTGTCCGGAACGCACTTCGACCCGCATGTGGTCAGCGTCTGTCTTGATTCGGGCCGGCTGGTCGATTGAGGTCCGCCTGAAAGGCTTTTTGGTGAAACCGGGCAGATTATTGTTTCCGCTGTCTGCCACGATTCGCCGGCTACCCATGTTCAGGGCCGATTTCAGTCTGCGTCCTGACGCTTGGCGAAGTGTTCGTCGCTGACAACCCCAATCGCCATATCTGATGACAGCAGGCTGAGCGGATTGATATTCGAAGAGCCCACCGTCACCCATAGTCGGTCGATAACCGTTACTTTGTCTGCAGGAAACCTTTGTGGTCTTCGCGAAATAACAATACAAAACAAGGTTTATGAAATGTTTATCGAGATTGACGGTCTGAGAAGTCATCTTTTCGTTGAGTAATGTCATAAGGTCTCTGATTGTTGCATTAATAAATAAGTAAATACTTAAAAAACTGTTATATATAAAAGCATGAACAAACAAGGCAAGGGGGTCCCAATCCCCAAAAAACCAGCCGATAAGGCCAAAAAAAAATCGACCGCAAAAACCGGGACGACCTCGTTTCCCATCGCCGGTATTGGTGCTTCTGCGGGCGGGCTGGAAGCCTTGGAGCAATTTTTGCGGCAGGTGCCAAAGCAGTGTGGTCTTGCCTTCATCGTTATTCAGCATCTCGATCCGACCCATAAAGGGATCATGCCCGAACTGTTGCAGCGCGCCACCGGGATGAAGGTTTGCCAGGTGGAGGACCGGATGCCGGTCGAGCCGAACCGCGTTTACGTCATCCCCCCCAACAAGGACATGTCGATTCTGAACGGCGTGTTGCACCTGTTCGACCCGGCAGCGCCACGTGGTCTGCGTCTGCCGATCGATTTTTTCTTCCGCTCTTTGGCCGACGACCGGCAGCAACAGGGCATCGGCATTATTCTGTCGGGGATGGGCTCGGACGGTACCCTGGGGCTGCGGGCGATCAAGGAGAAAGGCGGGCTGGTGCTGGTGCAGGATCCGGTTTCGGCCAAGTTTGACAGCATGCCGCGCAGTGCCATTGCCGCCGGACTGGCCGATATTGTCGCTCCGGCCGAGGAGCTTCCCGGCAAGATCGCTGCTTATCTCCGGCACGTGCCAGGCCTCGCCAGCCCGACACAGATCCTGGTCAAAAAAGAACAAAGCACCCTGGAGAAGGTCGTCATCCTGTTGCGCAGCAAGACCGGTCACGATTTTTCCCTGTACAAGAAAAATACCCTGTATCGCCGTATTGAGCGCCGCATGGGGATCCATCAGTTGAACCGGATTGCCGATTACGTCCGTTATCTGCGAGAGAATCCCAACGAGGTCGACCTGCTGTTCCGTGAGCTGCTGATCGGCGTCACCAGTTTTTTCCGCGATCCGGAGGAATGGGGACTGCTGCGCGACACGTTGCTTCCGGATCTTTTGGTCGGGCAACCCGACGGCGGCATTCTCCGGGCCTGGTCGGCCGGCTGTTCGACCGGCGAAGAAGCTTATTCTATGGCCATCATTTTTAAAGAAGCGCTCGACGCGTTAAAACCGAAGGCAACATACAGCCTGCAGATCTTCGCCACCGACCTCGACCCGGATGCCATCGACCATGCCCGTCAGGGGCTTTATCCGGTCAACATCGCCGCACACGTCGCCAGCGATCGGCTGCAGCGCTTTTTCATCCAGGAAGAGAGCGGCTACCGGATCAGGAAAGAGATCCGGGAGATGGTCACCTTCGCCACCCAGAATATCGCCATGGACCCGCCCTTCACCAAGCTCGATTTTCTCCTCTGTCGCAATCTGCTGATCTATCTGGAGCCGGAACTGCAGAAAAGACTGATGCAGATCTTTCACTACAGTCTCAAACCCGGAGGGCTGCTGTTTTTGGGTAGTGCCGAAACAGTCGGCAACTTCCATCACCAGTTTTCCGTAACGCAAGCCAAGTCGAGACTCTTCTGGCGGCAACAATCAGCACTGCGCGCCGAAAATCAGATTTTCCCCGCCATACTGCCCCCTGCCAGGTCTGGCTCTTTGAAGGAAACAACCTTGCCGCATCAACCCGCCAACCTCCAGTCGCTCGCCGAGCAACTGCTGCTGCGGGACTATTGCCCGCCGGCCGTGCTGGCCACCGATCAGGGGGATATCCTCTACATCAGCGGGCGAACCGGTAAATACCTGGAACCGGCTTCGGGCAAGGTCAACTGGAACCTCTTCGCCATGGCTCGTGACGGGCTGCGTTATGAACTGAGCAGTGCCTTTGAGAAGGCGGTTCGGAGCCAGGAGACGGTCACGGTCAAAGAGCTCAAGGTTGGTCTCCATAGTCCAGAACCGCAGTCCCTCGAACTGAGTATCCAGCCGATCAAAACCCCGGAAGCCCTGCAGGGGATGGTGTTGGTGGTCTTTAAGGATGTGGCGGCGGCACCGCCGGTAAAACCGACCGGGCGCAGCAAAACCGGGGCGGCGACCAACGCCAGAATCGTGGAACTGGAGCAGGAGCTGAGACAAAAAAATGACGAACTGCAATCCATCCACGAGGGGATGCAGAGTTCGCAGGAAGAGCTCAAGTCGACCAACGAGGAGCTGCAGTCGACCAACGAGGAGCTGCAATCGACCAACGAGGAGCTGACCACCTCCAAAGAAGAGATGCAGTCGATGAACGAAGAGCTGCAGACGGTCAATGCCGAGCAGACCTCCAAGGTCGATACACTGGAGCGGATCAACAATGACATGCAGAATCTGTTGAACAGCACCGAAATCATCACCCTGTTTCTCGATGACGAGCTTCAGATCAAACGCTTCACCCCCGGTGCGAATAAACTGTTCAAGCTGATCACCGGTGATGTCGGCCGACCGCTGACCGATCTGTCGAGTGACCTGTGCTATCCGGAGTTGGCGGCAGATGCCAAGGAAGTGCTGCGTACTCTGGTTTTTTGTGAAAAGCAGGTCACCGCCGGCGACGGACGCTGGTTTACGGTGCGCATCATGCCTTACCGGACCACCGACAACCGGATCGACGGCGTGGTCATAACCTTTGCCGATATCACCCGGTCGAAGCAACTGGAGGCGGAGTTACGCACCACCGGGGGGATGGCCAATGCCCTGCTGCAGTCCAGCCCGGTGATCGTTATCGGCCTGTCGGCGGATGGGCAGATCCTCGAGTTCAGTCCGGCCGCCGAAAAACATTTGGGCTACAAGCGGGACAAGATTGTTGGCCGGAATTTTGTCGAGCAGTTTATCCCGGCCGCCGACCGTCCCCGGGTCGCAGCCGAGTTGCAGGAGATGCTGACCGCAGAGTCAGAGCAGACCTTTACCACCCGGGTCCTGGCGACAGATCAGACCCCCATCACCTTGCACTGGTCGGCCCGGCCGATCCGCGCTGCCGACGGCAAGATCATCGGCATCATTGCCCTTGGCCAGGATCAGGACAAAGGTAAACAACCAAAGGGATCCTGAGAAAGAGGTGCTTATGCCCCCGACTAAAAAACCACTAAATAATAAGGAACTGCGTCTCCAGGCAGAAGAGACGCTCAGAGAGGCTCATGGCGGATGCCTCTTCTCCGCGACTGAGGCTGACCCTCAGCGGCTTCTCCATGAGCTGCAGGTGCATCAGATTGAACTGGAAATGCAGAATGAAGAGCTGCTCCGGGCCCAGGAGCAGCTGGAAGAAATAGTGATCGATCGGACCGCAGAACTGACCAGTGCCAACCGGCACCTCCATGACGAGATCGCAGAGCGCATGAAGGCGGAAACAAAGCTCCTGGCAGCGTTGACCGAGATCGAGGTGCTTTCCGAGCAGCTTAAGGATGAGAACATCGGGCTGAAACAGGTGATCACCCGGGGGGGCGGGTTAGGCGAAATTATCGGCCAGAGTCCAGTCATCACTTACATCTTCTTTCGCATCGACCAGGTCGCGCCCCAGAATGCCACGGTTTTGCTGCTCGGCGAGACCGGCAGTGGCAAGGGTGTGGTTGCCCGCGCTATTCATCAGCGCAGTTCCCGCAAGGACCAGCCGATGATCACCGTCAACTGCACGGCATTGCCGGCGAACCTTATCGAGAGTGAACTGTTCGGGCGCGAAAAAGGGGCCTTCACCGGTGCCCATGCCCGGCAGCTGGGGCGCTTTGAGCTGGCCAACGGCGGCACGATCTTTCTCGACGAGATCGGCGAGATGCCACTTGAATTGCAGGTCAAGCTGCTCCGGGTTATCCAGGACGGCGAGTTCGAGCGTCTCGGCAGCCCGCGCACCATCAAGGTCGATGTCCGCATCATCGCCGCCAGCAATCGTGATCTGAAGGATGAGGTCAAGGCTGGACGCTTCCGCGAAGATCTTTACTACCGCCTCAGTGTCTTCCCCATCACCATTCCGCCGTTGCGTCAGCGCAGTGAAGATATCCCGCTGCTGGTCAACCATTTTGTCGCCAAATTCAACAAGAAGACCGGCAAGCAGATCACCCGCGTCTCCAAAGAAACTCTAACTTCTCTTGAAAAATACCAGTGGCCCGGCAACGTGCGGGAGTTGGAAAGTGTCATCGAACGAGCGGTCATCACCAGTCAAGGGAGTGCACTTCAGATTCTCGACCGCTTTGATCCCATTCGCACGCCTGACGTTCAGGATATTAAGGCCCTTGCCGATCTGGAGCGGGACCATATTATCCGGGTGCTGCAAAAAACCAGCTGGCGGATCGAGGGGAAAAGCGGTGCAGCGGCTATTCTGGGTCTCAACGCCAGTACCCTGCGCGGCAGAATACGCAAATTCGGCATCCGCAGACAATAATCGACCAGAGCAAAGAATCAGGCTTTTTGCACCTACCCGATTTGTCATATGCGACGGTTCCGTTACATATGGTAAATCACACGGCTCGTCGCTCCAGCCCCTTTTTCAGGTTCTTCTCATTTTACCTTTTATAATCAGCTTGTTGCACGCGCAGCGGGTTCGTCTCCTTGTTGGCGCGGCACCAGTTTTCTTGGACACTGATTTGGGATAATATCCTCGTGTCCAAGGAGATTAATAATGACAACAAACAACAAGAACGAAACTGTCACAGGGCCTTTGGCCGAAGGACAGCGCTGGAGTGCTGCCCGCAAGCGTGAAGTTGTCTTGCGTCTGCTGCGGGGCGAATCTGTTGATGCCCTGTCCCGCGAGTTGAGCATCGAAATCTACCGCCTGGAGCAGTGGCGGGAGAAAGCGCTGACCGGAATCGATGAGTCGTTGAAACAACGTCAGAACGATCCGGCTCAAGCGGAACTCAACCAGGCCATGCGCCGGATCGGCGAATTGACCATGGAAAACGAACTACTTTGGGAACGGGTTAGAAAACCCGGCCCTTTAGCCAAACGGAGGTCGTCGAAATGAGCCAAACGATCTCCCCTAGCGCTGAAAAGCCCTACGGCGTTCAGCGGGTTTGCAATGTTTGGGAGCAGGCTCGCTCCTCGTTCTACCATGCCTCTTGCCAGGACCCGCAAGCAAATCCCAAGCGTCGTGGCCCACGTCCGTTGATCAGTGACGAGAGCCTTCTGGCCTTGATCCGTCACGATCTGGCCACGTCCCCGTTCACCAGCGAAGGTCACCGCAAGGTCTGGGCCCGGCTGCGGATTCGTGACGGTGTACGCGTCTCACGCAAGCGGGTCCTGCGATTGATGCGCGAGAATCATCTGCTGTCTCCTCACCGGGGTTGGCCCAAAGCAGTCAAGGCGCATGATGGCAAAATCATTACCATGGCTCCGAACTTGATGTGGGGCACCGACGGAACCCGCGTCTTCACTCTCGACGAAGGCTGGGTCTGGATCTTTACCGCCGTCGAGCACTGGAACGCCGAATGTGTCGGCTGGCATGTGTGCAAGACCGGCGACCGTTATGCTGCCCTTCAACCGCTTTCCATGGCCTTAAACGACCTCTACGGGGGCGCAGCGAACGGTATTGCCCGTGGGTTATCCCTGCGAATGGATCACGGTACCCAATATCTCTCGGATCATTTTCTGAACCAGATCAAGTTCTGGGGAATCACTCCCAGCTTTGCCTTCGTTGCCGAACCACAGACCAACGGAGTTGCCGAACGTTTCAACCGTACATTGAAAGAGCAAGCCATCTATGGCCGGGATTTCCGTACCGTAGAGGATGTCCGTGAAGCCGTAAAAAACTTCGTTGACCTTTACAACAACGAATGGCGCGTTGAGAAAAATGGCTTCAGGTCGCCCAATGAAATTCGTCTGGCGGCTTAATCTAAACTTGTGTCCAAGGAACCGGTTCCGCTACAATGAGTGTTGAGAAGATGGGGATGATGGGCAATGGCATGCACGGCATGATGCAGCAGCGCAGAAACCCCTCCCTGTTTCTCGATCAGGCCGACAGCCTC
>Ga0209231_1001250_pt1 | contig 10005 bp, 8 predicted proteins | sample Deesub45470m_DNA_FD_188086 | JGI IMG/M metagenome (GOLD analysis project Ga0209231, IMG submission 188086) | Deep subsurface microbial communities from North Pacific Ocean - 450_OLKR46/470m Metagenome (SPAdes) (version 2) | ecosystem: Environmental > Terrestrial > Deep subsurface > Unclassified ... | reverse complement strand
GCGCTGCAGATTTGCCGCAGGCGTTGTTGTATTCTGCGCAGCAGATCGAGTCTATCGATGCGGAGTTCGAGAAGAACAAGGCACAAGTGGATCGAATGAAACGGAATATGGGTGTCCCGGGCACCGGCGGGGGTGACGGCGGCGGAGATTGGGGGGGGAGTTGTGGCGGTGATGGCGGCGGCTGCGATTGATCGGCAGTCCGTCAGTACCTTGAATCGCTAGCGAATCAGACGGGAGCATCATGAGTCAGGAATTCCTGGATAGATTGAAAGGGCCGTTCCGCGGCATGTTGCACTGGAGCGACCTGGATGCGTTGTGGACCGCCGTGCGCGCCAAACCGGAAGGCTGGTATATCAGCATGGTCGGTGAGGAGCCGGTGCCGCAGACGATGACGGTCGAGGCCTTGAACGATTTCATCACGGAGGTGGATGCGCTGTTGCGTCGCGAGCATGACTGCACGCATTGCGGTATCGTGTATGCCGACGATATGGAAAATCCTTCGCTGATCAAGATCCACGACCCGGCCAGCGTCGGCAGTTCGTGCAGCAGCACCCCGGTGCCGCCGCGCTGGATGTTGAGCCGCATGCCGCCTTCGCTGATTGCGGACGCGGCTCCTTTGCCGGGCAACCGCCGCCGCTGGTGGCAAAAACTGTTCGGTTGAATGCATCATTGATGAAGGCTGGAGCGTGATGCCGATGGGATAGTCCGGCTTGGGGATGAAGGTGGACGATTAGGGAGGGACAGAGATGGAAATATTGCCATTCATGAGCAGGCATAGAGGCATCTACCTGCGCTATGTCGCTGCGGGTCTCGTATTGGTGCTGACGTTCGCCTCGGTGCAGATGCTGCTGCTCTTCCATCAATCCACGCCGCGCCATTTCATCATCCCCTCCCTGCTGGGGCTGCTCATCGGTCTGCTGTTGGCGACGCTGGTCGCGATGCGCCGAGAGATGGCGGACAGACAAAGACTGTTCCGCGCCGTGGCCGATCTGGCGCAGGAATTCATCTATGTGCGCAACACCCAGGGCGTCTATGAATACGTGTCGCCCTCCTGTCTGACCATCACCGGTTACAGTCAGGCGGACTTCTACGCCGAACCGCACCTGATGACCCGTCTGGTGCTGGAGGAGGATCGGGGCCTGTGGGACAAGCATGTGTTCCAGATGCACGAGCATGGCAAGCCGGAAAGACTGTTGATCCGCATCCGTGCCCGCAATGGAGAGATGCGCTGGCTGGAGCATGTATGCAGCGATCTGCGCGACGATAACGGCAAGCTGCTCGGGGTGCGCTCGACCAATCTGGATGTCACCGACCGGATGGAAAAGGAGCAGCAGTTGGTGATCGCCTCGACTGCCTTCGAGACACATGACGCCATCCTGATCACCGATGCAAAGAGCCGGATCATCCGTGCCAACAAGGCATTCACCGAGATCACTGGCTATGAGTCTGACGAAGTGATCGGCAAGACGCCTGCCATCCTGAAGTCGGGCAAACATGACAAGGCGTTCTACGAACAGATGTGGGCAGCACTGGCGCGCGACGGGCGCTGGGAAGGCGAGCTGCTGGACCGCCGCAAGAGCGGCGAGATATATCCCAAGCATCTGACCATCACGGCCGTGAAGGACGAACAAGGCGAAGTCACCCATTACGTCGGGATATTCAGCGACATCACCACCCGCAAGGCCGCCGAAGAGGAGATCAACCGCCTCGCCTACTACGATACGCTCACCTCGCTGCCGAACCGCCGTCTGTTGATCGACCGCCTGCAACTGGCGATGGCTGCGAGTGACCGCAACAACAGTTACGGCGCGGTGCTGTTCATCGATCTGGACAACTTCAAGGATCTGAATGACACGCAGGGCCACGATGTCGGTGACCAATTGCTGATCGAAGTGGCACACCGGCTGCTGGCCTGTGTGCGCACGGGGGATACGGTGGCCAGACTGGGGGGGGATGAGTTCGTGGTCATGCTGGCCAATCTGTTCGATACCGAACTGGATGTGGTGCCGCGTGCCGAGTCCGTGGCCAGCAAAGTGCTTTCCTCGCTCAATCTGCCTTATCTGCTGAACGGTCAGCCGCATCACGGTACTGCCAGTATCGGTGTGGCGTTGTTCCACGGCAGCGAGAAGAGCGTGGATGAGTTGCTCAAACACTCCGATGTGGCGTTATATCAAGCCAAGAACAGTGGCCGTGCCACTTTGCGCTTCTTCGACCCTTCCATGCAGCAGGCGCTGGAGGTGCGTGCCAAATTGGGCAAAGAGCTGCATCTGGCTTTGCGCGCGAACCAGTTCGAACTGTATTTCCAGCCGCAGGTCGATGCGCAGGGGCAGTGTCTCGGGGCGGAGGTGCTGCTCAGATGGCAACATCCCGAACGCGGCCTGCTGATGCCGAACGAGTTCATCCCCTATGCGGAGGAATCCGGACTGATCGCGGACATCGACTTCTGGGTGCTGTCGGAAGCCTGCAAGCGACTCGGTCGCTGGCAGGCCAAACCGGACGCCAAGCCGCTGTTGCTCGCGGTGAATGTCTCGGCGGCGGCTTTCATGCGCACCGACTTCGTCGAAGATGTGCTGTCCATCATCAATCGCAGCGGGGTCGAACCCGGCATGCTCAAGCTGGAATTGACCGAGACTTCACTGGTGGATGGCGTGGATGAGGCGATCGGCAAGATCAGCCGGCTCAAGGCCGCGGGCGTGCGCTTCTCGCTGGATGATTTCGGTACCGGTTATTCTTCACTAGCCTATCTGCGCCAGTTGCCGATCAGCCAGTTGAAGATCGACCGCGCTTTCGTGCGCAACGTGGTCAGTGATGCGGGCGATGCGGTGATAGCGAAGACCATCATCGGCATGGCACAGAACCTGGGGCTGGAAGTGGTGGCAGAGGGCGTGGAGACGAAAGAGCAACTCGATCTGCTGGTGTCGTTCGGTTGCGGGATCTTCCAGGGCTATCTATTTTCCAGACCGGTGACTTTCTGGGACTTCGAAAGCCGGAACTGGTCGGCCATATAGCGGGCATCGGCCAGCCCGGAAAACGCGCTGTTTGATTGAACCGCCTCGCCGCAAAGTGCTAGAGTCCGGGCAAGCATGCGTACAGGGGAGGTGGGGCGTGAACATCCGCATCATGGCAGCAAAAGACATCGAGGCCGCGACCGATCTGCAGGAGCGTGTCTATTCCGCAATCCCGCCTTTTACGCGACATCAATTCGAGAGCCTGCTCGAACATTTTCCACAAGGACAGTTCGTCGCCGAGCTGGACGGCAAGATCGTCGGTCTGGCAGTGGCGCTGGTGGTCATGTGGGACGATTACAGTCTGCATCACACATGGGACAGTGTGACCAACAACGGTTTCTTCGATACGCACGATATGAGCGGCCGCACCTTGTACGGCGCGGAGGTGTGCGTCGATCCCGATGTGCGTCATCAGGGTGTGGGGCATGGTTTGTACGAAGCGCGGCGCAAGTTGTGTCGCGCCATGAATCTGAAGCGCATCATCGCTGGCGGGCGTTTGCCCGGCTATAGCAAGGTGGCGGAGCGGATGCCGCCCGAGGAATATGCCAAGCGCGTGGTCTGGGGCGACATCTATGATCCGGTGTTGCGTTTCCAGCTCGGGGAAGGTTTCAACTATTGCGGCATCCTGAAAGGTTATCTGCCAGCGGATGAGGATTCGCGCGGCAACGCGGCGCTGATCGTCTGGCTCAATCCGGATTTCGATGCGGACCGTCCGACCGTGTTGCCGACCACCAAGCTATTGCAGGAGGGGATATGAGAGTACGCATCGCGGCAGTCCAATACAAATTACGGCATGTCGATGACTGGGAAGGGTTCGCCAATCAGGTACGTTTCGTCCTGCATAGCGCGGCCGACTACGAGCCGCATTACGTGTTGCTGCCGGAGATATTCACCACCCAGATATTGTCGTTCATGGACAACGAGGATGTGCCCAAGGCGGTGCGCGAGCTGAGCGAATATACGGAGCGCTATATCGAGCTGCTGCGCAGTCTGGCGATGAAGCACAAGTTCTTTTTGATCGGCGGCAGCCACCCGACCATGCGCGAGGGCAGGCTGCTGAACACCGCCTATCTGTTCACGCCGGGTGGCGAGGTGCACACGCAGGACAAGATCCATCGCACGCGCTGGGAGAAGGAGAAATGGCACACCGACCATGGCGATGCGCTCAAGGTGTTCCACACGCCGCACGCCAAGATCGGCATCCTGATCTGCTATGACATCGAGTTCCCGGAGCTGGCGCGTCGTTTGTCTGAAGAGGGCGCGGAGATCGTGTTCGTGCCTTCGTGCACAGACGACCGGCAGGGTTTTTTGCGCGTGCGCTATTGCTGTCATGCGCGCGCCATCGAGAACCAGATCTATGTCGCCATGACCAGCACGGTGGGAAATCTGCCGGTGGCCGGTTTACGTCTGCATTACGGTCAGGCATCCATCATCACGCCGTCCGACTTCCCGTTCGCGCGCGACGGTATCGCCGCCGAGGGTGTGATGAACGAGGAGCAGATCGTGGTGGCGGATGTGGACCTCGCCCTGCTGGACGAGAACCGGCTCAAGGGCACTACCATCCCGTTGCTGGATAAACGTACCGATTTTTACGATGAGAAAGCGGTGAATGTCACCGTATCCTGAATATGACAGAAACAACAAGCTCGTCCTTGAGCGGTTTGCATCCCTCTCAAGTCTGGTCTCACTTCGCCACCTTATGCGAGATCCCGCGTCCCTCCTATCGTGAAGAAGCGCTGAAGCGGCACCTCGCTGCCTGGGCCGATGCACGCGGCATCGCGCATTTCGAGGATGCGGTCGGCAACCTCATCCTGCATAAGCCTGCCAGCCCCGGTTGCGAGTCTGCGCCCGGCGTGATCCTGCAAGGTCATCTCGATATGGTGTGTCAGGCCAATGCAGGCACGGCGCATGACTTCGAGCGCGATGCCATCCAGACGGTCGTGCGCGATGGCTGGCTGGTGGCAGAGAACACCACACTGGGCGCGGACAACGGCATCGGCGTGGCGCTGGCACTGGCGGCGCTGGAAGCTGAAGACCCCGAGCATCCGGCGCTGGAAGTGTTGCTGACCATCAATGAAGAGTCGGGCATGGACGGCGCGCGCGGCCTGGCACCCGGCACCTTGCAGGGCAAGTACCTCATCAATCTGGATACCGAGGAATGGGGACATTTCTATCTGGGCTGCGCGGGCGGGGTGGATGTGGAGGTGCGCCACATCAGTGAGATGGAAGCGCTGCCGCCGGACTTCGCGGTGTTGCGTTTCGAGGTGGGCGGCCTGCGCGGTGGTCACTCGGGGATCGACATCCATCTCGGGCGCGGCAACGCCATCAAGTTGCTGGCCGAAGCCTTGCGCGACTTGGCTGCGCATACCGATGTGCGCCTGATCGAGATGCAGGGTGGCAGTGCACGCAACGCCATCCCGCGCGAAGCGTTCGCGATCTGCGCCGTGCCTCTCGCTGCGGTGTCCGGTATAGACGAATGGGTGGAGCATCGCCTGACTTCCTGGCAGCACCGCTTCGCGGATGTCGATGCGGGCGTGACTTTCCGCTACGAGCTGGATGAGATGCCGGTGGGTCAGGCGGTGACCGTGGCAGAGCGGGATCGCCTGTTCGGCTTTCTCGATAACGCGGTCAACGGCGTCTCGCGCATCAGCGACGATTTCGCCGGTGTGACTGATACCTCCAGCAATCTGGGCGTATTCAAATTGGCGCAGGGTGAGTGCAAGGTGACCTTCAAGGTGCGCTCGCTGCTGGATGCGCGTGCGGATGTGCTGGCCGACAAACTGCTCTCGTTCGCCTCCGGCTACGGTCTGCGTGCCTACAAGGATGGCGCTTATCCGGGCTGGACGCCGGATCCGACTTCGCCACTGCTGGCTTTGTGTCAGCGGGTGTATGAGAAACAGTTCGGCGCGCCCGCTTCATTGCAGGTGATCCATGCCGGACTGGAATGCGGCCTGCTGGCGGCCAGCCATCCGCATCTGGACATGATCTCGTTTGGGCCGGACATACGCGGCGCGCATGCGCCGGGCGAACGGGTGGAGGTCGAATCGGTTGCGCGCTGCTGGGACCTGCTGCAGGCGGTGTTGCAGGCGCTGGCGCGCGCCTGAGCCGGATCATCCGTATAGCTGCGATACCAGCGAATACTCGGTGATGGCGGCATAAACCAGCTGCCAGTTGATGGATTTATCCTCTGCCTGACTGGCTAGTGCGTCGTGCAGACTCAAGGTCTGTAACTGCGGCAGACCCGCGAGCAGATCGCTGTTCGAGGTGGTCTGCAGGAATGCTTCAAACGACGGGAACTGGCTGCCGGAACGGCTGATGAAATTGCCAGCTACTGTGCTGAATGCATCGGCAGCGCTGGCAAGCAGGGCAGTGGCACTTTGCGCATCGCTGGTGAATGCCGCCTCCAGTTTGTCGGTGTCCAGTGTCAGTCTGCTGCTTCCCGCCGGGAAGATGTCAGGTTGGAGTTCGATACCCAACTGCGACAGGTCCGTCAGTGTCGCGCCCCCGTTCGTATAGCTGCTTAGTGCTTGCGCATCGAGCGAACGCGACAAATCGCTTGCAGTGGTGATGCTGCCCGAGGATGGCAGGTTCATCTTATCGACAACGGCGATGGTGCTTTGCAGTGTGTTGAATGCATCGACCAGACTTTGTGCCCCTGTGGTGAATTCGGCGAGATCGACGGTTTCCTCGGTCGTGCCGGATTTCAGCGGGCGCAGCGCGTTCTGGAATGTGACGCTGGCGGACAGCAACTGCCCCCTCGCCGAGATGCCGACCATAGTCGACGAATATCCGAACAAGGCCGGCGTGGACAGGCTGAGTTGGGCGGACAGCAAAGCATAGGAAGGCGTAACGGCAGGGCTGGCAAGGATGCCGGCCACCGATGCATTGGGGTTGATGCCGAGCAAGGGATCCATCTTCTTCTCCCCGGTCTGAATTGCGGAATGACCAACTGGCCATCACATGGTACTCCTGAAGATCAGGCACTTAAAGCGCGCTGCCGCACGGACGCTGGCAAAACGCGCGCCGGGGAATTAGACTCGGGCCGCCTGGAGGAGATATGCAAGATAAGTGGATGGATAGCCTCTCACCGGAAGATGAGGCTGAAGTGGAAGTGTTGTGTTTCCGGACGCTGCTGGAACGGGCGCGTCTGGCTTCGATGATGGCACCGCTCGGCACGTTGTACATCGCCTGGTTGGTGTGGGAAACCACGCCTTGGTTCTGGATCTTCGGTTGGATGTTGCTCAATAGCGTGTCCGACGGTATCACCTATGTGCTCTCCACCCGTTGGTTGAAACAGCCCTTGCCGCATGCACGCATCAGCGCTGCGCTCAACTGGCAGATCGTGTTGCGCGTGTTGCAAGGGCTGAGCTGGGGCGCGGCCATCGTGTTCTTCCACGGCGAAGGTGAAACTGCAGCGATCGGCGATATGATCATCCTGCTGCTGTTGATCTCCATCTCGGCGGTCAGCGTGACCAACATGGCGCCTTCGTTCATCACCATGCTGACCTTTTGCGCGTCCATCCTGATCGTGCCCTTCCTGTTCTTCCTGTCATTGGGGGAGTCGCTATACATCAATCTCGCCATCGGTCTGGGGGTGTTGTTCCTGGTCGAGATGCAGATCGGCTGGGATGCCTATCGGCAGTTCGAAGAGGGGATGCGCCAGTTGGTGCAGAACCGCAGCAACCGCCGCCAGCTGGAATTGCGCAACGGGCAGCTCGACGCGCTCAACCAGACACTGCAAGTGATGGCGGTGCATGACCAGCTCACCGGCTTGTATAACCGGCATTTCATCGTCGAACAGCTGGAACGACAGTATGAGATGTTCGGTCGCTACGGCAGTGCGTGCACCATCGTGCTGATCGACATCGACCACTTCAAGAACGTGAACGACAGTTTCGGTCACGGGGTAGGAGATAACGTGCTGGTGTCGTTCGCGCGCTGTGTGGAGCCGTTGCTGCGGCAGGGGGATTTCTTTGGACGCTACGGCGGCGAGGAATTCATTCTCGTGTTGCCCATGACGGATAGTGTCGCCGCCGCGCAACTTGCCCAGCGTATCCGCAACAGGCTGCGGGAGAGCGATCTGCTGGCCGGTCAGCAGGACGCTTGGTGCTTGTCGGCTTCGTTCGGTGTGGCGGAGATACGTTCCGGTGAATCGCTGGATAGCTGGCTGGTGCGTGTGGATCAGGCTTTGTATCGCGCCAAGGACAATGGCCGTGACTGTGTGGTCGAGGAATGAGCGGTGTTACGCCTTGAGGACGCGTTATCGGTATGGGGGCGGCCCGAGTTCGAGGAGACGCTCAAGCGCGAGCTGATGCAGCTTGGTATAGCGGATCTTCCGCTACAGGCGGGGCTGACTTCGGGAAGTCAGGCGCTAGACCGGCCGATCAGTGTGATCATCAAGCGTATCGAAGATGCCGGCCCGGTCATCCGCGTGATGGCCGGGATATTCTTCAAGAGTGTGATTGCGGGCTGCAGTTGCGCCGATGACTCCACGCCGATTAACGAACTGGATGAATTCTGCGAATTGCAGCTCGATATAGACAAGATGACGGCTGTCGCCACCATTACGCTGCAGGATTGAGTCGCGGCGGGATGCAAACACCTAAGGCGAGCCGTATCTGCCCCTTATTCTGTACAATTGCGCCCTCGCGAGCGGCCTGCAAGGCTCGCCTTGCCACAAAATATTAAACGGAGTCTATCGCATGCAAGCACCGATCCCTTTACGCAACGTTCCGCAGTCCAACATCTTTCGCAAGGGCGATGTCTTTGTGTTGTTCGGCGAACTGTTCGGACGGGGCTATGCCAACGGCCTGATCAACGAGGCGCGCAAGGCCGGTATGACCATCGTCGGTATCACGGTGGGGCGCCGCGACGAGAACAATGCGCTGCGTGCTTTGACAGCGGAAGAGCTGGCGACGGCTGAGGCGAGTCTGGGCGGTAAGATCATCAACGTGCCGCTGATGGCAGGTTTCGATCTGGATGCGCCGGCCGGCGAGCCGACCCCGACCGATCTGATCTCCGACATGACTCTCAAGAGCTGGCAGACCGACAAGCTGGATTGGGCGCAGGTCGAGAAGTGCCGCGCGGCCGGTGTGCTTCGCTTCACGGATTCCGTGGCAAAAGTGATGGCCGAGCTGGACGGCATGATCCCGGACGGTGCCAATGCCTTCTTCGCGCACACCATGGCGGGCGGCATCCCCAAGGTGAAGGTGTTCCTCGCCATCGCCAACCGTATCTACAAGGGACGCGGCGAGCGTTTCATGCCGTCCAGCGCGCTGGTCAACAGCGACCTGGGCAAGCTGATCCTGATGAATTTCGACGAAGTTACGGCCAACACCTTCCAGCATCTGATCGAAGGCAGCGCCGCCATCCGCGCGCGTCTGGAGAAGAGCGGCGGGCAGGTGCGTTACACCGCCTATGGTTACCACGGCACCGAGATCCTGATCGGCGGCAAGTACGAGTGGCAGACCTACACCAACTACACGCAGGGCCGCGCCAAGATGCGTCTGGAGCAGCACGCGGAAGCGGCCTGGAAGCAGGGCATCAAGGCGACTGTGTACAACTGCCCGGAGATACGCACCAACTCGTCCGACATCTTCGTCGGCGTGGAGTTGTCGCTGTTCCCCTTGCTGAAAGCGCTGAAGCAGGAAGGCGGCGGCGCTTGGGCGGAAACACAGTGGCAAGCCTGCCGTGCGGTGTTGCAGGAAGGCGAATCGCTGGAGAACCTGTTGAGTACCATCGACGCGTATAACGACAGCGAAGTGATGAAGGGTTTCCGCAACTTCGCGGCCTGGCCGATGGACAACACTGCCGAACTTGCGGATGTGATGATCGGCACGTCGGAAGCGATCACCAAGATGCACAAGACGCGCGATGCGCTGGTGACGGATGTGTTGAGTTCACTGGTGCTGGAAGGTACCGGCCCGCTGATGTTCCACGAGACATCGAACCCGGCCGGTCCTGTGCTGTGGCTGAACCATGACGTGATCGCCAAGCA
>Ga0209231_1001249_pt1 | contig 10005 bp, 6 predicted proteins | sample Deesub45470m_DNA_FD_188086 | JGI IMG/M metagenome (GOLD analysis project Ga0209231, IMG submission 188086) | Deep subsurface microbial communities from North Pacific Ocean - 450_OLKR46/470m Metagenome (SPAdes) (version 2) | ecosystem: Environmental > Terrestrial > Deep subsurface > Unclassified ... | reverse complement strand
GGCCGACGACGGCGACCATCTCACCGGGCTCGACCGTGAAGCTGACATCGTCGAGCGCCTGCAGTTCGGGGCGGGTAGGGTAACGGAAGCCGACATGGTCGAACTCAAGTCGTCCGCGTGCGGGCAGGGGAAGCGGTACCGGTTTTCCGGGAGCCTTGATCTCGGGCACTGCCGTCAGCAGCTCCGACAACCGTGCGGCGGCGCCCGCCGCTCGTATCACGTCCCCGTAAACTTCTGCCAGCGCGCCGAAAGCACCTGCGACGAGACCGCCGGTCAGAATGAAGGCCGCGATCGAGCCGCCCGACAGCCGCCCGCTCGCAACGTCGATCGCGCCCTGCCACATCACCATCGTGATCGATCCGAAGATCAGACCGATAATGATCGCGGTCATCACCGCGCGCACCCGGATGCGCTTCTTCGCGGTATCGAAGCCGCTGGCGACGACGACGCTGAACCGTTCGGCTTCGCGAGCCTCCTGGTTGAAGCCCTGGACGACCTTCATCGCGCGCAACGTTTCCGAGACGGTGGCGCCGACATCGGCGATCCGGTCTTGCGTGCTGCGCGACAGCCCGCGCAGGCGGCGACCCATGAAGATGACCGGCAGCATCACGAACGGAATGCCGAGCAGCAGCATCGCGGCCAGCTTCGGCGCGATCGCGAAGAGATAGATGACCCCGCCGATCGCCAGAACGATGTTGCGCAGGGCGACCGATATCGTCGTGCCCACCACTTGCTCGATGATCGCGGTGTCGGCGGTCAGGCGCGAAGCGATCTCCGACGGACGATTTTCCTCGAAGAACCGCGGCGCCAGACTGAGCAGATTCGCCTGCACCGCGATCCGGATATCGGCGACGACTCTCTCGCCCAGCCACGACACGAAATAGAAACGGGTCGCCGTCGCCAGCGCCAGCACCAGGACGATGACCAGCAGATAACCGAAATAGGGTCCGACATCGCCGCCCGACGCGATGAACCCCTTGTCGATCACGAGGCGGAAACCGCCCGGAATCGCCAATGTGGAGCAGGCCGCAACGACCAGGGCGGCCAGCGCGGCCGCGATCTTTCCGGGATAGGCGCGCGCAAAGCGCCAGATCATTGTCAGTTCACCGACCTTGCGTTCGGGTGTCTCGGGAATCTCGGTGCTGTTTGCCATGACGGGGGCCCTAGCAATTTGGCCAGCTCATCTCAATTGAGATGACAGCGGCAAGCTTATGGCAATATCGCTTTGCTATTCCTACATCGGTGGCTGCAGCCTTTGCATTGCGCGACGCGTTGTTATGTTCGTAGAGTCGCAGACGCCCATCGGAGAACCGCATGCTGTATAATGCCTATGAGTTCCAGCGGACGATGTTGTCCGCCGCCAGCACATGGGCCAATCTGGGCGCCCAGTGGCTCCAGAATCCGCTGAACCCAGCCTCCTACAGCAATATGGCGCCGATGATGGCGTCAGGGCTCGATGTGTTCGCCCATGCCTCCGCTTCGCGCGGCAAGCCCGACTTCGGTTTCACCGAGGTCGAGGTCGACGGCAAGACGGTCGCCGTCACCGAAGAGATCATCCTGCGCAAACCATTCGGCCAGCTCAAGCGCTTCCGCCGGCGCGGCGTCACCGGCCAGCCCAAGCTCCTGATCGTCGCGCCGATGTCGGGCCATTATGCGACGCTGCTGCGCGGAACCGTCGAGCGGCTGCTGCCGCGCCACGACGTTTATATCACCGACTGGCGCGATGCGCGGCTCGTGTCGATGGCCGAGGGGCGGTTCGATCTCGATGATTACATCGATTACATCATCGAGTTTCTAGAGAAGCTCGGTCCGGGTACGCATATGCTCGCGGTTTGCCAGCCGTCGGTTCCGGCTTACGCCGCCGCGGCGCTGATGGCGGCGGATGACAATCCCTGCCGTCCGGCGACGCTGACGATGATGGGCGGTCCGGTCGACACGCGCGAGGCGCCGACCGCGGTCAACACCGTCGCGACCCAGCGTCCGCTTGCCTGGTTCGAGCAGAACGTCATCCACACGGTGCCGGTCTTCTATCCGGGCAATGGCCGGCGGGTCTATCCCGGCTTCCTGCAGCTCACCGGCTTCATGGCGATGAATCTGGGCAACCATCTCGTCAGCCATTGGAGCATGTTCAAGCAACTTATCGACGGCGACGAAGAGAGCGCGGATTCGACCAAGGCGTTCTACAACGAATATCGCTCGGTGTGCGACATGACCGCCGAATTCTATCTCCAGACCATCGATCAGGTCTTCCAGCGACATTTGCTGCCGAAGGGGGAATTCATGCACCGCGGCCGCCGGGTCGACCCGACCGCGATCAAGGATATCGGCCTTCTGGCGATCGAGGGTGAGCGCGATGATATTTCGGGAATCGGGCAGACCAAGGCAGCCCTGACGCTCGCGACATCCCTCCCGGAAAAGCACAGGAAATACCTGCTTGCGGAGAAGGTCGGCCATTACGGAATCTTCAATGGCCGCCGCTGGCGCGAGAAGATCGCACCGGTCGTCGATGAGTGGATCGCAACGCATGCGCGCTAAGGGCGCGGCGCTCTTTCCCATCTTGGCGATGGCGCTTGCCATCTCGCATCCTTCCGGCGCGCAGGAGCTTCCTGCACCCGTCGACAAGAAAGAGGCGATCAGCCGCGCCCAGCAGGCCGCAGCCGTCGAGGACTGCGCCGGTGTGCTCGGGGCGCTCGACCCCTTGGTTCCGGAATTGGCCAAGGGCGACGAACGGACGTTGGTCCAGCGTCTCCGCTTGATCTGTCTAGGCCGTGAGGGCCGCTATGACGAACTGGCCGCGGTTCAGGGCGAGCTGTCTGCGACCCTGCCGCGCGACGGCGTCGTGCGGGCGTTTGGCGTCATCGTGGCTCTTGGCCAAAGCCGTTTCGCCGATGCCGCCGATCAGTTGTCCAACCTCGCCGCGTCATCGCCCGCCTCGCTGAACATCCTGACCGGTGCCGCCGTGCGCGAGATTTCGACGCGGCTGCAGGCCACCAGCGCTTTCGCTGTGCGGGACAAGATGATGATCGCCCTTGCCCGGGCCGATTGGCAGCCTTCGGACATCCCCGAGCTGCGGGTCGGCTTCGCCGAAAGTGCGATCGGAGCTCTGATCGCACAGGGCGAACCCGACGAGGCGGAAGGTCTGCTGGAGCGGATCGAGCAGCCGGAACAGCTGGTTTCAATGATGGTCGATCGTCAATATACCGCGATCTGGCCGGCGCTTGAAACGAGATTGGGGCCGGCGAGCGGCCTTTCGATCGATCGCTTCGCGCTCGACAAACTGACGACCTATGCCGACACGCCGGGGGCCGATTCGGTGCTGCGCGACGCGGCCAATGCGATGCTGCTGCTGGGCCGCTATTCCGATGTCATCGACATGACCAAAGATGTTCAGGTGGTGCAGGGCATGAGCCGCGATGCGGTGCAGACCATGTTGATGCGGAGCCGTGCCTTCGCGATCCTGCGCCGCAACGATGATGCCGCGCGCGCGATGGCGCCGTTCATGGCGCTCGATCCGGCACATTCGCCCGATGTCGCCACCGCGCTGATTACCTATGCCGAGTTCCTCGACGAGACCGGCCAGGAGGCGAGGGCGCTTGACGTGGCACGAGCCGCCCGGATCAAGACGGCGGGCGTACTCAACCCGTTCGGCCAGCGCTGGCTTGATCGCACCGAGATCTGTGCGCTGAGCGCGTTGGGCCAAGCTAAGGAGGCGTCCGCGGCGATCGATCGGATCAGGCCGCTTTTTGCCGAAAACCACGCGGCGGTAATAGAGGCGCTGCTCTGCGCACAGCGCGACGCGGAGGCCGGTGAACTCGCGGTGAAGGCCTTTGCCGACAAGGATGCCGGAACCGAGCTGATCTATCAGTTCCAGCCCGGCGGATCGCTCATGGGAGCAGCGCCGTCGCGCCTGCGCGATCTGTGGACCGCCTTTCTGGCAAAGCCCGCAATCAAGGCTGCGTTTGAAAAGCGCGGCCGGCTTCTTCCGCGGACGTACTGGCCGGAAAACAAGCCGCGCGCTATCCCACGCCGGTCGGCCCGGGGGGAAACACTGACCTGATGGGCTCAGTCGGACGACGGCAGCTGACGGCGCGGATCGAAACCTGGCCGGTAGCCGGCAGTTTCATCATTGCGCGGGGCGCCAAGACTCATGTCGATGTCGTAGTGGTTGAGATCGCCGAGCGTGGCGATGTTGGTCGCGGCGAGGCGACCGCCATCTATTATCACGGTGAGACGGCCGAAAGCGTCATGGCGCAGGCACAGGCGATGGCGGGCCGGATCTCCGAGGGCGCCGACCGCGGAGACCTGCTCCGGGAAATGCCGCGGGGGGCCGCGCGCAATGCGATCGATGCCGCCTTGTGGGATTTTGAAGCCAAGCGCAGCGGGACGCCGGCCTGGTCGCTCGCGGGGCTGGCGATGCCGAATCCGTTGCAATCCGCTTTCACGATTTCGCTCGGCGACCCAGACAAGATGGAGGCGGATGCCCGGGCAGCGGCGGCGGTCTATCCGCTTTTGAAGCTCAAGCTTGCCGGGGAGGGCGATATCGCTCGTGTAGCAGCGGTCCGCAGGGGCGCTCCGCAGGCGCGGCTGATCGTCGACGCCAATGAGGGCTGGACCGGACGAGATATCGTGGCGGAGGCGCACGCGCTGGTTCCATATGGCGTCGAATTGGTCGAGCAGCCGGTGCGTGCGGGCGAAGATCATCTTCTTGACGGGATCAACTCGCCGATCCTGCTTTGCGCCGACGAAAGCTGCCAGGATCGGGCCGATCTCGCGCGCTGCGCAGGGCGTTACGCGGCGGTCAACATCAAGCTCGACAAGGCGGGCGGGCTTACCGAAGCGCTGGCGCTCGCCGCCGAAGCGCGCGCGCTCGGGCTCGAACTGATGGTGGGCTGCATGTTATCGACCTCGCTCGGCATCGCGCCAGCGATCCTCGTTGCCCAGCAGGCCCGCTGGGTGGATATCGACGGGCCGTTGCTCCTGACGGCCGATCGCGACCATCCCGTCCGTTTTGATCGGGGGGTGGCACAGCCGGCATCGTCTGAACTCTGGGGTTAGGGATGTTCAAGGCTGTCCAAGCGGCGCCAATCATGGGATTCTGGGCTGACCGCTTCGGCGGAGCCAGCTGATTCTGTTCGAGCCGCCTGCTCGACCAAGGCCAACGGAAGCTGCTCTGAAGGCTTCCATCTTGGAACCGACAGGGTTTTCCTGCGTCTTTGAACCGAGCCCATCTCTTCGATCGCCATCCCCCTTGGCGGACGGCCGGCGACTTGGCTCCGGACCCGTTCGTTTGGGGCGCTACTCTGGTCCGTGCACCGAAGCTTGCATTAGGCGCTTGCGACTTCACCATATGAAACGGGTCGAACAATGGAAATCGAAGGCATCTCCGATGAAGGAAGCGATGGCATGACGCGCCGTTCGGTGCTCGCCGCCGGCGCGATGACGGCGACCTTGTCCGCTACCCCCTCGCTGGAGGCGAAGCCGTTGCCCAAGTCCGACGCGCCGCAATTGACCAAAGTCAATTTGAACGTGAACGGCAAGCGGCAGACCCTGTCGCTTGATCCGCGCACGACTCTCCTCGATACGCTGCGCGAGCATCTTCACCTGACCGGCACGAAGAAGGGCTGCGATCATGGTCAATGCGGCGCCTGCACGGTCATCGTCGAAGGGCGTCGGATCAACAGTTGCCTGACCTTGGCGGTGATGCATGACGGCGATGCCGTAACCACGATCGAGGGGCTGGGAACGCCCGACGACCTGCATCCGATGCAAAAGGCCTTCGTTGCTCACGACGGTTACCAATGTGGCTATTGCACGCCGGGCCAGATCTGCTCGGCGGTGGCGGTGCTCGAGGAGATCAAGGCAGGCGTGCCCAGCCATGTCAGCGACGACCTGCTCGATATTGCGTATTCCGACGATGAAGTGCGCGAGCGGATGAGCGGCAATATCTGTCGCTGTGCCGCCTATCCGAACATCGTCGCGGCGATCCGCGATGTCGCCGGGGAGAACAAGGCATGAAGCCGTTCACCTATGTTCGCGCGACCGACCCGGTCGAAGCTGCACGCGAGGCCGCCGGCCATCCCGGCGCGCGTTTCATCGCGGGTGGTACCAACCTGCTCGATCTGATGAAGGTCCAGGTCGAAACGCCGGGCCACCTGATCGATATCAACAAGCTCGGGCTCGACAAGATCGAGAAGACGAGCGACGGCGGGCTGCGCATCGGTGCGCTCGTCCGCAACACCGATCTTGCCGCTGACAAGCGGGTGCGGCGCGATTACGGGGTCCTGACCCGCGCGCTCGTCTCGGGGGCCTCGGGTCAGCTTCGCAACAAGGCGACAACGGCTGGCAATTTGCTGCAGCGGACCCGCTGTGCCTATTTCTACGACATCAGCAAGCCGTGCAACAAACGAAAGCCCGGTTCGGGCTGCGCGGCCATCGGCGGGTTCAGTCGCAGCCTTGCCATTCTCGGCACCAGCGATACGTGTATTGCGACCCACCCATCCGACATGGCGGTGGCGATGCGCCTCCTCGATGCGACCATCGAGACGGTCAATCCCGCTGGCGCGAGTCGCGCGATCCCGATCGCCGATTTCCACAAGCTACCGGGATCGACCCCGCATATCGAAACCGCGCTGGCGCCGGGTGAATTGATCACCGGCGTGGTTCTTCCCCGACCGTTGGGCGGCAAACATATCTATCGCAAGGTCAGGGACAGGGCTTCCTACGCTTTTGCGCTGGTCTCGGTGGCAGCTGTGATCGGACCCGATGGCCAGCGCTTCGCTTTTGGCGGGGTCGCGGCCAAGCCGTGGCGGGTCGAGGCTGCGGAAAAGCTGAAGGGCATGGAGGCCATCGCGGCGTCAGTGACGCTCGGCGCGGTGACCACCGAGCAGAACGCGTTCAAGCTGACATTGCTGCAACGGACTCTCGGGGCAGTATTGGTGGAGGCCAAGGCATGAGCATGAAGTTCGACAGCCCGGCCGGTCCTAATCCGATCGATCGCCAGCGGGTGGTCGGCCATCCGCTCGACCGGATCGACGGCCCGCTCAAGGTCACCGGCGGGGCGCTCTATGCCTATGAGCAGCATGAGGCTGCGCCCGAAGCGGTCTATGGCTGGGTTGTCGGTGCGACGATCGGCAAGGGGCGCGTTCGGTCGATCGACGCGCGCGACGCAGAGGCAGCGCCTGGCGTGCTTGCGATCGTAACCGCCGCCAATGCGGGCCCCCTCAAGAAGTCGCGGTCCCACACCGCCCATCTTCTCGCGGGGCCGCGGGTCGAGCATTATGATCAGGCCGTAGCGCTCGTGGTGGCCGAGAGTTTCGAACAGGCGCGCGATGCCGCGCGGCTGCTCCGTATCGACTACGCGATCGAGAAGGGGCGCTATGATCTGGCCGCTGCGCGCGGCGCCGCGAAGATCGCGTCTGACAAGGACGCAACGACCAAGGCCGGCGATTTTGACGGCGCCTTCAAAGCGGCCGCGGTCACGCTCGATCATGTCTACACGACCCCCGACCAGAGCCATCAGATGATGGAGCCGCACGCGACCATCGCGGCGTGGCAGGGCGACAAGCTGACACTCTGGACCTCTAACCAGATGGTCGCCTGGGCGGTCAGGGACATGGCGACGACGCTGGGTATCCCGCGTGAGAACGTCCGCGTCGTCTCGCCCTATATCGGCGGGGGATTCGGTTCGAAGCTGTGGATTCGCGCGGATGCGTTGCTAGCAGCGCTGGCGTCTCGCAAAGTGGGCCGGCCGGTGAAGGTGGCTCTCGCGCGGCCGCAGATTGCCAACAACACCACCCATCGGCCGGCGACGATCCAGCGGCTTCGCATCGGGGCCGACAAGGATGGTGTGATCAGCGCGATCAGCCATGAAAGTTGGTCGGGCGATCTGCCGGGCGGCGGGCCGGAAACAGCGACGCAGCAGACGCGGCTGCTCTATCGCGGCGAGAATCGATTTACAGCGCATTATCTGACTGAGCTCGACCTGCCCGAGGGCAATGCGATGCGGGCACCGGGCGAGGCGGTGGGCCTGCTCGCGCTCGAAGTGGCGATGGATGAGCTCGCCGAAAAGGTCGGTCTGGACCCCGTCGAACTGCGCATCCGCAACGATGTTCAGTTTGATCCGGAGAAAGGGCCCGAACGCCCCTTTTCCAGCCGCAAACTGGTCGAATGCCTGAAGATTGGCGCCGAACGCTTCCACTGGTCGCGACGCAGTCCCAAGCCTGCTCAGGTGCGGGATGGCCGCTGGCTGATCGGCATGGGGATGGCTTCGGCGTTCCGCAACAATCTGGTCCAGAAATCGGCTGCGCGGGTCGGCGTAGATGCAAAGGGCATCGTCACGGTCGAAACCGATATGACCGATATCGGCACCGGCAGCTACACGATCATCGCCCAGACCGCCGCCGAGATGATGGGCGTGACGATCGACAAGGTCGCCGTCCGGCTGGGTGACAGCCTGTTTCCGGCCTCTGCGGGGTCGGGCGGACAATGGGGCGCGAACAGCTCGACAGCGGGCGTCTATGCCGCCTGCGTCGCTCTGCGCAACGCAGTCGCCCAGAAGGCGGGTTTCAACGCAGAGGATGCCGATTTCGTCGATGGTCATGTCGTCGCCGGCAATCGGCGGATCCGGCTGGGTGAGGCAGCGGGGGCGGATGGCGTCACGGTTACCGACAGCATCGAGTTCGGCGATCTCGACGAGCGCTATGCGCAGGCAACCTTCGGCGCGCATTTCTGCGAGGTCGGGGTCGATGCCGCGACCGGTGAGGTTCGGATCCGCCGCCAGGGCGGCGCATTTGCAGCCGGGCGGATCATCAACCCCAAGTCGGCGCGTAACCAGGTGATCGGCGCGATGACGATGGGCGTCGGTGCGGCGCTGATGGAAGAACTGATCGTCGACAAGCGCTTCGGCTATTTCGCCACGCGCGATCTCGCCGACTATCATGTGCCCGTCCATGCCGACATTCCGGAGCAGGACGTGTTCTTCGTCGAGGAACTGGACGACAAATCCTCGCCGATGAAGGCGAAGGGTGTCGGCGAACTCGGGATTTGCGGTGCGGGCGCGGCGATCGCCAATGCGATCTACAATGCGACAGGAGTCCGTATCCGCGAGTTCCCCCTCACGCTCGACAAGCTGATCGAGAAACTGCCGCCGATGGTGTGAAGGCTGGGTTTAAGCCGGCTCCGCGTCAGCGGGCCTGGCCGACCGGCACACCGAACAGGTCATGCTCGTCGGCATCCTCGATCTCGACCGCGACGATGTCGCCTTGCTTGAGATCGCCCGCATCGCGCAGATGCACCTCTCCGTCGATCTCCGGCGCGTCAGCCTGCGAACGGCCGGTCGCGCCGCCGTCGCCATCGGCGACGTCGATGATCACATCGAGCGTTCGACCGATCTTCGCCTGGAGTTTGGCGGCAGAGATGGCGGCGCACTTGTCCATGATCCGGGCGTAGCGCTCTTCCTTGACCTCCTCGGGCACGGCGCCGGGCAGATCGTTGGCGGGGGCGCCCGCGACGGGCTCGAAACGGAAGGCGCCGACCCGGTCGAGCTGCGCTTCATCGAGCCAGTCGAGCAGATACTGGAAGTCTGCTTCGGTCTCGCCAGGGAAGCCGACGACGAAGGTCGAGCGAATCGCGATGTCCGGGCAGATGGCGCGCCAGCCGGCGATCCGTTCGAGGACCCTGGCCTCGTTCGCCGGGCGCTTCATCGCCTTCAGCACCGAGGGGCTGGCATGCTGGAACGGAATATCGAGATAGGGGGTGATCAATCCGTCCGCCATCAATGGGATCACATGATCGACATGCGGATAGGGATAGACATAATGGAGCCGCACCCAGGCGCCGAGCTTGCCCAGTTCGCGGGCCAGATCGGTCATGTGCGCGCGCACGTCGCCGCCGCCCTTGAGGGGGAAGCTCTTGTGCTTGAGGTCCAGCCCGTAAGCCGACGTGTCCTGGCTGATCACGAGAAGTTCGCGCGTGCCGGCGGCGACGTGCGCGCGCACATGACCGATC
>Ga0209231_1001248_pt1 | contig 10015 bp, 9 predicted proteins | sample Deesub45470m_DNA_FD_188086 | JGI IMG/M metagenome (GOLD analysis project Ga0209231, IMG submission 188086) | Deep subsurface microbial communities from North Pacific Ocean - 450_OLKR46/470m Metagenome (SPAdes) (version 2) | ecosystem: Environmental > Terrestrial > Deep subsurface > Unclassified ... | reverse complement strand
GCCAGCGCGTTGCCGCTTGTGGCGACTGGCAGCGGTGGCAGCGTGAAGCGCAGCGCGGCCATCGTCACGACACCCAGCCCGGCAATGCCCCAGAAGGAGGCTCGCCATCCGGCATGTTCCCCCACCCATGTCGCGAGCGGTACGCCGACGATATTGGCGATTGTGAGCCCCATGAACATCGCCGCGACGGCGCCTGCCTGCCGGCCCGCCGGAACGAGGCTCGCCGCCACGATCGACCCCACGCCGAAGAAGGCGCCGTGATTGAAGGAAGTGAGCACGCGTGCGGCAAGCAGCGTGCCGTAGCTGTCCGAGACCGCGGCCAGCACGTTGCCGACCGTGAAAATGGCAGCAAGACCGATCAGCAGCGTTCGGCGTGGGATCCGTCCGGTTGTCAGCGTCATCAACGGAGCGCCGATCATTACGCCGAGGGCATAGGCGCTGATCAGCAGCCCGGCGCTCGGGATTGAAACACCGAGATCGGCGGCGATGACGGGCAGCAGGCCCATGGGGGCGAATTCGGTCACGCCGATGCCGAAAGCGCCGATCGACAGCGCGATGATTCCCGGATTGAATTTGCTCATGCTCGGATCCTTGAAGCGCACCGTCATCAATGCTTGCTATCCGGATGCACAGATGGTGGAAGTTACGCGAAGGGACTAGCAGGTCTGGACGCGAAGGATTTTTGCTGTGGACGCAAAGCTAATTGGCGCGGATCGAGCCCGCGCGCTCGCCCTCTTCACGACCGTGGTGGATCAGGGCAGCTTTTCCGCAGCCGGACGGATGCTGGGCCTCAGTCCATCGGCAGTCAGCCGGGCAATCGACCGGCTAGAGGAGAGGCTGGGCGCGCGGCTGCTGCTGCGCTCGACGCGCGCGCTGTCTCTCACCGCGGAAGGGCGAGCCTATCTCCAGGCGGCGCGCCGCATCCTCACCGATCTCGATGAAGCCGAGCGGCAGATCGCCGATCAGGGCGCGCCGCGCGGGCGGCTGCGGATCAGCGCGGCGCTCTCGCACGGCCGGCTCTGCGTGGTGCCGCTGCTGGGCGACTTCACGGCGCTCTACCCGCACATCCTGATCGACATCGCTCTGACCGACGCGCTGGTCGATATCGCGGCGGGCGAAGCGGACGTGGCCATACGCTTCGGGCAGCTCGCTGACAGCAGCCTCACCATGCGCAAGCTCGGCGAGACGCCCCGCGTGGTGGTGGCGTCACCGGACTATCTCGAGCGGCATGGGACCCCGCTGGTGCCTGAGGATCTGCTTGACCACCAATGTCTCAACTTCAACTTCCGCCGGGCCGAGCCGATCTGGCCGTTCCGCCGCGACGGCCGGGATTTCGCACTGAGCGTACGGGGCATTATCGAAGCGAACAACGGCGAGACGCTGGGACAACTCGCCGCGAGCGGGGTCGGGATCGCCCGTGTCGGCGCCTTCGGCGTCGCTCATGACATCGCATCAGGGCGGCTCATTCGCTTGCTTGAGGATTATAATCCCGGCGATGTCGAGCAGATCAGCGCCGTGTTTGTCGGCGGACCGAATACGCCAGCGCGGGTGCGGGCATTTGTCGATTTCCTGGCCGATAGGCTACGAGAGTAGATTGGACCGTAGTCACACGGGCGACAGCCGACCAAGTTCGGCCGTTCCGCAACCGATGTCCGAACGGCTGCTTCTAACAAAAGCGGCTATCCGCCCGCTAAGACCTGCTGTCCGCAATTGGTTCAACTCAGCTTCCATATGGTCGTTGCCCAATCAATCAGGACTGCGCCCGGCGCGATAATATCTGCCGCAACATGTCCTCAGCGCGGCTCGGATCTATCGATTTGGCCGGAGTCCAGCAGCGGCGCTGCATCGATCCGTTCGGCATCCATCAATACGGCCAGCCGCTCCGCTGCTGCCAGGATCATAGCCTGTTCCCAAGTCGGCAGGTCGGCGAAACGATCGATGAAGCGCTTTTGCAACGGGTCGGGCGCTTCGGCCAACACCTGTGCGCCGTCAGGGAGCAGGATCAGGTGAACCTGCCGTTTGTCACGCTCTCCGCGCTGGCGCTGCGCGAAACCGAGTACAACCAGCCGATCGACAATGGCCGTGATCGTCGCCTGGCTGAATTGCAGCGCCTGGGCGACAGCGGACGGCGTGGCCGAACCAAGCGCATCAATCTCTCTCAGGACCAGCAGTTGCGAGGGCGTGAGCCCTGTCTGGGCAGCCAGCTGGCGACTGCCCAGTTCCGTAGCGCGCAACACGCGCCGCAACGCGCGCAATGTCAGGGAAGATACTTCGGAATTCATGATTGCCCGCATAACGCGAAGAGGCGGTCGGCACCAACTTTGCTTCGCCCCCCTCCCATCTGCGACCGCCCATATACTTCGGCTATTGAAATATAATTTTAGCGTTCGGGTTGAAGAATTGGATTGAATCGGCCATATAACGCAGCGTCTCGCCGGAACATCGTATGCTTCGAGCAAATTATAATTTGGGGGATGAATAATATTTGGTTCCCATGCTACAGTGACCCACGGGTCGCCACGGGCTTCTGCGCGCTCCGCACGGAGTGAGGAGCAGGACATAGAATTTCGCAAGCCCGTCGCCAAGGACGGCCCGGCCATAACCGGATTGATCGCGGCCTGTCCGCCCCTTGATCTCAATTCGGCCTATTGCAACCTGCTGCAATGCACGGATTTCGCCGACAGTTGCATCGTCGCGGAAAGTGGCGGCGCGGTCGTCGGCTGGGTGTCGGGCTATCGCCCGCCGTCCGCGCCGGAGAATTTCTTCGTCTGGCAGGTCGCGGTGTCCTCCGCCGCGCGTGGCCAGCGCCTCGCCGGACGGATGATCGAGGCGCTTCTTGAGCGACCGCAACAGGCAGGCATCACGCATATTACCACCACCGTCACCGACGACAATCACGCGTCCTGGGCGCTGTTCGAGGGGCTTGCCCGTCGCTGGTTCGCCCCCCTGGAAAAAAGCGTCCGTTTCGAACGCGATGCCCATTTTGCCGGCGTGCACGCCACCGAATGGCAGGCCCGCATAGGCCCGTTGCCGCGGATCCTGCCGGCGCGCAGCTGAAGGAGATTTCATGACTATCACGACCCTGCCCAAGCCGACCGCGTTTATTCCCGACACAGCCATTTACGAACGGCGTGAATCCGAAGTGCGCAGCTATTCCCGCGCCATGCCACGCCAGTTCAACCGTGCGCAGGATGTGTGGATGCACGACAACCAGGGCGGCCGTTATCTGGACTTCCTGTCCGGCTGCTCGACGCTGAATTACGGGCATAATCATCCCGTGCTGAAAAGCGCGCTGATCGATTATGTCGCTGGCGACGGCATCACCCATGGCCTTGACCTGCACACGGATGCCAAGGCGGATTTCCTCTGTGCGCTGGAGGATGTGATCCTGAAGCCGCGGGATCTGGACTATCGCGCGATGTTCACGGGGCCGACCGGCACCAACGCGGTCGAGGCGGCGATAAAGCTGGCGCGCAAGATTACCGGGCGCGAAATGGTGATCGCTTTCACCAATGGCTTTCACGGGATGACGCTGGGCGCACTTGCATGCACCGGCAATGCGGCAAAGCGGGGTGGCGCGGGCGTGCCGCTCAGCCATGTCGCCCACGAACCCTATGACGGCTATCATGGCCCGGACGTTGACACCGCGGACCTGCTGGAACGCCGGCTGGCCGATCCGTCTAGCGGCCTTGATGCGCCGGCCGCTATCCTGGTGGAAACGGTGCAGGGCGAAGGCGGGCTCAACGTCGCGTCGCCGCAATGGCTGTGCAAGATCGCCGAGATCGCCAAGCGCCACGGCGCACTGATGATCGTGGACGACATTCAGGCGGGCTGTGGCCGCACCGGCAATTTCTTCAGCTTCGAAGATATGGGCTTCACGCCCGACATCGTCACCATGGCAAAGTCGCTTTCGGGCATGGGCCTGCCCTTCGCGCTTACCCTGTTTCGCCCGGAGCTCGATCAATGGGCGCCGGGTGAGCATAACGGCACATTCCGGGGCAACAATCATGCCTTCGTCACCGCAACGGCGGCGCTCCGCCATTTCTGGAGCGACGGTCAATTCCAGCAGGACATTGCGCGGCGGGGCGCAATGCTGGAACGGCGGCTCGATGCCATGGCGGCCGAACACGGCCTATCCACCCGCGGCCGTGGCATGATGCGCGGCATCGACGTGGGGTCGGGCGATGTCGCGCAAACCATCACCGCCGCCTGCTTCGCGCAGGGGCTCATCATCGAAACTAGCGGCGCGCATGACGAAATCGTCAAGGTGCTGGCCCCCCTCGTGATCGACGACGCCGTCCTCATGGCCGGCCTCGACATCCTTGAGGGGAGCGTCCGCTCCGCCCTGACCGTCAGCTATGGCGTCGCCGCAGAATAAGAGGAGAAACGACAGATGATCGTTCGCAAACTTCAGGACATCCGCAAGTCCGACCGCAACGTAAAGTCCAAGCAATGGGAAAGCGCCCGTCTTCTGCTGAAGGACGACAATATGGGCTTTTCCTTCCACGTCACCACCATGTCCGCTGGCGAGGAACTGCGCATGCACTACCAGAACCATCTGGAGGCAGTGCTGGTGCTCAAGGGCACGGGCACGATCGAGGATCTGGGCACCGGCATCACGCATCAACTGGCGCCGGGCGTCATGTATGCGCTCAATGCCCATGACAAGCATATCGTCCGGCCAGCCACCGACATCCTGTGCGCCTGCACCTTCAATCCGCCGGTCATTGGCAACGAAGTGCATGACGAGAGCGGTGCCTATCCCGCCGACACGAGCCCGCCGCGCGAACCCGCGCTCGCTGACTGAATAGCCTTAGAATAGAAAGGGGGAGTCCCATGAAAGACCTCTACCCGTCCCGCCACGCTGCCGTGGCGGAGTTTTTGCCGCGCCTTGATCCGGTCGTATACAGCGACTGGAGCGAAGACGCGCCCGTCAGCCGCAGCCAGTCGGAACAGTTCGACCGTGACGGCTATCTGGTGCTGGAAGACATCTTCTCCGACGAGGAAGTCACCTTCCTTCAGCGCGAGGCCGGCAAGTTGCTGGCCGACCCCGATGCGCTGGAAAAAGACACGGTCATCACCGAACCCGGCGGCAAGGAAGTCCGGTCGATCTTCCGTATCCATGCGCAGAGCCGCGTGATCGAACGTCTGGCCGCCGACGAGCGCCTGGCCGGGGTCGCCCGCTTCCTGCTCGGTGACGATGTATACATTCACCAGTCGCGGCTCAACTACAAGCCGGGTTTCCAGGGCAAGGAATTCTACTGGCACAGCGATTTCGAGACATGGCATGTCGAGGACGGCATGCCGCGCATGCGCGCCCTGTCGATGTCGGTGCTGCTGGCGGAAAATACCCCCAATAACGGCCCGTTGATGCTGGTCCCCGGATCGCACCGCCAGTTCCTGACCTGCGTGGGCGCAACCCCGGAGGATCATTATCGTCAGTCGCTGAAGAAACAGGAATATGGCGTGCCGGACGAGGACAGCCTGGCGGAACTGGCGCATGACAATGGCATCGTCGCGCCGACCGGCAAGCCCGGATCGGTCGTGATCTTCGACTGCAATGTCATGCATGGATCCAACGGGAACATTACACCCTTTCCCCGCGCCAATGCCTTTCTGGTCTATAATGCCGTGTCGAACCGGCTCGCGCCGCCCTTCGGAGTAGACCGGCCGCGCCCCGCCTTCATCGCCGCGCGCGGCGAACCAGACTCCGTAACGCCCGTCACCGGGTCGCTGATAGAGGAGGCGCTGGCATGAGCAGCAGGCATAGTGTCGAGAAGGTCGGCGGCACATCCATGGCCGCGACGGCGACAGTGTTCGACAATGTGCTGATCGGCGGTCGCAAGGGCACCGACCTCTACCAGCGCATCTTCGTCGTGTCGGCCTATGCGGGCATGACCGACCTGCTGCTGGAGCAAAAGAGGAGCGGCGAGCCGGGTGTCTATGCGCGGTTCATCGCGGACGAGGATCCCGATGGCTGGCGTCAGGCGATGGATGCGGTGCGCCGCGCCATGCACGAACGCAACGCGACCATGTTCGTGCGCGCGGATCGGCTGGCCGAAGCCGACGCTTTCGTCGACATGCGGATCGACGCCGTAACCGCCTGCCTCGGCGATCTGGCCCGGCTGCGCAGTCATGGCCGCTTCTGTGTCAAGGAACAGCTGGTGACGGTACGCGAACTGCTCGCGGGCATTGGCGAAGCGCATAGCGCCCATTCGACCGCGCTGCTGTTGCGCGACCGGGGCGTCAACGCAGAGTTTGTCGACCTGACCCTGTGGGACCAGCAGGACATGCGCGAACTGGACAGCCGTGTAACGGAGGCGTTCGAGTCGATCGACCTTGCGACCACGCTCCCCATCGTCGCCGGCTACGCGGGATGCAGCGAGGGCATGGTGCGCCTCTATGCGCGTGGCTATTCGGAAATGACTTTTTCGCGCATCGCGGTGCTGACCGGCGCGCGCGAGGCGATCATTCACAAGGAATTCCACCTGTCGAGCGCAGACCCGCGCCTCGTGGGCACTGGCAAGGCGCGCAAGATCGGCCGCACCAATTATGATGTCGCCGACCAGCTGGCCAATCTGGGCATGGAGGCAATCCATCCCGGTGCTGGCCGCGGCCTGCGCCAGACCGACATCCCGTTGCGCGTGCGCAACACCTTCGATCGGGAGGATGGCGGCACGCTGATCTGCGGCACCTATGTTTCCGACACCCCACGCGTCGAGATCGTGACCGGCGTGCGCCATGCGCAGGCGCTGCAATTCTTCGAGCAGGACATGGTCGGCGTGAAAGGCTACGACGCCGCGATACTGGACGCGCTGACCCGGCACGGCGCGTGGATCGTGAGCAAATCGTCCAACGCCAATACGATCACCCATTATCTGTCCGCCGACACAGCAACAGTGAAGCGGGTGATCGCCGATCTTCAAACGCGCTATCCCGACGCCGCCATATCCGCCCAACCGGTGGCGATCGTGTCCGTGATCGGCAGCGACATATCCCGGCCGGGCCTTGTGTCCGACGCCTTGCGCGCGCTCGATACGGCGCACGTGCCCATCATCGCCATGCAGCACCAGATTCGCAATGTGGACGTGCAGTTCATCGTCAATATCGACCATTTCGACACTGCTGTCAGGGCGTTGCATGTCGCGCTGGTGGAAGAGGACACGGACACAGCGGAAGACCGGCACGCGGCCTGATCCGCTCGCCTCCGCCCTATCTGATGCTTACCGCGATCCGCCCCGTCCGCAGCCTGCTGCTCGCCATCTTCATTCTGATGGCAGGCAGTGGCTTTCTCGCAACGCTCATCAGTCTCCGGCTGGAGCGGGCGGGCGCGGGCACCATGGCGATCGGCGCGGTCGCCACCGCCTATTTCGGCGGGCTGGTGGTGGGAGCGCTGCACGCAGGGGATATTGTCCGCCAGGTGGGGCATATCCGTGCCTTCGCGGCGTTCGTCACGCTGCTCTCGGCCAGCACGCTCGCCTATGCGCTATGGCAAGTCGCCCTGTTCTGGACGCTGCTGCGGCTGGTGGACGGTATCTGCGTCGCGGGCGTGTTCATCTGCCTTGAAAGCTGGCTCAACGACCGGGCCGAAGCGCAAGCGCGCGGCAGCGTGCTCGCCGCCTATATGGTAGCGCTCTATTCGGGCCAGGCGGTCGGCCAGTTGCTGCTGGCGGCGAGCGGCGCATTGCCTGCCGTCCCGTTCCAGATCGCCTCCATCCTCATCTCCCTCGCAATCATTCCCCTGTGCCTGACACGTAGCAGCGCCCCCGCGCCGGTGGAGGCGCAGGCCTTCACCATCCGGGCGCTCTACGACGCCTCCCCACTGGGCACGGTGGGGTCTGTCGCGACGGGCCTGATGCTGGGCGCCTTCTATGGCATGGCTGCGGTGCATGTGCGGCGCATCGGCCTTGATCTTGGCGCAACCGCCAGCTTCATGATGATCGTCATCCTGGGCGGGATCGCGCTGCAATGGCCGCTCGGTCGGCTTTCCGACCGGCTGGACAGGCGAGCCGTGATCGTTGGCACCTTCGCCGCCACCTTGCTGGCATGCCTGATGCTGGCATGGCTGATGTCGGGCGGCGTGCTGCTAATGGCGCTGGGCGCGTTGTTCGGCGGCCTCAGCTTCGCACTCTATCCGCTGTGCGTCGCGCATTGCAACGACCGGCTGCTAGCAACCGAGCGTGTCGCGGCGAGCGGGCGTCTTGTGCTGCTCTATTCGGTCGGCGCGGCGATCGGCCCGCTGGGCGCGGCGACGCTGATGAGCCTCGCGCCGGGCAGTGGCCTCTTCCTTTTCATTGCCCTGTGCGCCGGGGCGGCCCTTGCCTTCGGCCTCTGGCGCCAGACGGCCAATCCGCCGGTCCCCGTGCTGGACCAACAGGAATTCCAGATCGTGCCGCGTACCACTCCGATGGCTTCGCTGCTCGACCCCAACACCGTTGACGGACAGATTTCATGACCACTCCCGCTTGCCATTCGTCCGCCGTGCCGATTGACCCAGACGTCAAACCAGACATCGAGCCAGACAAGGCCAAGCTGCGCCGCGCGATCGCCGCATCGGCATTGGGCAATGCTACCGAATGGTTCGACTATGGCATCTATGCCTATGGCGTGACCTATATCTCTGCCGCGCTCTTTCCGGGCGACGTGGACGATGCCGTGCTTTTCGCGCTGGCGACCTTTGCCATATCCTTCCTCGTACGGCCGGTGGGCGGTCTGTTCTGGGGGCCGCTTGGCGACCGGCTGGGCCGCAAGTCCGTACTGGCGCTGACCATCCTGATGATGTCGGGCGCCACGCTAGCGGTGGGCCTCATACCCTCCTATGCGCAGATCGGCTGGGGTGCCCCTGTGCTGCTGATCCTGCTGCGCATGGTGCAGGGCTTTTCGACGGGCGGCGAATATGGGGGCGCGGCAACCTTCATGGCGGAATATGCGCCCGACGACCGGCGCGGCTTCTACGGCAGTTTTCTGGAATTCGGGACACTGGCCGGCTTTTCTTTCGGCGCGGTGTTGATGCTCGGCTTCTCGCTGCTGCTGGGCGATGCAGCGATGCACGCATGGGGATGGCGCATCCCGTTCCTCGTCGCGGCGCCCATGGGGCTGGTCGGCATGTACCTGCGGTCGAAGATGGAGGACACGCCGATCTTTCGCGAACAGGCGAAGGAGGAAGGCCTGTCGACCCCCCTCGCATCTCTCCTGCGCGATCACTGGCGGCCGATGCTGGTAGTCGGTGGGCTGGTCGTGGCACTCAACGTCGTCAACTATACCTTGCTCAGCTATATGCCGACCTACCTGCAACGGCGCATCGGCCTGTCACCGGATGAGGCGCTGATCGTGCCCATCATCGGCATGCTGTTCATGATGGCCTTCCTGCCCTTCGCGGGCCATCTGTCCGACCGGATCGGCCGCCGCCCGATGTGGCGCCTGTCGCTGATCGGGCTGCTCGTGGCCGTGGTGCCGCTCTACATACTGATGGCGACGGGGCTGGTCGGCGCGACCGTCGGTTTTGTCCTACTCGGCCTCCTCTATGTGCCGCAGCTGGCGACGATCTCCGCCACCTTTCCCGCCCTGTTCCCCACCGCGGCACGCTTTGCGGGCTTCGCGATCGCCTACAACCTGTCAACATCGCTGTTCGGCGGGACGGCGCCGGCGATCGGCAGCGGCCTTATTGGCCTGACCGGCAACGAACTCATGCCGGCCTTCTACATGATGGCGGCCTGCATCGTCGGGCTGGTGGCATTGCACTTCATGCCGGAAACGGCGGGACGCTCCCTGCATGACGATCCGTTCGTGCGGGAGGACCGGCGCGCATGACAAGCCAGCTGGATTTCGTGCCCGACAGCCTGAAGTTCGTCACACAGGGCTATGCCGCTCACCCCTGGCCGCAGGCCGGGACCGGGCTGCTGTTGCTCGCGGTCCTCGCTTGGGCGGCGAACTGGGTCGCCAAGCGTGTCGTCCTGCAAATCTTGTTGCGCCTGATCGACCATCTGCCATTTCGTGTCGAGGCTTCGCACATAGC
>Ga0209231_1001247_pt1 | contig 10029 bp, 4 predicted proteins | sample Deesub45470m_DNA_FD_188086 | JGI IMG/M metagenome (GOLD analysis project Ga0209231, IMG submission 188086) | Deep subsurface microbial communities from North Pacific Ocean - 450_OLKR46/470m Metagenome (SPAdes) (version 2) | ecosystem: Environmental > Terrestrial > Deep subsurface > Unclassified ... | reverse complement strand
TAATCAATATTGGCTGGCACAAACTTAGTGCCATAAATACACTCAGTTTTTGCAGCATTACGCCATACACGATCAGTCACACTACCGACTGTCACATCTACATTACCAGTGTAACTATTGTTCATAACTACTGGTCTGCTAGCGTTAGCGATAAGCGTAAAACCAGCGACGGGTGAGATGGCTTCATTAGCAGGAAACACCGCGCAGGTATTGTAATCTTCGCTAGTTGGCGGGAACCACCACTCGCTCGAACCAAAATTACCTGTGGTATTACATAGTGTATAGGCCGTACCAGAGAACCCAGTATCGGGAATCGCCACCAAGCCCGTTGCTCCCGCTGATGTAGATACCACAGCTAATGCAGATAAAATAGCTAGTTTAACTTTAGTATTTTTCATTTGCTTATCCTTCGCGTTACAATAAACAGGCATTTGTGGCTGCCTGTAACACCAATCCATCCCAAATGTTTAGTCCTTGTGCGTTCTCTACACTTGTTGATGAATCTACTTCAGGCAGTTCACAAATGTCCCGCCTATGCTCATTCTTATTATTGATATCCTTATTACTTACCAACTTTTGTCATTAAAACTGTTTATTCGGATCGAAATGCCAGTTAAGGCTGAACCAAACGCCACGTGGTGCGCTGGGGGCAATAAAGTTAGTGCTCAGCCAATCATTCGAATTGTGGTTATATCCAGCGGGACCAATTGCCCCCATAATGGATGGTGAAAATGGGTTTCTGCCTAAGCGACCTGCACTGAAGAATTCTTTATCGAATACATTGTTCACGAGCATGCTGGCCGACCATTCAGAATTGAACTGGTAGCTAGTTTGGAAGTTAAATGTGGCATAGCCAGGTAACTTGCCAGGATTATTAGTCGGTGGCAGTGTCAATGTTGATGGTATATAGTTACTTGGATTTGCTGGGTCTGGAATAATAATGTTCGCCACCCTTGACACACCTTTTTGATGTTTGTTGTTCTCATTACCCCGCACATAGCTTTCTGAATGCACAATCGCGCTAAAACCCACTTGCCATTTGGGAGTGACCGCATAGCTGACACTGGCATTTAAGTTATGCAACGGCACCCCAGGCATGGTACTGCCTTTATCTACCTCAATCGCTCCTGGACCCAAGCCAGCTATCAGTGTGGCTGAACTATTATCTTCGCTATACATAAGAAAGTTATCTTCAAAAGTCGCATCGGTCAGACCATAATTGACACTAAAGCCCCATTTACCCTGTTGACCAGAGAGGCCAGCCTCTACACCACGACGGCGTGTTTTACCCACCGTATCAAAAAAGCCTGCTCCCTGTCCGACAGCGACAAAGTAAATATCATCTTTTAAATCAGTTTGATAAGCGCCTAAGTTCCATTGTAAATTTTCGCCTATCGTGCCCCGCATACCTATGTCATAAGTGGTCGCTTTAATTTGCGGCAAATAAGGGTCGCCAGATAAAGTGGTTGGCAACGTGCATTGTCGGTTTTCTTCCAAACTGATTGGTAGCCGGTAAGTTCCCGAGCCATCTGGATTTGGATACGTGCGGTTACCAGGCATTTTGTCTAATGCACAACCAAGCTCGATTACACTAGGCGTGCGTGTGCCTTTTGCCCAGTTCGCATAAAAGTTTAGATTCTCTTTCGCTTGCCAAGTGGCGCCCAATGATGGATTAAATGAGTAATAGCTAAATTTCTCAGTCTCTGCTGGATCTAAAGAATCAGACAAGTCTGGTAATTTGTAACTGGTAGGGATGCCTGTGCAATCACCACCTGGACAGATTGCAAGCTGATCTGGCAGGGAGAGAATGTCACCTATTTCATAGGCATTTAAACCATAGCGCGTCGCCACTTTATTCTGAGCCTGTGTTTCGTTATAACGGCCTGAGACATTAAAATGCCAAGCGTCTACTGGACTCCATGTTTCGCTAAAATAAAGACTTTTAGTGGTATTGGTGCCGCTAAATTCATTGTTACTAATATCGACATCCGCCCCAGTAAACTGTGGATGAATTAAATCAGGCGCTAAAAACGCTTTACGGCTTGAATCCAGCATGCCCAAACGTTGGGTATTACTATATTCTGCATTAGCTGCATCAATAGATGCGCCGACCATAAACTTGTGCTTTTCAAAATTCCAATTAAATTGAATGGACGCACCATCTATTGACTGATTAATTTGGTTATCTGAAAACAATGCAGTTGGCGTTCCTTCAACAATGCCAGATTGATTGTACACTTGCCCGTCTACCGTTGCAGGTGCATTAGTGACTGGGTCAATATAAGAATAAGCATGTTGATTGCTGTCTACGGCATCTAGCGCTCGCACGGGCTTGCAAAGGTCATTGTTTTTTGGCGCTATCGGCATAAAATAGTTAATCTTGGTAACGCCAGCCTCTTGGGTAAAATAATAATTATCTAACGAAGAAAATACATTCACTTCACCACTTGGCACTCCTTCACCTGTAAAAATATTTTGACCTGCACTGGTGTTATAACTAACCCCCCCTAATGAATAGCTTGTTACTGGGCCAAAGTTAGGAACTGCTGGATTGGGAGTTTGGCCGTAAAATTCAGTTAAATCATTAAATTGTATTCTCATATCCTCACGCAACGCTGCTACAAACGCATCGGGTAACTCTTTATTGAGTACCACATTCGCAAAACCATCTGGATTAGGAACGCCATTTATAAAGTAATCATTTAAAAATGCATCAGAAAATAAATCGCCAAATACATCTGTCGGGTTATCGATGGTTAATACATAATAATCAGGGATGCCATAGTCATTATTACTATCAAGCAAACAGGTATATTGCTCACCAGCAGTTAATGCACGGCGTGCTAAAACTGGCTCATCATCAGGATTAGATAAACCAGTAAATACGTCTGCACCAATTTGATGACGATCACTATTGCGTCTATACACTTGCCCTGTGATGCTAAAGTTATCATTGACGAAATAATTTGCAGCCAACTGGAACTGCTGTAGCCGATTTTTGGTAGTGTCTTCAGAACTAAAAACGCTATTGCGATCTCGCGCATACTCTTCGCTCGGTAATAAGCCATTACCCACTAAATCTGTTCCTACCAGCAATGTACTCAAATTAAGATCCAGCTTATCCCCGCGATAACTGGCCTTACCAAAGAATTGATTGACTTCACTAGGGGAGTTCTCCCGCCAGCCATCTTCCATAAAGAAGTTACCAGCGCCAAACAAAGCAAAAGTACCGTTATTAACACCGCCTTCTACTTGTAACTGTTTACGGCCATAAGAGCCGGCCAAAACTTCTGCATCAACACCTTCGTGATTAAAACCATCTTTCGTTTTGACAGTAAATGCGCCCCCCAGCGTGTTTAGACCGAAAACTGGATTAGAGCCAGGGAAAACATCGACATTAGCAATGGCATTCATGGGAATCATGTCCCAGTTGACGACATCACCAAAGGGTTCATTCACGCGAATACCATCAAAGAAAACACTTAGTCCTTGGGGTGTGCCAATTTGTGGGCCTGCGGTAAAACCACGGTAAGTCACGTCCATTTGAAATGGATTGCCTTGATAGTCATTCACAGTGACAGACTGAAGTTTTTTATTAAACAAATCCGACATACTGACTGAATGTGCTTCTTTAATCTCTTCCGCGGTAATACTTTGCACGTTACCTGGAATCTGATCTTTGGTGAGACCTAAGCCTGGCAAAGGGCCGACTTCATAAAACCGTTTGGCACGGATATTAACTGCTTGAAGTTCTATATCAATAGGAAGTTCATTGCCAACCTTAGGTGCTTTTTTTAATTCGAAATCGCCCTCTGCATTAGCAACGGCAGCTAAGCCGCTGCCTGCTAATAATTTGTTAAAGCCTTCTGTTAATCCGTACTGACCTTTTAGGCCTTTGCTGGTTTTTCCCTTGGTTAAGTTAGGATCAAATACTAATGACACGCCTGCTTTCTGAGCGTATTGATTGAGCGCATTTGTTAAATCACCTGCTGGGATATTGTAGTTAAGGCTTTTTTGGTCTTGTTGATACGCTTGTTTTGCATCGGTTAAGATTGGCTGCGCCGCTGGGCTTACTATTGATTTTTCTGCTGGCTTTGCCGTCACTTCTTCCGCCGCAAAGCTGACAGAGCTAACTGAAAGTGACCCCAATGAAAGCAACACTCCCCCGAGTACTAATTTTCTATCTATTATATTTTTCACGCATTTCCTTATCGCCAAGTTGCTAATACCAAGTTACGTATATAAGGGATGACGAACGAGAATGTGAAAGGTACAGTAGTTTATTGAAAATAATTCACGATTAGTTAATGTCGAGCATTTTTCCTGCCAATGCTCGGGAAGAACTCCTAATTACTGTTGAGCGCTGATGATGATCTCATCCGCGTTGCTTTGATTAATTGTTAAATCAAATTGCTGGCTAAGGATGGAGATCGCGTGCGGAATATCGTTTACTGGCAATACACCTGATATTTTGATCTGTTGCAGTTCTATAGAATCATATACGATGGTTTTTGGGCTATAACGTTGTAAGTCAGTCAGCACTTGCGGCAATGGTTGATTATTGTAGACCGCTGAGCCAGACACCCAACCAGCAATTGCACTAGCGTCGATTTCTGATACTGCGCTAACCTTTTGTTTGCTTACATTTGCGCCTTGATTCGGATGTAAAGTGACACATTGCCTTGTGCTTCTATTCAGTTCTTTAAAGTTAAAAAACGCTGGCGTATTACAAGCTTCAACACTGGATTCGATTACGCTAACATCCATTAACTGTGATTGCACATTCACCACGTATTGTGTGCCTAATGCACGGGCATCACCATAATCTGTATCGACTATAAAGGGCCGCGCTGCATCTTTGCTTACTTCTAGAAATACTTCGCCTTGATATAATTTAATGGTACGTTGATTTTTATTATAGACAACATCTAATGCAGTATTGGTGTTCATAATGATGCGGCTATTGTCTGCTAATACTAGCGTTTTAATTTCACCAATCGCTGTTTTATTGTCTGCCAACAGCACATTAACTGGCTGCATGGGCAAGCTAACGGAGACGGCAATAAATAACGCTACGCTCAACGCGACAGTAGATAATTGTTTTCGTTTAACAAGCTTACGTTCAGCTTGTAACACTGAATCAATACTTTTTTTAGCTGCTGTTGCATCAATATGTTCAAATGGCTGAAATAGATTTTCGACGCGTTGATAGGCAACTTGATGCTTTTTATCTTGTTTTAACCATGCATCCAATTTAACGCGCTCACCCGATTCGACTGATGCGTTATTCATTTGCAAATGCCAAGCAATTGCTTGCTCGACAATTGGTTGTGGGATTTGATTAAAAGTAGCTGCCATAATTGTGATTACTGCGTATTTTTATACGTCCTTTTTGTAAATGAGGTCATTATTACCATCTTAAATAACCATCTATAAATTCTACTATTAAACCAATTATTCATTTACTAGTCATTCATTTATAAGGCAGTCGTTCACTTTATGCGTTGCAACATTAAAACTCTGGTTTGCTTCGTCACTATGTTTCTTGCAATGACATGGCGCGCCGTCATCGCGAGCGTAGTCCGGAGCATCTGCGCATAAAAGTTCAACTGTACTCTATTGGAATCTGTTGCATACTCTCCACCATTGCCTAACGGCTTGTTGCTTTTAATTATCTTCCGCATAAACCACTTGGTAGCAATGCAACATTGCACGCGCCATATATTGTTTAACCATACTGGTTGAAACATTCAACTGCTCCGCAATTTCTACATAACCCATGTCTTCTAATTTATACAATAAAAACGCGCGGTACACTTTCTCAGGTAAGCCTTCTAACATCGTCACGATTTGATTTAAGGTTTCGACGGCCTCTCTAACATGGTCAGGAGAGGCTGCCACTTCTTCATGCTGGTAACACAACGCATCGACATAAGCGGCTTCTAATTTACGTTTGCGCACTAAATCAATAATTAATCGAGTGGCAGTGGTGGTTAAGTAAGCGCGAGGCTCTTGGATATTTAATATATCCTGATGATAGATCACTTTAATCATGGCATCTTGCGCCACGTCGGATGCGTCGAATACACAACTCAGTTTTTTACGCACCCAGCCATTCAACCACGCATGATGCGCTTGATAAAAGTCACTAGCCAAACTTTGCTGCAAAGTTGATATGTGTTGCATATAGTTTCCTGAGTTACCAACGAACCCATATATACATGCAACAACTGCGCCAAGTACCAACCAAAAACAACCTATTGATTTAATGAATAAATTTTTTACATTCAAACAAAATGGATAAAAATTGGTTGATTGCAACCACCATCATTGGTTGCAACCAATTTATTTTTCCAAACACTTGCTGACTAGCTCAAACACGTCATTTGATAAATTTGGCGTATCTAAAATGGCTTGTAAGGTATCTTTCATTAGCGTTTGCAATTGCGGGGTATAGCGTTTCCATTCACGCAACGGGGTAACCATGCGCGATGCGATTTGTGGATTAATAGTGTTTAGCTCAATAATTGCATCTCGTAAAATGGCGTAGCCTTTTCCGCTTGGGTCGTGGAATTTAACTGGGTTATTAATGGCAAAAACCGAATAAAGCGAACGGACACGGTTTGGGTTTTTGATATTAAAGTCAGGGTGGTTGCGCAAAGCAGCAAAGTCATCAAACAAGCTGTCCCTATTGGCCATGGCTTGAAGTGTGAACCACTTATCTACCACCAATGGATAATTTTTATAGCGATCATAGAAATCAGCAAAGACAACAGCTCGTTCTGGTTGTGTGCTATCCGCTAAACAAGCGAGCGCTGCGACGCGGTCTGTCATATTATCTGCCGCATCATAATGCGCTTTAGCACGAGCGGCACAGCCTGTGCCGTTGGTTGCAGTTAACAAAGTTAGCACCGTGTTTTGTAATGCACGGCGACCCATGGCTGCTGGGGTTAATGAGAATGTGCCTGTGTTGCTATTCGCTTCATATAACCGCACCAATGCATCTTTATGTGCGCGTTTTATTTTAGTGAGAATAATGGTTAACGCTTGGTCGATTGCCGCTGGATCAATCTCTTCTAAGGATTGTGTAATCACTGCAATTTCAGGCAAGGTAAGCGCACGTGCGAGTAAGGCTTTATCGCCTTGTTCAGCTAAGCCTTGGTCAATCAGGCTGCCAAAATCATTAACAAACAAGCTAATGTCTGCCTCGTTATCTGCCATCACGCGCTGAATCGTACGCAGTGCTAACGTTTGTCCTGCCTCCCATTGATTAAAGCCATCGGTGTCATGCAATTGCAATAGACGTAAATCATCGTCGGTTAAATCGGTAATTAATTTCACAGGCGCTGAAAAGCTACGCAAGATGGACGGAATAGGACGTGTCCCTACTTCTTTAAACATAAACGTTTGCTCACGCTCCGTCATTTCTAGAATCTGCGTCGGATGCGTTTCATTACCTTCCGCATCCAGCAATCCAACGGCAATTGGAATCAGTAATGGCTTCTTATCCATTTGACCTGGCGTGTTTTGCTGTGATTGTTTAAAAGTAAGCGAAAAGTTCTTCAATGTAGGGTTGTAGTGACTGGTGACCATCAAGGTTGGTGTACCTGCCTGTTTGTACCATAAGAAAAATTGCGCCATGCTACGGCCCGACGCATCGGCCATACATTGCACAAAATCATTACACGTTACCGCATGACCATCATAGCGTTCAAAATATAAATCCGTCGCTTTACGATAAGTTTCATCACCTAACAAAGTATGTTGCATGCGGATAATTTCTGCGCCTTTTTCATAAATCGTCGTGGTGTAGAAATTACTAATTTCGATAAAACTATCGGGCTGCACCGAATGTGCTAATGGACTAGCATCTTCCGAAAATTGCAAGCGGCGTAAGCGATCAACATCGTCAATGCGTTGCACCGCGCGAGAATTTAAATCAGCGCTAAACTCTTGATCTCTAAAGACCGTTAACCCTTCTTTAAGGGATAGCTGAAACCAATCACGACAAGTGACACGATTGCCTGTCCAGTTATGGAAATATTCATGTCCGATGACTCCTTCTACGCTCAAGAAATCCATATCTGTCGCCGTTTCTTGGTGTGCGAGCACTAACTTCGTGTTGAATACATTGAGCGAGGTGTTTTCCATTGCACCCATATTAAAATCACTGACGGCGACGATATTAAACAAGTCTAATTGATATTCACGACCATATACTTCTTCATCCCATTGCATGGCTTTTTTCAATGATTGCATGGCATGTCCGCATTGTTCTTCATCACCTGCGCGCACGTATATATGTAAATCTACGGTGCGACCAGTCATGGTGGTAAACGTATCTTCTGTTCGGACCAAATCACCCGCAACCAAAGCAAATAGATAACACGGTTTAGGAAACGGGTCATGCCAAACAGTAAAGTGACGGTCATCAGCCAATGCGCCAGCTTCTGCTAAATTACCATTAGATAACATCACTGGATAACGCGTTTTATCGCCTTCTATGCGAACGGTAAACGTGCTCAACACATCGGGTCTATCTTGGAAATAGGTAATACGGCGGAAACCTTCCGCCTCGCATTGCGTGCAATAAGTGCCTTGCGATTGATATAAACCTTCTAAGGCGGTATTTGATGCTGGGTCGATTTCGGTAACGATGGTTAAAGTGAATTGCTCACCAGCATTGGCTATCGTCATTTTGTCATCCGCAATGGTGTAACCATCAAATGGCTTGCCATCTTTTTCAACCATAACAATGGTTTGATCTTGGCCATTTAACACCAAGTCGTTCGAAGCGTTAGCGGGATTATTCACATAAGCCACGGTTGAAGTCACGATGGTTTTTTCTGGCAGTAATTTAAATGTCAGATTTACATGCTCGACCATATAAGGCGCTGGCATATAATCTTTTAGATAAATCGTTTTAGGCGTTATATGAGTTTCTACTTTATTCATTGCGATCTCTATTTGATTAATTGCTCTCTAAGTATAAAAGAGATTGTCTTGTGTGATGTGGCTTTATCATAGACAACCGACTAAGATAATGGTTGTACTATTGTAATTGATTGTTAATTTTTCATAAAACCGCCATATTACTTTCATGAAATCATCTTATTTATTCTTTAGCATGCGTGCATATGATGCAAGACTCCTTTTACTCCTCACACCCATTTTACGCATGAGCGATAATCAATGAAAATTGCTGTTGCAGGGATAGGCTATGTTGGCTTAGCGAATGCGGTTTTATTAGCTCAACACAATGAAGTGATTGCGCTAGACATTACGCAAGCGCGCGTTGATGCATTAAACAAAAAACAATCGCCGATTCCCGACCAAGAAATTGAAGATTTCTTGCAAAATAAATCACTTAATCTGACTGCTACGCTTGATAAAAAACAAGCATATACCAATGCAGATTTTGTGATTGTATCCACGCCAACCGATTATGATCCAGATACTGGTTATTTTGATACCTCATCCGTTGATAGCGTCATTCAGGATGTATTATCGATTAATACAGAAGCTGTCATTATCATTAAATCGACTTTGCCTGTTGGTTACACCAAACAGCTAAGCCAACGATTTGATTGCAACAATATTATTTTTTCACCTGAATTTTTACGCGAAGGCAAAGCGCTTTACGACAACTTGCACCCGTCTCGCATTGTGGTTGGAGAGCGTTCATCGCGGGCAGAAACCTTTGCCAATTTATTAAAACAAGGTGCGATTAAAACGGATATCGAAACGGTATTTACGGATGCTACCGAAGCAGAAGCGATTAAGTTATTTGCTAATACTTATTTAGCGATGCGCGTGGCTTATTTTAATGAGCTAGACACTTATGCGGCTACCCATGATTTAAATACTGAACAAATCATTAATGGCGTTTGTTTAGATCCCCGCATTGGCTTTCATTACAATAATCCATCGTTTGGCTATGGCGGTTATTGTCTACCAAAAGATACGCAACAGTTATTGGCTAATTATCGCGATGTACCACAAAACCTCATTAATGCCATTGTTGAATCA
>Ga0209231_1001244_pt1 | contig 10047 bp, 8 predicted proteins | sample Deesub45470m_DNA_FD_188086 | JGI IMG/M metagenome (GOLD analysis project Ga0209231, IMG submission 188086) | Deep subsurface microbial communities from North Pacific Ocean - 450_OLKR46/470m Metagenome (SPAdes) (version 2) | ecosystem: Environmental > Terrestrial > Deep subsurface > Unclassified ... | reverse complement strand
GAAATCGATGGGCCGGAGCGGCGGATAGTTGTTTATCCAGTAGGGAAAGCCCGGGAGATAGACTTCCGGAAAGACGATGACGTCGACCCCGTCCTGACCCGCGCGGCCGATCCATTCGGCGGCGCGATGCGCGCTTTCCAGCGGCTTCATGAAAACGGGGGCGACGTGCGCCGCTGCGACCTTAACAAGACGTGCCATAGTGTCCCCTTTTCATCCCCGCGCCCGTCGAACGCAGCCGATCATCATCATTTCGCGGGAGTCGGCTCCACCGCATCGTCCGGCACCTGCCCCAATGGCTCAGCCCGAGCATCCGCCCGCGCCGTGACATGATAGGCGCGCAGGATATGCCCCGTCATGATCGCACTCGCCCAGCCGCTGTCCCGCGCCTCGAAGGCGAGCAGGAGTTCGTCGTGATCGGCATGGCTTCGCCGCAGTCCGATCTGGTCATATTGACGGGCGGTGCGATGCAGAATGCCCTGCTCGACGATCATTCCCCGCATCTTCGCCAAACGATCCGACTTCGCGATGGTGAGGATCAGGTTGTGGAACAGGCGGTTGTTCGCGACGAACGTCTCGGAATCGAATCCCGGCTCGTCGATGGCACGCCCGATCAGATCATTATAGCCGCGCAGCATCTCGATCTCGTCCGCCGTGACGAAGCGCGCGGCGCGCGCGGCGGCATGGCTTTCGAGCAGCACGCGCAGCGTAAAGATCTCCTCGACCTCATCCGGCGACCAGTCTGGAACGAAGGTGCGCTGCGTATCGGTTCGCCGCACCAGCATCTCGGCTTCCAGCCGGCGCAGCGCATCGCGCACCGGGGTCCGCGAGACGCCGCACATCTCGGCGAGTTCTTCTTCCTTGAGCTGGGTCATGGGCGCCAGGGCACCGGACAATATCTTCGCTCGAATGGTTTCATAGGCGAAGTCGGACGCGCGCGACATCAATGGTCTCCTTTTCGCCGCGCAACATAGCCGAGCGAGTCGTCCTCCGAAATCACTTCGGCATATTTTGCCTGAAGATCGAAAAGGTTCGCTTCGTGGGGACGGACATCGCGGTCCCCACAGGCATCGCGCACCACGAACGGGGCAAAGCCGTTCTGGAGGGCATCGAGCGCAGTGGCCCGCACGCATCCCGACGTCGAGAAGCCGGTGATCAGAAGCGTATCGATCTTCTCGGCATGCAGCGTGGCGGCCAGCGACGTGCCGAAAAAGGCCGACGCATATTGCTTGGTAACGACGAGTTCGTCGTCGCGGGGCGCCACTTCGGGCGGGAAGGCCGCGAGCGGCGAACCCTTCAGATAGGCAGCAAGCGCCGGGACCTTGCGATAGAACAGGCCCCCATCCATCCCCCCGGCCTGGTAGACGACCTGGGTGAAGATCACCGGCACGCCGTTCGCCCGCGCGGCGTCGATCAACCGAACATTGGAGGCGAGAACCTCCTCCCCCCGAACGTAGAGAGGCGAGGCCGGATCGAGATAGGCCATGCAAAGGTCGACGATCAGCAGCGCCGGCCTGTCGCCGAACGGCAAATGCCCGTCGAACCCGGCCGCGCGATAATCCCGGTCGAGATCGCCTGGCTCTCCCGTCTCGGCCCCCTGCGCCATCGGCCTATTCCGCCGCCACGGCCAGGGGATTACCGCCGTGCCAACGCGGCTGGATCGGCGCGGGAAGACCCGTCTCCTCCATCGACCTCGCCCGCAGATCATCGATCGACGGGCCATAGTTGAACACTGGAACGCTATCGCCCCGCACGGCCAGCAGTTCGCCGCGCAGCGCGTCGGTCGCGGCTACATCGATGCTGCCGCGGGCATCCGCCACGACGCCGTACGCCCGTGCGCCTTCCGGCGTCACAAGCCCGCGCCGTATCTCCAGGCCGACCAGCTCGGGATCGCGCTGATAGGGATCACCCCAGCCGGCGCCGCCCCAGGTGATGAAGTGCAGGATGTCACCCGCGTCGACCGCGACGTCCTCCACCTTGTTGCCGACGATGACGGTCGTGCCATCGGGCTTTTCGAGGATCTTGCGCGCCCTGGCGCCAGGCTCGCCGCCATTGACGCCCCATGGCGGGACGAACCAGCGATCATCGTGGATCGCGATCATCCCGGCTTCGAGGAAGCGATAGGACATGCGGATGCCGTTGCCGCCCCGGTGCAGACCGGCGCCGCCCGAATCGGGCTCGGTTTCGTAGCGCTCGATCACCAGCGGGAAATAGCGCTCGAGAAACTCGTTGGGCACATTGGTGAAGTTGGGGAACAGCGAGTGACCGTCCGGCCCGTCGCCGAGCGGACGACCGGGAATGCCGCCAAAGCCGATCTGGAACAGCTGGAAATATTTGCCGCCCTTGTCGGTGCCCGAATAGAAGAGATGCGGTGACGAGGAGAAGCCCGCCGCCGTCAGGAACTCCGGCGTCTTCTGACCGAGCAGTCCGCCCAGAATGTCGAACATCCGGCCCAGTGCGTGGGTCCGGCCGGACAGGGCCGCGGGAAAGCGCGGCTTGAGCAGCGATCCTTCGGGGATGCGGACATCGATGAGGTCGTAATAGCCGTCGTTGAACAGGATCTGCGGATCGAAGACCATGATCATGTAGATCCCGAAGAACATGCGCATCATGTTCTCGTTCAGGAAGAAGTTGATCGAGGCCTGGCTCTGCGGATCGGTCCCGCCGAAATCGAGGATGACGCGGCCGTCCTCGCGCCACATCGTGCATTTGATCTTATACGGCCCATAGCCGAGGCCGTCGTCGCAGATATAATCTTCGAAGCTGACCTTTTCCTCGCTGATCGCGGTGTCGATCAGGTGCTTCATCGCGCGGTGGTTGCGCGCCAGCAGTTCCTCGCAGGCCGAGACGAAGACATCGTCACCGAAGCGCTCGGCGATTTCAACGACGCGACGCGATGCGACGCGGCAGGCGGCGATCAGCGCGTTGAGATCCGCCCTGCACCATTCGGGCGTGCGCACCTGGGTCATGATCAGGGTGATCAGGTCTTCCTGATACTCGCCCTTCCGCCAGATCTTGACCGGCGGCACGCGCACGCCTTCCTGGAAGATCGAGGTCGCGTGGATCGGCATCGATCCCGGAACGGCGCCGCCGATGTCCGACTGATGGCCGAACATCGAGGTGTAGGCGATCAGCCGGCCGTCTTTGAACACCGGCAGCAGGACCAACCAGTCGTTGCTGTGGCTGATCGCGCCGCCGACCGAATAGGGATCGGACAACATGATCATGTCGCCGTCCTCGAGCGTGCCCGAAAAGCCCTCCAAAAATGGCCCGATGTAGCTGCCGAACTGACCCACGATCATCCGGCCCTTATGGTCGGCGATCAGCGGGAAGGCATCGCCCTGCTCGCGGATGCCGGGCGACATCGCGGTGCGGACGAGGGTGGTGTCCATCTCGACGCGCGCGTTCCTGAGCGCATTTTCGATGATGTCGAGGGTCACCGGGTCGACCGGGACGGTTTCGAACGACCGTGGGCTGGTTTCGATGATCTGCGCCATTGCTGTTGTCCTTGCTGGACCCGGTCAAGCCGGCATGATGAGGATATTGCCGAAATCATCGACCGTCGCGACGTGCCGGGTTTCGATCAGCGTGGTCGAATCCATCTCGATCACGATGGCCGGTCCGCGGATCACGTCGCCGGCGCGCAGCCGGGCACGATCGTAGATCACCGCCGGCTGCGTCCCGCCGTCCATCCAGAGTTCGTGGTCGCGAATCTTCGCCGCCTTCGGATCGCCATCGCCGCGCTCAAGCGCGATCGACGGAAGCTCCAGCGCGCGGCCCATCGCGACCGCACGCAGGTTCACGAACTCATGTTCGGCATCCATGTTGAAGGTGAACAGGCGGCGATGCTCATCGTCGAACCGCTGCGCGATGCCGTCGAGGCGGGTTTCCTCGATATGCGCGATCGTCACCGCCATCGGCACCTCGAACGCCTGGCCCGAATAGCGCACGTCGATCTCGAAGCTCGTTTCGATCGTGTCCGCGGCAAGGCCGTCGGCGACCAGCACATCGCGGACCTGCTGCTCCATTTCGCGCAGGATGGCGATGACCTCATCGGCCGTCACTTCGGAGCGCAGCCGCGACAGCGATCGCGCCGTTTCGGTCCGCATCCGCGTCGTCGCATCGCCCAGCGCGCACAACACGCCCGGCGAAACCGGCGACACGGCGGGATAGCTTCCCATCAGCCGCGCGACGGCATTGACGTGGAGCGGCCCCGCGCCGCCGAAGCCCATCAGGGCGAACTCGCGCGGATCATAGCCCTGCTGAACCGAGATCATGCGCAGCGCGCCGAACATATTCTCGTTGACGATGTCGATGATCCCGCGCGCCGCCTCGGTCAGGCCGATGCCGAGGGCGTCGGCGATCGTCTGGACGGCACGGCTGGCCCCCTCGCGGTCGAGGCGGAAGGTTCCGCCCAACAGGTTCTCGGGCAGATAGCCCAGCACGACATTGGCGTCGGTGACGGTCGGCAGCGTGCCGCCCTTGCCATAGGCGACCGGCCCCGGAACCGCGCCCGCCGATTGCGGACCGACGCGCAGGGCGCGGGTCAGTTCGGGCACATAGGCGATCGATCCACCACCGGCCCCCACCGTCTTCACGTCGAGCGACGATGCGCGGACCGACAGATGCCCGACCTCGGTGGTGCGCACGAGGCGCGGCTGGCCGCCCTCGATCAGCGCCACGTCAGTGGAGGTTCCGCCGACGTCGAGGGTCAGGATGTTCTTGAGCCCGGCATTGCGCGCGACCCACAGCGCCCCTGTGACGCCGCCCGCCGGACCGGACATCAGCAGGGATACCGGCTGCTGCTCCGACTTTTCCGAGGACATCAGGCCACCGTCGGAACGGAGCAGCGCGAGTTGCCCCTCCATCTTCACGCGGGCGAGCTTGTCACGCAGGTTGCGGACATAGCGGCCGACCACCGGGCGCACCGCCGCATTGGCGACGGTCGTCAGGGTCCGCTCATATTCCTGCATTTCCGGGAGCACTTCATGGCTCAGCGAGATCGGGATGTCCGGCATCACCTGCGCAGCGATCCGCGCCACGATCTTCTCGTGCTCGCCATTGAGATAGGCGTTCATCAGGCTGACGGTGAGCGCCTCGACACCTTGCGCCTTCAGCGTTTCGAGCTGGGCGCGGATATCGTCTTCGTCGACCGGTCGCAGTTCGACGCCCTTGGCGGTCATGCGGCCCTTGATCTCGACCGTATCCTCGAGCTTCGCGAGCGGTTCGGGCTTCGGCCAGACGATCCAGCCGGCCAGGCCACCGGGCACGAAACTGCGCGCGATCTGCATGATCTGGCGGTAGCCTTCGGTGGTGACCAGCCCAACGCGGGCGCCCTTGCCTTCCAGCACCGCGTTGGTCGCGACCGTCGTCCCATGCAGGAACACGGAGATTTCCTGCGGAGAGATTCCGGCGCTCGCGCAGACCGCCTCGACGCCGTTCAGGATACCTTCCGAACTGTCATGCGGAGTCGACGGCGTCTTGTGACGCCAGAACTGCCCGGTCTGTTCCTCGAACAGCAACAGGTCCGTGAAGGTACCACCCACATCTACGCCCAAGCGATAGCCCATTCGCGCTGCCCTTTTTCGTGATTGCTCCTGGGGAAAGGTCGCGCCGCGGGTCATTTCCCGCAGCCGGCACGTCCCGTCCCGACACCCAATGCGAACCATGTATCGACAGCAATTCGACTTTCGCCAAACGATATTTTGTACACATAAATTAGCAAGCTTAGCTTGACAAGCACGTTATTACGGAGATTACATGGGGCTCAGGTCGATGAGATCGTGAAGTAAGTATACACTAATGAAGGTGCAGCCGCTGATGGATCCTGCCCGGACATTATATGACAAGATCTGGGACGCCCATGCCACGCCGCTCGGCGACAGCGGCGATTCCCTTCTCTACATCGATCTTCACCTGCTCCACGAAATTTCGAGCCCACAGGCCTTCGCGGGACTGCGCGGTGCCGGCCATCCGATCCGCCGCCCCGAACGCACGCTCGCCGTTTTCGACCATAATATTCCCACGTCCGGGCAGGCGCTCGGCCTTGCCGGTGTAGAGGACGAGGAAGCGCGAACCCAGCTCGCCACCCTCGACCGCAATGCGTCCGATGCGGGAATAGAGGCCTTTCGCATGGGCGACCCCCGCAACGGCATCGTCCATGTCGTCGGCCCCGAACAGGGCCGCACCCAGCCGGGCATGACGATCGTCTGCGGCGACAGCCACACGTCGACCCATGGCGCGTTCGGAGCGCTGGCCCACGGCATCGGCACCTCCGACGTCGAGCATGTCCTGGCGACGCAGACCTTGCGGACACGCAAGTCGCGCAACATGCGCGTCCGCTTCGAAGGCCCCCTCGGACCGCTGGTCGGTGCGAAGGACCTCGCGCTCGCGATGATCGCGGAGATCGGAACCGGCGGCGGCACCGGTGCGGTCATCGAATATGTCGGCACCGCCGTTTCGGCTTTGTCGATGGAAGGGCGGATGACGCTGTGCAACATGACGATCGAGGCAGGCGCGCGGGCCGGCCTGATCGCCCCCGACGAAAAGACCTTCGCCTATCTCGCCGGCCGGCCCGCCGCGCCGCGCAAGGACGAATGGGATGCGGCCCTTGCGTTCTGGCGGACATTGGCGAGCGACGCAGACGCGTCGTTCGACGATGAGCTGACGATCGATGTGTCGCGACTGGCGCCGCAGGTGAGTTGGGGCACCAGCCCCGAGGACGTGATCGCCATCGATGGCGCCATCCCGGACCCTGCGCGCATCGCCGATCCCGATCAGCGCGCCAGCAAGGCTCAGGCGCTCGACTATATGGGGCTGCGGGCAGGAGAGCCGATCGCCGGCGTCGCGATCGACCGCGTGTTCATCGGCAGCTGCACCAACAGCCGGATCGAAGACCTGCGCGCCGCGGCCGATATCGTCCGCGGACGCCGCGTCCCATCGACGGTTCGCGCGCTTGTCGTCCCGGGCTCCGGGCTCGTGCGCGCCCAGGCCGAAGCCGAGGGGCTCGACAGCATCTTCCAGGCGGCGGGGCTCGAATGGCGCGAGCCGGGCTGCTCGATGTGCCTCGGCATGAATCCCGATCGGCTGTCGCCGGGCGAGCGCTGCGCGTCGACCTCGAACCGCAATTTCGAGGGGCGGCAGGGGCGCGGCGGACGCACCCATCTGATGAGCCCCGCCATGGCGGCGGCGGCGGCGGTGACCGGCCGGATCACCGACGTGCGGACGCTCGCACGATGACGCCGTTCATCCGCCACTGCGGGATCGCGGCCCCCCTGCCCGTCTCGAATATCGATACCGATCAGATCGTCCCGAAGCAGTTCCTGAAGACGGTCGAGCGACGGGGCCTGAAGGCCGGGCTGTTCTACGATCAACGGTACGCGGCGGACGGGTCGCCTTTGCCCGGCTTCGTGCTGGATCGCGCGCCCTGGTCCGAAGCCACGATCCTGGTCGCCGGCGACAATTTCGGGTGCGGCTCCAGCCGCGAGCATGCGGCCTGGGCGCTGACCGACTTCGGTATCCGCTGCGTCATTTCGAGCCGGATCGCCGATATCTTCTTCAACAACAGCGTCAATAACGGCCTGCTTCCCATCACCGTGCCGCCCGAGCTGCTCGCCAGGCTGATGGCGATTGCCGAGGCGGGCGAAGCGCTTTGCGTCGACCTCGAGGCGTGCGTCATCACCCATGGCGGCGACATATTCCCCTTCACGATCGACGATCGCATCCGCACCCGCCTGCTGATGGGCCTCGATCCGATCGGCGAAGCGCTGGCACAGGACGGTGCGATCGACGCCGTCGAACGACGACTGGCGACCATGATGCCCTGGCTTCCCCATCCCGCCGAGGAGGAACCCCATGCAGCATGACAGCATCGGGCCATCGGGCCGCGTCCGTCCCCGCGCCTATGTCGTCGACCACAGCCTGGTGCGCGAGATGATGCAGCGCTGCGTATCCCAGACGCCTTCGTCGCTCAGCGACCAGTTCGGGATCAGCTGGAACACCTGGAGCAAGTTGCGCAAGGGGCAGCCTATTCGTTGCTCGGTCGCGTTGCGCCTGGTCTCGCGCGTCCTTGCCGACGACGGGCGCGCCGCCGATCCGCTTCATTTCCTGAGCGACGAGAGTGTCTCTTCGTGACAGCGGCGACCGCGCTGGCCGCGATCGTCGGCGACGCCAATGTCGCCCGCCCCGGCGAGGGCAGGGATCATCTGCTCCGGGATATCTTCTTCGACGAAGGAGAGGCCGCCTTCATCGTCCAGCCGCGCAGCGGCGACGAGGTCGCCGCCGTCGTGGCGCTCGCTGCCGCCGAGGGGCTGGCCGTGTTTCCGCGCGGCGGCGGCATGTCCTACACCCGCGCCTATATTCCCTCGGTCGCGGCCTCGATCCTGCTCGACCTTTCCGCGCTGAATGCGATCGTCGCCATCGACCCGGACAATATGTTCGTCACGGTCGAGCCGGGGGTGACGTGGCAACAGCTCTACGAGACCCTGAAGCCGCTCGGCCTGCGCCTGCCGGTCTTCGGCACGATATCGGGTGCGGCCGCAACGGCGGGCGGCGGGCTTTCGCAAGGCGCGATCTTCCACGGGTCCACCCAATATGGAACGATGAGCGACCATGTCCTCGGCCTCGAGGTCGTTCTCGCCGACGGCTCACGCGTGCGCACCGGGCAGGCCGCGATGCGCAACGGCAAGCCCTTCTTCCGGTGGCATGGGCCGGACCTGACGGGCCCGTTTCTCGGCGATGCCGGCGCGCTGGGCATCAAGATCGAAATGACGTTCCGCCTGATCCGCTGGCCGGACCACATGATCCCGCTGTCCTTCGCCTTCGATTCGTTCGAGGCCATGTGGCTTGCACAGAACGCCATCGCGCGCGCAGGAATCGCCGCCGACTGCTTCTGCTTCGACGCCGCCGCGCAACACCAGATGATGGAGCGCACCAGCCTGGTCGAGGATGCCGCCGCATTGGCACAGGTCGTCCGCAACAGCGGCGGCCTGTTCAAGGGACTCAAGGCCGCCGCGCGGATCGCGACGGGCGGCAAGGGCTTCCTCGAAAGCGCGGCCCATTCGCTTCATGTCGTGGTCGAACATCGCCATGCCGAGGCCGCAGCCGCGATGGCCCGGGAAGTCGCGTCGATTGCCGAGGCCGAGGGCGGCCGGCCGCTGCCCGACACGGTGCCGCGCGTCACCCGCGCCACGCCTTTCGGTTCGATGGACCAGACGCTCGGCCCAGCGGGCGAGCGCTGGGTTCCCGTCCATGGGCTGTTCGCCCTTTCCGACGGGCTCGACGCGATGACGCGCCTGCGCGCGCTGCTCGACCGTCATGCCGACGCGATGGCCGAGCATAAGGTGCTTCCGGCGATACTGAGCAACGCGGTGGGCGCATCGGCGATGATCATCGAGGTGCTGTTCTACTGGCCCGATGCGCCGCACCCGCTCCACCAGCAGATCGTCTCGCCGGAAAAATTCGCGCGCGCGCTGCGCCACCCCGCCAATCCGGCCGGCCGGGCGCTGGTCGGCGAACTGCGGGCCGCGATCCTCGATTGCTTCGCCGATCTCGGATCCGCACCGTTCGGGATCGGCAAGACCATCCCCTATCGCGCCAACCGGGATCCCGAAAGCTACGCCTTGCTGGAGCGGGTCAAGACGGCGCTCGATCCTTCCTGCCGGATGAATCCAGGAGCCCTCGGACTGCAATGAGCAATTCTTTCTCCTTCACTTATGGCCCCTCTCTGCGGTGCGGGGCGGGGGTGACCACCGAGATGGCGACGCTCCTGCCGGACGGACCCATATTGTTCGTGACCGATCGCCAGATCCTCGATCACGGCCTTGCCGAGGCTTCGCTGACGGCGTTGCGCGACAGCGGGCGCATCGTCTCGATCTTCGATGCGGTGGAGCCGGACCCGTCCGACGCCACCGTGTTGGCGGCCGTCGCGCAGGGCCACGAGGATGCCGTGGTCGCCGTGGTCGGCTTCGGCGGCGGTAGTCCGATGGATGTCGCCAAGGTCGCGGCTTATCTGCTTGCCACGGACGAACCGCTGGAAGCGATCTACGGCGT
>Ga0209231_1001243_pt1 | contig 10053 bp, 6 predicted proteins | sample Deesub45470m_DNA_FD_188086 | JGI IMG/M metagenome (GOLD analysis project Ga0209231, IMG submission 188086) | Deep subsurface microbial communities from North Pacific Ocean - 450_OLKR46/470m Metagenome (SPAdes) (version 2) | ecosystem: Environmental > Terrestrial > Deep subsurface > Unclassified ... | reverse complement strand
GTCCACGGATGTTTCGGGCGATCCCGCCAAGAAGCTGAAACCTATGGTTTTTCATGGAATGTGCCCCTGCATTGTATCTATGCGGCCGCGATACCCGACCTTCCCGGTAGAGTTTACGAATGATTGCTATTGCGGACGTAATAAAAACTTCCGGCGATTTTCACAAAGCCCGCGACACGGTCGGGACGACAGTGCAGACGGGGCCATCATGACCCCCGGAACGGCAGGCGAAGCAGTGCGACCCATTATTGGCCCATGGCAGGCGTCTTCGGTTGTGGTCGGCATGGTGGTGGGGGCCGGAATCTTCCGCTCCGCCTCGGTGGTCGGGGCGACGCTCGGTTCGCCGACCGCCATCTACGTCGCCTGGCTGATCGGCGGGATCGTCGCGTTGATCGGCGCGCTCTGCTATGCCGAACTGAGCTCGGCCTTCCCCCATCCGGGCGGCGACTATCGCTTCCTGAAGGAAGCTTATGGCGAGACGATCGCCTTTCTGTTCGCCTGGTCGCGCTTTGCGGTGATCTTCACCGCTTCGGCGGCGATGCTGGCCTTCGTCGGCACCGATTATCTCAACGAACTCGTCCCGATGAGCTCGAGCATGCGCGCCGCGGTGGCGGCGCTGATGGTTGTGACGCTCGCGCTGATCAATCTGCGCGGACTGAAGACCAGCGCGCGCAGCGAGGTCACCTTCGTGGCGCTCGACGTTATCGCGCTTCTCGCTTTGGGCGGCGCGGCGCTGTGGCTGGTTTTCCAGGGCGGCGCGCCGGTCGATGCCACCGTCCCGGCCGTCAGCGCGACGGGTGGGTTCGGAGTCGCGATGGTCTATGTGATGCTGGCATATGGCGGCTTCAACGATGCCGCGACGCTGTCGTCGGAAGTGCGCCATCCGCACGATATGACCCGTGCGATGGTCGGCGGCATGGCGGCGGTGACCGTGCTCTACCTGATCGCCAACTGCTCCTATCTGCGCGTCCTGGGCCCCAACGGCCTGGCGACGAGCGGCGCGCCGGCCGCCGCGGTGATGCACGCCGTCTTCGGCGATGTCGGCCGGATGATCATGGTCGGCGCGGTCGGCGTCGCCTCGATCGCGGTGCTGAACGCGCTTCTGATCGTCGGCGGCCGCACCCTCTATGCCGCGTCGGCCGATCTTCCGGGACTGGAGCGGCTGGCAACCTGGGACGAGTCGCGCGGCGTGCCGCGCGCGGCGATCATTCTCCAGACCGTGATCACCCTGGCGCTGATCGTCTGGGGGGCGCTGACTCCGACCGGCTTCGCGACGATGGTCGACTATATGTCGCCGGTCTACTGGCTGTTCCTGACGCTGAGCGCGCTGGCCCTGCCGCTGCTGCGCCGCAAGCGTCCCGATGCCGCGCGGCCCTACCGCGTTCCGCTGGGACCATTGCTCCCGCTCACCTTCGCGGGCGTGTCGATCTATATCCTGTGGGCAAGCGTTCTGTATGTTGGCTGGATCGGCACTGCGATCAGCTTCGGCACACTGGTCGTCGGCTTGCTGGTCCGAGCGGCGCTGCGCGGCTTTGCGGGGCGCGGCGGCGCGGTCAGGCGGTGAGCCCTTCGACCTGCTTGGCCTCATAGGCGAGTGGGATCCTAACCTCGGCGGCGAAGCCGGCGTCCGAATGTTTCAGGCGCACATCGCCGCCATGCGCGCGGGCGATCGACCGGCAGACGGCGAGGCCGAGGCCGCTGCCGCGCTTGCCGCTGGCGCGGGCATTCGCCGCCCGATAAAAGGGTTCGAACGCCCGTTCGAGATCCTCGTCGGGAATCCCCGGCCCCGCGTCGAAAATCTCGCACACGGCCTCGCCGTCGACGACCGACAGGCGGACGCGGGCATGCTCGCCATATTTGGCGGCGTTCTCGAACAGATTGGCGAACAGCCGCCGCATGCCGATCACATCGACGTCGACGGGCGCGCGGACCATCGGTTCGATCGCGACGTCATTGCCGACCAGCGCGGCGTCCTCCGCGACATCGTCGATGATCGTCCGGAGGTCGATGCGCTCGCGAACGCCGGGCGAGGAGGCGTCGCGAATGAAGGCGAGGACCGAGTTGATCATCTCCTCCATCTCCTCGACCTCCTCGATCATTCCGTCGCGGACCCCCTCGTCCTCGACCTCCTCGATGCGAAAGCGCATCCGGGTCAGCGGGGTGCGCAGGTCATGGCTGATCGCGCCGATCATCGCGGTGCGATCACCGACGAAGCTCTTGAGGCGGCTCTGCATCAGGTTGAAGGCGTGGGCGGCGCGGCCGACCTCGGCCGGTCCGTCGAGATCGAGCACCGGCGCGGTCGGATCGCGACCGAGCTGTTCGGCCGCCTCGGCAAAGGCGACGAGCGGCTTGCTCATCCGCCGCGCGAACAGCCAGCCGAGCGGAGCGACGATCGCAAAGGCCATTACGAACCACAGCAGGACGCGGCGCTGCCAGCTGTTGGGGAAGGGCTCGGGCGCGGGCTGGACGACCGACCAGCGGCCGTCCGACAGCCGCAGCGCCGCGACGAAGTCGCCCTCCACGAACGGGGCGGGGGCGAAGCCGAACAGGCCGCGTTCGCGCGGCAGCAGCGGCACGCTCGCCTCCTCATCCTCCTCGGCCCGGAGCGGTTCCCCGGGAGGGGCTTCGGCGATCGCCGGCGCGGTCGAAGGGTCGGGCGGCACGATCGCCGGCACGGTCGACGGCGCGGCGCGGGCGGGTGCGACGATCGGAGCGGCGGGGCGGAGATCGGGCGTCGGGCCACGCGACATGTCGATCGCCGGAGCTGTTTCCGGCTGGCTTGCCGGCGTTGGAAGCGCGCGCAAGCTTTCGGCCGGGATGATCGGTGGCGGCGTCATTGCTCCCATCGGTCGCGGCAATCGCAGATTGCGCGGGTCGCCGTCGATCGGCGGCAGCATGCCCGGACCCGTCCCGATCGCGGGTAGTGTGGCGGTATCGCTTCCCTGGGGGGGACGGCGCGGATCGATCCCGGAAAGAGGGCCTCCGAGGATCGGCGGGATGGTCTCGCCGCGGTCGCCGCCGATCCAGATGCCGTCGCGGCCCTGCACGGGCGTGGGGTCGATCTCGAACAGCGGCGCGCCATTAGGCGGCCGCCAGTCGCCCGCCGGCAGACCGCCCTCGAGCGGACGCGGACGGCCGCCGCGCGGACGAGCGTCGGGAGGGAGCATGTCGCGGTTGGGCGGTCCGGCGGTCGGCGGCAGCGGCCGCCCATTGGGCAGACTTGGTCCGGCGCCTGGCGGAGGCATCATCGGCCCCGTCGCCTGGGCGAGGATCAGGCGCGGCGCGCCCTCGACGCGGTCATCCGCTGCCGCCGACAGCCGCAGCCAGGCCTCGCCGGGAGCGACCGGCCCGTCGGTGGCCATCGCCAGCTTGCGGGTCGCGACCGTCCCCGCAAAGGGCAGCGGCGTATAGAAGCTCAGCCGCACATCGGCCGGATCGGCGCGCAGCAGGGCGGCGAGATCGCGGCGCGATCGTTCGGAAATCAGCCAGCCCCGCCCGCCAAGATCGGGCGGTCCCGACTGGACGATGCGGTCCAGATTGGCTTCGACCGTTCCACCCCTGAGCGCCGCGGCGACCGCATCGAGATGATATTGCGGCGTCGGCGCGGGCGGCAGCAACAGGGTCAGCAACAAGGTGACGACCTGCGCGACGACGAGACCGCCCAGCAGCAGCATGACGATCTGGACGACCAGCGTCGGCCCTTTGAAGGGACGGAAGAAGCTTTTGGTCATGGCGATCCTTCATGCCATGGCGGCGTCCGCTTAGCCATCGGAGCGCCTATGGTTCCTGCCGCATCCGCCGCCACGCTCCAGCCGTCCTTCCAGCCCATAGATTCGCTGCTTCCATGCTCGGGATCGGGCAAAGCGGCCAATATGGGCGACGCGTCTTGCCGGCATATTTCACCAACGTCACCGCTTTGTAGCCGCTGCATTGCAGAACCGACGCGTCCGGCGCGCCGGTGACAAACGGATGCGATGTTCGGCTGGCAATCGATGGCGATGAGCGCCATCCTGCACCGCATGGACCTTGAAACCCGCATTCTGATCGTCGACGATGATCCGGGTATCCGGACGCTGATGTCGTCCTTCCTCGACAAGCACGGCTATCGCACCCACACCGCGGGCGATCCGGTCGAGATGCGCGAGTGCCTGGCCCGCGAGCGCTACGACCTGATCGTCCTCGACGTCATGATGCCGCGCGAAGATGGTCTCTCGGCGCTGCGCGCGTTGCAGCGGGAGGACGGACCGCCGGTGATCATGCTGTCGGCGGTCGGCACCGATGTCGATCGCATCGTCGGACTTGAACTGGGCGCCGAGGATTATCTCGCCAAGCCGTGCAATCCCCGCGAGCTGCTTGCGCGCATCCGCACCGTCCTGCGCCGTCGCCGCGGACAGCCCGCCGCCGGAGCGCTGCAGGCCAGGGCAGACGGAGATCTCCGCTTTGCCGGCTGGCGCATGAACGTGAACGTCCGCACGCTGAACAATCCCGGCGGCGATATCGTCCTGCTGTCCGATGGCGAGTTCCGGCTGCTGCGCGCCTTCGTCGAGCATCCGCGCCGTGTCCTGACCCGCGACCAGTTGCTCGATTTCGCGCGCGGCGAGGAGAGCGAGCATTATGATCGCGCGATCGACGTCCAGGTCAGCCGGCTGCGCCGCAAGCTGGGCGGCCAGGGCGGGCAGGACCTGATCCGCACGGTGCGCAACGAAGGCTATATGTTCGCGCCGTTCGTCGAGCAGTGATCAGCGCTACACGGTGCCGACACGCGCGCACGGTGCGATAGTGCCGCGGTCGCCGAAGCCATGGCGGGCGCACATGACCATCGCAAACCGCCATCCTGCAGCTTTGTAGCAGCTTTGTAGCCTGACGTTTCAGGACGCAAACATATCGGCAAATCCCGGCAATGTCGGCCGCCTACGCCGCCTCCCATTCCGACGCGGAGGATTTCATGCCGTCTATCCATCATTTTCGTTCCCGGCTTTGTGCGGCCGGCCTGCTCACCGGCCTGGCCGGCATCGCCCATGCCGACCCATTGACCGTATCCAGCGCCAGCACCACCGCCGTGACGACTGCGGCGGCGAGCAACGGCAGCTCGGGCGATATCACCGTCAGCAGCGCCGGATCGGTGATCGTCGCCGATACCGGTCCGGCAGTGACGATCGACAGCAGCAACGTCCTCACCAACAGCGGCACGATCCAGTCGAGCGCGGATTCAGCGGCCACCGCCCTGCTGGTCGATGGCAGCGGCGATATCGCCACCACCATCGTCAATGACGGGACGATCGGCGTCACGGGCAGCAACGGCAGCGGCAATTACGGGATCCGGATTATCAACGGTGCGGTCACCGGATCGATTTCGTCCGGGTCGTCGTCGCTCGTCAGCGTCGTCGGCGAGTCCTCCTATGGCCTGTCGCTCGAGGCGCCGTTCTTCGGCGACATCGGGCTGACCAGCGTCAGCGTCAGCGGCGCCGATTCCACCGCGATCTCGATCACGGCGCCGCTCACCGGCAATCTGTCGCTGGCAGGGTCCAGCTATGCCTATGGCGCGGACGCGACAGGGCTGCTCGTCGCCGCGCCGATCGAGGGCGCGATCGTCAACGGCGGAACGATGACGGCGGGCCAGCCGGCGACGACCACCACCGACGCCGACGGGAACAGCATCGACGTCGCCGCCGCGCCGGGCATCGCCGCGGTCCACATCGCCGCCGATGTCTCGGCGGGCCTGCTCAACGATCGCTATTATATCGATTCCGACGGCGCGCTCGTCGCCGCCGCCGACGTGACCAGTTCGGACAGTCTGGTGACCGGTACCATCGCCGGGATCGACGGCACGACGGGCCTGCTCGTCGCGCCGCTGTCGGGCAGCGGCGCCGACGACGACATCGGCGCCGCCGGAAGCGAGGACGGCTATGGCATCGTCAATCGCGGCTCGATCACCGGCGCGGGCACGGTCGCGGGCTTCTCCGCGACCGCGGTGCAGATCATAGGCGACGCCGCCACCGGCGCGCGGGCGATCGTCGTGCAGGGCCTGGTCAACCAGGACAATGGCAGTGTCGGCGCGACGGCAACCGGAGGCAGCACTGCGGTCACCGCGACGGCGATCGAGATCGGCGTCAACGCCTCGGTACCGACGATCGTCAATCGCGGGACGATCGGCGCCACCACGACGCTGGCGACCAGCACCGAGATCGGGACCAGCCGGGGAATCGTCATCGACGCGGGCGGTGCGGTCGACAGCATCGACAACGGCGGCACCATCGGCGCGGTCACCACCGGTGGAAGCGGTGGGGCCGCGATCGCGATTCTCGACGCCGCGGGCTCGCTCGGCAGCATCGACAACAGCGGTAGCATCTACGCATCGGGAACCACCGCTACGGCCATCGACCTGTCAGCCGGATCGCAGGTCGTCACGGTCAGCAACAGCGGTACCATTACCGGCGATATTCTGTTCGGATCGGGCGATTCGACCTACCGATCCGATTCGGGAACCCTCGGCGGCACGCTCGCTTTTGGTGGCGGCACCAACACGCTGTCGCTGAGCGGGACGACCAGCCTCGCCACCCCGGTCACGCTGGCGAGCGAGGGAACGCTCGCGGTGGAGATGAGCGGCAGCAGCAGTCTTTCCCTCGGCGCTTCGGCACCCACCCTGTCGTCGCTCAGCGCATCGGGCCAGTCGGCGCTCGTCGTCCCGGTGTCGGCGACGACCCCCGGCATTTCGGTGACCGGCGCCGCGTCCTTCACCGATCAGAGCAGCATCAACCTGTCGATCACGGAACAGCCGGGCGGTTCGCCGATCACGATCGTGCGCGCGGTCGGCGGGATCACCACCGATCATCTGTCGACGCTGATCGGCGAAGCGTCCGTCCCCTTCCTCTACACGCTGACCGATTATGGCATCGATGGCGATGCGCTGACGGTGACCCTGCACCAGAAGACCGGCGTCGAGGCCGGCTTTGCCACCGGGCTCGCCCCGCTGTTCGATCAGTCGATGGTCGCGTTCGGAAACGGAACGACCTTCCAGGCGATCGCCAATCTCGCCGACCAGTCATCGGTGATGGCGGCCTATCGCCAGATCACCCCGCCTGGTTATGGCACGCTGCCGATCCGCCTGGCGCAGAGTCTCCATGCGGCGGGAAGCGGTGCCGTCCGGGGGCGGCTGGACGCGCTCGCGGCGTCGTCGCCGGGCCAAGATCCGGACGCGGGCAGGTTCATGCCCTGGGTCCAGGAAAGCGCGAACCTGCTGCGCAAGGGCGATGCCGCCGACGATCCCGGCTTCAGCAGCGACAATTTCGCCCTGTCCTTCGGTGGCGACTATGCGCTGACCCCGTCGCTGGCGATCGGTGCCGGCGCGACCTTCCAATGGGCGGATATCCAGATCGACGGCATGACGGCAGTGTCGAACAAGCCCTTCAACGTCCGCTCGAAGATGATCGATATTTATGCCGGCTGGCATCGCGGCCCCTTCTTCGTCCAGCTGGTCGGAGGCTATGGCACCAGCCGCTATGATTTCCAGCGGCAGATCGATATCGCCGACACATCGGTAGCGCAGTCGGCACAGTGGAGTGGATCGCAGCTGTCGGGCGATCTTGTCGGTGGCTTGCGCCTGCAAGCCGGGCGCTTCACGATCGAGCCGTCCAACAGCCTGTCCTACGTCCGCCTGCGGCAGAAGGGCTATACGACGACGGGCGGCGGCGATCTCGACCTGGCCGTCGAGGGTAAGACCGACACGGCGCTGCTGAACACCGCGCGCCTGGCACTGGGCTACAGCCTGCCGCTCGGCGAAGAGAGCAGCCTCGGCTTCGCGCTGCGCGGCGGCTATGCGAGCCAGCTCGCGAAGGACCTGTCTCTGCTCACCGCCCGCTTTCTTGCCGGCGGCTCCAGCTTCGACCTGACCGGTGCCAGCCTGCGCGGCAGTTCGGTCCAGGCCGGCGCGGGCCTTTCCTACAGGATGCCGGGCTTTTTCGTCGGGCTGAACGGCGACCGGCGCGCCGAAGGGAGCTTCAGCGACACCGCCTTCACCCTGACGGCGCGGGTGGCCTTCTGACGGGGGTGCGGCGCATGAAATGCGCGGTAAGCGGCATGGCAGCCGGCCGTTTCATCATTGTGTCACGGGATTAGTCTCAACGGTGCCGATCCATGCGTCCGTCTGCGCGAGCGGCGGATGCACCTTCACAAGGACGACGGCGCGCGACCCGGATGCCAGACAAGCGCGACATTGTGGCCCAGTGGGTGGCGCGGGAGATCCTGCCGCAGGAAGGCCGGGTCCGTGCCTGGCTGTTCCGGCAATGGCGCGGCGCGGTCGATGCCGACGACATCATCCAGGAAGCCTATTGCCGGCTGTCGGGATTGGCCTCGGTCGACCATATCGAGAACCCGCTCGCCTATTTCCGCAGGACCGCCCACGCCGCCGCCGTCGACCTGCTGCGGCAGAGCGCCGAAAAAAATATCGTCTCGGTGACGGAAAGCGACTGGTTCGACGTCCTTGATGAGAGTCCCTCCGCCGACAGGGCGGTGGAGGCCGCGCAGGAACTGCGCCGGATCGACGGGCTGCTCGCGACGCTGTCCGACACCTGCCGGCGCGTGATCGAGCTGCGGCGGATCGAAGGCCTGTCGCAGCGGGAGACGGCCGAGCGGCTAGGGGTGAGTGAGAATATCGTCGAGAACAACATCGTACGCGGCATAAGACGAGTGCTGGCCATGATGGCCGATCAGGACGTCGACCCCGGGGAGGATGCGGAAAAGCAAGAGGTAGCGCGGATTGGCAAGCTCCGTTCCCAGTGACGACATCGACGAGCAGGCGGCCCGCTGGGCGGCTCGTGCGGCCTATGGCGACATGCCAGCGGCGCTGGCGCGCGCGTTCGACGCATGGATGGCGGCGGATCGTCGCCACCGTGGCGCCTATCTTCGCGCCCGGGCGGGGCTCTATGCGGCCGAAGACGCCGTCCTCGCGAAGCGCGGCGTATCGCCATCGGCCAATCTGCTTGCCGGAAATGACGATGCAGCGATGCCCGGCATGGGGTTTCGCCCTCCTTGGGGCGCGAAAGCCCGATGGGCTCTCGGCGGCGCGGTTGCGGCATCTCTGCTCGCTGTCGTGGGCCTTGGCCTGCCCATGCTCAACCGGCCCGGACCCGGACAGGTCGCAGCCGCCGATCATGTCCTGACTCTGGCGGATGGTTCGGCGGCGACGCTGGGGGACGGGGCCAGGATCGAGTTCGCGATGGGCGACGGCGTTCGCAAGGTCGTCCTCGTCCAGGGCGAGGCGACCTTCCACGTCGCCAAGGACCGCGCCCATCCGTTCGTGGTGCAGTCGGGCGACGTCTATGCGCAGGCGACCGGAACCGTCTACTCGGTCCGTCGGATCGGCAAGACCGGCGGCGCGGTACGCGTCGACGAGGGTAGCGTCCTGGTCTGGGGCCGGGACGAACGCGACCAGGCGGTGCTGCTGCATGCCGGCGGCGCGCTCACCCTTGAACCAGGACCGCGTCTTCCGGTCGCCGCCGGCCTGGCGCAGCCCACGCCCCCCGCGCCGCCACCGCCCGAGCTGGCGCAGATCTCCCTCGACAACGTCACGATCGCGGCGGCCGCTCGTCGCTTCAATCGGATCAACCGCACCCAGATCGTCATCACCGATCCGGCGATCGGCGAGGTCCGGGTCGTCGGGCTGTTTCGTGCGAACGACCCGCAGCATTTCGCCGATGCCGCCGCCGCCGTTGCGGGGGGCGAAGTCAGGCAAAGCAAAGACCGCATCGAAATAAAAATGAAATAAAAAATTCTCCGCAGATTAATATTCCAAGCAGTGAAGGAAAGGTCGTCGAAGTCTGTCCTTAGTGTTGTAAACACAAGCGGGGACTATTCATGATTTCGATGCAGTATCGGGCGACGACGGCGGTCGCCATGGCGGTAAGTGCTTTGTGCTTGCCGGCCGTCGCCCAGGCTCAGGTCCGGATATTCGACGTGGCGGCGCAGCCCGCATCGACCGGCGTCAAGGAACTGGCGCGACAGGCGGGCATCCAGATCATCGTCGGCGGCGACGCTGCCGATGGCCGCAGCACCAAC
>Ga0209231_1001242_pt1 | contig 10067 bp, 9 predicted proteins | sample Deesub45470m_DNA_FD_188086 | JGI IMG/M metagenome (GOLD analysis project Ga0209231, IMG submission 188086) | Deep subsurface microbial communities from North Pacific Ocean - 450_OLKR46/470m Metagenome (SPAdes) (version 2) | ecosystem: Environmental > Terrestrial > Deep subsurface > Unclassified ... | reverse complement strand
GTTTCATGAAATTCACCCGCCAAGTGAGTTGTTGACGGGTTGCAGCGTAGCATAATTATCGTGGCAAATCAGCACCTTATGTGCATTCGCAGTATTTTCTTCGACTGTGATCTCACGGACTCAGGAAATAGTGACTCTCCTGATGAAAGGGGCAAGTCATGACTTTGCTCGAAACTTTCGTCTGGGGTTTCTGTGGGAGCGTCGCGGTGGAGGTTGTTGCCCTCTACCACATCTTTCAATCTGATCCAATTAAAATTCCCGGAAGATATAAAAGTTATTTGTACTGGTTTATTCGTTTATGTCTGGCGGTTATTGCAGGGGGGCTGGCGCTAGCATACAAAATCGACGCGCCTCTATTGGCTGCCAACATAGGGGCATCTACGCCACTAATAATTCAAGCTGTTTCAAAAGGCATAAAACCCCCAATTCAACCATAAATGCCTAACAAGCGGGTTAGCGGACAGTTCAATTCAGCAGCGTCTCGAAAAGTGGCAGCAATGCGAGCCAAAATCCCCTGCCCGCAAACCCAACCGTTAGAAATTAGGAAGAAAATAATGTTCAAAAACAAAAATCTTGCATCTTCTTTTTCGAGAAAAATTTCTTCTGCAGCGCGATTTACTATCGAAGACATGACGACCGGTCGCGCACAACAGGAACCGGCCATTACGGATCGACTGATTGCATACATTCAGAGTGAGGTGCGCAAGGCTAGTGCTCGAGGTTTTACTTGGACTGCAATGACTTTGACTGATCGTGGAAAAGGAAGCCAAGAAAAGAAATATGGGGCAGACTTTGTCGGATCCCTTGAGATTAAGCTAGACGGTTTTCATATTCGTAAAGGTTTCCTAGCTCAAGCAAAGAAAATTGAGCCAAACGAGAAATTTTCTAATTCTGAGTATGCCAAACTATTATCCCAGTGCCACGATATGCTGAAGTTATCACCGGATTCATTCGTATTCTTACAACATGGGTCGGGGTCAGGCCTTGCATTTAAGTATTTACTGCGTACAATGCCGCCATGGCAAGGAAACCCCGCATCCATCGTCCGGGGCTGTTTACCCAGCTCAGGGGGGGCCGCCATCTGCTAATTGAGATGGTAGAGCCCGGCGTGTGACTGTTTTCTTAAGGTCAACCGACATTGGCACGGATACCTGATGAAGTTTCTTACCAGCCAGATACTCTCTCTCCTTCTCCCGGCACGGGCCCGTCCCAATATTCGGGCGCTGGCAAGCTATTTTCTTCTGCTGGTAGCGACCGTGGCGCTCTTTGCCGTCGGCTTCCATCTGATCATGGATCACGTTGAGGGGCAGGAGCACTCCTGGTTCACTGGAGTTTACTGGGCACTCACGGTCATGACCACCCTCGGCTTCGGCGACATCACCTTCCACAGTGATCTGGGTCGCTTGTTCAGTGTCGTGGTTCTGCTGACCGGTGTTGTGCTGCTGCTGATCGTACTGCCGTTCGTATTCATCCGGTTCTTCTATGCACCGTGGATGGAAGCCCGAATGCGGTTTCATGCGCCCAGGGCAGTACCCCCCGGCACTCAAGGCCATGTCATTCTGTGCGGCCTGGACAGTCTGGCCACTGCGTTGATGGCGCGGCTGCGTCTGCACAACATTCCCCACTTTGTGATCGAACCGGACCCGGTCAAAGCAGTCCAACTGCACATCGACGGTCTTCCCGTGGTGACCGGAGGCGTGGCAGACCGGGCGACCTACGAGGCGTTGCGGGTGGAGCATGCCCGGATGGTGGTCGCCAACTGTGCCGACACGATCAACACCAATATCACCCTGACGATCCGGGATCTTTCTCCTCACGTGCCCATCGCAGCGGTGGCGGAACACGAGCAGTCCATCGACCTGCTGGAACTCACCGGCAGCAATCACGTTCTGCCCCTCAAGCTCCAACTGGGGGAGCACCTTGCCAATCGTGTCAGCGCCGGGCATACCCACTGTCACGTGGTCGGACGGATGGGAGATTTCCTGCTCGCGGAGTTTCCGGTGCACAACACCCCGCTGGTCGGCCGTCCCTTAAAGGACGTGCGATTGAGGGAGAGCTTCGGCTTGAATGTCGTGGCGGTGTGGGAACGGGGGCGCATGGTCCAAGTCACCGCTGATACCATCCTTGTCGACGGAAGCTTTCCGGTGGTGATGGGATCCGCAGAACAGATCACCAGTCTCGACACGTACCTGGTGATCTACAACACCAACTTCAACCCGGTCCTCGTGGTCGGTGGCGGTAAGGTCGGCTGTGCCACCACCCAAACCCTCCGCAGTCGTGGCGTGACCGTTCACATGATCGAGCGCGAGGAGTCTCTGCGGCGCTCTTTGGAGGGGGTCGCTGACAAGTTGTTCATCGGCGACGCGGCTGACCGTGAACTGCTTATGGAGGTGGGGCTGGCCGATGCTCCCAGCGTTCTGCTCACCACCAATGATGACGCCATGAATATCTATCTGGCGGTCTATTACCGCCGCCTGAATCCGGACCTCCGGGTGATCAGTCGTATCACTCACGAGCGGAACATAGAAGCGATCCACCGGGCTGGCGCCGACTTTGTGCTGAGCTACTCATCTCTGGGAGCTGAGACCGTTATGTCGCTGTTGCAGCATCGAGAGTCCGTGATCCTTGGTGAGGGCTTCGATCTCTTTTATGTTTCCATGCCTGCGAGTCTGGCTGGACAGCTCCTGGCCACCAGCCATATCCGGACGCGGACTGGCCTTAACGTGCTGGCGTTGCGCCTGCCCGATGGCGGGGTCGTGCCGGCGAGTGCCTCGATGGTTCTTGAACCGGATTGTGAGCTGGTGATGTTGGGGAACCAATCCCAGCGCCAGAGGTTCACTGCAGAGTTCAAATGATGGCCGAAGGTCGGGGTCAGACTTTGCATTTAAGTATTTACAGAGAAAAGTTCCGCCATGGCACGTAAACCACGCATCCACTATCCTGGCGCTGTCTATCACGTCATCCTTCGGGGTAACGCTAAGCAGGACATCTTCTTTGAGGCTGAGGACCGCTACCGGCTCTACCTGTTGCTGCAGGAGGGAGTGGAGCGGTTTGGCCACCGGGTGCATGCCTTCTGCCTGATGACCAACCACATCCATCTGGCCGTTCAAATCGCCGACATCCCCCTTGCTCGCATCATGCAGAATTTGTCTTTCCGCTACACCCGCTGGGTCAACGAGCGGCAGAAAAGGTCGGGACATCTGTTTCAGGGGCGCTACAAGGCGGTGCTGGTGGATGCCGACGCTTATTTGCTGGAATTGGTCCGGTATCTTCACCTCAACCCGGTCCGGGCGAACATGGTTGGGTCTCCCGACGATTACCCATGGAGCAGCCATCGCGCCTATTGCGGGGTCGAGATGATCCCCTGGCTTGTGACCGAGCCCACCCTTGCAATGCTGGCGACGAACAGGGAGCGCGCGGTCAGGGCGTATGTCGACTTCGTCCGGGATGGCCTGGCGCAGGAACGCCGGCCGGAGTTTCATGGGGAGGGGGTTGCCGACAGCCGGGTTTTCGGCGACGATGAATTTGTTGAGCGCGTGGTGGGGGACGAGGTGCTCTCAGGGAGGGTGTCGCTTGAGGACATTCTCTGCGGGATCTGTCAGCGTTATGGCACGTCCCTCGACGAACTCGCCCGGCCGGGAAAAGAGCGGGTCGCTGCTTTGAGGAGGGCCATGGCCGCGTGGCTCGTGCAGGATGTGCCATCGGTGACCCTGACGGAACTGGCCGAACGGACCGGTCGTGAGGTCGCCACCCTGAGCGCGGCCGCGCTGCGTCTGCAGAAACGTTCGTCGGCAGAGCCGGAACTTTTGCGGGAAAAGGCGATTCTGGCCAGTCAAATATTGAAATGTCAAGACCCAGGAAAAACTCGGAGGCCGAATCACTTTCCTGTCGACGTTTTGGATCACTTACCGTAAAGGCTCAGAAGGAGGATTGCGGGATGAATCGATTTTATCTGCTGATCGCTGTGGTTATGGCTCTGGCCGCCACTCCCTGTTTCGGGGCGTCCGACACCCCGGGGGAGATCACCGTGCTGGACCAGGAGACTTTCCTGATGCAGGCCATCTCGGTTGAGGGGACGGAGATCCTGCAACTGTTCAAGATTCAGAATAACGAGATCGTGATGGTGGATGCGATTTTGATTTCGGAGAAAAAGGTCAATTTTCGGCCATTGCTGGAGTATCGGCGGCTGAAAGTCGAGAGGCGGGAATAAGTCTTGCCCGTATTCAAAAAGGCTGTGCTGGTCTTTGCAATATTCCGCCGTGGGTCATTCGGGTCGAACGGACCCAGCCGCTCGCTCGCTGAGCCTCTCCTCCGGTGCCAGGATATAAAACCCTATGCTGACCATAACACCCTGCCAAATCCCCACCGATTTTTCCGCCGCCATCCAGCTGACCAGGGACTATCTGCAGTGGATTGCAATGGACCTCTCCTTTCAAAACACCGACAAGGAGTTTGCCGAGTTTGCCAGCATGTACGGCCCACCCGATGGCCTGTTTCTGCTGGCCCAGGATCAGGGGAGGCTCGCCGGCGGCGTCGGGCTGCGAAGGCTGGAGGCGGGTGTCTGCGAGATGAAGCGGCTGTATGTCTACGATGAGTTCAAGGGGCTCGGGGCCGGGCGGCGCCTCTGCTCCGCGCTGATCGACGAAGCCAGGCGGCTGGGCTTTGAGCGCATGCGGCTCGATACCCTGGCGCGGATGGAAGCCGCGATCGGGCTCTACCAAAGCCTGGGATTTGTGGAAATTGCGCCCTACCGGTTCAATCCCGACCCGACCACCAAGTATATGGAGCTGGATTTGACCGCGGCAAGCTGATTGGCCTATCTTCGACAGGTGCTCGGCCCCAAATCGAGGAGAAGCCCCGGCGTTAGCCGGGGCTTCTCCTTTTGGCCTCCAGCAGCGCCGCAATTCTCATCCCGTGCTACAATTCCCCCGTACCCCTCTCCCCTGATACCGCCGGAGGTTGTGGATGCAACTGGTCTTCACCCTGTTTCAGCAGATGTCGGTGTTCCTGGTCATCGCCTACCTGTTCAGCAAGTCGCCGGCTTTCCGGCCGCTGGCGGGGGAGACGCTGCAGCGCCGGCATAAGGTCATCCTCTATTTCGTCTTTTCGATTTTCTCCATCCTCGGCACTTATTTCGGCATGCCGGTGGGGGATGCCATCGCCAACACCCGGGCGATCGGCGCGGTGCTGGCCGGGCTGATCGGCGGTCCGGTCCTGGGGGCGGCGGTGGGGCTGACCGGCGGTTTGCATCGCTTTACCCTGGGGGGCTTCACCGCCTTTTCCTGCGGGGTTTCGACCACCGCCGAGGGGCTGATCGGCGGCCTGTTCCATCTCTATCTGATGCGCAAGGGGAGCGCCCGCGACGTCTTCAATCCCCGCATCGCCCTGCTCGCCACCGCCGTGGCCGAGGCGGCGCAGATGCTGATCATTCTGCTGCTGGCCCGCCCCTTCGACCAGGCGCTGGAGCTGGTGCAGCAGATCGCCCTGCCGATGATTCTGGCCAACTCTCTGGGGGCGGCGTTGTTTGTCAGCATCATGCGGGATCAGAAGCAGATGGTCGATACCTTCGGGGTGATCTTTTCGGCCAAGGCGCTCAAGATCGCCGAGCAGACCCTGGGGATCATGGGGCGTGGTTTCAACCGGGCGACGGCGACAGAGCTGGCGGAGGTGATTTACCGGGAAACCGGGGTGAGCGCGGTGGCGATCACCAGCTGCGATCAGGTGCTGGCCTTTATCGGCGCGGGGACCGATCATCATCATCCCGGCAGCGAGATCGGTTCTCCATTGACCCGCCAGGCGATCCGGGAGAACCGGGTGATTTTCGCCGACGGCATCCATGAGCCCTTTGCCTGTTCCCGCTCGGCCAACTGCCCGCTCGGTTCGGCGCTGGTGGTGCCGCTGCAGGTCGATAACGAGGTGATCGGCAGCATCAAGCTCTACGAAGGGAAGAACAAGCTGTTCCTCAATATCAACAAGGCGCTGGGCGAGGGGATCGCCGGCCTGCTCTCGGAGCAACTGCTGCGCTACCGTTACGAGGACCAGAAGAACCTGCTGGTGACCTCGGAGCTCAAGCTGATCCAGGCCCAGATCAATCCGCACTTTCTGTTCAACGCCCTCAACACCATCATCGCCATCATCAGCCAGGATGCCAGCCGGGCCAAGGCGCTGCTGCTGCACCTCTCCAACTTCTTCCGCAAGAACCTCAAGCGCACCGGCGAGCTCTCGACCCTGGCCGAGGAGCTGGATCACGTCAATTCCTATCTGACCATCGAGAAGGCCCGCTTCGAGGAGCGGCTGGTGGTGGAGCAGCAAATCGACCCCGAACTGCTCCCCCTGCGACTGCCGACCTTCACCCTGCAACCGATTATCGAAAACGCCATCAAGCACGGCATTTCGGCGATTTTCGGGGTCGGGGTGGTCAAGGTCGAGGCGCGGCGGGTGGCGGATCGGGTGGAGATCCGCATCGAGGATAATGCCGGCACCTACTGTCAGGATCTGAGCGGCGGCGGACTGGGGATGAATATCGTCGACAAGCGGATCAAGAATCTCTACGGCGAACGCTTCGGCATCGTTATCGCCTGCCAGCCGCAGCAGCAGACCGCCATCACCATTGTTTTGCCGGCGACGGGAGGAAAAGCATGATTCGCGCGCTGATTATCGATGACGAGGTGCATGCCCGACGGGAGCTTACGGCGCTGTTGAATGAGACCGGGGTGTTCGAGATCGTCGGCCAGTGTGCCAACGCCGTGGAGGGGGTCAAGGCGATCAACCGGGAGCGCCCGGCGGTGGTTTTTCTCGACATCCAGATGCCGGTCATCGACGGCTTCGAGATGCTGAGCATGATCGATCGGCAGCTGATGCCCCAGGTGGTGTTTGTCACCGCCTACGACGATTACGCCATCCGCGCCTTCGAGGAAAAGACCCTCGACTATCTGCTCAAGCCGGTGAGCGCCGAGCGGTTGGCGAAAACCGTGGAGAAGGTACGCACGCAGCTGCGCAGCAACAGCGTGCCCGACTATCCGACCCCGGAGCTGAGCCGCATCCCCTGTCTCAAAGCCGGCAATATCAAACTGATCGCCACCGGGTTGGTGGAGTACGCGCTGGCCGAGCCGGCCGGGGTCTACGTGATCGCCGAGGGGGAGGCCTTTTTCACCGACCTGACCCTCAAGGCGTTGGAACAGCGCACCCCCCTGGTGCGCTGCCACCGCAAGGCTCTGGTCAATCTGGCCGCCATCGACCAGATCTGCCCCCAGGAAGGGGGCGGCGCCGAGCTGCGCACCCGCAGCGGCAAGGTGATTCCGGTGAGCCGGCGGCTGCTCAAGGAGTTCAAACAGCGCCTCGGCCTCTGAGCATTCGCGCTGCCGTTCATTCCGCTGCAACAACCGTTCGCCAAAACCCTGCCGCCGTTCGGCCGGATCGAATGTTCTTTGATCTTCCCCTCCTTTAGTGTGGAGCTAACCCAAGCCCGCACAAGGAGGTCTGCCATGCTCTATTTTTTCTCCTGCGTCGCCCTGCTCATCGCCGGGTACTTTATTTACGGCGCTATTGTCGACCGCATCTTCGCGCCCGACCCCAACCGCCCCACCCCGGCCCTGGCCATGGCCGACGGTGTCGACTACGTCGAGATGTCACCGAAGAAGATCTTTCTGGTGCAGCTGCTCAACATCGCCGGGCTGGGGCCGATCTTCGGGCCGATTCTCGGCGCCCTCTATGGCCCTTCGGCGCTGCTCTGGATCGTCATCGGCTGCATCTTCGGCGGTGCGGTTCACGACTATTTCTCCGGCATGCTCTCGGTGCGCAACCAGGGGCGCAGCATTCCCGACGTGGTTGGCAAGGAACTCGGCAACGGTTTCAAGCAGTTCATGCGGCTCTTCTCCATCGTGCTGCTGCTGCTGGTCGGGGTGGTGTTCGTGCTTGGGCCGGCCAAGCTGCTCGGCAATCTGACCGGCTGGGCGGTTCCGGTCTGGGTGGCGATCATTTTCGGCTACTATTTTCTCGCTACCATCCTCCCCATCGACAAAATCATCGGCCGGGTCTACCCGCTGTTCGGTGCGGTGCTGATCTTCATGGCCGTCGGCCTCACCGGGGCGCTGATCTTTCAGGGCTACAACTTCTTCCCCGAGCTGACCCTGGCCAATCTGCACCCGAAGGAGCTGCCGCTCTGGCCGCTGATGTTCATCACCATCGCCTGCGGCGCGATCAGTGGCTTCCACGCCACCCAGTCGCCGCTGATGGCCCGCTGTATCGGCAACGAAAAGCACGGGCGGCCGCTGTTCTTCGGCGCCATGATCGGCGAGGGGATCATCGCCCTGATCTGGGCCACTCTCGGCATGTCCTTCTATAACAACTCCGCTGCCCTCAACGCCGCCCTGGCCCAGGGCGGGCCGGCCTTCGTGGTCAACGAAATTTCCACCACCCTGCTCGGCCCGGTCGGCGGCCTGCTGGCGATCATCGGCGTGGTCATCCTGCCGGTCTCCTCGGGCGATACCGCTTTTCGCAGCGCCCGCCTGATCATCGCTGACTTCATCAATTTGCCGCAGAAAGCCATCGGCAAGCGGCTGTTGCTGGCGCTTCCCCTGTTCGCCATCGGCTTTCTGGTCTCCCGCGGCGATTTCGGGGTGATCTGGCGCTACTTCGGCTGGGCCAACCAGACCCTGGCCACCATTGTGCTCTGGACCGCCGCCGCCTACCTGATCAAGCAGGCCAAACTGCACTGGATCGCCAGCATCCCCGCCACCTTCATGACTGCGGTGGCCGCTACCTACCTCTTCTACGATAAGATCGGTTTCGGCATGCCGCTGGGGACTGCCACCCTGATCGGGGTTCTCGCCGCAGGCCTGAGCCTGGCCCTGTTCCTGGTTAAATTCCGCAACGCTGAGCCCGATTTGGCTGTCGAGGCGGAGAGCGCCTGAGCCTTTTTTTCATCCTGGAGAGCAGCAATCCCTCGCGACCGCACCGTTCCGGGAATAATATGGAGCCGGATTTGAACGAGACCCGGTAATTCGCTCCGTCTGACAGAGTTTCTGCACCGAAAACAAAGAAAAAGCCCCGGCCAAGGCCAGGGCTTTTTCTTTGTTTTCATATATGGTCTGTCTATGGTCTGTCAGCAGCTTATTTCTTCTCGTCGACCGGCCATTCCACTTCAAAAATCAAAGTGCTGTTGGGGGGGATGCTGCCGCCGGCGCCGCGCTCGCCGTAGCCGAGGTCGGGCGGAATGAACAGCTTGTATTTGGCGCCCGGTTTCATCAGCTGTAGTCCCTCGGTCCAACCTTTGATGACCCGGTCGAGGCTGATGGTCATTGGTTTGCCCCGGTTGTAGGAGCTGTCGAATTCGGTGCCGTCGATCAGGGTGCCGCGGTAGTGGACGGTGACGGCATCGCTCGCCTTGGGCGAGTCGCCTTTGCCGGCGGTGAGGATTTCATATTGCAGTCCGCTGGCGGTGGTTTTCACCCCCTTGCGCTTGCCATTCTCGGCCAGGAAGGCTTTGCCTGCCGCCAGATTTTTTTCGCCCAGTTCCTTCATCTTGGCCGCTTGCGCCTCGACGATCTTTTTCTTTAACTCGACCAGAGTCTTGTGCATCTCCTCCGGCGGCATGGCTGGTTCGGCTCCGGAGAGAGCATCTTGAACCCCCTGGACCAGGGCCGCAGGGTCGAGATCCATGTCTTGGCGCTTGAAGTCGCCGCCGACCTGGTAGCCGACGCTGTAGCTATCCTTCTGCTTTTCACTGACGAGTTTCGGTTGGTCGTCGGCGAGGACCGGGCTGGAGAGGAGCCCGATCAAGGCGGCGAAGGTGAGCAGAGGCTTGATCATGATCAGTCTTCTCCTTTGACATTTGGGGGGGCCGCGTGACTGGCGGTTTTGTGGCCGAATTATAATGGAAATAGTTTGAATTGCCTATCCCTTTATCGGTCGTTTGGAGCTGTGGGGCCCTGCGCCGCTGAATTTCGGCAGGTTGCTCGCAGGCAAACCCCAGCGTCTTTGGCGGTCACCTCTTGGCGTGGGAATTGCCGAAATAATAGGCGAAGGTTCGGCGGGCGTAGTCGCCGGCGCGGATGCCGATGAAATCC
>Ga0209231_1001241_pt1 | contig 10070 bp, 7 predicted proteins | sample Deesub45470m_DNA_FD_188086 | JGI IMG/M metagenome (GOLD analysis project Ga0209231, IMG submission 188086) | Deep subsurface microbial communities from North Pacific Ocean - 450_OLKR46/470m Metagenome (SPAdes) (version 2) | ecosystem: Environmental > Terrestrial > Deep subsurface > Unclassified ... | reverse complement strand
AATCGGGACAGGTGATCGACCCGGTCGGCGAAGGATTCAACGTGGCCGAAGAGCATGGTGGCGTTGGTCTTGAGTCCGGCGCGATGGACCTGCTCGGTCACTTCCAGCCAACGCTCGCCGGAAATCTTTTCCGGACAGATCTGCTCTCGCACCTCAACGGCAAAGATCTCCGCACCGCCGCCGGGCATCGAATCGAGGCCGACAGCCTGGAGCTCTGCGATCACAGCTGGGATGGTCTGCTGAGTCATGCGGGCGAAATAATCGATTTCCACCGCAGTGAAGGCCTTGAGGTGCAGCGCCGGGTTGTCGGCCTTGATCGCCGCCAGCATCTCCAGGTAAAAGTCAAACGGCAGGTCAGGGTGCAGCCCACCCACCATGTGGATCTCCGTCGCCCCGGCCTCGCTCGCTTCACCTGCCCGCGTGAGGATGTCGTTCAAGGCCAGCGTGTAGCCGCCTTCATCATCCTCATTTTCGCGACTGAACGCACAAAAAGTGCAACGGTTGACACAAATATTCGTGTAATTGATGTGACGGTTGACGTTGAAGTAGACCGTGTCACCGTTGACCTTGCGATTGGCCAGCGCTGCCAGTTCGCCGACCGCGAGCGGGTCACCGCAGGCGAACAGAGCCAGCGCGTCGTCATCGCTGATGCGCACTCCACCATCCACCTTGGCGCGGATATTTTGCAGAACTCTATCCATGAAATCGTTTCCCGCCCTTATCTTTCACTTATCACTCATCACTGTCTTTATCCCCCCACCTTTTGAACAGCGCATGCTCCACCTGCAGTTGATCGAGCACCTTGCCGACGAGAAAATCGACCAGATCATCGATCGTCTGCGGTCCGTGATAGAAACCAGGCATGGCCGGTATGATAACGGCACCGGCGCGGGAAAGACGCAACAGGTTTTCCAGATGCATAGTATTAAACGGTGTCTCGCGCGGCACCAGCAGCAACGGCCGACGCTCCTTGAGCATGACATCGGCCGCTCGCTCCAGCAGGTTGCCACTCAGACCCGCAGCGATGCGCCCGGCAGTCCCCATCGAGCAGGGGATGACGACCATGCCGTCTGCCGCCGCTGAGCCGCTGGCCACCCCGGAGAAAAAGTTATCCGTAGCGAGACAATCGATAGCGATGCTGGAAAAGTGTTCCTGCACCTGACGTTGCCTCTCGTTGGCCTTTACTGCCCAGTCGAGGCCGGTCTCGTGCAGCAACACCTGGCGACCGGCATCGGTCAAAATCAGGCTCACCCGCTCGCCGGCGCGCAACAGCTCGCTGATCAGGCGCAGCCCGTAAACCGCACCGGAAGCACCGGTCAAGGCGACGATAAAATGTCTGATTCTGGTGGTCTTTGAGGCCATCTTCTTCGCCTTTCTCAAACCAGCGCGTCAACCAAAGTGAACAGAAAGATCGTCACGCTGATCGTGCCGTTCATATTGAAAAACGCTGCATCAAGACGGGACAGATCATCCGGTCGCACCAGGCTGTGCTCGTAGAGCAGCAAACCGCTGACTACGGCGACGCCGAGCAGATAAATGACGCCAAGACCCGGCGTGTAAACCAGCATCAGCAGCAGAACGATCATGGTCGCGTGAAACAGTCGCGCAATGAGAAAGGCGCGTTGAATCCCGTAGCGTGAGGGGATCGAAAAAAGCCCCTGTTCGCGATCGAACTCATAATCCTGCAGCGCGTAAAAGACATCAAAACCGGCGACCCAGAACAGCACCGCCAGGCCGAGTCCGACCACTGGCCAGCCGATATCCCCGCGCAGGGCAATCCAGGCGCCCACCGGGGCCCCGGCCAGGCAGATGCCGAGGATAACATGAGCCAGAGAGGTGAAGCGCTTGCAGTAGCTGTAGAGGACCAGAAAGCCGATCGCCAGCGGCGTCAGCTTCAGGCAGAGCGGATTGAGCATCCCGGCGGCCAGGATCAGTAGACCAAAGGCGCCGAGGACCAGCAGCCAGGCCTCCGTGGAAGAGACCTTGCCAGCGGGCAGGTGACGCTCAGCTGTGCGCGGGTTGGCCGCATCGATCCGCACATCGATGATCCTGTTCAGCCCCATCGCCCCGGTCCGCGCGCCGACCATGGCAAGACAGATCCACAAGACCTGAGCGAAGGTCGGCGGCGAGCCGCTCACCAGCGAGGCCAGCACCACCCCCATCAGGGCGAAAGGAAAGGCGAAGACCGTGTGCGAGAACTTGATCATCTCCAGTAGCGCGGTCAGTTTATTCGACTTGGTCTGTGTCATTGACGAGTCCCTGCATGCATAAGTTCGTCAGTCTACAACGCTCTCGACGCAGGTTCAAGCACGGCTATCAGATAGCGGTAAATTCCTCGCCATTTTACCACTGAAACCATGGAGACATTGGTGAGTAAGACGGGGCTTCAGTCGAGGGTAAATTCCGCCCAGACCGGTGCATGATCTGACGGCCGCTCCATCGCACGGATATCGTAATCAATTCCAGCGGCAAGACAACGCTCAGCCAGGGGTTTGCTGGCAAGGATAAGGTCGATGCGCAGACCACGTGGCGGCTCGTCTTCGAAGCCGCGACTGCGATAATCAAACCAGCTGAAGAGCTCGGCACTGTCAGGATGGCACTTGCGGAAGGTGTCGATCAACCCCCAGTCAAGCAGACGGTCCAGCCACTGCCGTTCTTCAGGCAGGAAACTGCACTTGCCCGTACGCAGCCAGCGTTTGGCGTTGTCGGCGCCGATACCGATGTCGCTATCCTGCGGCGCAACATTCATATCTCCGACCACCAGCAGCCAGTCCTGCGGATCTTCCTGGCTGGTCAGATGAGAGGACAGGTCTTGATAAAAGCGGTTTTTAGCAGGGAACTTGACCGGGTGTGCGCGGCTCTCCCCTTGTGGAAAATAGCCATTGATGAGTCGCAAACGGCCGCCTCCGGCCAGGGGATAGCTGATTGCAAGCAGTCGGCGCTGGGCATCGTCCGCATCATCGGCAAAACCGTACTGGGCATCAATCGGTTCCATGCGGCTCAATACCGCGACCCCGTAATGGGTCTTCTGCCCGAATCGGACCGCATGGTAGCCCAGCGCTGCGATCTCGCCGAAGGGGAAATCCGCATCCTGCACCTTGGTCTCCTGCAGAGCGATGATCTCCGGCTGGTGCTTGGCGATAACCGCCTTCAGCTGATGCAGACGACTGCGGATGCTGTTGACGTTGAAGGAGATGATTTTCATAGCCTAGCCTCCATGGAACATTCGAGGGAGTGTGCCTCCTGGTCTGGCGGACACATCTCTGCTCTACTCAAGTCCGTATTCCCGCCATCGTACTGTTATATGTTTAAGCGTTGCCATATCAGTGCTGACTTCGACACCTGGCACTGGGCTCCGCGCATCGATGATCATGCGGTCCGCGTCAATCAGGACACTTTCTTCCCAGCGCGCGGCATTGATTACGCGCCAATAGGCATGGGAAAACTCGTGCGCGTGGACTTCATGGTCGAGCAGGACCAGCAACCGGGAATTTCTCAGCAGTGCGCTCTGCCACAATGTTCGACTGATCTCTGCCAGGGGACTCTCACAGCCAGAGATGGCGACCAAAGCTGCTCGATGATAAATTCCCTCAACCGGTAAATGGACAGACTTCACCCAGGGGTGATCGTGCTGCAGCAACGGTAACAAAAGCTCTCGCGCAGCGAGCGCCAGATGTGCGTTTTCCATAGGCGGCGGACCAACGAGTGTCGCAGGGCAGATCGCACCGGTTCGCGCCCAAACCCGATCGACACGCAGAAATGGTGCCGACGATGCCGGCGCATAGCGCCCTGTGTGGTTGCCAAACGGACCTTCCAGCTGGAACTCACCAGGACGCACATGGCCCTCAATCACAATCTCTGCAGCAGCCGGGACTCGCAAGTGGTTGCTGTGGCAAGACGCCATGCTCAAAGGTCGTCCCGACAGATAACCGGCAACGGTGACTTCGTCGACGTTCATCGGTAAAGGCATACCGGCAACCAGGGTCAACGCAGGTGGCCCGCCGAGAGCAATGGCGACCGGCGCCGGCTGCCCGAGGGCGTGCCAGGCAGCAATATGCTCGCCACCGCCGGAGCCTGGATGGCAGCGTAATAATGCCGTCACACTATCGACGACCTGCACCCGGTACATGCCACAGTTAGCCATTTTAGTCTCGGGATGATCTGTAAAGATCTGGCCAAGCGTCAGATAACGACCGCCGTCCAGCGGCCAGGCCTTCAACGCTGGCAGTGCGAGCAACCCCTTGGCGTTAACCTTTTCGGCAAAACACGCAGGACTTACGTCATCAAGTGGTTGCCATTGCCGATCTTCTGTCAGCTCTCGTAGCGCATTTTCTGAAGACGTCTGACCAGTCGCCTTCAGGTCCCGGCGAAGTCGTACCGCTAAACTCTCAAGGGTCTCAACCCCCAGAGCCAGGGCAACTCGCCTCTGTGAGCCGTACAGGTTTGCCGCCAGGGGCACGTCTGCACCATCAATCGCTTCGAACAGCAGCGCGCGGCCACCGTCGGCTGTTTTGCAAACGCGATCGATGATCGCTGCAGCTTCAAGGTCCGGGCCTACCGGGACCTTGATTCTTTTCAATTCGCCTTGAGCTTCAAGCTGAGCGATGAATGTTTGCAGATCGTCAGGACCCATATCCAACCTTGGAGAAAGAGGAATATTTTGCACCAAGTATAGCAACTTCCGCAGCTGAAGCACGCACCACGCGTCGTGCTTCAGCCTAGATGTCATCATAATAAAGACTATTGCAGATTAAACGCAAAGAGCCCCGACCATCGGTCGGGGCTCTTTGCGTTCAGTCCAGCAATTCCTAGAAAATCGCTTGCTTGGCAAACTCCATCACTTCACCAGGAATGATGCCGAGATAGAAGACGCCGAGGATGGCGATTACAATAGACAGAACCACAGTGGCTGGCATGGCAACCCAGGCAAAGTCCTCATTCGGCTCGCGGAAGTACATGTAAACCATAACCCGCAGGTAGTAGTAAAGCGACACCGCCGAGTTGAGCACGCCGATTACTGCCAGCCAGATATAGCCCGCCTTGACGGCACCGGCAAAGATGTAGAACTTGCCAGCAAAACCGGCGGTCGGTGGCAGGCCCATCAACGAAAAGAGGAAGATAGTCATGGCGACGCCAAGGAACGGCCGCTTGAAACCAAAACCGGAGAACCCTTCCAGAGTCAGGTTGTCCTCACCCTTCTTACCGGCAAGCACCAATACAGCAAAAGCACCCACGTTCATGAAGGTGTATGCCAGCATATAGAAGAGGATGCCGGAGTAACCGATTTCATTGGCAGCGACCATACCAACCATGGCGTAGCCGGCGTGAGCAATCGAAGAGTAAGCCAGCATGCGCTTGAGATTGGTCTGGCTGATAGCAATCACGTTGCCGATGATCATGGTTGCCACAGCCAGCACCCAGAGCATCATGGTCCATTCCGGCTTAAGGCTGAAGAAGCAGTACTCCATAATCCGCAGGAAGGCGGCAAAGGCTGCGGCCTTGGGTCCGGCGCTCATGAAGGCGGTGATTGGCGTCGGCGCACCTTCGTAAACATCGGGCGTCCACATGTGGAAGGGTGCGGCTGCGATTTTGAAGAGGAAGCCGATCGACAGCAGGACCAGACCAGCCAGGGTCATCGGATTAGACAGCAGCGAGGCATGGGCGTTGAGATAGATCCCTATTTCGGCCAGTTTGGTTGAACCGCTGACGCCATAAATCAGTGCCATGCCATAGAGCAGAAAGCCGGTGGAGAAGGCGCCGAGCAGGAAGTACTTCAAGCCTGCCTCGTTCGAGCGCACCTGCCCGCGGAAAAAACCCGCCAGCACGTAAAGGCTGATCGACATGACCTCAAGACCGAGGAAGATCGTCATCATGTCGGTACCAGAGGCCATCCACATGGCGCCTGCGGTGGCGAACAGGATCAACGGATAGTACTCGCTGACCGGGTAACCTTCTCTGGTGAGATAGTCATCCGACATGAGGATCGTCAGGCCTGCAGCGATCAGGAAGATCATGCAGAAGAACGCTGCATAGTTGTCCATGGCTACTGCATCGTTGAACCCGTACTGAGGGTTCCCCCAGCCGGAGACGACACTGATTCCTGCAACCACGAGGCCGATCAGGCTGATCCATACAGCGGGTCGCGTGGTGCCACGCGGCAGGAAGACATTGATCAGCAGAAGGCCCATGCCGAAGCAGGTCACAATCAGTGACGGCATAATGGCAGCGAAGTTAACGTTCTGCATGGCGATTTGCACCAGGTTTTCCATGGAATGGCTCCTAAGACGCTGTGAAATCTATTTTAATCGTTAACCGCAACGCGGATAGTGGACGGTTCCACATGGTCAATCATCATGGAAATCTGCTGCTTACTCTTGACCTGCTGGATCAGATTTTCCAGCGACGGATTCATCTTCTCAAGAAAGGTGTTCGGGTAAAAACCGATCCAGAAGATAAACAGGAGCAGCGGCAGCATGATGACCACCTCGCGGGCGGACAGATCCTTGAGCTTCTCGTTTTTCGGGTTGGTTATCTTACCCATCATGACACGCTGGAACATCCAGAGCATGTAGACAGCGGCCAGGATAACCCCGGTTGTGGCGACAACGGCGAAGACCCGCAGGCTGCTTTCAAAAGCACCGACAAGGATCAGGAACTCACCGACAAAGCCATTGGTGCCCGGCAGGCCAATTGACGAGAAAGTGACAATCAGAAAAATGGTGGCAAAGACCGGCATGACCTTCGACAGGCCACCAAACTCGGCAATCAGGCGCGTGTGGCGTCGCTCATAAAGAAAGCCGACGATAAGGAAGAGCGCGCCGGTCGAGATGCCGTGGTTGATCATCTGCAGCATACCGCCGGAGAGCCCCTGCAGGTTCAGGGCAAAGATACCGAGCATGACAAACCCAAGATGCGACACTGAAGAATAAGCAACAAGCTTTTTGACGTCGTCCTGCATCATGGCGACCAGTGCACCATAGATGATGCCGACTACGGCAAGGAATGACAGGAAAGGGATGAACTGCTGGGTTGCTTCCGGAAAGAGCGGAATGGCGAAGCGCACATAACCGTAAGTACCCATCTTCAAAAGGATGGCGGCCAGGATGACCGAGCCGGCAGTCGGCGCTTCGGTATGAGCGTCTGGCAACCAGGTGTGGAACGGGAACATCGGCACCTTGATGGCGAAGCTGAAAGCGAAGGCGGCGAACAACCAGGTCTGCAGGTGTGCCGGGATATCAAGTTGAGCGAAGTGCGCAACACTGAAACCGTTGTCGAAAGGAACACCGGCCTGAATCGAGTAGTAGTAGACGTAAAGGATCGCGACCAGCATCAGCAAAGAGCCGACAGCCGTAAACAGGAAGAACTTGATCGCAGCGTAGATACGATTCTTGCCACCCCAGATACCGATCATGAAGTACATCGGTACCAGCATCAGCTCCCAGAAGACGTAGAAGAGAAACAGGTCAAGAGCGATGAAGGCGCCGAGCATGCCGGTTTCAAGCAGCAGCGCCAGGGCCATGAAGCCCTTGGTGTTCTTGTCAATCGCATGCCAGGTGGAGAGGATGGCGATCGGCATGATAAAGGTGGTCAGCATAACCAGCCAAAGACTGATGCCGTCGATACCGACGTTATAGTTCATCTGGAAGTACTGGCCAATGCTGATCCAGTGGGCGAACTCGGTATATTGCATCGCCGACGAAGTCGCAAAGACATCATCGAAGGCCAACGGCAGGCTGATCAGGAAGACAATGATCGTGACGACCAGCGTCACCGTCTTGATCAGTCGGTCGGCTTCCCGGGGAAGGAAGAGGACAATCAGCATCCCCACCAGCGGGAAAAAAGTCATCAGGCTAAGAAGATGGTCAGTCATGGGTCCTTGCTCCTTATATCAACGCTTGAACGTTCTACCCTAGTTGAGGATAAAAATGGCCAACATGACCACTGTGCCGAGCACCATAGTCAGGGCATAGTTCTGGAAAAGACCAGTCTGCGTGTGGCGCAATGTCGCAGAGATGCCACCGATCAGGCGGGCGAGTCCATTGACTAGGCCGTCGATCACCTTGACGTCAAAACCCTTCCAGCAGAAAATACCGAGTTTTTTGGTGCTGTTGACAAAAAGAGCGTCATAGATCTCATCGACGTACCACTTATTGAAAACGTAGCGGTGCAGTTTAGGAAACTTGCTGGTAAAAAGACCCGGCAGTTCCGGTTTTCTCAGATACATGACTGTAGCAATCGTGATGCCGATCAGGGCAACGATCACCGAGAAGACCATCAGGCTGATTTCGGTGCTCGCCGAGCCGTGTGCCTCGATCTGATGCAGTTCCTGCGCGTGACGGAAGACCGGAGCCAGGAAGTTGTCCAGTTTGTTGCCGACGTGGAAAAAGTCGATCGCGTGCGGGATGCCGATCAAACCACCAACCGTTGCCAGACCGGCCAGTACGACCAGTGGCAGGGTAATGACCCATGGCGACTCGTGGACGTGATCCTTGGCTTTGGCGTGAGTTCTCTGCTCACCGTAGAAGGTCATGTAGAGGCAGCGGAACATATAGAAGGCAGTCATGCAGGCGGCGATGACGGCGATCCCCCAGACCAGCATGCTGCCGCGAGTCGAGGCGAAAGCCCACCAGAGGATTTCATCCTTGGAGAAAAAGCCGGAGAAGAACGGCAGACCGGCAATCGCCAGACAGGAGATACCGAAGGTCGCGTGGGTAACCGGCATGAACTTGCGCAGCCCACCCATGTTACGCATATCCTGCGGGTCGTCAGGCAGATGGCCGTGGTGCATGGCATGATGCATAGCGTGAATAACCGAGCCGGAGCCAAGGAACAGACAAGCCTTGAAGAAGGCATGGGTCATCAGATGGAAGATACCGGCAGTGAAAGCGCCGACGCCCATGGCGATGAACATGAAGCCAAGCTGGGAGACGGTTGAATAAGCCAGGACGCGCTTGATGTCATTCTGGGCAAAACCGATACTGGCAGCAAAGATCGCGGTCAGTGCGCCAACCAGAGCAACCACTGCCATGGTCGTCGGGCTCATGGCGAAGAGGATGTTCATACGGCCGATCATGTAGACGCCGGCGGTAACCATGGTCGCCGCATGGATCAGAGCCGAGACCGGAGTCGGGCCTTCCATCGCGTCAGGCAGCCAAGTAAAGAGCGGCAACTGGGCCGACTTGCCGGTAGCGCCGAGGAAGAAGCAGAGCGTCGCAACCGTTGTCACACCGAGGCCGAGAATCATATCACCCGAAAGGAGATGGGCGTTCTCACTGATTTCAACAAAATTGATCGTCCATACGTTGTGATTACTGCCGAGTGTCCAGTAGATAAGAAAGAGACCAAGCAGGAAGCCAAAGTCACCAACGCGGTTCATGACGAAAGCTTTTTTCGCCGCATCGCCCGCGCTCTGCTTCTCAAAGTAGTAACCGATCAACAGGTACGAGCAGAGACCAACGCCTTCCCAGCCGACAAACATGACCAGGGCGTTGTTCCCCAGGACCAGCATGAGCATCGAGAAGATAAAGAGGTTGAGATAGCTGAAGAAGCGGTAGAAGCCTTCTTCGCCATGCATATAACCTATGGAGTAGAGATGAATCAGGGTGCCGACACCACAGACCACCATCAACATCACGGCAGAGAGCGGATCGAACAAAAATCCCCAGTCCACCTGCAGGTTGCCAACGGACATCCACGAGGCAATGACCTGCTCATGTGACTTGTCCGAGTCCCCCAGCAACTGGATGAGATACTTGCAGGAAACCAGGAACGAAAGGAAGACCGCACCGGTACCGATGGCGCCAATGATCTTTTCATTCTTGATGTACCGCTTGCCGAGCAACCCGTTGATGAGCGCGCCGATCAGCGGGAAGAAGGGGATGAGCCACAGTTTGTCGTACATCTATCTCTCCTCCGAGCGAAGTAGGCTTCTTTGGAAAAGTGGGCGTAGTTCGCTCACCATTTCAGCATATTGATCTGATCGACGTCGATCGACTCACGATTCCGGTAGAAAGTGATCATTAGGGCCAGGCCGACTGCCGCCTCAGCAGCTGCCACCGCCATGACGAAGA
>Ga0209231_1001240_pt1 | contig 10072 bp, 23 predicted proteins | sample Deesub45470m_DNA_FD_188086 | JGI IMG/M metagenome (GOLD analysis project Ga0209231, IMG submission 188086) | Deep subsurface microbial communities from North Pacific Ocean - 450_OLKR46/470m Metagenome (SPAdes) (version 2) | ecosystem: Environmental > Terrestrial > Deep subsurface > Unclassified ... | reverse complement strand
TGCCCAGGATGCGGACACCGCTACGGTGATTCTCATGCGCATCAAAAGAGTGTGGCAAACGCAAATGGATATTGCGGCTGGTGTGTATCCGAGGGCGTCACATCAAAGGAAACGGAGCAATCTGTGCTCGCAGCAGTGCAGTTGGCGCACGAAGAACGGGATGCTCGCGAGCAGGCTGAAGTAGCAGCGCTTTACGGCGACGATTGAGAGAGGAAAGGCCAAGAACGATTGTTTTATTTTACCGTTCGTCGGTTTGCGTTGACATAGGGCGTAAACGCCCTATAATGTACACATACCAACCAAACACCGAAAGAGGAAAATTAGATGAAAACGATCACTCTCACCAATGATTTTCATAACACGTCAGCCTCAGTCCAACCTGTAGCCATAACCGAAGGTAGATTCGCTGGGCTGTATAAAATAAGTCGCAAAACCGCATTACGTCTTCGATCCGAACTCTGCGGCGTTTCTGGCTGCACTTGTGGTGGAAATTTCGGAGAGCGCGGCGGCGTAAAGCTCGATGTGGTCAACGAGGACTACGACCGAAACTACATCGTTGATCTGTCCCGCAACAATGCCTAATCAACAGAACCACACCATCAGCCCGGCAAAATTAAACCTGATCGAATCATGGCTTGCTGTGGTGTTGATCCCAGGTATGACCACGGCGCAGGCAATCCGCGACATGAACGCTGAACTGAGTACACGTTATACCCCGCAGGATTTCGGCAAGTGGCGGCGGGCGGATCGACCACTTCCACAGACGGTACAGACCTACATGATGCGCTGCTCGGTAGCGTTTGCGCTATCCAGCGAAGGGGTTGATACCCTGGCTGTGTCGGATGAAGCGCTAGACAGAATTGCGGATAGATTGACTCCGCCAAAACCATAGGAAAGGCTGGTGTATGTATCCGATACTTGAACATGAGCAGTTATTGCGGCGAACGGTGTCATTCGGCCTAGTCGCTGGTCGCTGTCTGAACGAACCAAAGACAGGAATTCGTAACCCACTTTCTGCCAAACAAAAAGCGAAGGCGCGCAAAGCAGCGAAATCTGCGGCAAAATCTCGCCGCCGTAACCGTCAATAACCCAAGGGAAAAGAAACGACATGCGTAAGCCGCCAAAAGCAATTCTGCCAATAATTGAATGTGCCGCTCAACCAGAAACCACGGTCGAAGATTTGCTCGATATGTTACGCAAGTCCGATAAAGCCCAGTTGAAACGAAATGCGTTCTATGTGCTCCAAGCGATACCTCATGTCGACACTCCAGCAGGACGGCTCAAATTCGCTGCGGTCCACCATGTCGCAGGGTCAGACACTTCCGTATTTGGGATGCTCGCATCTGACTGTATTGTGGGTTCAATGGGAGACGAAGAGGCGTGCGAGGTTGTTATTTACATGCTTAAGCATGGCTGGCTTAAACCATTCCCTGGATCTCTTTTCCATGCATGTGCTCACGCAAAGCCGAAATTGGCGGTTGCTCTTTATGCAGAAGGTATCCGTATAACACACGCCAATTGGGCATCATTCCTCTACGATATGGGAGCCGATCGGATTATTCAGATGGCTCAGTTGTATTTGGAAATTACCGGTCCAGATCGGGCAGAACTTCTCGCGATGCGTCTTGCAGCAAAAGAAGGGTCTCCTCTGCTAGCCTTTTTGGATGAGCGATTAAGCTTGGTAGTTAATCATGAAACCAGTCGAAGCAAGCATTAGAGCGGAAAGGGTGAAATAGTATGAATGTCGAACAACTTGAAAGCGGCAACTCCTCAATAACATTTGACAATTTGGTATCTTATTCTCGATGCGTTATTGGCGAAGAAATTCCGGTACGTGCGCAGGTTGATCCGGTGCAAATTTCGGATATGGAAAAGTTTGCGAAAGCTGGAGCTAATGCCGCTCGAAGTTTCAATGAGCTTTTCAAATAAATGATTGCCGAATGAGCGAATGATAACGGAAGGTAGTCGGCATTAAGCAGTGGGAGGGCGGAGAATGCGTCAAGCAGTATCCGAATCAGGAAAATTCTTTGAAACGGCTTGGAACCCGCGTACATCCCGACTCCAAAGGGGTGGTCTTAAAAAGAAGAGATGGTTTAATTCCATCGCCGCCTGCTGCTTAATGCCGATTAGCCGATCAGTTAAGATAAATGAATAAGGGAAAGGAAAATCATGAGTAAATATCTGACAGTCGTAATTCGCATGCCTGAAGACGAAGAGATGAATGGGCATGTGTCCAGTGCCTTGGAGCAGTTGAATCCATACATCACAGGTATGTCGCAAGAAGACGAAATGACGGTGCTGGAGCTGATCGAGCAGCACGCCGATTTCGAGTCGCACATTGCCGACGAAGCGCGGGCAAAAACGGCAGAGTTGCATGCCGCCACTGAAGCTATCCCGGCGTAACGGAAAGGCTAAGATGGGCAACAACAACTACGGCTTTGTAAGATGCTATCACTGTGGCGCGGAATATCGGCTCTTTACGATATTCAATCGCGACATGCGGGGGCTTTGCAAAGAGTGGAAGGTGCGCCATGAATTTGCTTGCGAGAAAAGAACGCCTGTACAGCGCCGGAAGTGGGCAAAGCCTTACATTGGCAAGGACGCGGTGGATAGCAGCATTGTTGTTGATATGAGCCATCCGGGGTTTGCGGATCGCGAAACGATCAAAGGGTGGGTTGTTGGTTTACTTATCACTGTATTCTTGTGGGTGGTATTTTCGTCTTCGGTAAATTTATAGTCGATAGGGCGAATACGGTTATTGCTACCGAGGCATCTGGAAGACTAATCGACGCTAACTTTGAAAGTGGATTAACTGAAGGCACGACGGTAAAAACAGTCGAGAACAGAGATCGCCGTTTATGCGATGTTGTAAACAACTCATGCAATAACCTCATAAAGTGATAGGAAAGGTCACGCAAATGTATATCGTGCATGTAGAGGGTTTGATGGGGCGGCGCTTTGATAAGGGTGACGCCGAGGAAATGGGGCGTTACATCATGGAGCATGTTAAAAAAGGCAAGCCCGTAACCACTCATTTGTACGTTTAACAGGGAAAGGCCCGACTAGCATGAATCAATTTCCTCTCGTAAAGCGTTTCTCGCGCAATGTTGCCGGACGTGATTTTGTGGTTGGCGACATTCACGGCGCATTCACTTTGCTGTTGATGGCGATGCAGCGTGTTGGGTTCAATCCGGCTACTGATCGTCTTTTTTGCGTAGGCGATTTGATTGATCGCGGCGAAGAATCTGCGCGTGTTGCCAAGTTCCTTGCGCAGCCGTATGTGCATGCCGTGCGAGGCAATCACGAAGACATGTTGATCCAGCTTCATTCGGATGGAAGTTTTCCTGAAATTACAGCAGAACACTGGATGGTTCGGCGTAACGGTCTGGGCTGGTGGATGAATACCACACTGGAGCAAAAACAGACGATCCTTGCCGCTATTCGCAAGCTGCCAATCGCCATCGAGGTTGATACGCCTCGTGGCACGGTTGGAATCGTTCACGCTGAAGTCCAGGCTGGTTTGTCATGGCATGAGTTTCTTGAGCTGATCGAGTTGGGCGATGAGAAAATCACCGAGACAGCACTGTGGGGCCGGGATCGCATTAAGGCAATGGATTTAAACGGCGTACAAGGCATTGGAAGAATGTTTGTCGGGCACTCCCCTCAATGGGGCAGCGCAAAACGTTTTGGCAATGTCTATGCGGTTGATACGGGTGCTATTTTTGCCAGCATGGGAAAAAAGGATGAAGCGCGTCTCACAATGATGAATTTGATGCATACCAGCGTGGTGTTAACAGTGCCGGATCACGGTTCGCTGCTAAACGTACTGAATCAGCCAGTAGAGCAACCATTTGGCAGCTACGCAACGCATTAAGGGAGAGGCGAACGACATGGGCTGGAAGACATTAAAAGAGCGATTCTGGATCAAGCATATTGTGCAGATTTCTGATGGTCGCATTTGCATCGGGTCTGGATATGTCCATGATCTTGCGGCGGTAGACATGAAGACCGGGCGTGCAGTGTCCAATAAGACTTTTTCGGATTTCTTGAGTAAGGACTGCCCCGAGCTGGCTGCCGCCAATCCAGCAGCGATATTGGATGCCATCAATGCTCAAGATGAGTTCTCGGCATCTATTCCTGTTTTTACTTACGACGGCCCCGTCATCATTGAAAAACAATGCGAAGAGATCGGCTGGCCGAACCTGACGCATGATGGTTGCATCATGTACGAAAACACCTTCTCGACAGATCGAGATCAGGTTGTTCGCTGGGCGCTGCAAAACATGCGCCTTGGCGTCAAGTATGGGCGGGAATCTGTGCTTCGCATCGAGCAGGAGCTTGCCGAGGCAAAAGAAAGATTGGCGAGCGAAGAAGCTGGGGTTGCGCAACTTGAACGCGAGCATCCAGTCATTGCCACTGAAGCGCATGAATAAGGGAAAGGCCAGCATGCCAACAACGACAATAAAGTACCTCGCAGAACGCTTTGGACAGATTGGTGGCAAGGAAATGCTGCCTTCTTACGAACTGGCGCGAAAGGCTCAAGTGAATTGGGCTGTCATCGAGAAAAATCCTAGCGCCGAACATGCTCTGTATCACAAGCTTTGGGATATGGTCACGCAGATATTAAATCGCGGCAGTTATTTGCAAATTCATGCAGACGTGTTGAATGCATTGGAAGCGGAGCTTGCTGGGCGAACACTGACTATACGAATGTCGCTAGGCTGGATCGAGCGCAGCGCAACAGGGCCGACAGACTTCCCGGCTCTTGAAGAATTTATAAATTGAGATCGGAAAGGCTATACCAATGAATAGCCCGATGCGCCTGCAAGTAAAACTGCCTGATGGGCATTACCGCACTACAGCAGGTTCCGAGGTGTGGATCAGCCGCAATGGAGGTAAAAGCGTTGTTGAATTCGATTGGCTTGAAGAGGGTGGTTGCATTGATTGCACGGTGGAGCCATACGAGCAGGATGGCAGGCTAACCTGGCATTGTGATGAGTGCGGTGGCGGTAGTGCTGCGCTTCAAAAGTTAGAATAACTGGAAAGGAATAACTAACGATGAGCAAATACATAGCGACGATCCGGCTGGCTAATGGCAAGAAGGACTTCTACGAATGTGATGCTGAGTCCAAGTTTGACGCCCAGCAAAAGGCGGGTTGGGCGTATGTGCGCGAAGGCGTGGTAATTGACGTTGCGGAGGCTTGAAAAAGGCTGCGTTAAAACAAAGCAACCAATCCTAAACGGGAGAATTTTATGACAACTAATCTTACAAATACTTCAGAGAGCATTATGGATAGCGATCTTATTGCCTATCGCGTCCAGAACGCGGCGGTTGCATTTAAGGAATATTCTGAAAAGAATGCCGCTCTTGCTCAATCGCTGATCGACTGGCTGAAATCTCGCGTTACGCCAGGAATGGTAATTGATCTTTCGTATGAAAGTTATCGTGCGCAAAACGTGCCGGAATTCATGTCATCCATGCAAGTCGTGAGAGGCAATGCAAGAAAGGCCAAGAAGTTCAGAATCGAATTCGTGCGTGATGTTGATTTCAAAATGTCACATTTCAATCTTGCAACATGGACTTGCGAAGCTACACCGATTAACGAAAAAACAGGCGCAGATATGTCTGGCCGTGTCGGGAAATCGTTGTCGTATGGATCGGACTCGAACAAGAGCTTCGTTACGCTCCGCTTTGATTTATTTAGAGATCAGTTTGGTGAGGACTTGAATGCGGGCAGCTTAAAATCTGAAACTATTACTGCATACGAACAATCTGCCGAAGTCGCGGCATAACCGGAAAGGAAAATAGAAATGAGCGGACTTGAGGGATGGCAGGAGGCTATACGAAATGGAAGCATTGAAGCTTTGCCAAAATTGGCCGATGGATCAACTATTTTTCCGCCATCGAGCAAAGGTAAAAGTACCGACCATAACAAGGAAAATACGATGAAAACGGCAGAACAAAAAGCTCGCGATGCGGCTACAAAGTGGTGTGCGGAATCTGGCGTGTTGTCGCCGGATGGAACTTATTTCAATTCGCTTTGCTACGTGATTGCTATCGCTCTTAAAGAGCAGGATCGCGACACTCGCCATGCTTGTGCTGAAGTCGAGAGTGTACGGTACTGCAAACGGATGGCTCGCAAGCCAGATACGCGCAGCAAACACGGGTAGGCCGTGTTGATGGGGTTCAATTCCCCAAACCAGCGCCAATTTTAGCAAACTAGAAGGAATTCATGGATGAAATCGAGTGGCCGTCGAATGCCGACTACGACCATCTTTAACTCACTGGAAAGGATCTCAAAATATGAGCAGCGACACAAAAATACAAGCATCGTTTGTAGATGATGGCTATACAGTTAAGCGAATCGCAGGCTGCCGCGTTGTATTCGGGAAAGTACCATTATTCGATATGGAAATTCTGACACATGGCTTTAGCAAAAAAGCATTGATGGCAGTTGATATTGCTGATCGGATTGGTGCGACAGTTGTTATTGGTGAACCCGAAGCTATCAACAACCTTCGCCTTATGGACTTGCCCGTATCAGAAAAGCGTCAGCAGGATTATCAATCCGCCCACGGACTTAACCGTGCAGATGTTGCACGCTGGCTGCGTGATGGTGAGCGGGGGGCGTCGTCAAATGCGATGTGCAAGCGTATATTTGGCGTGCCTAATAATGCTGGCAAAAACCATCCGTATGATCCTGATGATTTGCGGCGTTGCATGTTATTTTTAGATGCAACGGGGGCGCACGCGCAAGTTGGATTGATGGCAGATGTGTCGGAAGAGTGGGCGCGACTGGTTGAATTTTGGGAGCAGCTTATTTCGCTACTCAGGAAAGAAATAGCAGATGGTAAGTCTGCTGCCAAAACGTATGCGCTGATGCAAAAAGTGCTGACAAAATTGGCGCAAGCCTAGATCGGGAAGGGCTGCAACATGAAAACCAACGCATTGACACACCCTGATGGACATGCCGTCACAGAGCATTACGAGGTCGATGAGATTGGTAGTTGTTCGTGCGGCGTGCCGGTGCGCAAGATCGTCGGCTCCAGCATCGCCAGCCGAAAAGATGGTGTGCGTTATGCGCGTCCAGATGACACGCAAGGCTGGAGCATGTTTCGTTGTCGCGAGTGCCATGCGGTAAGCAGCGAGAGCTATGTGCCGCTTGCTGTGGCCAATTAACCGGGAAAGGATGAGCGATGCAGTCACAGTTATTTGCCAATGAAGCTATAGCGCCAGGATCGACGGCGATATATCCAAATCGACTACGTGACAAGTCGCGTGTTGAGGCCGCAAAGAATCTTGCCGAATTTGGCGATGCGATAACCGAGTTTCACACAAAAACCGGGGCGATCTTCGCTGTTGGGTATGTTCGTGTTGTGTATGGCGATCACGGCCCTTATGTTGAATTTAAGCGCGAGCAAATATGCGCGGAACTCAAGCGAAAGTTTATCCGTGTTGTGCCGGCGGATGCCTACTACGAATGGCTTGAGCCTGTTGATGGCAGTGGCGTGAAGGTGTACGACCAGCGGCGCGATGTAAGGCATATCAAGAATGCGCCCAAAGGCGGATTCGCTGGCAATCGCGCTGAAGGATATGCCGATTACAGGCCAGGGATGATTTACGTCAGCCCGTTTGAATTGAACGTGGTTAAACCATAAGGGAAAGGCTGACTCAATGACTGCTCAACACTCATGCTTTATCTGCGACAAGGTTGCAGGCGCATACAGACCGCACATTGGCGAAACGGTGTGGTACATCGGGCCCGTCGATGGCGAAAGTCACATTGCGTGCGAGAAGCACAAGGATTCCTTGGAGGACGCAATGCTTCTTGATTTGCCCGAACTTAATAAGTGTTACGGGTTAATGATTTGTGGTCAAGCTGAATACGTTATTTGTCCTGTTCATGAGAAGTGCGGTTCAGCATTTACAGCAAAACATCCAGAATTTTAAGGGGAAGGAAGAATCGTGAACGAGAACGTCACTAAAGAAGGCATCGCGGTCAAGCCGGGGCAGGTATGGCGTGATTTAGATAAGCGCATGCATAACAGGCATGTTCTTATCGTTGAAGTTGCTGATGGCAAAGCAACTGTTCAGGATTGTGATGCAAATGGTCGCGGCATTGCTACTCGGTTCACAAAACTTTCGGTCGCGAGGATGCATAAGAGCGGTACTGGCTGGGCATTTGTGTCTGACTCAAAATATTAAACGGGAAGGTTTGCTATGCGTATAGCATTTAAAGCGCCCTGGCACTATTTGATATGGTCATCCCCTTTATTGAGCGCCGAAGCAGAAATAGGGATGACTCGTTTAATTCGCCGTAAAGGTCTGTTCTACATGGTCAGGTTGTATTGGGGATATGTGACCGACGATGAAGAAACATTTACACTCAGTTGTGCATCACTCTGGTTTGCTCAAAATTATCCATGCATCATTTGTGCGATTGGTTTTTTTGCCGACTCGGATGTACTGATTAAAGTAGGGTTGGCATGGTTTATTACTGTGTTTTTTGGTACGGTAAAATACGTTGGATGGCTACTCTCTTTACTGAATCGCTGGCCTCCACTAGCGAAAAACTGATCATGGAAAGGCTAACCGCGACCTGATTGAAACGAAAAATACAAAGGGAACGCCTGATGGATTCAAATGAAAATGTACTACCTCAAGCAACAATAGACCTGCTCAATGATGTAGCCGATATTATTGAAGCTACGGTTTGCCGCCGAGATATTGTTGATAAAAATACCATTTCACACTTTAAGGAATTGGAATACAGATGCCGGCGACATGCAGTAGGTGATGTGTCAGAACCTACTGATATATTGCCTTGCGAAGCGCACCCCAAACCAGGCATGCAAGTGAGTATGGATAGCGGAAAAACCTTTATTCCTACACACGAAGTTATTGTGAAATATTCGGATGAAATTATTCCAATAGAAGGGTATGAACTTCGTCGAGGTGACTTTTACTTAAAGCTCGATCCAGAAGGAATTATTGCGGATATCTTTTTGAGCGGGAAAAAACAAAAACACCTACACACACGATTTTCTGAAATTGACATATTTATCAGCAGAGCAATTGATGGACCTCTCTCACTTTCATAGGGAAATAAATGTATGCATTGCCCGGCGTGGCGGAACCACGGATAACAACAAGAGGAAGTAAAAAATGTCGAATGAATCTCTGAGTAACAAACAAATGGACGAAGCATGGGAAAGATCGGAAGCGGATACCGCCGCTGTTTTAGCGCAGAACGCACGATTTAATGCTCAACATGCAGCATCGGTTGCGAAGGCGTGCATTCCCGTTGCGAACACCGCTCAGACCGCAATGACGAAGCAGCAGATGTTAGATCGCGTTAGCTTGCTCTCAAGTGAAATTGACGCGAACGAAGAAGAAACACTGATTATGCAGGCAGAGATCACCGCCCTGTACCTGAAACTCGACGCGTTCAAGTAGGCTTTAACGGAAAGGAAAAATGAACATGAGTAATACGCCCGCATCAAAGTTTGGCAAGGATCATTGGTCGATGTTGGCATACATCGAAACTCTGTGCGTTGAGGGCAAGGATGGTATTGGCAAGCTGGATAAAAGTCGCGTTCGGTGTAACGAGAACACGCATCCTATGCACAACGTAAACCTCGGCGGCTCAGGTGCGGCGTGGAAGCCTAACTTCAGCACCCGTCTGTTCGGATTCTTCGATTTTCAAGATCGTGCGGATACGAACAAGGCTGTCGCATCCGGCTTCCAATTACTCGATCACGATGACTGGGACTGCATGAATGACATTGAGGCCGCTGGCTACATCGAGATTCTTTCCGAGGCCAATGGACTCGTTCGCATGACCAAGGAGGGCTGCCGTGTCAACGGCCTGCTGCGCGAGCATAAAACGAAAGGCGGGATGTACGCTGGTTTTGTGTTGGATAACGCGCTGGAAGCGGCGTAACCGGAAAGGACTGGCGATGACAATAATACCGGCTCGTTGCCCAGGATGCGGACACCGCTACGGTGATTCTCATGCGCATCAAAAGAGTGTGGCAAACGCAAATGGATATTGCGGCTGGTGTGTATCCG
>Ga0209231_1001238_pt1 | contig 10077 bp, 17 predicted proteins | sample Deesub45470m_DNA_FD_188086 | JGI IMG/M metagenome (GOLD analysis project Ga0209231, IMG submission 188086) | Deep subsurface microbial communities from North Pacific Ocean - 450_OLKR46/470m Metagenome (SPAdes) (version 2) | ecosystem: Environmental > Terrestrial > Deep subsurface > Unclassified ... | reverse complement strand
GATCGTCGCGGCCCATTGGGAAGCCCTCCTTCAGCTGCTCGTCGCGGTGCGGGCTGAAGCCGCGGGCCGCCGGTTTGCCGGCGGCCCTTTTTTGGCTCTGCTTACGGTTGTCCCATCGGAATTCCCGCCAGCGAGAGGGGAGGATGCCGAGGCGTGTTTGGTTTGGCTGAATAGCGCCGGAATCCGTCGGTCGTGTCCGCAGCGCGGATCCATTTCAGTGTCGACCAGCCATCCGCGTTGCTCACGCCGCGCCGGCCGTCGCCTTGCCACAAATGAGAGAGAGATGATGATGCGCGATCTGCATGATGAAGAACTGCGCGCTCTGCTTGCATTCCGACAGCGCCATGGGCGCTGCTGGAAGGCCGCGTTGCTGTTGCGCTGGTCGGCTGGCACCGACGCCGATGAACCCGGTTCGGCGCATTTGCGCCATCTACGCAATATCGGAGGACCGCGCTGGCTGCTCGGGCTATCGGCCGCCACGCTCGATGACGCTGCGCGGCGTTTCGCCGGAAACGTCGATCCGGCGCTGATCGACATTTTCATGGAGAATGCCACGGGCTTTGCCCGCGGCGCGTCGGCAAGCGTCGGGATCGCTCCGGCGAGCGCTGCGCATTCACTGGCCATCGCGATCGAACTTAGCCTCAAAGCCTATCTGATGAAGGCGGGCTATGCCGACGACTGGAACCGCGTCCATATTCGGCATGACCTTGAAAAGGCCTTGGCGCTTGCCGTGGCGACGGGCCTGTCGGGCTTCCCACCGGAATTTCCGCAGCTCGCGGCTATTCTTTCGCCTGCCTATGGCCGCCATCAAATCGATGCGATGTTCCGGGGCGGGGCTTCACCTTTCGATGTGACGGACGCCTCGCTGTGCGTCGACCGTCTCCTTGCCGTAATCCGGGCGCAGATCGCGTAACCGGCGCTCCAATGGTAGCCTTGCGCGTTGGTCAAAGACGGGCTCACCGAGCCCGTTGAGGCCGGGGGTGACCCTGCCGTAACACGGACGACAGAGCCATCACCTCCTTTCTCGTACCGGGCATCGCCGCTTCGCTGGGGACGGGCCAGAAATGGGAGAATGTGCCGTTCAGTGGTTATGAGGGCTCTGCGGGGCGTAGATTGTCGCAGCGGTGGGGCGTGGTTTCTGCACCGGTTCCTGGTGTCATAGAACCCAAGCGACCATCCCTTCTTTTTGACCTGATCCCTAAGTCGGTCGTTCGGTGCCTCCAACCCGCTCCCCTTCGGGCCGAGTTGCCGTGTGCCACGGCTGCCCGCACCACCCCTTGTGTCGGGGTTCCCCTGCGCTGCTGACGCGCTCCGGTGGAAGCACCGCCCATGCCCGCCTTTTTCGGGGGTCAGTCGAAGGGACGGTCCCTTCGGCACTCAAAAAGGAACCTCGACATGCAGAACCTCGTCATCCTTGCCGGCAATGTCGGCGCCACGCCGGAAGCCCGCACCACCCAGGGCGGCACCAAGATCACCCACTTCAGCCTCGCGACCTCGCGGCCCAAGCGGGACAGCAACGGCAAGACCATCAAAGACGATAATGGCCGTCGGATCGAGGATACCGAATGGCACCGGATCACCTGCTTCAACGGCGTCGGCAAGACCGTCGAACAATATGTCGACAAGGGCATGAAGGTGATGGTGCGCGGTCGCATCCACTACACCCGCTGGACCGACAACGAGAATATCGAACGCTACGGTGTCGAGATCATCGCCGACGAGGTGACCTTCCTGACCCGCGCCAAGTCCGCGAGCGGCGGCCAGGGCGGCAACGACAGCTCGGTGGATGACGACGACATTCCCTTCTGAGAGCCGCAAAGGCCCGGTGGCATCAGCCACCGGGCCTTTTTGCTGTTTTCGGCTTTAGGGCGGTTGCAGGAAATCCATATATCCAATAATATCGATATATGGATAATGATTCTGCTATCGATGCTCTTGGCGCACTGGCGCAAAGTACGCGGCTCGACGCCTTCCGGTTGCTGGTGCGGCATGAGCCCGCCGGCCTCGCCGCCGGGGACGTCGCCCGCCAGCTCGACATCCCCCAGAATACGATGTCCTCGCATCTCGCCGGACTTGCTCGCGCCGGTCTGGTCCGAGCCGAGCGCCACAGCCGCCATATCATCTACCGCGCCGATCTCGACCAGCTCAAGGCGCTCACCCTGTTCCTCGTCAAGGACTGCTGCGGGGGCAGGGCAGAGCTGTGCGAACCGCTGATCGCCGAGCTTATTCCCTGCTGCTGACGGAGCTTCTCATGTCTGACCGCATTTATAATGTCCTGTTTCTGTGCACCGGCAATTCCGCGCGCTCTATCCTCGCCGAGAGTGCATTGACGAAATTGGGAGAGGGCCGGTTTCGCGCCTTTTCCGCAGGCAGTTTTCCCAAGGGTGCGATCAATCCGGACGCGATCGCTCTCCTCGAGCGGATCGAGTATCCGATCGCCGGTCTACGGTCGAAAAGCTGGGATGAATTCTCCGGCCCCGATGCGCCCGCCATGGATTTCGTATTCACCGTTTGCGACGACGCGGCCGGCGAAACCTGTCCGATCTGGCCGGGTCATCCGATGACGGCGCATTGGGGCATTGAGGATCCGAGCCATGTCCAAGGCCCGACGATCGAGCGCGAACGGGCGTTCGTGACGGCTCTGCGCTATCTGGAAAATCGGATTAAGCTGTTCATCGCGCTGCCGTTCGACCGGCTCGACGCCTTGGCGTTACGCGCCCATGTTCGGGAAATTGGCCAGGTCGAAGGCGCGAGCACTCGTCGCGGGGACGCTGCGTGATGCCGATCGACGTGATCATCTATCATAATCCCGATTGCGGAACGTCGCGCAACACGCTCGCGATGATCGAAAATGCCGGCATCGAGCCGCATGTCATCGAATATCTCAAAACGCCGCCGAACCGATCGCGGCTCGCCTCGCTGATCGGGCGCATGGGGATCACGCCCCGCGATCTGCTCCGCGAGAAGGGCACACCCTATCATGAGCTCGGCCTCGCCAATCCCGCGTTGAGCGATGATGAATTGCTGGACGCCATGATCGCCCATCCGATTCTGATCAACCGGCCGATCGTCGTCTCGCCGCTGGGCGTCAAATTGTGCCGACCGTCCGAGGAAGTGCTCGATCTGTTGCCGAGCCAACAGCGCGGCGCATTCACCAAGGAGGATGGTCAGCGGGTTATCGATGCCGCCGGCAAGAGGATCGAGGGATGAGCGCCGTTGGCGCGCCGACCAAACCGGCGATCAGCAGCTTCGAACGCTATCTCAGCCTTTGGGTGGCGCTGTGCATCATCGTGGGTATCGCGCTCGGCTATGCGCTGCCGGGCCTCTTCGCCGCTATCGCCGCGGCCGAGATCGCCCGTGTCAATCTCGTCGTGGCGGCGTTGATCTGGCTTATGATCATTCCGATGCTGCTCAAGATCGACCTTGGTGCTTTGGGGTCGGTGCGCCAGCACTGGAAGGGGGTCGGCGTCACCCTTTTCATCAACTGGGCGGTCAAACCCTTTTCGATGGCGTTGCTGGGCACGGTCTTCCTGGGGTGGCTGTTTCGTCCGCTGCTCCCTGCGGGCGAGGTGAGCTCTTACATCGCCGGGCTGATCCTGCTGGCGGCCGCGCCGTGCACGGCCATGGTCTTTGTCTGGTCCAACCTGTGCGAAGGCGAGCCGACCTATACGCTCAGCCAGGTGGCGCTGAACGACATCATCATGGTCTTCGCCTTTGCACCGCTGGTCGGGCTGCTGCTCGGCGTCGCCTCGATCGCGGTGCCATGGGACACGCTGCTGATTTCGGTGCTGCTCTATATCGTGGTGCCGGTCATCGTCGCCCAGATCGCGCGGCGCGTGCTGCTGGCGTCCGGCGGCGAGCCCGCGCTCGATCGCCTGCTCGCAATGCTCGGTCCCGTATCGCTGGCCGCCTTGCTGACGACGCTGGTGCTGCTGTTCGGGTTTCAGGGTGAGGCGATCATTGCCCATCCGCTCGTCATTGCGTTGATCGCCGTGCCGATCCTGATCCAGGTCTATTTCAATGCGGGCCTCGCCTATTGGCTGAGCCGCCGGTTCGGCGTGGCCTGGTGCGTTGCCGCGCCTGCCGCGCTGATCGGCGCGTCCAATTTCTTCGAGCTCGCGGTTGCCGCCGCGATCAGCCTGTTCGGCCTCAACTCGGGCGCTGCGCTGGCGACGGTCGTCGGCGTGCTGGTCGAGGTGCCGGTGATGCTCTCGGTCGTGCATATCGTGAAGGCGACGCGGCCATGGTACGAGCAGCGGGCTACGACATGATCGCTACGCGCGTCGAACTTCACCAGCTGGCCGCGCTCGCGCAGGTGCTGGCGGAAGCAGAACTGCCGGCGAGCGACATCGCAGCGCCTGGCCGTCATTTCTACAGGTTCGACGATGAGGACGGTCTGATTGGCTATGGCGGCGTAGAAGGCGCTGGAGCCGATCGTTTGCTGCGCTCCTTCATCGTCGTGGAGGCGCGTCGCGGCGCGGGTCTGGGCAGCGCCATGCTGTCCGCACTTGAACGCGCGGCCGCTGATGATGGCGCGACCCGCCTCTATCTGCTGACCACGACGGCTGAGTCCTTTTTCGGCCGCTTTGGATATGCCCCGATACCCCGCGCCTCCGCGCCGGCGGAGATCACCGACAGCGCGGAGTTTCGCTCGCTTTGCCCTGCGAGCGCCGCCTTTCTTTTCAAACGGATTTGCTGATGTCCCGACTGCGTACACTTCCCGATCCCGATCTCATGCCGGCGCTCGATCGCGCGATGGTCCGGCATGATCTGGCGGCGGGTCTTGGTCCTCTCAATCCACCTCCGCGTATCCTGCTGCTCTATGGTTCGCTGCGCGCGCGTTCGTTCAGCCGACTTGCGGTGGAGGAGGCGGCCCGCCTGCTCATCCTGTTCGGCGCCGAGGTGCGCATATTCGATCCGAGCGATCTGCCCTTGCCCGATCAGGTCGAGGGTGACGATCATCCGGCGGTCCATGAGCTGCGCGAACATGCGCTGTGGTCGGAAGCGATGGTGTGGTGCAGCCCCGAACGGCATGGCCAGATCACCGGCATCATGAAGGCGCAGATCGACCATCTGCCGCTGGAGTTCGGCGGCAAGCGCCCGACCCAGGGGCGGACCCTCGCGGTGATGCAGGTGTCCGGCGGCTCGCAGTCGTTCAACGCGGTCAACACATTGCGGCTGCTCGGCCGCTGGATGCGGATGATCACCATCCCCAACCAGTCGAGTGTCGCCATGGCCTTCAAGGAATTCGGCGAGGACGGCCGGATGCGGGCATCCAGCTATTATGACCGGATCGTCGACGTGATGGAGGAGCTCGTTCGCTTCACGATCCTCACGCGCGGCCATGCCGATCAGCTCGTCGATCGCTATTCCGAGCGCAAAGCAGCGATACTCAGGCGCGATGCGGACAAGGATCTCGCGACGCAAGCCGTCGGCTGACCCGAAGCACGCCCTTACGGAACTGTCGTATTGAGCTGGTTCTGGAGGGTCGCGATGCTCTCGATGACAGCATCGAAGGCAGGCGCGGCGCAAATCAGGATGTCCGAAATATGTCGGTAGATTTCGGACACCCGAGGAGCGGCGGGATTTCGCTATTCGCCCTTCCGCATCACCTCAGCGACAGTGGCCTGCCGCATAGCGGTTCCAGCGCAGCACCATGCCGGTGGCAATCATGGCGCAACTGATATCGCCGATGACAGGTGCTGTGCACCAGGCGCCGGTGCGACTGCCTTTCGCATTTCCGTTCGATCGGCACTGGAGCCTTGGTCCTGCAACCAGGATGTGGCCGGTTCCGGTTCGGCCTCTCGCGCCGCCGAGCAGCCGCACCAGCGTGTCGCGCGCAGCAATGCCGCTGGCGCGCGGGCAGGGGTGCCCCCTGCGGCACGAGCCATCGATCTCCCGCGCCGCGATTCCAGCGAGCCGGATCCGTGGTCCCTCGCGACACCAGATCGGGCCATCGCCGTCCCAGACCCTGACGGGCGTGCAGATGAACGACTGGCCGCTTGGTACAACCGCCACAGCAAGCAGAAATACAGCGAGCATCAGCGCTCAATCCGGGATGTGACGTGCGTCATGCTTCAGGGAAGAGCGGCAATGTATCCGACCTCGCGGCGGGCTCGTCGGCGAGGATATCGTAGCAGCGCAAACGCACTGCCAAGTGTCGCGCCAACTCCGCCGTTGCACGGCGTCGTGCAACCGTATCGCCACACCCGATATTGGTGACCAGGGCCGGTTCGGCCGTGGCGAGCGACACCTCGAGGTGGAGGGCCAGGCTATCTTCATCGACTCGGAGCATGGCTGCAGAATAGAACAAAGAACGAACATCCATCAAGTGTCGAGATCCAGCGAGCCACCCGTATATGGCTTGGGTAACGCCGAGCATTGATTGCTCTGGAGATATCGCGACGATTGGGGATAATTTGCCGACCGAATGCGTTGGGCATCTGACGTCGTTTCGGGAAAGCGACACTGCGATCCCACTTACCAAGGCACGGACCGGTTTTGACCAACGACATATTCATATTGGTGGTGGAGGACGAGACGCTGATCGAAGAGATCGTCGTCTCGGGTCTGGAAGATGCCGGCTATACCGTCGTGGCAGCACACACCGCCGAGGAAGCCATCGCACAGTTGGAAAAAGGCGATCCTGTCATCCGGGCGATCGTCACCGATGTGAACTTTGCCCCTGAGAAACTGACCGGCTGGGACGTCGCACGACGCGCTCGCGAACGCACGGCGGATATTCCGATCATCTATATGTCGGGTGCGAGCGGCCATGAATGGACATCGCACGGCGTCCCCAACAGCGTGTTGATCGCCAAGCCCTTCGCGATCGGCCAGATCGTCACGGCGGTTTCGCAGCTGCTCAACGCCGGCGGACCGGCTGTCGGCGAATAAGGCAATTGAAAAATCTAATCCAAATATGCCGGTAAGGCACGATCAGCCGTAGAGCCGGTCATCCCACCAGATTGGTTCGGGCAGATCGAAGCTGATTGCTTGCGCGTCGGGATGTGCTGGATTGATCAGGATGTTGCGTTCCACCCGTGCCGGGATCGAAGGCACCAGCAACAGCGCCGAGCGCCCTGCCGCGAACCACGCCTCGCCAAAGGTCTTGCAGATGTCTTCGCGCTTGCCGTCCCACCCCGAGAATTTCGCGGTCGGGAAGACTTCGTAACTGACGCCGTTTGGGATCGTGATGCGGATATAATGCTGGTTGGCCGGCATCACCGTGTTCGCGTGGACGAGCTTTTCCAGCATCGCCGTCGAATAATGTTCTGACGTGTAGATGATCGGGCTGGCCGCGGTGTTCCACCGTCCCGGATAGAGCCGAGCGCCCTCGCTGTCATAGATCGGATGCGCGCCATCGGGATCGCCGATCCGATAACAGGTCAGCACGCGGTCGGTGATCTGGGCGCTCACGCCCCGCCGCCATACGCCGCCCGTCCCAGCAGGTTGATGACGACATCGGCTCCCGGACCCGTCGCCAGCGCCACGTCGAGCGGCGGCTTGTTGTCGAGCATGGGGTGCGCGCGGCCGAGAAAGTCGCGGACCTTGGCGGGATCCTTATAGATATCGAGCGCGAAGCTGAACACCTTGGCGATCCGCGCCAGCTTGTCGCCTTCCTCGCTGGTCAGGCGCTTGGACGCCGACTTCTTGCGGCGATCAAGCGTCGCCTTGGAAATCAGGCGGAACTTGAAGCGGCTGTCATTGGGCGCGACGGTGTCGGCGAGATGGTCGAGTGCGCCGACCGGCAGGCCTTCGAGAATCGAATAGCTCAGCCCCAGGCGCGTGTCGCCCTTGCGGGGCGCAACCCCAAGCAGGGTCTCGATCGTCACGGGCTGGCTCGCCATCTGCTGCTCCTGTATCATCTGATGCAGATATATGTCTCACATGAGGCAAGCGCAAGCAACGGTGATATCAGCCCGGTGGGGCCATGACTTCTTCCGGCCGGCAGCTTCACCCCGCTCTTTGAGGCGCAATCCTTGGTCTGGCGGGCGGCCTAATGCGATCAACCCGTAAAGGGTCCGGTCGCTTCGCTACGGCTTTTGGCCTGCGGCAAAAAGTGATCGCGGCCACCCACCAAACACTTCGGGCGCCAGTCGAGCGGGGATGAACCCGCCGGCTTTCAAGGAGCCTCGACATGTTCACCGACATCAAGATCGCCCGCCTGAATGCGCTCAGCCTCTCCAAAACCCTGATGATCGCAACGATGGTCATCGGGATCGGCAACCAGTTCGCCGTCATTACCGCCGACGACTTTGACGGCGACGTGGTCGTCATCAACGAATATGATCCGTTCAGCTGAAACCTTCCGGCGGGGGCTTCCGCCCCCGCCCTTATTATGCGAGCGCTGATTGGACGATCTTACCGAGGAAGCGAATCCGCACTTCATTCATTCGACCCTGCGGGAACGCATTGTCGAGCATGTCTTTGTCGGTGAAGCGCTGCGCCGCCTGTGGCAACTGGGTGTGACCGACGTCGAGGTATTGCGCTCCGAATTCGACGCGGGCGGCTATGACCTGGTCATGGCCCGCGGTCGCGTAACCCGCCATATCCAGTTCAAGACCAAAATCGTCGGCGGCAAGACCGACGAGGTCAAGATCAGCCTCAAGCTGATGGAGAAGCCGAGCGGCTGCGTGCTCTGGATCGTGGTGACGCCGGATCTCCTCTTCGATCATTATCTGTGGTTCGGCGCGGGGCCGGGTGAGCCTCTTCCCGACATCAGTGCGTTCGCCGTCGCCAAACATAGCAAGGGGACGACGCAGGGCGAGAAGAATGCGCGGCCGGGCCATCGCAAGATCCGGATAACCAGGTTTGAGCAGGTCTCAACCTTGGACGCGATATTGCTTCGTCTGTTCGGTGATCTCAAGGTTGCGAAAGCGGATTGAGCGGTCAGGCGGCCCCGGTTGCACCGGGCCGGGCTCTAGGCTGACGCCCCGAGCCCCGTGCCGGGTCTCGGCCCATCCGGGTCACGATCCCTGCCGTGGTAAGGTATCAACGGCGCTGCGGCACCAGCACCCCGGCGATATCGGCTGAAGGGGCTGCTCGCCCAAGGGCGAGATGCGCTGGTGGGCATATTGTCAGCCCCTCGCGCAGGGCCGCATCGTCCAGCAGGATGCGCCATGGTCCACCATAGCGCCGGGCGGCCAGGTAGAAGGTCGCGCCATCACACGCCACCATGCGGCATCGCTCCTGGCAATCGATCAACGACGCATTCCCGCCATAGCGGGCGACCAGCTCGTCGAGATCGGCGCGCATCAGGGCGCCGCAGCGGCGGCACTGGGTGCGAACCTGGATCTGCAGCTTTTGCATTCCGCTGACGCTCGATGTCCAGCGTGGCCATAGGGCAATGATCCGGGCGGTGTCTGTCATGATCGCAAGGATAGCGAAGCCCTCGCTCGCGCGTCCAGCAGCACGTCTGAAAAGTCGGCCATGCCGTTCCTTATTACCTCTGACCGCCGCACCAACGGCCCCTTCCTGGCTTGGCGTCCTCGCCGCGACACTTGCCAGCGCAAGCCCGGTGCCGGGCTTCTCCACATCCGTTGCGACCCTGTCGGGTGCGCGAGCGCGCTATGCCCCGGCGGTCCGGTCGCCTGTCGGAAGGCCCCGATCGGCGGGGTCTGACACAGCTTGGAAAGTCAAACGTCATGGCCGACCCCCAGAATGACAAAGTCCTATCCGCAGACCAGCGCATCACGACCATCGCGCGGCTCAATGACGGCCTGCGCCAGTCCATCCATAGCCCACGCGTCAACCAGGTGGTCATGACCACCGGGGTCGCCGATTTGATCGGCGATACCAGCCTGTTTCGCGGGTTCCAGCGCCGCGCCGAACTGCTGCGCACCGTGCGCGACTATGACGCCTTTGGTCCCGACGTCGATCCGCATGGGGAGCGTGATTTCGGCCGCTTCGAGTTCGCGGGCGAGACCCTGTACTGGAAGATCGATTATTATGATCGCGCGCTGACATACGGATCGCCTGACCCGACAGATCCCGACCTCACCACCCGCGTGCTGACGCTGCTTCTCACCCACGAATATTGAGCTATCATGGCCCCGACCCTGTCGGGGCCATGAT
>Ga0209231_1001236_pt1 | contig 10101 bp, 7 predicted proteins | sample Deesub45470m_DNA_FD_188086 | JGI IMG/M metagenome (GOLD analysis project Ga0209231, IMG submission 188086) | Deep subsurface microbial communities from North Pacific Ocean - 450_OLKR46/470m Metagenome (SPAdes) (version 2) | ecosystem: Environmental > Terrestrial > Deep subsurface > Unclassified ... | reverse complement strand
TGCCAACGCAGCCAGGATCAGGGTGTTCAATAATGTGCGATGTGACATGGTGGTTCCTTTCTTGAGATTGATAACAAAATGATTTTCTGCACAAGACTATAAGCATAATGCGTGCCATAATTATTTTATCGTTTATATTCAAACGTCTATATAATTTCATCCGTCGTGATTCACCAGTAGCGCACGATGATAACGCGTCACCACATGGCTGATGCACCAATTTGGAGCGGTCTGTGACAGGCATGGCAATCGGCTGCCAACCACCCTACCCTTGCTGCGGCTTACGCGTTAACAGATGTCGCCAGTTGTTCACTGGAATCATTCGTGCCAGTCCGGGAACTGTCGCAATGAACGGAAGAATTCGATGTCGTGGTTCGGCCACAGCTGGGCATGCTCTTCCTGCTGCAGCCGCTTCAGTTTGCGGATGCTGTCCAGCGCCATGTCTTCCCTGTCCTGCCAGCACAATCCCGGCGCGATCTCCTTGGCCAGATTCTCGGACAGGTCCGCCGCATCGCCGCACAGTACGACAGGCGACCCCTTGGGTAACTCGATCCACAGCGACATATGGCCTGCGGTATGGCCGGGTGATGAGATAGCCCGCACGCCCGGCACCAGATCGTATTCTCCCTGCTGCACCTTCCACGGATAGTCGCCCGCGAAATCGTCGCTGAAATAGGCCGGATCCAGGTCGGCACGCGCCGCCTGCAACTCGTCGTGCTGCACGTGAACCTCCTTGCCGCACACGTCGCACAGCCCGCCCGCATGGTCGAAATGCAAATGACTGAGGAACACCACATCCACATCGGCCGGCGTCAGCCCCAGCTTTGCCAGATGGTTGGGCAGGCGCTGCGCCTCCTTCATGTCTGGCGCACCAAAGGCGAAGGTCTCTTCGTCGTAATATCTGGCGCGTTGAAGTGGATTGGCGATCTTGGCGTAGTCGCAGCCGACGTCGAACAGGATGCGCCCGTTCGTGGTCTCAATCAGATAGGCGAGGATGGGCGCTTCGATGATCTGCCCCTGTCCCCGATTGCGGGTGGAAAGTGATTTGTCGTAATGGTGCGTGGCGGTCAGCAACGGCCACAGTCTAAGTACCTGGCTCATTTTGATGCCTCCAATTCTGAGATGACAGTTTGTGTATCCATGACGCGCCCGAAGATGCCGCCCTCGACGGCGACCATCTGCAACGCGGCTGCATGCAGCTGAGGGTGGGCGGAGCCACAGGCATCTGCCACCAGCACGCATTCAAAGCCCCGGTCCGCCGCTTCTCGCAACGTGGAATGCACGCACACCTCGGTAGTGACCCCGCACAGGTAGAGTCGGCGGATGCCGCGCGTCATCAGTATCTGCGCCAGATCGGTCTGATGGAATGTACCGTAGCCGGGCTTGTCCACCACCGGCTCACCGGTCAGCGGTTGCAGCTCGGCTATAAAATCATGTCCATGCTCGCCACGTACTAACAGACGGCCAAGCGGGCCTTGGCTGCCGATCTCCGCACCGGCCTGGCGGCTGCGCGCCAGCTTGGCCGGTGGACAATCGCTCAGATCTGGACGATGCCCTTCGCGTGTATGCACCACCAGCATGCCGCCTCGGCGCGCCTGATCGAGCAACATACGTAAGAACGGTATGGGGCGTCGCAGAGCGCTGACATCCATGCCCGACGTGGCTGCATAGCCGCCGGGATCGAGGAAATCCCGTTGCATGTCGATCACGATGAGCGCATCAGGCTGCTTGTCCATGTGCCACCCCTATGGATTCGGTTCGTGCCTCGATGACGGCGGCGGAGAGAATCAACGTGCCACCGACCGCTTCGCGCCAGGACAGATGTTCACCGCCGATCAGCACCGCCGAGATCACCGCCACCACCAGTTCGCCCAGCAGCAGGATGGCGGCGCGGCCGGCATCCAGCCGCGCCACGCCGTAGAAAGTGACCAGCGTGCCGGGCAATATCCACAACAGGCCGAGTGCCAGCATCGCACCGACCTGTTGGGCGTCTAGCATCTGCACCGGCTTTGCCCCAAAAGACAGGAAACCCAATGCGATCAATGCACAGCCGCCTATCATCGCGGTCGCCCGCACCGAATCAGTCAAATGATGGGCCACCCGCACTGCCACGTTGTTGAGCGCGAACGCCAAGCCAGACGAGAGCGCCAACAGGTCGATCATCGATAACGGAGTGGAGAACAGTTCCGGGCCGCCCAGCGTGGCGACCAGACCTGCCAGCGCCAACAACAGCGAGACGATGCGCAGACGCGTGAACGCCTCGCCAAGAAAGAGGCGCGCCGCGAGGATGGTCCACACCGGCGCGAGGAAGAACAGCAACATCACGCGCACCACGCTGCCTTCGGTGAGCGAGGTGACCAGCGAGGCATTGGCCCAGCCACCCATCAGCAGGATGACCGCCAGCAACCCGAGCTGGTCGCGCCACTGTGCAAAGCTGCGCAGGGCGAACGGCAACAGCAGCAAGGCAGCGAGCCCATAGGCGTACACCTGCACGATGCTGCCGGCAACGCCGATCCCGTCCAGCGCCTTCAGCGGCCACCACAACATGCCCCAGAACAACGCGCCGACCAATAGCGAGCTAATCGCCCTGCCCTCGCGGCGCGGCATAGATACCGTCATCGTCAGCTCACACCGCAGTCAAAAAGGAGACCGACACCGCGCCGATGAAACCCTCCGCCTTGCCTGCTGCGGTATCGACCGTGCCGTAATCGTCGGACAACACGCGCGTCACGCGATGGCGATGGAAGGGCAACAGCAGCTTCGCCATCGGGATCACTTGTCCGTTGCTGTCGCCGTACAGCTTGCGGTGCAGGGCGGGCAGCCGGTACCAGGGCACAGCCAGCTGTTCGTGGTGTGCGTTGTGGTAGGGAAAATTGAGGATCAGCAGGTTCAACCAAGGCCAGCGCACGCTGACCAGATTGGAATAGGTGTTGCCCTGTTCATAGGCCTTGTCGCGCAATTTGTCGTCCGGCACCTTGTCGCCTTCAAGAATGGCATACGCATCGTAGGTGTGCTGGAAGGCGTCGGCGAAACGCAGCACGGTGACCATGATCAGGTAAGCGAGCACATACAGCAGCAGTGCCTGCATCGAGTAATAAGCCAGCGCGGCGAACGCGATGCCGCGCAGCAGCAGGATGAGCGCGACACGGCTGCGATCTGCACGACGCTCTTCGCGCAGGAACGGCAACGCGATGACGAAGGCATGCATCAGCAATTCGACTGCCGGGATGTACAGACACTCCAGCAACAACATGAAGCGGCGCAGCGGCGCAGGCAGAGACAGAATCAGCGCCTTGGTGTCCAGACTGATGACATCGGCGCGGTCGACATGATGGCGCACATGTTTGTGGCGCAGATGCTCATAGCGCGCGTAGCAGCTGCCGGTGAGCCAGGCCATCAATACACCACCCCGTGAATTCGCGTCGTGGCGCGCAAATATCGTGTCGTGCGCGAACTCGTGGAACAGATAAGCGGCGATGATGAGCGCGTGGGCGAACCACAGCGTGGCCAACAATACCACGGTCAGGTTGCTGCTCGTCATCAGCCACAGGCCGATACCGTAGCCGCTCAGGGCATACGTGATGGCGAGGGAATTCGGAAGGATGCCATCTGTATGGCGAAAGATGCGCGTGCGCATAGTGACTCCTTATGAACGCCCCTGCTGGCGACAACGCCAGCAGGGGCGATACTGCATTACTTCATGACTGCCTTGACGAAGGTATCGTCCAGGGTGGTTGCGATCGCGACCGGCTTCTTGATCTGACCGCTCTTGATCAGGATTTCGTTGATCACTTCGCCGCTGACGAAGTAGGACTTAGTGTCCTTGCCCGGCTTGAACGGCAGCGCCATTTCCTTCAGCGGGATGTTGTACACGCCTTCCAGCTGCTCCAGCACTTCCTTGCCCGACACGCCTATGGCCTTGCCGATAATCGCTGAGGCTTCCTTAGGGTGCGACTTCATGTAGGCCAGTCCTTCCAGATAGGCCTTGATCAACGCGGTGATCTCCTTGCCGTTCTTCTTGATATGCGCCTCATCGAACACCAGCACGTCGGCGATCAGGCCGGGGGCTTCTTTCGAGGAATAGATCACGTGGAATTGCTTACCGCCGCCCATCGCCAGGATTTGCGACACGTTCGGCTCATAGGTCGTACCGGCCGGTACCGCCTTGGAGGCCATTGCCGACGGGATTGCTTCTGGTGTCATATTGACCGGGCTGATGTCCTTGTCGCTCATGCCGTTGATCTTCAGCGCATAAGAGATCAGAAAATCAGAGGGAGACAGCGGTGCATAGGCGACTTTCTTGCCTTTCAGATCACTAATCTTTTTGATGGATCTATCCGCCAGCACCGCATCGCCGCCATTGGAATAGTCGATGGGCATTACCACCTTGAACACCTGCCCCTGTGCCGCCGCACCGATCACCTGATCAAAGGTCATCAGTGCCCCGTCTGCCGCCTTGCTGGCCACGGCTGACGGCAACATAGCCGGATCAGCGAAGGTTTGCAGGGTCACTTTCAGACCATGCTTTTTATACATATCCATGCCTTCTGCCACATAGAACGGCGAGTAACCTATCCAGGTGGTCAGTGCAATCTTGAGTGGTGCTTCTGCAGAAGCGGAAAAGCTAGCCGTCAACAGTACGACCGTCGCGATGAGTTTCTTGATATTCATTTGGTCTATCTCCTTGAAAAATTATTAACCTATAAGAACTACACTGCTTTCGTTGACTTACATACTACGTAAAGCAATATCTATACCAGCCATAATGCACGGCATTCTGTGCTGTTTCGCACCTGCCAGCGATGCACCCGCACCCGATTCGGGCCTGACACCGTGCACATGCACGATATTGGACTTTCATGAGCGCGCTCCTTGCAGAGCGCATGCACGCCAATGCTGAAAATGCAGACTTTCGGTCAGCCCCATCCACGCATTGATCTCCCACAGGTCCGCGACCGGCTGCCGCGTATAAGGCAGGCAATGCAGATAACCGTCGGGACCGAATTCAGGTGTCATGGTGGAATGCGCTCTGCCACCGGCTTGTTGCGCCGACCAGATCGCTTCCCAGCAGCGCTGATGCGAAGCCAGCGCGCCTGCATATTCAGGCGCTGCCGGGTGCGGCACTTGCGGCCCCTGGTCATAACCGACGCGGGCGTGGATGTGATGCGCATGCTTGGCGACTTCCAGCACGGCATCCCAGTCGTCATCCAGTTGGCGCTCCAGCACCACCACCCAATGACTGAAGTCGCAGGTGAGTTGCAATTCCGGCAGACGCTCCAGCACAGCCAGCGTGACCCACGGGTTGAACAGCGAGCGACTGCGATGCGTCTCGAAGCTGCAGGCGATGCCCATGCGCGCCGCGATCTCCTGCGATTCGCCTAAGAAGCGCACGCTCTGTTCCAGCGTCCACGCATCACAACCGCCAATCACCGTCACCCATTGCGGATCGAGTGCAAGTCCTAGCTGCAACTGACGTTCCACATCGGCGATGTGCTGCTGCACCGTGTCATGCCGACGTGGCACATAGTTGCCACCGGTGACGATCTCCTGGATATATGCAAGGCCGTATGCCTGCAACACTGCGTACAATTCATCGCGCGGCAAGTTGTCGGCATTGCCTTCCAGCCCAACAAAGCCTGCGTCCAGCGCCTGGCTAGCGGCTTCAGTCAGCGCACCCTGATGTCCCCACAAGGTCTTGAACAGTTGCAGTTCCATGCTCAGACTCCGCGCTGTGCCAGATAGGCACGCCAGCCGCCGAAGTGGCTGATGTCTTCTGCGCCTTGCACGCCATACTGCTCACAGATGAAACCCGTCACGGATGAGCCGTCCGCCAGCGTCAGTGTGCCGATGCCGAGCGGCGCGGGAATGCCCGTCACGAAAGAACCGAACTCGCGGTCTGCCATCTCCCACACTTCCACTTCGATGGCGCTGCCGCCCTGTGGCACGCGCACCATGCCGGGCCGATACGGCGGGCCGCCGGGCAAGGCATACAATTTGTAATCGGGGCTGCTGTGCGTACGTGCGACCAGATGCGCGCCGCGACTGGTGAGCTGATGATTGAGCGGCAGACCTGCAAGGTGTGCGCCGCAGACTGCGACACGGCCCCTGCCTGCTGCTAATTTGGCGATGGAATCAGGAGAGGCGTCATTCCGGCGCAGGCCGGAATCCAGATGATTCAAATTAGTCCGCGCAAGCGGTTCAACACATTGGTTTTGTCCGCTTTGCGGAATATCTTCTTTGACTGAATTCCGACCTGCGCCGGAATGACGGTTTGTAATGCCAAGCAATCGTTCCGCCAGATGCAGCAGGGGCACATCCTGATGCGCGGGTGCCACCAGCGTGACACCGAACGGCAAGCCGTCTTGCTGGAAACCGGCAGGCACAGCGACCGCCGCACAATCCAGCAGGTTCATGAAGTTGGTGTAGTAACCCAGGTTCGCATTCAACCTGATCGGGTCGGCTTCCATCTCGTCTATGCGATAGATCGTGCCCGCAGTCGGCGTGACCAGACAGTCGATCTTGCCCCAGCTCAGTGCGGCTTCGGCGCGCAAGGCTTGCAATTTGTACATGCCGTCAAAGGTGTCGGCGGCGGAGAACTTCTTGGCACCGGCGATGATCTCGCGCACCACCGGATTGATCGCATCGGCATGCGCATCGAAGAAATCGCGGATCGCGGCATAACGTTCCGCCACCCAGGGGCCTTCGTACAACAGCCACGCCGCATCCAGGAAGGGCTGAAAATCGATCTCCACCTTCTGCCCGCCGATGGCTTCCAGTGCCGCGACACTTTTCTGGAACAGCTCTGCCGCATCCTGATTGCCGAAGAACAACAATTGATCGTCACGCGGCACGCCAAAGCGGAAGGACTCGGCACGGCCAAAATCAAAACCATGAGTGAGCACCTGACGCGAATAGGCATCCTGTTCATCCAGCATCATTGCAACCGACAGCACGGCAGATGCATCTTCTGTGTTCAAAGCGAAGATGGATACGCAATCGAGAGAACGGCAGGCCGGTATCACGCCGCGCGTGGAAAGCCAGCCTCGCGTAGGCTTCACGCCGACCAGATTATTGAATGCGGCCGGCACGCGACCCGAACCGGCGGTGTCCGTTCCCAGACTGAAACTCACCTGCCCCAAAGCTACGGCCACCGCCGACCCCGAACTGGAACCGCCAGAGATGTAGTCTGGGTTGATGGCGTTGCGGCAAGCGCCATGCGGCGAGCGCGTACCGTTCAGACCGGTGGCGAACTGGTCGAGATTGGTCTTGCCGATGGGAATGGCACCGGCGTTGATCAGCTCGCGCACCACGGTGGCGTGGCGTTGCGGATGGTAGGCATATTCCGCACAACCCGCCGTGGTCGGCGCCCCGGCCAGATCGATGTTGTCCTTGATGGCGAACGGGATGCCGTACAGCGGAAGTTCGGCAGGGTCTTTGTCCTGCAATGCAGTCACATACTTTTCGATCTCTTCCAGCGGCAAACGATGGATCCACACATGGTGCGGATCGTCACCGATACTTGCGACGATGTCCCGCATCAGTGCCATCGCTTGCAGTTCACCGGCCAGATAGCGGCGGCGCAGGGTGGCGATGTTTAAATCGAGTTTCATATCAGTTCACCTCCGCTTGAATAACCAGCAGATCCTGCCCGGCCGATACCTGACCGCCGGTGCGACAACTCATCTGTATCACTACACCATCGCACGGCGCGACCACCGCGATCTCCATCTTCATCGACTCGATCACCACCAGCGTATCGCCCGCCTTCACCTTGCTGCCGACTTCAGCCGGGATCGCCCACACGTTGCCGGCCACATGCGCGGCGACGGCTCGGCTGCCCGGCGGCAAGTCGAGTTCGCTATCGGTGCCCGCCTCTGCCACATTGCTGTCGCTCGCATACTCGGCCTGACCGTTGGCCTTCCACATCTCGCGCTCGGCGGCGAACGCCGCACGCTGCGTGTCGCGGAACGCGCTGATCTCTTGATCGTTGTCCTGCAGATACTGGTTGTAGTCCTTCAGACTGAAAGTGCTCTCTTCGACCTTGAGCTGGAAGCGACCCGCGATGAAGTCCTCGCGCATCTTGAGCAGCTCCTGCTCCGATACCGGATAGAAACGAATCTGGTCGAAGAAGCGCAGCAGCCAGGGCTTGCCTTCCTTGAAGTCCCGCGTCTGCTTGTAGCGGTTCCACATCTGGATGGTGCGGCCAACGAACTGGTAACCGCCGGGGCCTTCCATGCCGTACACGCACATGTAAGCGCCGCCGATGCCAACCGCGTTCTCCGGCGTCCAGGTACGGGCCGGGTTGTACTTGGTAGTGACCAGACGATGGCGTGGATCGAGCGGTGTTGCCACCGGCGCGCCGAGGTAAACGTCCCCCAGACCCATCACCAGATAGCTTGCTTCGAACACGATGTTCTTCACCGTCTCGATGTCCTCAATGCCGTTGATGCGGCGGATGAACTCGATGTTGCTCGGGCACCAGGGCGCATCCTTGCGCACCGACTGCATGTATTTTTCGATCGCCAGCTTGGTGGAAGGATCGTCCCAGGACAGTGGCAGATGCACGATGCGGGTCGGCACGCGCATGTCTTCGATAGGTGGTAGTTTTTTCTCTGCCTTGACCAGCAGCTTCACCAGCGCATCGCGCGCCAGCTCGCGACTGTCGAAATGGATCTGCAGGGAGCGGATGCCCGGCGTCAGATCGAGGATGCCGGGCAACTTGCCGTCGGTCACCGCCGCCTGCACCCATTCCATCAGCGCATGCACGCGGAAACGCAGGTTCAGGTCTAGCACCAGCGGGCCGTATTCGATCAGCAGGTTACGGTCGCCGGACTGGCGATACACCACCTGCACCTGTTCGCCTTTGGCCGGGATGGTATGCACGATGGGACTGCCCATCTTTTTATCAGCCGGGTAGTCGTCGAACTGCTGCGGCAAAGCCAATTGTGCGATGGTTGCGTCCTGCAATCGCTCCAGATGGTTGGCCTGTGCCAGCGACATGAAGCGGAAACGCACCGTATCGCCCGGACGCAGCTGACCCATCTTCCACAGCTCGGCATGAGCTATGGTGACCGGGCACACGAAGCCCCCCAGGCTGGGGCCATCCGGCCCGAGGATGACCGGCATGTCGCCGGTGAAATCCACCGCGCCGATGGCATAGGCGTTGTCGTGGATGTTGGACGGATGCAGCCCCGCCTCACCGCCGTCCTGCCGTGCCCATTCCGGCTTGGGGCCGATCAGGCGCACACCGGTGCGGCTGGAGTTGTAGTGCACTTCCCAGTCGGTGGCGAAGAAGGTCGCGATGTCGGCCGGGGTGAAGAAATCCGGAGCACCGTGCGGACCGTACAACACGCCGATCTCCCACTGCTTGCTGTAGCTCGGTATCAGCTCGGTCGGCAAGACGCGCGCCTCATGCGACACCGCTTGCGCACCCAGATGCAGCACGTCGCCGGTGCGCAAGGTGCGCCCGCCGTGGCCGCCGAACTGGCCCAAGGTAAAAGTGGACTTGCTGCCCAGATAATCCGGCACATCGAAGCCACCCGCCACCGCCAGATAGCTGCGGCAACCGCCGCCCTGCACTGCGCCCAGACGCAGCACGCTGCCCGCCTTCACCGCATGGCTCTGCCAGAACGCCAGCGGCGCGCCGTCCAGTTCGGCTTTCATGTCCGCACCGGCCAACGCAATGACTGTGTCCTTGTTGAACTTCAGCGTCGGTCCGGACACGGTCAGTTCCAGTCCGGCCGCATCCGCAGCATTGCCCACCAGTTCGTTGCTCAGGCGGAACGCCAGCGCATCCATCGGCCCCGAAGGTGGCACGCCGATATTCCAGTAACCGAGACGGCCGGGATGATCCTGGATGCTGCTCTGCACGCCAGGCTCCAGTACGTCGATGGTCAGTGGCAGATAGTGGAAGCCGTTCAGGTAGCGCGTGGTCTGGCGACCTTCGGCGAACACCTGATCGGCCACGATCTGGTGCAGGTAATCGAGATTGGTCTCGATGCCGTCCACGCGCGTCTCGGCCAGTACCGCACTCATCTTCTCCAGCGCGGATTCGCGGTTCATCGCCTTGACGATGATCTTGGCGATCATCGGGTCGTAGTA
>Ga0209231_1001235_pt1 | contig 10115 bp, 8 predicted proteins | sample Deesub45470m_DNA_FD_188086 | JGI IMG/M metagenome (GOLD analysis project Ga0209231, IMG submission 188086) | Deep subsurface microbial communities from North Pacific Ocean - 450_OLKR46/470m Metagenome (SPAdes) (version 2) | ecosystem: Environmental > Terrestrial > Deep subsurface > Unclassified ... | reverse complement strand
TGGCTCTCTCAACCAGGTCTACGAACTGAAACAGTTTCTCATCACCATTTATTTCTCTGGCCCGTGCACTCAATCGCGCCAATACATCCACTGCCTTCTCGACAAGAGCGACCGTAGGGAAATCGTCGTCTTTGCGAAGGGTCTTAGGTACGTACATCCTGATATAACGAGAGCCAAGAACTTTGAATACGCATCCAGCCTTGAGGCTATAAACAGCGCTTTCCCGACCCGCCGTGAAAGCCAGGAGTATCAAGGCGCAACACAGAGGTAAAAACTCATAGAGCGCACTATTTAGGGAGATTCCGGTCGTTTGCAGTGTCCGCCCGAATGGGTCTTTAGCATTATAGGTAAGTCCTACATATTGATTGATTGTAAGGCCAAGTTCACTGCAAATAGCTTTACGATCAATACCTTGCTCACGTAGCGAGGACAAACGACCAACAAACTCACTGTCATATTTTCGCTGCGTAGGACTCACAGCCCTTAGCTTTGTCTTGTATCCAGAAAGCGGAAAAGGCGTTGACTTGGCGGCTATATTAATGGCGCTGGAGTGCTCTCGAATATACCCGTTCATATGCTTACCCCCAACATACTCACCGTGCCGGTCAACATACTCTTGGTAAACAGGTCGAGCTTCCGCCTCAAGCTTAAACAATGGCTCGGCGTAATCTACAACCCAGCGGGTCGCTCGATCCATGATCATCAAGAACTGATCCGCTGGAATATTTCGAGTGCGCTCGCGAGACTCTTGTTTGCTACTCAGCGCCTCGGCATCAGCCTTTATCGACCGCTCGACAGGATTGTTTTTTAGCGGATAGTTGAAGGCATCAAGCAGATCGCTCTGCCTATAGTACGCATTCAAGACGGTCAGGTGGTCGGTCAACATATGCTCTTGACCGGAAGTTGATTTAGAACCTTTTGATTCCTTACCCATTACCCATCGATGCTGCGAGTGAATCTTTGACAAGCGATCATTGACGCTCTGGATGATCCGCTGGCAAGCCACAGAGCGAACAACAACATAATAGATCAGCCCTAATTCCCGGCAAAGCCATTCCATGTCGATACTTGATGGGCTCTTTCTCTCTTCATACACCTTGATTGGCAGAGAATTGATCTGACAAACATCAAAAAACACTTTAAGGCGTTTCTCATAGCCCATGGACACTTCTTCAGGCAAAGCAAGGCGTCGCTTTAGCTCTACGACATCTTCAGAATTCAATTGGCTTATGTTCTTGCAGTGCATCGCAAAAACTTCTCGATAACAGCGTTTCAAGGAATTCAGATAGACCCTCATCTTAGACAATGAAGATACTTTTATGAATCCGTTGACAGAAAGGCGACTCAACTCAACAGCAAATACCAAGCTACGCTTGAGGTCTGAAACGATCTTAGAGCAATCTTTAAAGTCCAGGCTTGGTGCCAAGACGCCGTGGAAGTTAAGTGTTTCTGTTCGAGTGTTATGCTCGCTGTACGGATCGCGAACGACCCAAGTCATTTCATCAAAATCGGACAGCAGCCAAGTATACTGTTTGCGGAGATCGCTGTTTTCGTCAGCTAGACTTGGGAAACTTAGCAGAAGCGCGCTCATTCGACCTCCACAACTTTGACAGTGCTGAAAACACGTAGATAAGGGTTCGTACTTATTGCATCTTTAGCCTGCATAGCACCAGCAAGAATTGCCTTGTGTTTTGAATTTCCACGCAATCTGCCAAGCATAGTTTCAATAAACGCCACCCACAGCAACCATTTCTCTGATATATCAATGCCATGATCACTGGCATGTGACAAGGCATCATTCCAGAGCAATAAGTGCACTACGTTGTCTTCAGTTGCTACAAACAAATTGCTGCGTTTCTCGCAAGTGAGGCATTTACTGACTTGCGTACAGGGCTTACCAACATCGCTGCCCTCTTGAAATCCTGACAGGTTATCACGGCAATGAAGCCCTCCAAATTGGCTACTGAGAACTTCCTGGCGACGTTTTTCAAACTCAGCAGTGTCAAGCCCAATCTTTTCTGCGAAACCCTCAATGTCGATGGCAACGAGAGCCTCAAGCCACTCCATAAAAGCACGAATTTTGGCATCATTTTGAAGTTTCATCGGCAATCGACTGACATAAGACATCGTCGTTCGTGGGCTGCTGTGTTGCGCTACTTTCTGCCCTTCTTGAATACCGTGCTTAAGACATGCCAACAATATGACAGAGGCACGCACGGACAACGCTGTTCCCTGCCATTTTCCTTTGGTAATTCGCAGTATCAACTCTTTAGATGCTGTGTTGAACCATCCCTTGGACGGCGTAGTGACAGGCGCATCTGACGCCCTGCCTTTTGCCGAGGAATACCCATCTCTTTCACGCAAGAAGAGATTATTCTTGTCGGCAGGGTTGCAATGAAGACGTGCTAGTCGCGTTGCCCTGCGAACTGTTGCAACAACTTGACTCGGCGGCGTCAGTCCATCGACTTTCTTTCCGTCGAGCAGCGTCAAAATCTTCTTTGCTCTGCGCTTCACCCAATCAACACCAGCCATTCCATTAAAAACCTTATAATCGGAATTTACTGGAAGTTCGCTAATAGAAAATGGATTTGCAGATAGGTCATGAACCAGCATCAGGTAGCTGGACAAAATCAAATCATCACTTGCAGACAGCCAACCCTGAAGTTCGCCAGCGCCAAGCGCTATCTGCCTCCTGTTGACTTCCGTTCGAATTACGCTGTATTTATCCGTTAGCCGATACCTTGGGCCAATCCCTTTGAGCGCATGCTCATCAAAACACCACGCAACAAAAGCGTCTGTAAATTCATCATTAGACAGCATCTGGACATTAACCGAGCTGGGATTCACATAGCCAGAGCCGCCTGCCCACGCCAGCCAGGAAGTAATCAGCGCTTTGTGCCCCAGCCTGCCACGCCGCACCCTCCAAAGACCCTCTGCTCTAATCTTGCGAGCGTTATTAAAAACGTCCTGCAAGCCATTGCGCAGATGATCCAGGCGTCGATTAAGTGTAGACTCTGCCAGCATCGGCAATGATTCCAACGAAATGTCATGCCCGTCACCGTTCAACTCAGCGCAAACATTCCGGTAAAGCAAATGAGCTTCGTCAGAAATTTTATTTGAGCCATCTATAGCAATAAACTCTGACAGCGAAGCTTCTGCTTCTGGCGTCAGATTAAAGTCCAACAGCGTCCTAACACCTTTTCCATTGTGTTTCTTTATTTTCAGCGCAATGCCGGCTGGGCAAATCCGCTTGGCCGACATTTCCCGAAACCAGAAATTAATACCTGTACTGTGGGCAACCACGCGGCTTGAGAGGTGGTTGCTGGAAAGGTACTCACTGAAGTGAGCCGCGTGAGCAAGCCAGTTATTTAGGCTGTTAGAAAACAAACCGCCTGCAAGCGATGTTTTGACGGGCGACTCTTGGAGTGAGCGCAGGAAATCAGCATATACATGGATCGCTTTGACATATTGACGCGCTGTGGTTATCTGAAAGCTACGGAATTTCTCATTACCAATTTTTACAAGATCAGAAAGGACGTTAGGCGCAAAGACATCAAGAAGCGGGTCAAGGTCACAATCAAACTTTGGGTGCCTGATTACATACTGCCTTGACCGCTCCATGGCCGCACCCTCTTAGTTCAAAGCGTCTTCAGCAGCAGCTACCGACTCTGCGACCGCTGATGGCTTAGGCGCAACAGTTGCAAGGAGCTTGCTACGCACGAAGTTTTCAATATTTGTGGCGACCTCGGCGTTTTCGTTAAGCCACTTTGCGGAATTAGCCTTACCTTGACCAATCTTATTGCCGTTGTACGAATACCACGCACCCGATTTCTCGATTTGTCCAACTTGCACGCCAAGATCAAGCAATTCGTCCATCCTCGAAATACCTTTACCGTAGAGAATTTGGAACTCGGCTTGTTTGAACGGCGGAGCTACTTTATTTTTTACAACTTTTACCCGTGTTTCACTGCCAGTAACTTCTTCACCTTCTTTAACCGCTCCCGTTCTGCGAATATCAAGGCGGACAGATGCATAGAACTTTAAACTGTTCCCTCCGGTTGTAGTTTCAGGGCTGCCAAACATAACCCCTATCTTCATTCGGATTTGGTTAATAAATACAAGCAAAGTATTTGTTTGTTTAACCGAACCAGCCAACTTTCGCAGCGCCTGAGACATCAATCGAGCTTGCAGGCCAACATGCGTATCGCCCATTTCACCTTCAATCTCGGCCTTGGGCACCAATGCGGCAACGGAGTCTACGACAACAACGTCAACTGCCCCTGACCGAACCAACATATCAACGATTTCAAGTGCTTGTTCGCCGGTATCGGGCTGAGAAACAATCAGGTCATCAATATTAACGCCCAACTTTTCCGCATAAATCGGATCAAGTGCATGCTCAGCGTCGATGAATGCGCAGGTCTTGCCCTTTCTCTGCGCTTCTGCAATTACGCTCAATGTTACTGTTGTTTTACCGGACGATTCAGGGCCATAGATTTCAACAATACGTCCGTAGGGCAGACCGCCAATTCCAAGCGCGATATCGAGGCTCAGGGAGCCTGTCGAAACACACGGCATATTCTCGCGGGGCTGATCGCCCATCTTCATTACCGCGCCTTTGCCGAACTGGCGCTCGATCTGAACGAGGGCTGCATCTAGAGCTTTCTTGCGATTCTGATCCATTTCTTTGAGACCTTCATGATTCTGTTCATGGTGCGCGACCACCTGATGGGTACTTATACAGTTCAGGCGAGGACTGGACGGCGCTTAATTTTTGTATGACTCGATCAGGCTGCCTTCAAAGCACCATGGAATGGCTCACTCACCCACTCAGTCAATTTTTTAACCTGATAGTCGGGACTGCCGAACATCACACCGATCTTCATGCGAATCTGGTTAATAAATACCAGGATGGTATTGGTCTGTTTTACACTTGCAGTCAGTTTGCGCAGCGCTTGAGACATCAAGCGGGCTTGCAGGCCCACGTGCGAGTCACCCATTTCGCCTTCGATTTCAGCCTTCGGCACCAATGCAGCTACCGAGTCGACGATAATGACTCCGATAGAACCGGATCGCACGAGCATATCGGTAATTTCCAATGCCTGCTCGCCCGTATCCGGTTGCGATACCAACAAGCTATCAAGATCAACTCCAAGCTTTTCAGCATACAGTGGATCAAGCGCATGTTCGGCATCTATAAATGCACAGGCCTTTCCAAGTTTTTGTGCTTGTGCGACAATTTGCAAACACAAAGTGGACTTACCGGAACTTTCTGGACCGTAAATCTCAATTATACGCCCCTCGGGTACTCCACCAATACCAAGTGCAATATCAAGTCCGAGAGAGCCAGTTGAAACAGCCGGAATAGGTTCTCTTGGCTCCTCGCCCATACGCATCACTGCGCCTTTACCGAACTGCTTCTCGATTTGCGACAAAGCCGCATCCAGCGCCTTCTTCTTGTTGGCTTCCATCGTCTTGCCCTCGCTTAAGCTGATATATGAACTGGTTTTGGTTTTGCTACCGGCCTGGAGCCAGTTAAAATCAGTCACTCACTCACATGAACCGTTTTTATGGGCGTGAATAGTAAATCTCGACGATCCGACCTTTTGGCAGGCCGCCTATGCCCAGCGCGATATCCAGCCCCAGGGAGCCGGTGGAAATCGAAGGAATCGCCTGGCGATCATGATCGCCCATGCGCATGACCGCGCCTTTGCCGAACTGCTTTTCGATCTGGCCCAGGGCAGCAGCCAAGGCACGCTTCTTGTTCTCGTCCATTAAAATCCTCACTTGATCAAGAGGGCCAAAGGCCGCAACAACTGTATAAGTAGCCAGTATTAGACCATAGCCAAATTTGTCCGCCTAGCCCTGCAACGGATTTTCTCCGTCCATCAGGCGGATCAACCCGACCAGCGCCGCCGCCACACTCTGCTCACGCACGGCCTGGCGATCACCGGCGAATATAAAGCGCCGGGCAAACAGCTGATCGGCTGCCGCCCATGCGAGCCATACGGTGCCGACCGGCTTCTCCGGCGAACCGCCACCCGGTCCGGCCACACCACTGACCGCCACGGCAAAGCGTGCGCCACTGCGTTGCTGTGCACCACGCGCCATGACTTCGACAACGTCCTGACTCACCGCTCCGACTTCGTCGAACAAGCGGGTCGGCACGCCCAACAGGGCGCTTTTCTGCGCGTTGGAATAGGTGACGAAACCCACCTCGAACCAGGCCGAACTGCCGGCAATACGGGTGATGGCTTCGGCGATACCGCCGCCGGTACAGGATTCAGCGGTGGTCACCTGCTGATTCAGTCGCAACAACCGGTCACCAAGTTCTGCGGCCAATTCGGTGAGATTCAAAATCGCCCCTCCACATCCGTTTCAAGAAACCGAGACTACGGCGATTTTCGTCGGATCAACCCGGATTGCAATCCTTGTGCATCCAGCACCCGATCCGCCTGCGAGACGCGCAAGCTGCGCGCTAACCTTGCGCTCTTTTTCGCCCTGTAACACGAGGGCTTATCCCAATGCCGTATCACGCCAGCCTCATGCCCAAAGATACTCAAGACCTCTCCAAACACACGCCAATTGTGTGGCAGTAAAGGCGGCAAATATGCGCAAAGCCCGCGCGGCAAGGGCTGAAAGGCACCGAATGTGCGCACTCTAAGTAGGACTGTGAAACCGGCTACGGTTTTTGGCAGTAGCCGTATCAGTTCTCATTTTATTTCGGATTTAACGCCGATTTAGTTCTCCACTCACCCGCCCGATGCGAAGCCTTGCAGTCCTGGGGAATTCACCTGTAGGGACGGCCTGCTCTTTACGCGAAGCAACGGCCAGCGAAACTCCGAGAAAATCACTCGGCGGTGGAGCTGAATACATTCGACCTGACCAGTCTTTGGGCCGGATTCGACCAGCACGCTTGTTGATCATGACCGGCAGAAGACGACCCATTGCTGCCGGTTGCGACAGGCAGCAATGGGCCAGTCTCTCTCGTCCGCTGCGTCGGCAGCCGTATCAGCACATCTTTGAGATAGGCATACGGATGATGCCCATTCATTCATGCGTGCTTAGATATCCAGGCAAATTTTGCCGAAATGCTGGTTGGTTTCCTGATACTTGAACGCTTCGACAATCTCGCTCAAAGGGAAATGACGATCAATAATCGGGCGCATGCTATTAGCATTGATCGCTCGGATCATGTCTTGCTGCTGGCTGCGGCTACCCACCAATACACCCTGCAGACGCACTTGCTTGATCAGTGCCGGTACAAAATTCATTGCACCGCTTACGCCACTCAATATCCCGATGACGGAGATGTGACCAGCAACCCGAATTGCAATCATCGATTGCTCAAGCGTCGCAGGGCCGCCGACTTCGATGATGTGGTCAACACCACGGCCACCTGTTAGAGCGCGTGCAGTTTCGCCCCAGTTGAGGTCTTTGCGGTAATTGATCACATGATCAGCGCCTAGCGCTTTCAGACGTTCAAGTTTTTCGTCGCTTGAAGAGGTAGCGATGACGGTAGCGCCGGCCATTTTAGCGAACTGCAGGGCGAAAATTGAAACGCCACCAGTGCCTTGGACGAGCACGGTGTCGCCCGGCTTGAGTGAGTCATCGGCCATCAGAGCGCGCCATGCAGTAAGGCCGGCGGTGGTAAGCGTCGACGCTTCAGCATGGCTGTAGCCAGTAGGCGCGAGGGTGAACGATGTGGCTTTGGCCGTCACTTGCTCACGAGCGTAGCCGTCAATGCCATCACCTGGCACGCTAACAAAGCCTTCAACCAGTGGCGCACCGTTGATCCACTCCGGGAAGAAGGTGCTGACGACCGAGTCACCCACCTTGAATTCAGTGACATCCGGGCCGACAGCAATGACTTCACCTGCACCATCGGCCATGGGGATGCGTTTTTCGCTAGGGCCCCACATACCGCTGACCACCGCGAAGTCGTGGTAGTTGAGCGAGTTGGCGTGAAGGCGTACGGTGATTTCGCCACGCGCTGCGGCTCGAACTTCGCTGCTGCCAACCACAACCTTTTCATAGCCGCCACCGGGTTGGACGAAGATAGTTTTGCTGCTCATAGGGGTTTCCTTATATTCTCTAATTACGCGAAATGACGAAATAAAAGTTTAAAAATTACAATTCGATGATCAACCTAGCCGCAAAGTCATCAATCGCCTGCTCATTGCGCCGGTAGTAAGTCCACTTTCCGATGCGGGTGGTTAGCACGAAGCCTGCACGTTGCAAGATAGCTAAATGTGCAGACGCGGTAGAAGGTGAAAGCCCGGCCTTGTGCTGCAAATGGGTTACGCACACGCCTATCGTAGGATCGCCATGATCCTGAGGTGGGAAATTACTGAGTGGGTCTTTGAGCCACTCCATCATTTGCATGCGAGTGTCATTGCCCAGAGCTTTGAGCTGTTCGAGTATCATGGCCGTCAATGTTACGCTTTTTTCCGAAATGTTCAATAAATAATCTATTACCCTTCGCAAGGGTTTGAAATCAAAAAACGCATCCCGCTGATTCCCATCCGCGAGGCGGTCGCGAGTTATGCCGCACGGACCTGCGAGAAGCTGCGCGCTCAGGGCTCGGTGTGCAAGCGGGTTCGGGTCAGCATCCGCACCGGCATGTTCAATCCGGACGCGCCAAAATTCGCCAAGGGCATGCTGTGCGAGCTGCCCTACCCCACCGACGACACCCGACTAATCACCCAGGCCGCACTCGCCAGCCTCGATGCGCTGTACCGCCCCAAAAAGCTATTGCGATTGTATTTACTAGTTGTCGGCTACGAACGGAGGACAACCAATTGCCGACACTACGCCGTACCAGCCCTACCAGCATCACAGGCACGAAGACAGGAACAGAAGTCCTGCTGCGAGGCATGCAGCGCTCCAAGTGGGAGGCTCGGCGAGCATGAGCACACCACGCTGGGTACTCATCCCCAACGCGGCCGAAATGCTTGGCTACAGCCGAGTCGCGATTGAGCACAAAATCAAAAACGGTACTTGGTCAGAGGGCCGCATCTGGCGCAAAGCCCGAGACGTGCGAATTTTCATTAGTCTCGAGGAGGTGGCCTGCAAGCAGTTGCTGGCCATGGCGCCCTGCACCGAACCGCAGACGATCACCGTGCAGCTCAACCGTCACGAATCCATACATGAAACCGTTACGCCGCTAATCTCGCCCGTCGCGCAGGCACGCCGAAAAAAGGTCAACCTGTGGTTCATCCCAACGTCATGGAACTCGAAGTGGGCCAACATCCAGCGCCGCGCCAAGATCCGCCCGCGCCGTCCATACCAGACCCGCCACACCTACGCCTGCTGGTGCCTGGTAACGCGTGGTAACCTTGCGTTCATCGCCAAGCAGATGGGACACAAGGACTTCACCATGCCAGTCCAGGTGTACGCAAAGTGGATGGACGACGAGTCCCCGAGCGAGCTGCAACACATCTGAGCCGGCATGCAGAAAGCAGCGTGAAATACCCCAAACCTGCCCCACAAATTCCGCCGCACCGCTCTAAGTACCTGATGAATAAAGATAATTCCGATCTTTCCAAGCACACGCCCATGATGCAGCAATACTGGAGGCTCAAGCGCGAGCACCCGGACCAGCTGATGTTCTACCGCATGGGGGACTTCTATGAGCTGTTCTACGAGGACGCCAAAAAGGCCGCCAAGCTGCTGGACATCACGCTCACCGCGCGCGGCCAGTCGGCAGGCACTGCCATTCCCATGGCCGGGATTCCCTTTCACTCCGCCGAAGGCTACCTGAGCCGACTGGTAAAGCTCGGCGAATCGGTGGTGATCTGCGAGCAGATCGGTGACCCGGCCACCAGCAAAGGCCCCGTCGAACGCCAGGTGGTGCGCATCATTACCCCCGGAACGGTCAGCGACGAAGCGCTGCTGGATGAGCATCGCGACAACCTGCTGGCTGCCGTGGTCGGGGATGAGAAGCTGTTCGGGCTCTCGGTGCTGGATATCACCAGTGGCCGTTTCACGGTGCAGGAATTCGGCGGCTGGGAAACCCTGCTGGCCGAAGTCGAGCGGCTGAATCCTGCCGAATTGATGATTCCCGATGATTGGCCTGCCGGCCTGCCGCTGGAAAAGCGCCGTGGCGTGCGCCG
>Ga0209231_1001234_pt1 | contig 10119 bp, 8 predicted proteins | sample Deesub45470m_DNA_FD_188086 | JGI IMG/M metagenome (GOLD analysis project Ga0209231, IMG submission 188086) | Deep subsurface microbial communities from North Pacific Ocean - 450_OLKR46/470m Metagenome (SPAdes) (version 2) | ecosystem: Environmental > Terrestrial > Deep subsurface > Unclassified ... | reverse complement strand
GCCTTGACCACCTCCATGGTTGCGTCGGACGGATTGCTGCCTTCGACCTGCCGCTGCGCAAGCCACTGTTCGATAACCGCATCGGGAGCTTCGCAATCGATGATGAGAAAAGGTACGCCAGTGGCTTCTGCGACTTGCCAGGCGGCCTGGCGTTGGTGCTGCTTGAGGTAGGTTGCGTCGATCACGACCGAGAACCCTGCGTGCAGTGCGGCTTCGGCCAGGGTGTGCAGTCGTTGGTAGGTGGCCTCGCCGGCTTCGGCACTGTAGATGCCGGTACCCAGTTCTTCGGACTGTTCCTGTTGCTCGCCATGCAGGCGCTTGCGTTCAACATCAGAGCGCAATCTCAGCATCCCCAACGCCTCGACCAGGCGCAGGGCTACATGGCTTTTACCGGATGCCGAAACCCCATGGGTGATGGCCAGGAAGCGTGAAGGAATCGCGCTGTAGCTTTCCGCCAGGTTGGCGTAGCTGCGGTACTGGCGGACGATGACCTTGCGCTCGACTGCATCCTGCTCCTGGTACAGCCTGAACAGGTTGACCTTGGCCCGCACCAGGGCGCGGTAGGCCTTGTACAGGTTGATCAGCTCCAGTGCGGCGTAATCGCCGGTGCGCTCCAGCCAGCCATTGAGGAAGCGCCGTGCCTGGCACTTCAGGCCGCGATCTTCCAGATCCATTGCCAGGAAGGCGGCGTCGGAAGCGATATCGATCAGGCGGAAGGGTTCGTTGAATTCGATACAGTCGAACAACACCACCTGGTCGTTGATCAGGGCAGCGTTGCCCAGATGCAGGTCGCCGTGGCATTCGCGGATAAAACCTTGTTGACTGCGCTGCTCCAGCAAAGGACAGAGGCGCTCGATGCTGGTTTCTGTCCAGTCGATCAGTGCATCCAGCTGTTGCAGGTCGGCCTGTTCGGTTAGCAGGGGACGGATCTGCTCGAAGTTCTGTCGCATGGGCGCGACGATCGCCTCGGCACTGTTCAGCGGGTGGCCTTCGGGTACCTGAGGAATGCCCTGGTGGAAATGGGCGATCTGCTCGGCAAGGGCGTCGATATGGGCGTCGGCCAGCTCGCCGCGCGCCTGCACTTCTGCCAGGAGCTGGGTCTGCGGGAATTCGTGCATTTGCAGCAGGTATTCGATGGGTTCGCCGTCACCGCCTAGAACCGGAGCTTCAACACTGCCGGTAATGGGCAGCACCTGCACATACAGGTCGGGCGCCATGCGCTGGTTCAGATTCAGTTCCTGCTCGCAGAAATGCTTGCGCGAGGCCAGTTCGGTAAAGTCGAGAAAGCCGAAATCCACCGGCTTTTTCATCTTGTAGGCATAGGTGCCGGTCAGGATGACCCAGGAAATATGTGTTTCGATGACCCGGAAGCCGTCGACCGGATGGGAGTAGAGGGCCGGATTTTGCAATGCGGCAATCAGTGCTTGGCTCACGGTCATTCCTTGTAGGTATGTTGTACGAACATGTGAGGGATATCGGAACGAAGCTCACACCGTTTGAAAACGCACCATTATGTCCATCCGGGAGTGACCTGCAAACCGCCAGGAGGCCGCATTCCCGGATGATCAAAGTGCGTATAATCCGCCGCCATGACTAAAGCACGCTTCCCACGTTCCCGTTCAAGGCGCCGATCCGGCGGTTTCCGGCCCTGGCTTGGCTGGGCTGTAAAGCTGTTTCTCGTGGCGCTGGTGATACTCGCCGGCGTGGCCATTTATCTGGATGCGGTGGTTCAGGAAAAGTTTTCCGGCAAGCGCTGGACGATCCCGGCAACCGTGTTTGCACGCCCGCTGGAGTTGTTCGTCGGGCAGAAGCTCGACAAGGATGACTTCCTGACGGAGCTCGATGCGCTGGGGTACCGCCGTGAGCGTGCGGTTGATGGGCCTGGCGTGGTTTCGGTTGCCGGCAACACCATTGAGATGCACACACGCGGATTCCATTTTTATGAGGGTATCGAGGAGTCTCAGCGTATCCGGGTGCGCTTCTCTGGTGATTTCGTCGCGAGCCTGACTCGCGGCAACAATGTCGAACTGCCGGTGGCGCGACTCGAACCCCTGGTGATTGGCGGGCTCTATCCGGCGCATAACGAAGATCGCATCCTGATCAAGCTGGAGCAGGCACCGCCTTATCTGCTGGAAACCCTGGTCGCGGTCGAGGATCGGGAGTTCTTCGATCACTTCGGTGTTTCGCCCAAGTCCATCGCCCGTGCCGCCTGGGTCAACCTGAGCGCCGGCGGGGTGCGTCAGGGCGGCAGTACCCTGACCCAGCAGCTGGTCAAGAACTTCTATCTGACCAACGAGCGCAGCCTCAGCCGTAAGGCCACCGAGGCGATGATGGCGATCCTGCTGGAGCTGCATTACGACAAGCGGGAGATTCTCGAGGCGTACCTCAACGAGGTTTTTCTGGGACAGGATGGCCGGCGGGCGATCCATGGTTTTGGCCTGGCCAGTCAGTATTTCTTCGGTCGCCCACTGGTCGAATTGCAGGTGCAACACGTCGCTCTGCTGGTCGGTATGGTCAAGGGGCCGACTTATTACAACCCCCGGCGAAATCCGGAGCGCGCGCTGGAGCGGCGCAATCTGATTCTTGACATGCTGGTCGAGCAGCAGGTGATTGACTCCGAGACGGCGGCTGCGGCCAAGCAGAAACCGCTGGGGGTGACGCCGCGCGGCAGTCTGGCTGACAGCTCCTACCCGGCGTTTCTCGATCTGGTCAAGCGTCAGCTGCGTGAAGAGTATCGTGACGAGGATCTGACTGAAGAAGGTTTGCGCATATTCACCAGTTTCGATCCGATTCTGCAGGCTAAAGCCGAAAAGGCCATGACCGAGACGCTCAAGCGTCTCGGTAAAGCTGCCGAAGGTGTCGAAGGCGCGATGCTGGTGACCAATCCGGAAACCGGAGAGCTGCAGGCGATGCTGGGTGGTCGTCAGCCAGGATTTGCCGGCTTCAATCGGGCGCTGGATGCCTCGAGGCCCATTGGATCGCTGATCAAGCCGGCAATCTACCTGGCAGCCCTGGAGAAACCCAGCCAGTACACCTTGACCAGCCTGCTGGAAGATGAGCCATTTTCGGTCAAGGGTGCGGATGGCCAGGTCTGGAGGCCGCAGAACTACGGGCGCAACGCTCACGGTGCGGTTTATCTCTACCAGGCGCTGGCCAATTCCTACAATCTCTCCACGGCCAGGCTGGGGCTGGACCTGGGTGTGCCGCATGTCTTGAAGACACTTGAACGGCTAGGGGCTTCACCGCAGTGGCCGGCTTATCCTTCAATGCTGTTGGGGGCGGGCGGGTTGCGTCTTATCGAAGTGGCGGACATGTATCAGACGCTTGCCAATGGGGGTTTCAATACGCCGTTGCGGGGCATTCGGAGTGTTGTCGCGGCTGATGGCGAGCCGCTGAGTCGCTATCCGTTCAAGATTCAGCAGCGTTTCGATGCGGGTGCGATTTATCTGACTCAGTACGCCATGCAGCGCGCCATGCTTGAAGGCACAGGGCGCTCTGTCTACAACCAGCTCCCCAGATCGTTGGCGCTCGCGGGCAAGACCGGTACCACCAATGATTCGCGTGACAGCTGGTTCGCTGGCTTCAGTCAGGACTTGCTGGCAGTGGTCTGGCTGGGCCGCGACGACAATGGCAAGACTTCGCTGACAGGCGCCACGGGCGCATTGCAGGTCTGGACCGACTTCATGCGCCGCGCGGACCCGCTGCCGCTGCAGATGCCGATGCCGGATAATGTCGTAATGGCCTGGATTGATGCACAGACCGGGCAGGGTACGGCTGAGAATTGTCCTGGTGCGGTACAGATGCCCTATATTCGTGGCAGTGAGCCCGCGGCAGGGCCAGGCTGCGGTATCCAGGCGCCTGCCGAATCGGTAATGGACTGGGTTCGCGGCTGGTTGCGTTGAAACTCCCGGATGCATGAAACAACACTGTTGGCTGCATGAAACGATTATGAGGTTTGAATGTTGAGCAACAAGCGATGGATGGTTGTTCTGGTGGCTGCAGCGCTGACGCAGGGCTGTGCAACGGTCAATCGGGGCGCGATACCTGTGGTTGATTCCGGTGCGCCGGTATCCGAGGAGGTGGCGGCGCGGCAGGCCTACCGCTCTAGCGGCACGCCTGTGTCTCAGCAGGGTGTGCAGCCGGGTTCCGGGGATGCGGGAGTAATGGTCATGGTGCCGCAGCAGAATTCTGCCCCCCTGCAGACCTTTCCTGCACCTGATGCGACGTTCAGTGGCTCGGTCGACCCGGCACCTGGAGCCTCCGAACCCTGGACGCCTCCTGCGCCAGCGCCTCAGGCTCCGGTGCAGGGTCAGCCAATGCCCAGTGGCATTCCCTCGGGCGGGGGGCTTTCTGCCGATGAGCGGCTCGATGGCCCGGTGCTGGCGCTGCTGACCACGGCTCAGCAGCAGCAGGGCGGTGGAGACCTCAATGGCGCCGCGTCCAGCCTCGAGCGCGCCCAGCGCATTGCGCCACGGGAGCCGCAAGTACTTTACCGTCTGGCCGAGGTGCGTCTTGCCCAGGGTGATGCAGTACAGGCGGAGCAGCTTGCGCGGCGCGGGCTGAGCTATGCTGGCGATCGTCCGGCGTTACAGGCGAGTCTATGGGAGCTGATTGCGCAGGCTCGCGAGCGTCAGGGCAATGCCGCGGGGGCTGCGCAGGCTCGCGAGCGCGCCAGGGTTTCGCTGTAATGGGGCGCGGTGATGGATAGTCGCGTTCCAGAGCTGGCTGAACAGCTTTTGCTGATTGAGCGCGAACTGCGTGTGCTGGGGGTGTGGGAGGCCTTGTCACCCGATCCGCAGGCCCTTGCCAGTCGCGAGCCGTTCTGTGTGGATACGTTGTCGTTCGAACAGTGGTTGCAGTGGATTTTCCTGCCGCGCATGAAGGCAATCCTGGAAAGCGGTGCGGCGTTGCCAGCCGTTTCCGGCATTCTGGCGATGGCGGAGATGGTCTACCGTGATGCTCCGCAGTCTGTTGCCGGCCTGCTTGAGGCACTGAAACGCTTTGATCTGCTGATCAGTCACGGTGAGCATTGAACCTCGCCAGCTAACCGGTCTGGTGAGTGGTGATCGCGCTCAGTCGCAGGTGTCGGCAATCTTCTGCCTGGCTTCGGCAATGCGTGCCTGGCGTTCTTCTTCGTTCAGGCGTCGCACCTCTCCATCCTCTTCCACGCGTACCCGGGGATTGTTCTGCAGTTGCGCCAGATTCGTGCGCAGTGACGTGCAGTATTGCTGGCGCTGGGCTTCCTGCGCGACCACCTGTTTTTTGACCTGGCGCTCGATATTGCGCTGCTCGGTTTCGCCAGTTGCTTGCGCTTCGGCAGGTTCTGCAGATGCAGTTTTGGGGGGCGGCGCAGCGGTATTGAGCGTTTCCACTGCCTGGCCTTGAGGCGGTTGCGCGCCAAAATGCGTGACGCCCTGTGCGTCCACCCATTTGTAAATCTGGCCGGCCATCACGCTGCCGCTCAATGCGAGCAGCAGACTGCCCGCGAGAATAGTCGAACGCATGCTTATCCCTTCTGTGGATGCAGTACCAGGTCGGTACTATACGCAAAACCTCCGGCCCCTCATTCTGCGCTGGATCACAGCTGAAAACAGTCGGAAGGCATCAGCAGGCTTGACTTGGCAGGGTCTAATCCGAACAATTCCATGCTTGCTGTTCCGACGACGCTGAACAAGCGGTTTTCGGTCATCCATAAAGGTGCATACCCGCGCCGACTTGCTGCACCCGCAACGCGTTACCTCGCGCTGGGAGGAGCGCCCCGCAATACTATGGGGTTTTCCTGGTACTTGCTTAGTCAGTAGCTGACGTAGTCGGCGACCACCGTCGCTCATGCGCTGCTGAGCAGTAAAACCTATTTCTGGCCGGTCCGGCGCGGAGCGGCTATCTGGCGTTTTAGAGGTGAACAACGTGGAATTATTATCCGGCGCTGAAATGCTCGTCCGCTTTTTGCGCGACGAAGGCGTTAAGTACATCTATGGGTACCCGGGTGGTGCCGTTCTGCATATCTACGATGCGCTTTTCAAGGAAAAGTCCATCGAGCACATTCTGGTTCGTCATGAGCAGGCCGCCACCCACATGGCCGATGGCTATGCACGGGCAACCGGCAAGGCCGGCGTGGTGTTGGTGACCTCCGGTCCTGGTGCGACCAATGCCATCACCGGCATTGCTACCGCTTTCATGGACTCGATCCCGATGGTGGTCATCTCCGGTCAGGTTCCGAGCAACATGGTCGGCACCGATGCCTTCCAGGAAACCGACATGATCGGTATCTCCCGGCCCATCGTGAAGCACAGCTTCATGATCAAGCATCCTTCGGAAATCCCCGAGGTGATGAAGAAGGCGTTCTACCTCGCCGAGTCCGGGCGTCCTGGTCCGGTGGTCGTTGATATCCCGAAGGATATGACCAACCCGGCCGAGAAATTCGAATACGTCTACCCCAAGAAGGCCAAGCTGCGGTCCTACGGACCTGCGCTACGCGGTCACTCCGGGCAGATTCGCAAGGCGGCGGAGCTGTTGCTGGCGGCCAAGCGGCCCATTATCTACGCCGGTGGCGGCGTGATTCTGGGTGGGGCTTCCGCACAGCTGACCGAGCTGGCGAAGATGCTCAATCTGCCCGTGACTAACACCCTGATGGGCTTGGGTTGCTATCCGGGTAGCGATCGCCAGTTCGTCGGCATGCTCGGCATGCATGGCAGCTACACCGCCAACCTGGCCATGCACCATGCCGATGTGATTCTGGCGGTCGGTGCGCGCTTTGATGATCGCGTGATCAATGGTGCGGCGAAGTTCTGCCCGAACGCCAAGATTATCCACATCGACATTGATCCGGCATCCATCTCCAAGACGATCAAGGCCGACATTCCGATCGTCGGCCCAGTGGGCAGCGTGTTGACCGAGATGGTCGCCATCGTCAAGGAAATCGGCCAGGCGCCGAACGCCGAGACGGTCGCCAGCTGGTGGAAGCAGATCGATGAGTGGCGCGGCAACCGTGGCCTGTTCCCTTACGACAAGCCCAACCGTTGGCTCAACTCGGGCGGCCTCGGCACCATGGGCTTCGGCCTGCCGGCAGCCATGGGCGTGAAGCTGAACTTTCCCGAAGCCGATGTCGCCTGCGTTACCGGCGAGGGCAGTATCCAGATGAATATCCAGGAACTGTCTACCTGCCTGCAGTACGATCTGCCGGTGAAGATTATCAACCTCAACAACGGTGCGTTGGGCATGGTCCGCCAGTGGCAGGACATGGTGTACAACAGCCGCTACTCGCACTCCTACATGGAGTCGCTGCCTGACTTCGTCAGACTGGCTGAAGCCTATGGGCACGTTGGCATGCGTATCACCGATCTGAAGGATCTCAAGCCGAAAATGGAAGAGGCTTTTGCCATGAAGGATCGGCTGGTATTTCTCGATATCGCCGTTGATACCAGCGAGCACGTCTACCCGATGCAGATCAAAGACGGTGCCATGCGCGACATGTGGCTGAGCAAGACGGAGCGGACCTGATCATGAGACACATCATTTCCCTGTTGATGGAAAACGAGCCGGGCGCCCTGTCTCGCGTGGTTGGGTTGTTCTCGCAACGTAACTACAACATCGAGAGCCTCACGGTTGCACCAACCGAGGATCCGACGCTGTCGCGCCTGACCCTGACGACTGTCGGGCACGAGGAGGTGATCGAGCAGATCACCAAAAACCTCAACAAGCTGATCGAGGTGGTCAAGCTTGTGGATCTGTCTGAAAGCGCGCACATCGAACGCGAACTGATGCTGATCAAGGTGAAGGCTACTGGCGCACAGCGTGCCGAGGTCAAGCGCACCACCGACATCTTCCGTGGACAGATCGTCGATGTCACCACCAACGTCTACACCATCCAGCTGGCCGGCACGACCGACAAGTTGGACAGTTTCATCCAGGCCGTCGGTACCGCATCGATCCTGGAAGTCGTGCGCAGCGGTGTCACCGGGATTTCCCGTGGCGACAAAGTGCTGAGCATCTAACACGTTTTATCGAATGGCCCGAACGGCCAGTAACTGGGGTAATTCAATGAAAGTTTTCTACGACAAAGATTGTGATCTTTCCATCATTCAGGGCAAGAAGGTCGCAATCATCGGCTACGGCTCCCAGGGTCACGCGCATGCGTGCAACCTGAAGGATTCGGGTGTGGACGTTACCGTTGGTCTGCGTGCGGGTTCGCCATCGGTCGCCAAGGCTGAAGCTCATGGCCTGAAGGTCGACAATGTCGCCGCTGCCGTTGCTGCCGCCGATGTGGTGATGATCCTGACCCCGGACGAATTCCAGGGTCGTCTGTACAAGGATGAAATCGAGCCGAATCTGAAAAAGGGTGCCACCCTGGCCTTCGCCCACGGTTTCTCGATCCACTACAACCAGGTCGTACCACGTGCCGATCTGGACGTGATCATGATTGCTCCCAAGGCACCGGGCCACACTGTGCGTTCCGAGTTCGTCAAGGGCGGCGGCATCCCTGACCTGATCGCGATCTACCAGGACGCTTCCGGCAATGCCCGCAACGTCGCGCTGTCCTACGCCTGCGGTGTCGGCGGTGGCCGTACCGGCATCATCGAGACTACCTTCAAGGACGAAACCGAAACCGACCTGTTCGGCGAGCAGGCTGTTCTCTGTGGCGGTTGCGTCGAGCTGGTCAAGGCCGGCTTCGAAACTCTGGTCGAAGCTGGCTACGCGCCGGAAATGGCCTACTTCGAGTGCCTGCACGAGCTGAAGTTGATCGTCGATCTGATGTTCGAAGGCGGCATCGCCAACATGAACTACTCGATCTCCAACAACGCCGAGTACGGCGAGTACGTGACCGGCCCTGAGGTGATCAACGCCGAGTCCCGCGCCGCCATGCGTAATGCCCTGAAGCGCATTCAGGACGGCGAGTACGCGAAGATGTTCATCAGCGAAGGTGCTACCAACTACCCGTCGATGACTGCCTATCGTCGTAACAACGCTGCCCATGGCATCGAAGTGGTCGGCGAGAAGCTGCGCGCGATGATGCCTTGGATCGCTGCAAACAAGATCGTCGACAAGACCAAGAACTGATAGCGGTTCTGCTTGAAAAGGAACGCGGCCCAGGCCGCGTTCTTTCGTTGGGCCAGGCTTCAATCTGGTATAAAAACGGTGATGGTCTCAGGATGAACCGCCTGTGCCAGGGTCGGTCGAAATTATTCAAACCTGCAGTAAGGTGAATTTACATGAGTGAGCATCCGGAAGAGCCGAACAAGTCAGTCGAGCCGGAAAGTCTGCTGCCTATCGACGAGCATGTCGAAGAAATCCAGGATTCCGAAGGCCGTAAAGTTCGCCATCGCGGTATTTACCTGCTCCCCAATCTGTTCACTACCGCCAATCTGTTTGCCGGATTCTTTTGCATCATTACTGCAATAAACGGCAATTTCTATGTTGCTGCGGCAACCGTTTTCGTAGCGATGGTGCTCGATGGTCTCGATGGGCGCGTGGCTCGCCTGACCAATACCCAGAGTGCCTTCGGTGCTGAATATGACTCACTTTCCGATATGGTGGCGTTCGGTTTGGCGCCAGCGATTCTGGCCTATGAATGGGCATTGTCCGAGTTGGGTAATGTCGGACTGACCGTGGCGTTCATCTATGTCGCTTGTGCTGCGCTGCGTCTGGCCCGTTTCAATACCCAGATAGGTAAGGTCGACAAACGCTGGTTTATAGGTCTTGCCAGTCCAGCTGCGGCAGGTGTAGTAGCTGGTTCGGTATGGGCTGTATGGGCGCTGGATGAGGCGGGGGTAAAGGGCGTGGATCTCCCTTTGGCGCTAGTCATGCTCTTTGCGCTATTGGTGGCCGCGGCTGGCCTGTTGATGGTCAGCAACATCAAGTACTACAGTTTCAAAGATCTCGACCTTAAGGGGCGGGTGCCCTTCGTAGCCATTCTTGTCGTGGTACTGGTCTTTGCAGTTGTCTTCAGTGATCCGCCGCGAGTGCTACTGTTGATCTTTCTGGCTTATGCAGCCTCCGGTCCGGTGCAGTTTCTGATGCGTCGTAACAAGCGTGTCGACAACTGAGGTATCTCCCGATCCGCTGTCCGGTATAAGCCCAGTCTCTAGGCAGCGGAGGTTCACATGCTGATCAAGATTCCCA
>Ga0209231_1001233_pt1 | contig 10130 bp, 15 predicted proteins | sample Deesub45470m_DNA_FD_188086 | JGI IMG/M metagenome (GOLD analysis project Ga0209231, IMG submission 188086) | Deep subsurface microbial communities from North Pacific Ocean - 450_OLKR46/470m Metagenome (SPAdes) (version 2) | ecosystem: Environmental > Terrestrial > Deep subsurface > Unclassified ... | reverse complement strand
GATGATTTTGTTGAGGATGGAAATGATCTTGATTTTGGAGAAGTTGAATTAGAAGATGAGGATTTAGACGACGATTAAAACCTTATTAAATCATTATATTTTTTAGGCAACAAGTTATAATCCAAAGCAGTTGTGCCTGTTTCAACTCAAGTTTCAAAAAAAATAAAAGTGTTTTAAATTTAAAAACCCTTGAAAATCAAATGATTAACAAGGGTTTTGTGGTACCTCCAGTAAGTGAATTAAATCACATAAACCAATGTAAAACAGGTATTTAAAAAAGTATTTTAGTTATTGGTAGAAAATAAGTAAAAAACGCTAATTTATATTAATTCTAAATAAAATAAGGTAAAAAAGCACCAACTGGAGCGGTTTTTTTGCGTTTATTTTATATGGATTGATAAGTATTATAAAAAAAAACAAACTTTTTTGTTAATTTAGCACAATAGAAATACTTAAAATTATGATTAAGCAAAGTAAGATTACAGTAAAACATTTTTTAAACACAAGGCTAAAGCCTGACATTGAAAAAAACACTAAAATATATCCGCTTTATTTGTCAATCACTTATGACAGAATGAATATAAGAACACCAAGCCATATTCATAACGGAATACTAAATACAATTAAAGAAAATGATTTTTTAAAGAATAAAATTGATAAATCGATTTTATTTAAAATGAATTATGAAACTGAATTAATAGAAAGATGCGTGTTTGTTTTTAAAAATGACGAAAATTTAAAGCAATTAAGAAAAGATTTTCATTTGTTGTATTCGCTAAAAAAGTATAGAAGTAAAATAGAACGCTTAAATATTTTTAATAGTTATATAGATTATTATACTCACTCAATTTATGATGTAGTCTCAAGCTTTTTACATGACGAAATACAAAAAGAAATCATTGAAAAATTAAATATTGAAATTAAAGATTTTGATTTGCTAGATGATAATAAAGTTAAATTGCTTTTATTTCCAAACAATCCAAATCTATATAAGTTAATAACTAAATATAAATTAGGTTTTAAATATGAGACTTATTTTATTTTATGGTCAAGGCTTCAAAGTTTTTTAGCATATCAAGGTTCTATTTATGGTTATGATATGCCGTATATAGATTGGAAACAAGGAATAGGACAACCAATTTTTAAGGAGTATTTAAAAACCTATAATAGGTCTACAGATTGTTGGAATATCAATTTTTTTAATGATAAAAACATCGATAATTGCATCGAAATTATTGAAAACATAATAAATAATGAAAATTATTTTAATAAATTATTGAAATCATAAAGGGTTTAAAAGATTGAAAAACAAGCCGTTAATAAAATTACGGTTTTTTTTGAGTCTAAAAGTTGTGTTAATTGTTGTGTTAATAATAAATATAACTACATTTGTAAATAATAAATTGAAACAAATGAGAAAATTTCCAAAAGGCACAATAACACAAATAGCCAAAGAATTTGATTTGAGTAGTAATACAATTTCATCTGTTGTAAATGGTAGACGAACCAATAAAAAACAAGTTGAAATATTACAACGGTTAACAGAAATTACAGAAAAGCACTTGACAGATAAGAGAGCCAAAGAAACCCAATTACAGGAATTAAGGGCAGATTTTCAAGCGGTTGCAAGTAAGTAAACGAGGTTTAGTAACAATACAATTTATTTTGAAATTATGGAAAAATTAGATTTTTCAACAAATTGGAATAACAAACTGGATTGCAAATGTTTTACAACTATTAGAATTTTCAACTCTATTAAGCATTATAAAGGAAAAGAATTTGCAGTTTTTTTAAAAAATCAAGCCAAAGGTAAAGTTACGGTTTTGGATTTTAGAAGATTAAAATTAAATAGATTAACAGATTACACTTGTTATTTAGATACTGGTTACAGTCGTGAAGAAACTATAAATATTTTTAAAAAGATGTACCCACGTATTGATCTAATAAAAACCGATTTTGTTATTCTATTACTGAAAAAAATTGAACCACCAAAACCCAAACAAGAAACTTTATTTACATAATAATAAATGCAAAACAACAAATAATCATCATTAAAAACGAATTATTAATTTTTAGAAATACTTAAAATATGAAACACTGGACAGAATTTTTTAACTCACGAACACACGCTACCAAAAGACTGGGAAAACTTGCACTTTCTTTGAGTTTTGAAGTGCAAGAAAAAGAAATACTACTACAAAATGCAAAGGCAAATTTAGAACGGTTTGAAACTCAAATATTAAATAAGGTTTCAGAATCTTATCAAAGCAAAAGCGAATTTGAAACCGATATTTTAACCGCTAAAGACAAAGCTATTAAGTGGAATAACGAGCCAATAGACAGCCACATACCAACTCGCAAAAACAAAAATAATAAATAGAAATACTTACAAAATGAAAAAAACACCTATTAAATTATTCAATCCAAAAGCACTTATTGAGATTGAGAAATATTTAGAATTTAGCAACTGGGATAAAGAACCAGTTAAACAAACTATCACTTATCAAGATTTTAACGACATAGGACTGGATTTATCCGCTATTCTAGACGCTATTATAACTATTGGTTATAATGGAAATGAAAAAGACATTTCAACATGTGCATCATTGGCTAGTATTGCAAAAAAAATACTACCTATTAATGAATTGGATTTTTTAGACAGCTTATTAATTCGTAAAAACGCAAGTAATGAATTATTTAATGAAATAGAAACACTTAAAAAATGAAATCAATATTTAGAATAGAAAAAGTATATAATTTGAGTGGTGTAACTATTCAAATTAGAATTAAAATATTTAGCAAATTAATTTATAGAGTTTCATTTAAACCAATTTTAAACCCAATTTAAAAACATCAAAATATATGAATTTACAACAAATAGAGGCATTAGTACCAAACTTTACAAAGGACGTACTAAACGACTTTGAAACCACACAAGAAGAATTTAAAAGCGTTACAGTTCAACAAGGTTTTATGCTATTGGAACGTAGAAAAATGAACGTAAAACTTGCAGAAAAAAAAGATTTTTGGGAACGATTTACTTATAACATTGAATTATTGACTTTAAGATTTAGAGCAGTGTTAAAAGAGCAAGGAAACAACCCAAAAAAAGACGAACGAATTAAACAATTTTTTAACTATTACGATAAAGAAATAAAAGAATAAAATTATGAAATTTACAAAAGTATTACTACACAAAAACCAGCATCTTATTGATAATGAGATAACACAGTTAAACAGTCCAAAAGAATATTTTCAAAACTATATTGATAAGGTTAGCTTATTGAATATTGAATTAAAGGAAAATGATTTGATACAGTTATTTGAGAACCCAAAGGCATTTATTACCGATAAATTAACTAAAGATGAAACCTTGAAAGTTGGTAATTTAACATTAAACAAAGAAAAGTTATTTGATTTAATAGACAAACCAATAGGAACGGATGAACTAATTGACAGTATCATAAGCGATAAACAAAACCAAGATATTAACCAACGTTGTATTTGGTTATCAAAACACTTTATAATTAATGCACAGGAGGTTGTTTTAAAACCTGAAACCTTATATCAAATTACAAACAGGAATTCCCTATTTATTGAAAGTGAAAACCAACAAAAAGGCTATGACAAAGTAACTCAACTAGTTAAATTAATTAATGAAATAAACGAAATAGCCAAAAGCAAAATTAACTTAAGTACAGAGTTATCAGAATTGATTGCTTTTAATAGTCCTAATCCTGACGATAAAAGCACTTATCAAAAATGTTTTGTAGCTCGAGTTCAAACGGTAAAAAGATTTGTTTAACAAATAATTAAAAAATTTATGGATAACAATATAGCAGTTATAACAGTGCCACTTTCAGAATGGTCGGAGGTTAAAACCCAATTAGCAAACATAGGTAAGAGTTTACATGAATTGAAAGCTAAAGATAAAAGCGAATTTTTAACACCTAAAGAAGTTTGCGAGTTATTGAAATGTAGTAGAAACACCTTTCAAAGCTACATAGATAAGGGGTTTTTAGAACCAGTTAGAATGAAGTCGCAAAAGTATAGTAAGGTACTTGTTAAGCGTGCTGATGTTGAATATTATCTACAAAGCAGAATAGAAAAAGACTAAAAAAACTTTTTTAAATCGGATTTAACAAATGTTTATAATAAAAAAACCGCCTTACTTAAGGGCGGTTTTACGAAAACCTTACTTAAGGGTTTCCTTATAGAAATACTTAAAAATGAAGAAAGAATTCCAACAGTTCTAAGTAATGCAAATATAGTAAAAAAATGATTGAGCCAAAATGATTGACAAAATAAGGTTTTCAAAAAAAAACCTATTGAAATGTGAAATTGATAAAATAGTAAAAACAAGCCGTTTGCAGTCTTTTGATGCAGACGGCTTAAAGCATTATAACAATCAGAAAACTAAAAATTTTAACGGTGGTTTTTATATAAGAATAGGTAAGGATAACACTTTGGTAGTTGAGGGAAGTTTACATAAATATTTTACTTTCTTACAAACCAAACTACTAAATAATTTTGATGTTTTCACTATGTGTCAAGCTAAAGAAACATTATTAAAATTAATTGTTAATACAGGAATTGAAACCAATAACATAATGATTAATTTTTATGAAATTGGTTTAAACATCGTTTCAGATATTGAACCAAAAGACTTATTGAAAAATGTTTATAGTATTGGAGATTTAGACAAAGAAAAAATATTTTACATAGACCATAAATACAAAAATGAAAGCCAAAAGATAACAGAAACGCATAAAAATTTTAGATTGGTTTATAAGGCTTATGATAAAATACACGAAATGATTGATAAAAAAAAAGAACCACCAATTAACACCAAAATAATAAGAATTGAAAGCATTCATAAACGAGTAGAAAAAATATCATTAATTGAGTTTTTTGAAGCTGACAATTTAAAGCGAGTGCAAAAGGTGTTTTTTAACAACTGGGATAAACTGAATTTTATTATTGAGATAGTCGCACCAAAAAACACAAACATTTCAAAAATTGAACTTGCCAAAGTTTTATATAAAAAAAGTCAGTCAAGTGTATTGAGCGAAATTAAAGAGCAATACAGAAACAACACTATGAGTATTAGGATTTATTACACTTTAAAAAGGTTCATAGAAAACTGGGAAAACGAAAAAATAAACTTTGTACCTACCAAAAGTATAATATTCACCAAATGGGAAAAGCTTTATAGTTCTGAAAAACAGAAGTATAACAAAAATATGTATGTGTAATGATACCAATTGATAAAAATATTAATTGCTACGGAGCCTATAAGCACCGCTTTTTTTTTGTCGGTAGCTTGTTGTTAACTTCCTTTAGGAAGCTATGCAGTAAACAAAGGTACTCACAGCCTATTAAGTTGTATTTCCAAAAGGTTAATATTCATTCCCCCTAAAAAAGCGAATTTACCCCTAAAAAAACCGCTTTTTGTATAGGAACATCAAAAAACACGCTTAATATAGGTTATTTGTAGTGCAAGGTGTTGAAAATCAAATAAATGAGTTTAAAAAGGGTCATAAATCAATAAATAAACCGCTTTTTTATACAGTATAACGTTCAAAGCGTGAATTTTTTTATAGGGGGGGTGTAGCTTAAAAATGAATTCAAACTACTGCAAAAAAAACCTTAAGACAAAACCCATAAGAAAAAATAAGATATACTATAATTTACCGATATTTTACTATCATTTTAATTACCCTTAAATCAATAATACCCTATCAATGAAAAAACCGCAAAAAAAGAAAGTAGAACCTAAACAAAGAAACTCTTATACACTTGAAGACAAAGCCAATGCAAAGCGTTATTATTTGATAGGTTTAACACTTCACGAAATTAGCAAACTAATAAGCGCACCAGTTAGAACCATTGAAAAATGGCAAATTGCTGAAAACTGGAAACAATTAAGAGAAACAAGCCAAATTCAAACTAAAGCACTAGATTTATACTTGAGTGGCAAAACCTACAAACAAATAGCCACAATACTTAATAAAAGCACCGCTACTGTTTGGCGGTATCTAAAAACTGCAAAAAATGAAAAACAAATTAAGACTAAATAAAACCAATGTAAAAGGTTTGTATTTAACTAACGAGGGTAAACCTTATCACAAAGCCTGTAAACGTGAAATTAAACCCACTGCAACCGACAAAGTAAAGTTTAACGGTAAATTGTACGATTTAAAAAATATAGTTGTTTTAAACGGCTCAAAAACCGCCAAATTAAAAAACTCGAACCCAAAGCCACCAGTTAAAAAAAGGTTTTCAATAAGTGAACTTAAAAAACAAGGTTTTAGCAAAACCAGTATAAGCGGTTTATATATTTCAAAAACTGGCATAGCCTTAAATTATAACACAAATAGGTTCTTAACCGCCACAGCTAAAGGAAATATTATAATAAACGGGAAAGGCTATAATTTTGTAAAGTTGATTTTAGAAACGTTTGGTAAAATTCCAATTCGTAGCGGTCAAGTAATATTTAAAAACGGCAATAATAGATGTTTTCATTTTGAAAATTTAGAGTACAAAAGCACCATAAAACAAACCGCACCCAATGAAATAGACTTAATTCAGTGCATACGGTTTTATTTTGAAGTTGATAAAAAGCTAAATAGAAATAGTTTAATGATAAAATACTATTTGAATGAAGTCGTAAAATATAGAGCGTTTAACCTAAAATACAAAGGATTAGATTTTGAGTTGTTTTTAGAATACTTAAAAAACGATTTTAGAGTTTTGTCAAATAATCAAAAAAAGGTTTTTAATAAATTCAATTATACAGCTACCAATGGTAAAAACGCAATAAACAAATATTTAAATTTATTAATTTGTGATTGTTTACAGGATTTTGAAAACGGACTTTTGAAAGTCAAAGGATTTAAGCCAAACCCACTAACAAAAACGCAAAAATTAAAAGAGTTACAAAAAATGATAAATAAATCAGGTTTAAATGTAAAAATACCATTGAGAAAACCCAGTGTAAAAGAAATATTAAATAAGTTCAAAAAGCAAATCACTGATTTAAAAAGGCTATTTTAAAAATAACCGTTATAAAAATAATATCAATTAATTAATAAACCATGAGCGAAATATTTAAAGTATTACCATTTTTTCAACCTAAAGTAAGTGAAATTGAAAAACCATTAAACGCTGCTATTTGGCAAGCTGACAAGCCACTAAATGAAAGTAAACAATACTTTCCTTTATCATTTAAACGAGCGAGCGACAGTGTTAAATATACGTTACCGTATGAACCTGTAATTAATATACAAGGCAAAAATATTATAATAAAAAGATATCCATTTAAACAAACTAAAAAGTTAATTGGTTCTATTAAAGAACGCTGGAACCAAGCAGACTATGAAATAAATATTAAAGGTTTTCTTATGGGTTCAATAATGACTGGTAATGTTGAAGATTGTTATCCAATGGCTGACTTTAATATATTAAAAGATTATTTTACATGTGGTGAAAGTATTCAAGTTTTTTGTCAACCACTGAATTTACTTGATATTTTAGAGATAGTTATAGAAGATTTTAACTTCCCATTTACTAAGGGGGAAAACGTGCAAGCGTATGAAATAAAAGCTTATTCCAACGCTCCTACACAAATATTATATGATATAATTACAAAACAAGATTTATAACTTTTTTAATGGAATAGATAATACTTACTTTAGTTTAAATGACAAAAAAAGAGAAACAACATATAGGCATTAAAAAAAATAAGTTACTACGTTACAAAATTATACTAGATTTATACAAGGCTCATAAAACAGAAGATATTCCAGTTACCGTAGTACTTAGAAAATATATTTTCCCACGTTTTCCAATATCACGAACAACGCTCTATACTATTTTAGCAACTCCAGTTGATAAAGAACTAAAAGAAATTGAGATACTATTAAAACAGTTTTAAAAATAACATTCAAAATAAGGGTTTTATTTTGTTTTTTACGCTTGTTTAGTCCTAAAGGTACTGGAATTAATATGCTTATTTAGTTGATTTTAAAGCTTTTAAGTTTGTTTGTTTTTAGTGGGTAGAAAATAAGTGTAAAAAAGTCGTTTTTTTAGTCTAAAAAGTAGGTATTTAAAAAGTATTTAAAATGTGATTTATAAATTAAAAACATTAAATACATCTAAACCAAAGCACTCATAGGCTCAAATTACGGCACTGAATGACTTGAATTATTGAAGTTCATTACATTTAACTGGAGTAGGAACTCAAAGCGATACACCCAAACCAAAGCACTCATAGGCTCAAATTACGGCACTGAATGACTTGAATTATTGAAGTTCATTACATTTAACTGGAGTAGGAACTCAAAGCGATACACCCAAACCAAAGCACTCATAGGCTCAAATTACGGCACTGAATGACTTGAATTATTGAAGTTCATTACATTTAACTGGAGTAGGAACTCAAAGCGATACACCCAAACCAAAGCACTCATAGGCTCAAATTACGGCACTGAATGACTTGAATTATTGAAGTTCATTACATTTAACTGGAGTAGGAACTCAAAGCAATACACCCAAACCAAAGCACTCATAGGCTCAAATTATTAAATAAAAAAACCGCTCAATTTAGAGCGGTTTTACAGTAAGCATAAAATAAGAACTAAAAACTTACTGCTTTTAATTCGTTTTCGATCGTAGTGTCCATAATATGACCATAAATTTGAGTAGTAGCTAGTTTTTTGTGTCCTAAAATCTTTTGAACAGTTGTAATTGAAACCCCTTTATAAAGTAAATATGTTGCTGTCGTATGCCTAGCAACGTGAAAGGTTATGTTTTTATTTTCAATATTTGCCAATTTGCAAATTTCCTTTAATTGCCTATTACAGTGCTGATTAGTTAAGTGATTGAAACAAAATATACTTCCAAAATTTGTGTATTTCTTTAAAATTTTAGTTGGCTTTCCATCAAAAATAGTATAAATAGGTATTCTTACACTTTCGTCTGTTTTTTCCATTGTTTTAATAAGCCAGTCATTGCCACCAATAGAAACAATATCCTTTTTTTGTAAACTAAAAACATCACTATAACGTAAACCAGTGTAAACAGAGAACATAAATATATCTTTTACAATTTGATATTTTTTATTTTCGTTTAAGAGTTCCACGCTTTCAAATAATTCAATTTCATTAGGAGTTAAGAAAACCTTTTTACTTTCTGTTTGTTTTATTTTAAACTTTCTGAAAGGATAGTTTTGTACGTTCATTAAATCCTTGTTTATAGCAAGGTTAACAAAGCGTTTTATATTTTTAAAGTACTTTGATATAGTGGATTGAGTGAATTTTTTAGGCGGTAAATTTTTGTAAGTAATGACTTGTTTTGTTAAATACAAATTAAAATCATGTAAAAATTCAAAGGTTAAATCTTCAAAATAAATAACTTTTTTAAAAGCTTTTAACTTTCTCAAAGTAGTTAATTGACTGTCTTTTGTTCCCTTACTACTTTGTAATAATGGTATTTCAAGTTCCATAAATTCGGTAAAAGATTTAACCGATTCACCCTTGAAAAAATCATCTAACATATTTAAGTTAAACGGTTTATCATTGTTGATTTTGTCAAGTTCAAAGTTTTCTAAATCTCGCAAAGTTTCAGAAATTTGCTTGTTTAGTTTAATTGCATTGGGGTAATCTGTTTTAATAATTCGAGCCTTATTGTTCCAGTCTTTAGGTTCAATATAAATATTCGTAGAAAAATATTTATTACGACCATTTAGGTAACATTCTATTTGTAAAAGTGCTTTACCTTGTTTATTTAGGTGTTTTTTACGGTTAAATACGGCAGTATAACGTGTTTTATTCATAAGTTTTAAGTATTTCTATATCACAAACTTACAAACTAAATTTTAAATTTTGGGTAGAAAATGGGTAGAAAATATATTGATATTCTTTGATAACTGTATTTATCAAAAAAAACGTAAATTGCTGAGAAATAGAGTGTTTAACTAAAAAACCCACTCGATTGAGTGGGTTTTTGTGGTACCTCCAGGAATCGAACCAGGGACACAAGGATTTTCAGTCCTTTGCTCTACCAACTGAGCTAAGGTACCGTTGCCTTAGCGGATGCAAATATAAATTTATTTTTTATACATATCAAAA
>Ga0209231_1001232_pt1 | contig 10131 bp, 10 predicted proteins | sample Deesub45470m_DNA_FD_188086 | JGI IMG/M metagenome (GOLD analysis project Ga0209231, IMG submission 188086) | Deep subsurface microbial communities from North Pacific Ocean - 450_OLKR46/470m Metagenome (SPAdes) (version 2) | ecosystem: Environmental > Terrestrial > Deep subsurface > Unclassified ... | reverse complement strand
GATATTTCCATCGTAGCCAAGCGACATGCCGGATGTATTAGTCACAAGCAGATGGACACTGAAATAAGTGCGGTCCTTGCCCGCATGGAGACCGGAAAAGATGGTTAAACGGTTCGCCATTGCGGGCATTCATTTCTATAGAACCTTTTTGTCCCCCTTGAAACCGCCAACCTGCCGTTTTTATCCGTCTTGTTCAGCATACACCCTTGATGCCATCAATATGCACGGACTATATGGTGGTATGTGGCGCGGCGTGAAACGTCTCGCTCGCTGTCATCCGTGGCATTCCGGCGGCTATGATCCCGTCGACGAGGCCTGAGAGAACACAGGAGTTTACTCAATGGATTCATCCGAAAACAAGAACCTAATTTTGGCGCTAGTTCTTATGCTGGTTGTCTGGTTAGGTTTTTCTTTCTTCTTCCCGGCTTCTCGTCAAGAGGCTGTTACGCAACCTGTGGCTCCCGCCCCTGTTGTGGCAACCACTGCCACAGAAAGTCAGGCGACAGCGCCGGTGTTGACAGATTCTGCCAACAATGTTGAACAGGAGTCTTCCGTTGTCAACGTCGATCTTCCTGAGCGTGAGATTCTCGTTGAAACCGACAAGTATGAGGCGGTTTTTACTACTTCAGGGGCAAGACTGCTCTCTTTCAAGCTGAAAGATTACAGGTCGACCGCCGAAGATGACTCACCCCCGGTGCAGATGTTTGAACCAGGGCCTTTGCAACACGCTACCTTGAGAACCACTGGCACAGAGGGCTTCCCGCTCGCTGAGGACACTCTCTTTGAGGTATCTGTAGAAGACAAGGTCGTCATCTCAGGCAGCGAACAGAGAGAGATTCGTTTTCATCGCACCTTCGCCGGAGGCCTTGAGGTTGTCAAGAGTTTCGTCTTGCGCGGTGACACCTATTCGATTGAAACCAACCTGCTGTTGCGTAACGCCAGTCCATCTGCATTGCGGGGATCGGTTGGCTTTTCTCTGGTTCAGCGTTGGGATGATTCTCTGCAGCCTGACTCCTATACCTTTGCTGGCCCGGCTTCGCTGGTCGGGGACGACGTTGACGAGGTTGATGTCGACGACCTCAAGGAAGGTGCGGTAAGTTATGCGCAGAATATTGCCTGGACCTCATTCCAAACCAAATACTTCCTTTCCGTTGTTGTCCCGGGTGACAAGGTCGCTGAGCGTGTGCAGGTGCTTCGTAAGGGCGACGTGATCGAAAACATCGTTGAGTCTCCTTCTTTTGTTCTCCAGACTGGCGAAAGTCGCCAGCTGTCTTATCTGGTTTTCATTGGTCCCAAGGATCTGGAGTTACTTAAGTCTGCAGGATCACAGCTTGAAAAGGTCATACATTTCGGTTTTTTTGACATCCTTGCCAAGCCGCTTTTTTTCGTCCTGACCTTCTTCTTTGGTTATGTCAAAAATTATGGTGTAGCTATCATTCTGCTAACGGTCGTCATTAAACTTTGCTTCTGGCCGTTGACTCATAAGAGTTATTCTTCCATGAAGTCGATGCAGAAGCTGCAACCGGAGATGCAGAAGCTGCGGGAGAAATTCAAGAGCGACAAAGAGCGGCTCAACAAGGAGCTCATGGAGCTTTACAAGAATCATAAAGTGAACCCGCTCGGCGGGTGCTTGCCGATGCTGGTCCAGATCCCGGTCTTTTTTGCCTTGTACAAGGTTTTGCTCGACTCAATTGCTCTGCGGCATGCCCCCTTTGCCTTGTGGCTTACAGATCTTTCGGCCAAGGATCCTTACTACATCACCCCGATTTTGATGGGGGCGAGCATGTTCGTGCAGCAGAAGATGACGCCGATGTCGGTTGATCCGATGCAGGCGAAAATCTTTATGTTCATGCCGATTGTTTTTACCTTTATGTTTTTGAATTTCCCTTCCGGGCTGGTTATTTACTGGCTGGTTAATAATCTTCTGACTATTTTGCAACAATACTTTATACACCGCAAACCTTCAGCCGCTTAGATGGCGTTTGTCTGTGGGTAAGCTACTGTAAATATTGGGTTTTGTGGTTTTTTTTAGCTGGAGGTTAGTCCGGCCTCGTCCTGGGTTATGCTTTGGGCGAGGTCGAGTTTTTGACTTTACTGTCTTTGCTGATTAGCCCTGGTGTTCTTCACTATGAGTTGCGCTTGTACTCGGTTCATAGCCCCGCTTGCTCTACCCATGAAATATTTACGCCGCAGGCACACTTGTGCAATCTTGTCTGGCCTGGACCAGCCCTTCTTAATTTCCTCGTTGCCGCTCTTGCTGGTTGCAGGGAAACCCTTTAACGCCCGGATTTGCAGATGTTTTCTTTTGAGACCATAGTCGCACCCGCAACTGCCCCCGGTGAGGCGAGCGTCGGTATTGTGCGTTTGTCCGGGCCGCAAGCGAGCGCCATGCTCGCGGCAGTGTTCTCCGGACATACCCCGGTTGCGACAATGGCTTCGCATCGACTGTATTATGGGCGGCTATTGGATAGTGCCGGTCTTTTGGTCGACTCTGTTCTCGCGGTTGTAATGAATGCTCCTCATTCCTATACAGGAGAAGATGTTGTTGAAGTCCACTGCCATGGTGGGTCGCAAGTTCTACGTAATGTACTCGACCTTTTTCTGCACCAAGGGGCGCGAATGGCTGACCCTGGGGAGTTCACTCGCCGGGCGTTTTTAAATGGCCGCCTCGATCTTTCTCAGGCAGAGGCGGTGATTGACGTTATCCGCGCACGTTCCGAAAGGGCGGGGCGGGTCGCTCTTGCGCAACTGGAGGGGCGCTTATCGCAACAGCTTTACGCTTATACTGCTGAATTGAAACAGGCGCTGGCACTGCTTGAAGCCCACATCGATTTTCCTGACGATGAAGTTGGTTCTCTTGACTTGTCGTTATTGCTTGCTTCTATCACCGCTGTTAAAACAAGCATGCAATCTCTCGCTGATAGCTTTGATACAGGTCGCGTGCTGCGTGATGGACTGAGTGTCCTTATCCTTGGTCGGCCCAATGTCGGCAAGAGTTCTCTCCTGAACGCATTGCTTGGGGAGCAACGCGCTATTGTCACGCCCATAGCGGGTACAACGCGTGACACGCTTGAGGAGCAACTCGTCCTGGCCGGTTTCCCGGTGCGTCTTATCGACGCTGCGGGGGTTCGCGACACTGAAGACCTCATAGAGCGCGAAGGAGTGGCTCGCGCACAGGAGAAGGCCGGTTCTGCAGACCTGGTCCTCCTGGTTGTTGATGGCTCTGTTCCCTTGTGTAAGGAAGATGAGCTGGCTGTCAGTCTGTGCCGCCCCGCCTCGACGCTGGTCGTTGTTAATAAATCTGATCTTCCTGTCGAGGTTGACGTCACGGCCTTGCCTTCGTTTGTAGAGACGGTCGAGGTCTCTGCCCGCTCAGGCGAGGGCCTTGATTCTCTCCGGCGTGCAATCGTCGGCCTGTTGGCTTCGGGCCCCTTTGCTGGTGACGAGGGATTGATTGTTACCGAGCGACGGCACCTGGACGCCCTGTTGCTGGCGATCGCCGCCCTGGAGCGCTTCACCGTGGCCGCAGACGACAGTCAGCCGTTTGAATGCCTGGCCATGGATCTGCGCGACGCCCTCTCTTCGCTTGGTTTAATAACCGGGGAGACAACCCCCGATGAAATACTGGATCAAATCTTCAGCCGTTTTTGTATCGGTAAATAGGCGCGTGTTTCACGTGGAACGTTTTGTTGGCTCGGGTCGCTGTGTTCCACGTGGAACATAATGGGTTAGGGGATGCCCGGGGAGGTATGCGTTATGTTGGAAGGGTATGACGTCGTTGTCGTCGGGGCTGGACACGCTGGTTGCGAAGCGGCCCTTGCTTCGGCGCGCATGGGATTGCGGACCTTGCTGCTTACCTTGAATCTCGATGCGGTGGCGCAGATGTCCTGCAATCCGGCTATCGGTGGGCTGGCCAAGGGGCACCTGGTGCGCGAAATAGATGCCCTGGGCGGGGAGATGGCGCGCAATATCGATGCGACCGGCATCCAGTTCCGCTTGCTCAATACCAAGAAGGGGCCTGCGGTTCGCGCCTCGCGTGCGCAGGCCGATCGTGACCTGTATCGCTCGCGGATGAAGCAGGTGATCGAGGGGCAGCCCGGCCTTGATTTGAAGCAGGGACAGGTCGTTCGCTTGTTGGTAGATGCTGGCCGTGTTGTGGGTGTTGTGACGCGGGATGGCCTGGAGTTCTCCTCTGGTGCGGTGATCCTGACTACCGGGACCTTTATGCGAGGCCTGATCCATGTTGGTTTGACTAATTACCCTGGGGGTCGAGCCGGCGAACCGCCGTCTGAGGGGTTATCGGACCACTTGCGTGAACTGGGATTTAACGTCGGACGTTTAAAAACCGGCACCCCTCCCCGCTTGGCTGCAGCAACCATAGATTTTAGCGTGCTTGAGGCGCAACCGGGAGATACTGAACCGGCACCCTTCTCTTTTGAGACAGAGAGAATCACCCGGCCACAGGTCGCGTGTTACATAACCTACACCAACGAACGGACGCATGAGGTTATCCGCGCAGGGCTGGATCGCTCACCGCTTTATTCCGGCGTAATCGAAGGGGTAGGCCCGCGCTACTGTCCGTCGATAGAAGACAAGGTGGTTCGTTTCCCGGAGAAGGATCACCATCAAATTTTTCTCGAGCCGGAAGGCCTTACCAGTGGCGAGATCTACCCGAACGGTGTATCAACTTCCTTGCCGGTAGATGTGCAGCTTGCTTATCTGCGGACGATGGTTGGCCTGGAGCGCGTCGAAATAACCCGCCCTGGATACGCCATCGAATACGATTATGTCGATCCAATCCAGTTGCGACCGACGCTGGAGACCAAGCTGATTGCCGGGCTGTATCATGCCGGCCAGATCAATGGCACCTCTGGTTATGAGGAAGCCGCTGCTCAGGGCTTGCTTGCGGGAATTAATGCTGCCCTGCAGATTCAGGGGCGAACACCAGTGGTTGTCGGGCGTGATCAGGGCTATGTCGGTGTGCTGATAGATGATCTGGTCAACCTTGGGGCGAAAGAGCCCTATCGCATGTTTACTTCGCGCGCCGAGTATCGACTGCTGCTGCGAGAGGACAATGCCGATCAGCGTCTCAGCCCGCTCGGCCATGAAGTCGGGCTGCTGACGACTGCGCGCTGGCAGGCTTTTTGCGCAAAGCGCGAGGCTCTGACCCGTGGAGAGGCGTGTTTGCGCCTGACAAGACTGGTGCCAGGAGACCGCGAGGCCCTGGCTCGCCTCGGTGTCAGTGATTTGAAAAATGGAACCTCTCTGGAGGAGTTGCTGCGTCGGCCGGAAATTCAGATAGACGACTTACTGTTTCTGGTGCCGGAGTTGGCGGACTTTTCTCGCGAAGTGCGTTCAGGGTTGGAGATCGAGATCAAATATGCCGGGTATATCCGCCGGCAACAGGAGCAGGTCGAGCGTTTCCGACGGCTTGAAAATCTCGCCTTGCCGCGGGATTTTGCTTACGACAAGATCAGCGGGCTGTCGGCAGAAATCCGTGAGAAGCTTAAGTCAGTCCAACCACTGACCCTTGGCCAGGCCGGTCGGATACCCGGCGTTACACCCGCTGCAATTGCCATTCTCGCCATTATTCTAAGACGTTAGGTTGTGTCCTGTGGAGCTGCTTTCGCAACTTGATACCCTTGGTCTTGATGTCGACCCGGCACTGATGACCTCTCTTGAGCGGTTGGTCGACGAGTTGCTTCGCTGGAACGCTAGGCGCAACCTGACGGCGATCAACGATCGTGCAGAAATCATTGAAAAACATCTGGTCGACTCGTTGACCTTGCTCCCTTTCGCGCGCACGTCAAGGCGTATGCTGGATCTCGGTTCCGGGGCCGGTTTTCCCGCGCTGCCAATAAAAATAGTCTGCCCGTTACTGCCGGTTGTTGCGGTTGATTCCGTAGGTAAAAAAATTGATTTCCACCGTCATGTCGCGCGCTTGCTGCATTTGGCCGATTACCATGCCATCGCCTCGCGGATTGAACTCCTGGCTGAAGATGTCGCCTTCCGTAACGGCTTTGATCTGGTCACTGCCAGGGCACTAAGCAGCCTGGAACAGGTTGTGGCCTTGGCTGAACCCTTTCTTCTGCCAGGCGGACGAGTGATTGCCATGAAAGGCCCGGAGGGGCGGGTGGAGGTCAAGGAATGGCAGAGTTCCTTGCTGGCAACCCGCTGGTCAATCCAGCTGGTTGAGTTAAGGTTGCCCGTTTCGAAGTCAGAGCGCTGCTTGATAGAGTTAAGGCGAACAGAGGGGGGGTAATGCTACATCTAGTGGTCCTTTTCGGGTTTGGTCCAACATCTGGTGCTTAGGGCTATAACGGCAAATTTTCTTTGCAAGACCAGGTGGTTATGTTAGTGTGAGCGACTCGAAAATCCAAGACAAGAGGAGTCACCGGGCATGGCCCAGATTATCGCCATAGCCAATCAGAAGGGTGGGGTCGGCAAGACGACCACTGCGGTCAATTTGGCTGCGTCCCTGGCGGTTGCCGAGAAGCGCACCCTGTTGGTCGATCTTGACCCGCAGGCCAATGCCACCAGTGGGGTAGGAATCGACCCGCACGGGGTAGAGCAGACGGTCTACCATGCCTTGCTTGGTTCCGTCACGGCCAGTCAAGTCCGTCGGCTGACCAGCATCGCCCACTTGCACCTGCTGCCCTCCAGTCCTGATCTGATCGGAGCCGAAGTCGAGTTGATCTCCGCTCTGGCCCGCGAGAACAAGCTCAAGACGGCCTTGGCGGAAGTGGTTGGCGAATACGACTACATTCTGATCGACTGTCCTCCCTCCCTCGGCTTGTTGACGATTAATGCCCTGACGGCCGCTGACAGCGTTTTAATCCCGCTCCAGTGCGAGTATTATGCAATGGAGGGCCTCAGTCAGTTGACCAACACGGTGCGCCTGATTCAGCGTGAGCTTAATCAGAAGCTGGTCGTTCGTGGCATCCTTCTCACCATGTTTGACGCACGCAATAACCTTTCTCATCAAGTCAGCGAAGAAATTCGCCAGCATTTTGCCACTCAGGTCTTTGAGACGGTTATTCCGCGCAACGTACGTCTTTCCGAGGCCCCCAGTCACGGATTGCCGGCCCTGCTCTACGATATCTCGTCACGTGGCGCCATCGCTTACCTGGAACTGGCTCGCGAAATCATACGTATGGAGTAAATGGATGGTCAAACGACCTGCACTTGGCAAGGGGATTGGTGCCCTTTTGACCTCGGCTTCCCAGGATGGACGGCATAAGTATTTCGTCTGCCCGATTGAAGAGCTAAAGCCACATCACCAGCAGCCACGTAAAACCTTCAATGATGCCAAGATGGCTGAACTGGTTGCCTCGATCCGTGAAAAAGGCGTGATCCAACCGTTGGTTGTGCGTTTTACCGGAGAGCATTACCAGATTATCGCTGGAGAGCGTCGCTGGCGGGCTGCTCAGAAGGCGGGCCTAAAAGAGGTGCCGGTGGTTATTCAGGATGTTTCTGAAGACTGGGCCCTCGAAATGGCTTTGATAGAAAATATCCAGCGCGAGGATCTTAATCCGATTGAAGAGGCCGATGCCTATCGCAATCTGATGATTAGTTTCGACCTTTCGCAGGAGGAAGTTGCCCGCCGGGTTGGTCGAGAGCGGTCGACGGTCGCCAATTCCTTGCGGTTGTTGAAGCTTCCGTCGGCAATCCAGCAAGATGTCATAAGCGGGCTGCTCTCCATGGGACACGCTCGTGCCCTGCTCTCTTTGGATGCTGTTGGCCGGATTCGCGACGCCCGCGACCAGGTTGTAAAAAAGCAATATTCAGTACGGCAGACTGAAGCCTTGGTCAAGAGACTCAAAAGCGGTGTTGACCAGACGAGTCCGCCCAAGCAGCAGGTCGACCCTGAACTGGCCGACCTGGCCGCGCGTTTACAGCGTGCGCTGGGGACCAAGGTAAACATTCATCCTCAGGCACGTGGCGGCAAGGGCGGGCGAATAGAGATTCATTACTATTCAGCCGACGAGTTGGAGCGACTGCTCGACCAGCTTAAGGCTTGCTGATCGAAGGATTTGTCAATAAACGTCATATAAAGTCGGGACTTGTCCAATGTTTAGCAAAAAGGAAAAAACCACTATGCGCAAAGAGACTCCGATTGAAAAGAGTGAAATCAAGGCGTTCCTCGGCCCTGGCAGCCAGTTTGAAGGCAAGCTGGTTTTTAATGAAATTGTGCGGCTCGATGGCGCGTTTCGTGGGGAGGTAACCTCGCACGATACACTGATTGTCGGCAACAGCGCTGATATCCAGGCCGATATTCAGGTCGGGACCTTGATTCTCAGTGGGCGATTCAAGGGCAATGTCAAGGCCATGACCCGTGTCGAATTACGCGCCCCGGCTCAGGTTGACGGTACAATAGAAACCCCGGCACTGTCGGTTGAAGACGGGGTAATCCTTAATGGCACGATCACTATGACCACGGCAGACAACAGTGCTCCCAAGCAGGCTGCCGGCGATAAGAAGTAACCTGCTGTTCTACGCGGTTTTTTTAGCAAAGACGGCAGTGGCACGGGTTTGCAGGGAATTAGCGCGGGATGAAATATTCACAGAAGAGCCTTGACACGGGGGTGCTGCTATGATAGTCATCTCCTGCTTTGACCCCAGAGGTTTAGGCATATTTGGGTGCCCCTGAGATTGTATACAGTATACCGAAGTGCCCACGCGGCACAAACCAACGAGGTAATAAGACGGTGATCAAGCTCGACTGGACACTGTTCCTGCAATTTGCCAACTTCATTATTCTGATGGCTGTGCTCAACGTGCTGCTTTTCAAGCCGTTGCGCGCCGCTCTGCAGGCACGCAGGGATACGATTAACGGCTCCCGGGCCAAGGTGCAGGACATCGACGAGCAGGTGCAAGCGCAGGTTGCTCGTTACGAAGCCCAACTTCAGGAGGCCCGTACGCAAGGCAGCCAGGAGCGCGCTGCGTTACGCAAGACGGCCCAGGAAGAGGAGTCCCGTCTCCTCGGTGAAGCAAACCGCAGTTCCGCCGATAAGCTTCAGGTAATCAAGGAGCAAATCCAGCAGGAAGCCAGCGCTGCACGTCAGATGCTGCAAAGCGAAACCGAAAACCTGGCGAAAGAAATCGCCACCAAGGTATTGGGGAGGGCTGTCTGATGTCGCAAAGCAAAAGGAGTCCGGCGCGTCTTCTGCTCGCCCTTATTGCCTCGCTGCTTTTGCTCCCTGCCGCTGCGCTGGCTGCCGGTGGTGGTCATGTCGACAGTGGTGTGCTGCTTAAAGATTTTCTCTATCGCGTCTTCAACTTCTCCCTTCTGGTCGGTCTCCTGGTCTATTTTGTGGCCAAACCAATCCGCAACGGCCTACGGGCGCGCCGGGAAGCCATTGAGAAGATGCTCTTCGATGCGCAGGAGGCGCGGGATGCCGCTGAGGCCAAGTATCGCGAGTACAGTGAAAAGCTCGCCAAGGCGACAGAAGAGATTGCCCAGATCAGGGTTGCCATCAAACGCGAAGGGGAGCTGGAGCGTGACAGAATTCTGCTATCAGCCCGTGAGATGGCAACCAAGATAGAGCAGGAAGCCGAGAATAAAGCCGCTGGTGTGGTCACCAAGGCCCGTGCTGAGTTGCGGGAAGAAGCTGCACGTTTGTCCGTGACTCTGGCGGCGGAACTTCTGCAGAAGCAGGTCAACGCCTCTGATCAGCAACGGCTGGTTGAAGAATATATGCAGAAAGTGGGAGAACTCCATTGAGCGTCAGTGCCCTTACCCGACGGTATGCCCAGGCCCTGGTTGAACTCGGCGTGGAACAGCAGGCCGTAGAAGCCTATGGTGACGAACTGGCCAGTGTAAAAGCCGTTCTGGCCCAGCATGAACTACTCCGCCAGTTGCTCGAAAGCCCGACCCTGACCCAGGCGAAGAAGGAGGCCATGCTGGCCGATCTCTGCCAGTTGCTCGGTTTGTCCGATGGCATGCAGCGGTTTCTCGGTGTGCTCCTGAGTAAGGGGCGGCTCAGCTTCCTCGGCCAGATAGAAGAAAAGTACCGCGCCCTTGCCGATGAACTGTCCGGCATCCTGAGTGCGAAAATTACGGCTGCTACAGCACTGGACGATGCCCAGCAGCAGGCAATAGCCACCAGCCTCGAAAAGCAGACCGGCAAA
>Ga0209231_1001231_pt1 | contig 10151 bp, 4 predicted proteins | sample Deesub45470m_DNA_FD_188086 | JGI IMG/M metagenome (GOLD analysis project Ga0209231, IMG submission 188086) | Deep subsurface microbial communities from North Pacific Ocean - 450_OLKR46/470m Metagenome (SPAdes) (version 2) | ecosystem: Environmental > Terrestrial > Deep subsurface > Unclassified ... | reverse complement strand
TCTGAACGAACTGTAATATCTCCCAAGTCCTGTAAAACCTTATTCAATTTAATTTTGTTTGCCATTTCTTTTGGTGGACTATATCTCCGTAATGCCATCATAATGGCTCCAGATTTAACAGGTTTACGAAGCATTTTTGAAATAGGCTCTCTTAATTCTTCAGATAAAGCGCTGTAATTTAATATATTACGAGTTAAAGCATCTTCTAAAAATGGTTGTGAAACTAAAATTTCTTCAACGCAGGTTGCAATTGTTTTCATCTGTCTGTATTTTATTGTTTTTCATTTGTCAGATGGAATTTGCATAAACATCATTTCGGGTGAGAGTGAAATTATTAATATGCTCATTTCATTTGTTAAATAATTAACAGTTTGTGCAAAATTAGTGTATTTATTTTAAATAAACACATTTAGTTAAAAATCGTTCTAAATTTGTTCTCACAAAAATATAGAAATGAAAGTTTTAAAATTTGGAGGAACTTCGGTTGGTTCTATTGAAAACATAAAAAGAGTAAAAGAAATTATTACTGATGGCGAAAAAAAAATAGTAGTACTTTCTGCAATGTCTGGAACTACCAATGCTTTGGTGGGAATTTCTGATTTTATAAAAATAGGTACTATTGATGAAGCAAAGCTTGAAATTATAGCTTTAAATGAAAAATATAATTCAGTTTTAAATGAATTGATAATATCATCAGATATAAAACAAGAAACAGGAAATTACATAAAGAAGATTTTCGATTTTCTAAAAGCCTGTACTATAGAAAAACATTCAGAATTATTGTATAATAAAATTGTAGCACAAGGCGAATTGCTTTCAACCTTTATTTTTACAAAATATTTGAATCAGGAAGGTGTTAATGCGAAATTATTACCAGCGTTGGATTTTATGCGAATTGATAAAGCAAATGAGCCTGACGATTTTTATATTAAGCAAAATCTTCAACGTATTATTAATGATACTTTACCAGCAGATATTTATATAACACAAGGCTTTATTTGTTTAGATGCCTTTGGAAATATAGCGAATTTACAACGTGGCGGAAGTGATTATACAGCTACAATAATTGGAGCAGTGCTAAAAGCTGAAGAAGTTCAAATTTGGACAGATATTGACGGAATGCACAATAATGACCCACGTTTTGTTGAAAACACACACGCCATTTCCAATTTATCTTTTGATGAAGCAGCTGAATTAGCTTATTTCGGAGCAAAAATATTACATCCGCAAACGGTAATGCCTGCTCGTGAAGCCAATATTCCAGTTCGATTAAAAAACACCATGGATCCAAAATCATATGGTACATTAATTTCTGCAGAAATTCACGGAGAAGGAATTAAAGCTATTGCGGCGAAAGACAACATTACTGCTATTAAAATTAAATCGGCCAGAATGTTATTGGCACATGGTTTTTTGAAAAAAGTATTTGAAATATTTGAGAAATATGAGACATCAATTGATATGATTACTACTTCTGAAATTGCAGTATCATTGACCATTGACAACGATAAAAATTTATTTTCAATTGTTGAAGAATTAGAAAAATTTTCTACCGTTGAGGTTGACAATCAACAAAGTATCATCTGTTTGGTTGGTCATTCAGTAGTAAGACATCACGAAACACATCGGTTATTTCAAGTATTACAAGATATTTCTGTAAGAATGATTTCTTATGGTGGGAGTAACAATAACATTTCACTTTTAGTGAATACAAACGATAAAATTACAGCGCTTAAACGTTTAAATGAATACGTTTTTGAGTTTGTGAATGCTTAAATTTCTATGAAGAATAATTGTTTGGTTAACAAAAAAACTCGAAGTGAAAACTTCGAGTTTTTAATAATTTAGGGCTTATTTGATTGTTATTCCTGTGAAAACAGGAATCTATTTTTTACTGAATTGGATACCTGCCTTCGCAGGTATGACATTTTCCTTAATTCCATCATAGCGAGGAGTTTTTCAGTACGTGGCAGTCTCGTCATAGCGAGGAGCGATAGCAACGTGGCTATCTGCTTCTCGAGTAACAGATTGCTTCACTCCATTTCATTCCGTTCGGATGACGTTCAATTACCCATTCATTAAATCTTCAATTTCTTCTACTTCAATAGGAATATTACGCATTAAATTAAAAGGAACTCCAGTTTTTTGGATTACCACATCATCTTCAATTCTAATTCCCATTTTTTCTTCAGGAATATAAATACCAGGTTCAACAGTAAAAACCATTCCTGCTTTCATAGGTGTTTTTAATGCTCCGTAATCGTGTGTATCTAAGCCTAAATGATGTGAAGTTCCATGCATAAAATATTTTTTGTAGGCTGGCCAATCTGGGTTTTCATTTTTTACGTCTGTTTTGTCAATCAATCCCAACCCTAACAATTCTGAAGTCATAATTTTACCAACTTCTTTATGGTATTCTGCCCAAAGTATTCCTGGAACTAACATTTTTGTAGCTTCATTTTTCACTCTTAAAACCGCATTGTAAACTGCTTTTTGTCTGTCAGAAAATTTACCATTTACCGGAATAGTACGCGTCATATCACTAGAATAATTAGCATACTCAGCACCAACATCAAGTAAAAGCATGTCACCATTTTTACATTCTTTATTGTTTTCAATATAATGTAAAACACACGCGCTGTATCCAGAACCAATTATTGGAGTATACGCAAAACCTTTAGAACGATTTCTTAAGAATTCGTGCATAAATTCTGCTTCAATTTCATATTCCATAATACCAGGTTTTACAAATGGTAAAATTCGCCTAAAACCTTTATTCGTAATTTCGCAGGCAGTTTGCATTAATTCAACTTCTTCAGGTTCTTTTACACCACGAATTTGTAGCATTATTTGAGCGCTTTTTTCCCATTTATGTGCTGGAAAATCAGCTTTGCATTTTTTTATAAATCGGTCTTCTCTTGTTTCGATTTCAACGGATTGGCGGTAATGTTCATTGGTATTAAAATAAATAGTTTCAGCTTCAGTCATTAAGTCATAAAAAACTTTTTTGAATTCAGATAGCCAGTAAATAGTTTTTATACCTGAAACTTTTGTAGCTTCTTCTTTTGAATATTTTGCTCCATACCAAATTGCAATAAGATCGCTAGTTTCAGTTAAAAATAAAATTTCACGATTATTTTTGTCTAAAGCGTCTGGGAAAAGTAATAGAATACTTTCTTCTTGATCTGCACCGCTTAAATACAGCAAGTCACTATTTTGTTTAAACGGAAGTGTGCTATCTGCCCCAGTAGTAAAAGTGTCATTTGAATTGAAAATTGCAATTGACTTCGGTTTCATTTGAGAAGTAAACTTTGCTCTGTTTTTAATAAAAAGTTGATTATTAATAGGATGGTATTTCATCTTTATAGATTTTAGTATAAAATTTGATAACAAAGTTATAAATTTGTTGAAAACCACCTCAATAAAAACAATATAATTTATGAGAATTCTATTTCTATTCTTCTTTTTAAGCACACTCACAATTTTTTCTCAAAATAAACCAGCGTACAAGCTATACAATGCAAAAGGGAGTAAAGTTTCCTATAAACATATGATTCAAAAAATGAGCAAGGCAGATGTTGTTTTGTTTGGTGAACTTCATAACAACCCTATTGTTCATTGGTTAGAATATGAAACCACTGTCGATTTAAGCAAATTGAGAAAACTTACATTAGGAGCAGAAATGTTTGAAGCTGATAACCAAAAAGTTTTAAATGATTATCTGATAGATTCCATAAACCCAAAAGGGTTAGATACACTTGCAAGATTGTGGAATAATTATAAAACAGATTACAAACCATTGGTTGATTTTGCAAAGAAAAATAAATTAAAATTTATTGCCACCAATATTCCAAGAAAATACGCTTCGAAAGTTTATAAATATGGTTTTGAAACCTTAGATTCTTTATCAGTTGAAGAAAAATTATTTATAGCTCCTCTACCTATTAAATATGATGCTTCGTTGCCAGGTTATGTAAAAATAAAAGAAATGATGGGTGGTCACGGAGGTGATAACTTACCAAAAGCCCAAGCTATAAAAGATGCAACAATGGCTTATTTTTTATTGAAGAACAGGGAAAATGGCAAATTATTTATTCACTATAATGGCTCATATCACTCAGACCATTATGAAGGAATAAATTGGTATTTAAAACAAGAAAATAAAAGCTTAGAGATTATTACAATTGGTGTAATAGAACAAGAAAATGTAAAAAAATTCAATAAAGATAGCAAAGGGAAGGCCGATTTTATAATTGTAATTCCATCAACAATGACCAAAACATATTAAAACAGTTAAACAAATGAAAAAATTAACCACCTTTTTTAGTTTTTTATTTCTTTCAATAGGAATAAATGCTCAAACTTCTATCGTTAAAAACATTCCATTCACAAATATCGGACCTTCTATTATGAGTGGCCGTATTGTTGATTTGGATGTAAACCCAAACAAACCAACCGAATTTTACGCTGCTTATGCTTCTGGAGGTTTATGGTATACCAACAATAATGGTACTTCTTTCACGCCTGTAATGGATAATTCGGGAACTCAAAACGTAGGCGATATAGCAGTAGATTGGGATAATGGAACCATTTGGGTTGGAACTGGTGAAAGTAATTCTTCTCGTTCTTCATATGCCGGAATAGGAATTTTAAAAAGTACCGACAAAGGAAAAACTTGGATGAATGTTGGTTTAAAAGATTCTCAACATACAGGTAGAATTATCATGAATAAAAATAATCCTGATGAAGTGGTTGTAGGCGTTATTGGGCATTTATATTCAGCGAATGCTGAACGTGGTATTTTTAAAACTTTTGATGGTGGAAAAACTTGGAAAAATGTATTGTTCATTAATGAAAATACAGGTGTAATTGACATTAGCGTTTCACCTACAAATCCAAATGTGTTGTACGCAGCATCTTGGGAAAGAACAAGAAAAGCGTGGGATTTTGATGGTGATGGAGAAAATTCAGCAATTTATAAAAGTACCGATGCAGGCTCAACTTGGGTTAAAATGACTTCAGAAGAAAGTGGTTTTCCAACGGGTAGTGGAATAGGAAGAATTGGTTTAGCCACCTTTAATGATGACATCATTTATGCGTTGTTAGACAATCAATTTATGCGACCTGAAGAAAAAAAGAAGGAAGATGAAGGTTTGAAAAAAGATGATTTTAGAACCATGAGTTTGGTTGATTTTTCAAAATTAGATGATAATAAACTAAATACCTATTTAAAAGACAATGGTTTTGATAAAAAATATACGGCTGAATCTATAAAATCTTCAGTTGAAAAAGGAATAATTAAACCAAGTGATTTAGCAACATATTTGGAAGATGCCAATTTTGTATTGTTAAATTCCGAAGTTATTGGAGCAGAAGTTTATAAATCGGTTGATGGTGGGAAAACTTGGAAAAAAACGCATGATGGTTATTTAGATGACGTTTATAGTTCTTATGGTTATTATTTTGGTACAATTGGAATAAACACTTCAAATGAAAATAAAATTTATATAGGTGGCGTTCCACTATTAAAATCAGATGACGGAGGCAAAACATTTACTTCCATTGATAAAGAAAATGTACACTCTGATCATCAGGCCATTTGGGTAGATTCAAAATTGGAAGGGCATTTAATAAACGGTAATGATGGTGGAATTAATATCAGCTTTGATGATGGTGAAAATTGGATGAAAAACAATAGTCCTGCAGTTGGGCAATTTTACAGTATTAATGTAGATAATGAAAAACCTTATAATGTATATGGCGGGCTACAAGATAATGGAGTTTGGTTTGGGCCAAGTGATTATGAAGCATCAAAACGTTGGGAAGGCAGTGGAAATTATCCATACAAAAGTATTGGCGGAGGTGATGGAATGCAAGTTCAAATTGACAATAGAGATCATAATATTGTGTACTCAGGTTCTCAATTTGGGTATTATTATAGGGTGAATTTAGAAACAAAAGATCGCATTAGTATTCATCCAAAACACGAATTAGGTGATTCGCCATATCGTTATAATTGGCAAACACCAATTCTATTATCACCACACAACCAAGACATTTTATATATGGGTGCTAATAAATTATTGAGATCTATGGATAAAGGTGAAAATTTTGATGTGATTTCAGAAGATTTAACTACAGGTGGAAAAAAAGGAAATGTGCCTTACGGCACAATAACTGCTGTTTCTGAAAGTCCGTTTCAATTTGGTTTTATGTATGTTGGAAGTGATGACGGTTATGTGAATGTAACTACAAATAGTGGTGGAAGTTGGACACGAATTTCCGATAATTTACCTCAAGAACTTTGGGTTTCTCGGGTTATTGCTTCAAAACATGAAAAAGAAAGAGTTTATGTTACTTTAAATGGTTATAGATCTGACGATTTTAAACCTTATATTTTTGTTAGTGAAAATATGGGTAAAACTTGGAAAAGCATCAATAATAATTTACCGAATTTTGCAATTAATGTTGTAAAAGAAGACCCTTCAGATGAAAATATTTTATATATCGGAACCGACAACAATGTCTTTGTGAGTTTTGATAAAGGTGAAAATTGGCAAGAATTTTCAAAGGGTTTACCAAAAGTTGCTATGCACGATTTAGTAATTCAAAAAGAAGCTAAAGATTTGGTAATTGGTACGCATGGGCGTTCAATTTATAAAACCAGTATTGCAGGTTTACAACAATACAACAAGGTGAAATCTAAATCGGTATCTATTTTTGAAATTCCTTCAGTGCGTTATTCTCCAAGATGGGGAAGTTCTTGGAGTCAATGGTCAGAGGCAAATGAGCCAAGTATTTCAATTCCTTTTTATGTTGCTAATGCAGGAAATTATACTATCAATATTACTTCTGAAGAGGGTATTGAATTAAATAGTATTTCTGTAATAGCAGAAAAAGGATTTAATGATGCTGATTTTAATTTAACATTTTCAGAAAAAGGGAAAGCAGCATATCTTAAAGTAAATAAAAAAGCTGAAATTAAAAAAGCGAAAAACAATCAGTTTTATTTATTAAAAGGCAAATACAAGGTTACAATTGGAGAAGCTTCACAGACTTTTGAAGTAAAATAAGTTAAGAAAAAGAGGCTGTTTAAAAACTTTAAACAGCCTCTTTTAATATTAGAATTAATACTTCAATTCTTCAATTTCTTTAAAAGGTGAAAGTTGTAAATTTTCAACAGATTTTTGGTAACTAACCCAATCTGTTTTGTAAAAAGCATTGATCTTTTCCATTACTGCACCAACTTTAGCATTTGCATTATCTATTAATGTAAATTCTGTTTTCCCAGGAAGTTGCATTAAAGAACCAACGTACCTTCTTGCTGTAAATAAATATGAAATAGTGCTAGGAAACTCAGTGTCCGTAATTCCTTGTCGCTCATCTTCTTTTCCTAACATATCATCAAGTAACCCATCAATTTTTTTAATTAAATCGTCATGAGATTTTACCAATTCTTTTTGCTTTTCTTTATCATATTGATCCTTTATGCGTTTTTTATAATCTTCAACAATAGTTTTAGATGCTAACAATTGTTCGGTAGCTTTTCCTGCAGTTCCAGTTTTAGATTCAAGTTGTTTTAATAAATCATATTTACTTTTTAATACTTCAAAGCTTATGTCTATTCTTGGATCATAAGAAACATGAATTGATGAAGTTTCTGTTAAATTTCCAAAATGAATTTTTATAGTATAATTACCCGGTAAAACTGTAACTCCTCTTGGTTCAGGAGCATTGTCTCTTTCTTTTCTTCTTGAAGGCCCACGCTCTCCTTTTTCATCAAGACCCCAATACATTCTTTGAACACCATTTTCTTTAGGTGCTTTTGTTTTAATACTTCTTATTAATTCATTTGAAGTATTATAAACTTCGAAGAAAATAGAATCAAATTTTACAGCAGGTTTTGCATCTTTTTCAGCCATTTTTTCAGAAGATTTATCCTTAGCATTTTTTTCTTTAGAATCTGCTTCTTTTTTTTCTGTTTCAGGTTTGTTAATGCTATAAGTAATCATGGCGCCATCTTTTCTGTTTTCGCCATTAAACATAGCATTTGCACCAAAACGAGTTCCTGTTGGTTGTTGGTTTTCAGCAATAATAGCATTTGGAGGTGTAAATAAATGCAAGGTTTTATCCAATAGTTGTTTGCCTTCTTTCGCCATTGCTCTAAAAGGTCTAATATCATCTAAAACGTATGCGGCTCTACCAAAAGTACCAATTATTAAATCGTTCTCACGAGGGTGAATTGCTAAATCGGACGTTGGAACTGTTGGAAAACCATTGGTGTATTTTGTCCAATTTTTTCCTTCATCAATGCTGATATATAGCCCGTTTTCACTTCCTAAAAACAATAAATTTGGTTCTTCAAAGTCTTGAATAACAGACCAGATATAACCAAAAGTTTCAGTTTTACCAGCTAAAATATTTTCCCAAGTTTTTCCAAAATCACGAGTTCTAAACAAATAGGGTAAAAAATCGAATTGTCTGTAATTATTAACAACCACATAGGCTTCTCCTTTAGTATATTTAGAAGCTCTAATTTGTGGAACCCAACTTTCTTTTGGCATTCCTTTTATGTTTTTAGAAACATTTGTCCAAGTTGTACCACCATCTAATGTCAATTGTATATTTCCATCATCAGTACCAACCCAAAGCATATTTTCATCAAATTTACTAGGTTCAATTGCTAAAATAGTACAATGGTTTTCGGCACCCGTTGCATCCATTGTAATTCCGCCACTTTCGTGCTGTTTTTGTTTTTCAGGATTGTTAGTAGTTAAATCAGGTGAAATAATATTCCAAGTATGACCTTTGTCTGTTGATTTGTGAACAAATTGACTTCCAAAATAAATAGTTTCGTTATCTGTTGGATTCATTGCTATGGCAGAATTCCAATTAAAACGAAGTTTTACATCTGGGTTTGGGTGCGTAGGAACAATCATTTTATTGTTTCCTGTTTCTCTATCATATCTGGCAACAGAACCTTGTTGAGACATTCCGTAACCATATCTAGAATCTTTAGGATCAGGAACCACATCAAAACCATCGCCGAACATAATTTCTTGCCAATATGAATTACGAATACCTTGATCTTTTAAAACATAACCTGGACCAGCCCAAGAACCATTGTCTTGCATTCCGCCATATACATTATAAGGATAATCATTATCAACATTTATATGATAAAATTGAGCAACAGGTAAATTTTCAACAAAACGCCAAGTTTTTCCTCTGTCTCGGGTAATATTTAAACCACCATCATTTCCGTCAATCATAAAGTTAGGATTGGTAGGATGAATGTACCAAGCGTGATGATCGGGGTGTACACCAACACTGGTTCCATAAGCGGGCATTAATTGATTAAATGATTTACCGCCGTCTTCACTTACATTTACATACGTAAAAACAGAATAAATTCTATTTTCATTTATAGGGTCTACTGCTATATCTGCATAGTAAAAAGGTCTATTCCCTATACCGTCAGATCCTCTTCCACTAGATTTATCGTTTACCATTTTCCATTTTATTCCACCATCTTCAGATCTGTAAAGGGCATTCTTTTTTGCTTCAATTAAAGCATATATAATTTTCGGATTGCTTTGAGAAATTGCCAATCCAGTTCTTCCTAAATTTCCTTCAGGTAAACCATCTTTATCGGTTAACTTTTTCCAATTCTCACCTCCATCATACGTGATATATATTCCTGAACCTTCACCACCAGAAGTAAATGTCCAAGGTTTACGACTGTGTTCCCACATGGCTGCAATTATTTTATTTGGATTTGAAGAGTCAACAACCAAGTCGGCACAACCAGTTTGATCATTCACAAATAAAGATTTGATCCAGGTTTTTCCACCATCTGTAGTTTTGAAAACACCACGTTCTGGATGCGCTCCCCAAGGAGAACCTATAGCACCAACGTAAACAGTATTTGGATTGTCTTTGTCTATTATAATTCTATGAATGTTTCTGGTTTTTTCTAAACCAACTAACTTCCAAGTTTTTCCAGCATCTAAACTTTTGTATAAACCATAACCACCATTTAAACTATTTCTGGGATTTCCTTCGCCAGTACCAGCCCAAATTACGTCTGGGTTATTTTGTTGAATTGCAACTGCTCCAATAGAAGAAACTCCTTGTTCATCAAAAATTGG
>Ga0209231_1001230_pt1 | contig 10153 bp, 11 predicted proteins | sample Deesub45470m_DNA_FD_188086 | JGI IMG/M metagenome (GOLD analysis project Ga0209231, IMG submission 188086) | Deep subsurface microbial communities from North Pacific Ocean - 450_OLKR46/470m Metagenome (SPAdes) (version 2) | ecosystem: Environmental > Terrestrial > Deep subsurface > Unclassified ... | reverse complement strand
CTACCGATTTTTCAACCAAAGGAGTAAAAATCATGAGTGAAGAAAAAAAACCTTTTTGCCGCCCCAAGATTCCTGATGGTCACGCATACCGCGTAACCACCCGTCAGAAAGAAATCGTACCGGGACAGTTTTTTGTCGGCTATGAAACCACCTGGGAACCGGCACAGAAAGAAGTGCCCTACTCCACGCCTAAGACGCCCTAAAGCAATCGTCCGCACGCGGTCGCGCGGCGATTAAATTAAGATTGGTTTTGTGATAAGCACGCTATAAAAAGCGTGCTTTTTTTGACCTGCGAAAAATTAACCGTAACTATATTTCGGCAAATTCAAATAGCTTACCAGCATTGCTTTTATTTAAAGCTTAAATACGCTCATGAACGAGGACGCCAGCAATTGATCTCGTCACTCACAAATTCCTATATTCCAATAGGCTATTTAATATCAACAATAAAGTATTTTACAGGCATATCAAGCACCCCTAGACTGCGCCTCAACAAGTTGTGTCGAAGCATCCATCCACCTACCAAAAGGAAGACAGTCTATGTTCAAGCTAATCAAGAATGGCAATATTGTTTCTGACGTATGGAAAACTCTGACTTTTGCGGAAGGCGATACGCCGCAGAACATCAGAATCCCCGTGGGGCCAGTGCTGGTGCCGCTAGCGGTTTGGAAAGCGCGCCGCGCCGAACTGATACACCGCGAATATGAACATGGCTGGCCACTGGGTGTCTGGCTGGCTGCCGAAGAAAGTGCTGATGAGATTGGGCGCGACATCGATGACTTTACAGTCATAGCGGTGGAATTCGACAAATTCGCCGACGGCAAGAGTTATTCAACCGCTCGTACGCTTCGTGAACATTACGGCTTCAGAGGTGAGTTGCGCGCGATCGGTGATGTGCCACGTAGCAATGTGACCTACCAGTATCAGGTTGGCTTTGATTCTTTTGCTGTACGCAGCAATCAGAAAGTCAGCTCTGTCTTATCGGGCTGGTTCAATCTCAAAGCAGCTAACCAGCATCATGCTCAACACGCTACGCTCGCTGGCTAAACCGGAGGGGCACTTTGCCCCTCAAGCTCCAGAACCTTTTGTTCGCCTGCTCTGGAATCGGGAATAATTTGGCTTATTAATGTCATAGATAAACATATACAAGCAAATTGACAGTCATTAAAAAAACGAAATTCCTAGGTCTGCGCCCAGGCCAGGCCGTCAAAACGCCAGCCGTTGTGCGAATTTCGATGATGCGTGTCGTCCAGATCGCCTTCAAAACCGTGCAGAACGTTATAGACCTCTGTAATTCCCGCCTTTTCAAGTGCCAATCCTGCATCAACTGAACGACGACCCGAACGGCAGATCAGCACGACAGGACGATTCACACTGGCGGCCTTTTTTACATGCGAGACAAAGTCCGGGTTGTAATCCCAGTCCGGGCCATCCACCCAGGGTATCAGCATGGAACCTTCAGGACGACCGATGAACATGTGCTCCATTTCACTGCGCACGTCGATGAATACCGCCTCGGGATTGTCTTGCAGAAATTTGTATGCTTCTTTGGGGGTCAAGTGTTGCATGTACAGCTCTCCTGAACTAACGGGCCGACCATGATAACCGCTGGCATGTACATTTTGCAAAAAGTCTGCTGCTCACGACGGAACGGCTAGTGTTGCCTCTACACTTGGCAGCGATGTCATACAGCTTTTGCGAATGGATAACATTCCCGTCCAGCCTCGCCTGTTTGGTATTTCCGCCCTAGGTCACGCTTATCAAGCCTCCGGCTCGGAATACTGCACAGCATGTATTTCGAAAGCCATCGTTTCCAGATCACCCAGTATCCAGGTAAACATTTCCTCCACGCCCGGCGCACCAATGCCGGAAACCGAGCCGGAATTGACCAGCAGCGTCTGCCCCCCTTTGATGTTGCTCTGGCGCATAATTTCTGCGACATGGCTATGCCCGCAGCAAACCAGATCATAATCTCCGGTGCAGGCCATGCCTCGAGCATAGTGCGGATAGTGGGTTGCGAAAATGCGCCGCCCTGCCCACTCCAGCTCCATATCCTGCCCGTGATAAGTCAGCAATCCGCCGGTCTTCATCATCATCCTGTGCAACGCCATCTGGTCACCGACGTTGTTGCCATGCACGACATGCAGCGGGATACCCAGCTTGAGCGAAGTGCGCAATGTGTTCGCGCCGATCAGATCACCGCAATGAATGACGGCCTGTACACCTAGCAACTGCGCCTTGGTTATCGCCGCCGCGAGAGGTTCCGCACGATCATGACTGTCTGAAACGATACAGATTTTCATTTATTTCGTATCCCGCAAGGCATGCAGCCTGCCAACAGCCTGATTTCAGGCGACAACGCCTTGCAACTATTTAAATTCACTTTAAATTTGTGTGACAGCTTGCAGATAATAAATTAACTCCATGAACAAGCCCAGCCTTAATCAGTCAACTGCGGGCACGCAAATAACCATTGTGCGCACTTAATCCCCTCCTGATAGCGTTGTAGTTGCGCATCCTCGCAAACCCGCACATTAGGCGCAATCATACTGTCGCGCGTCTATACCCATGTCGGGTGGGATAAAGCATGACCCGAACGGGTAAATAAGCCACTTTTTCATTCAGCGTGTTGATATTTTTAAGGATTCGACTTAGTCTGCGCCAAGCATTATGAAACTGACCGACACGTTGATGCAGAAAAAAACGATTCCAATCACCATTGCCAATCACAGTACCTTCTTGTGGGTGCGCGATCCCGACTTCACTCCACCCGGAGAAGATGGTGGCGTGGCAGTGTGTCTGACGCATGAATTCGCGGCCGCACGTGCAGGCGATCTCAAAACGCTGCTGGAAACTTTTCTGGAAAGCATTATCGGCACGGTCAATGCCACAGCAGGAGTGGTGAGACTGTTATCCCCCGACGGACGCACCCTGCAAATCATCAGTTCGGCAGGACTCTCTGCCGATCTACAGGAAGAAGCTGAAAATTATGTCGAACTGGATTGCGAGGTCAGCGACAATGCCACACTGGGCCATGTCGTTCACGCGTCGGACATCAGCGGATGCAATTCACGACAAAACTGCCCCCACTCCAGTTGCCGATTCCAGTCTCTGGTTGCTGCACCGCTTGAAGTGCAGGACTCATCCGGTGCGCCGCTCGGCATCTTGACCATTTTCTTCGATGTATCACGCACTGCCGCAAGCAAGGTCATGAACACGCTGGCCTCCTTTGCAGAAGTGATGGGTGCCACCATTGAACATACGCGCGTTAACCGCGATGTCAGACGCTTTGAGCTGCTGGCCGAACGTCAGGTCATCGCCAACGATATCCATGACTCAGTAGCCCAGACGCTAACCTACTCGCGCATGCGCGTAAACCTGCTGCTGGAGTCCATCCGTACCGGCAACCAGGTAATGGCAAGCAAATATGCGCGTGACCTGGATGAGGCGCTTGAAATCGGACAAAAGAGCACCCGGGAGCTGATCGCCGATTTTCGTTGCGACATGAACCGCAGCGGACTTTCCATTGCACTGCATGACTTGGCCAGCGAATTTCGCAAACGCAACAACATCGTTTTCGAGTATCACAATAAACTGGTTGATCTCGAACTGCCACTCGAACACGAAATACAGGTCTATTACATCGTACGCGAGGCGTTGAACAATATCGCCCGCCATTCCGAAGCGACACATGCGCGCCTGTTCGTTGCCTCCAAATTCGGCTACTACGTATTCACCATAGAAGATAACGGCACGGGCGCTTGCACCTTCACACCCGTAGAAGGCCATTACGGCGTGATGATCATGCGTGAGCGTGCCCACCGGATAGGTGGCGAGATCCGGGTTGACAGCGCCGCAGGCCTGGGTACGCAGGTACAATTATTTTTCCCTGAACCACCGCTGGACTGGAGAGTTGTAAATGACTGACAAAATAAAAGTTGTACTGGTAGATGATCAATGTCTGTGTCGGCAAGGGTTAAGTGAATTACTGTCCAATTGCTATGGTTTCGATGTGCTGGGCGCAACCGGCAATATAGACGAACTGCGCACTTTGCTGGATCAGAAACCTGATCTATTGATTGTCGATCTGCGCATGAAACCACTGGACGGGATTTCCCTGCTGGAGCAACTTCGCAGCGAAGGCTATCTGACCCCCGCCATCATGCTCACGATGAGCGATTCGGAAATCGATCTGGGGAACGCGATACGCGCCGGGGTACGCGGATATTTGCTTAAGGATATGGCTCCGGATGAGGTGGTCGATGCAATCCGCCGGGTTGCTGCAGGTGAACTGGTGGTCGCTCCCACCATGACGGTGAAGATGATCGAAATGTTGCGCGGAGATCAACCCGAGCAGGGACCGAAAGACTCCTTTAAATTACTAACTGAACGTGAACGCGAAATATTGCAATTACTGTCACGTGGCGAAAGCAACAAGGCCATTGCGCTGACTTTGCACATCAGCTACGACACAGTAAAACAGCATGTGCGCCACATTTTGAACAAGCTCAATCTGTCTTCGCGCGTAAAGGCAGCCGTCCTGTTCACGAAAGAACAGGGCATGACGCATAACGAGGAAACGGTGACACGTAACTGAAAGTGGCTGGTAGTGAGTAGTGAGTAGTGAGTAGTGAGTGGGAAGTGGGAAGTGGGAAGTGGGAAGTGGCGAGTAAAGTAGTGCACTGAATCAACATATGACTATCATTTGATCAATACGAAGAGAGGAAAGATATGGCACACATCGTAATCATGGGAGCGGGTATTGGCGGCATGCCGGCAGCCTACGAAATGCAGGAAATGATCCGCAAAGGCGACAAGGTCACTGTCGTCTCGAACAGCGAGAACTTTCACTTTGTGCCGTCCAATCCCTGGGTAGGGGTCAAGTGGCGCAGTCGCAAGCAGATCGAATTTCCGATTCGCGCCTATCTGGAGCGCAAGGGAATTAACTTCATCTCCACGGGTGTAAAGCGTGTCCATCCCGACAACAACCAGCTTGAATTGAACGATGGCAATACCGTCGCATATGATTATCTTATCATCGCCACTGGCCCCAAACTCGCCTTCGAGGAAATCGAAGGATTGGGGCCTCACGGTGGTCACACCTATTCGGTATGCCATGTCGATCACGCCATGAAATCGCACGACGAATGGGAAAATTTCTGCCAGAACCCCGGCCCCATCGTAGTCGGTGCCGTGCAAGGCGCTTCCTGCTTCGGCCCCGCCTATGAATATGCTTTCATCATGGAAACCGACTTGCGCCGCCGCAAGATCCGCAGCAAAGTACCGATGACCTTCGTCACATCCGAACCCTACATCGGTCACCTCGGCCTAGGTGGTGTGGGCGATTCCAAGGGGATACTGGAATCGGGCATGCGCGACAAACACATCAAGTGGATATGCAATGCCAAAGTCACCAAAGTCGAAGCGGGGAAAATGTATGTCACCGAACACGACGACCTGGGCGTAGAGAAACAGAAACACGAATTGCCATTCAACTACAGCATGATGCTGCCCGCCTTTAAGGGCGTAGATGCCGTGTTTGGTATAGAGGGACTGGTTCAGGCGCGCGGCTTCATCATCGTGGACAAACATCAGCGCAACCCAAAATACAAAAACATCTTTGCGGTGGGCGTATGCGTTGCCATCCCGCCGGTGGAAGCAACCCCCATTCCGGTTGGCACCCCCAAGACGGGCTACATGATCGAATCCATGGTGACCGCCACCGTTCACAACATCCGCGCCGACCTGATGGGCGAACCTGCCGACAAGGAAGCGACCTGGAACGCCGTATGTCTGGCCGATTTCGGTGAAAGCGGTGTCGCCTTCGTGGCCATCCCGCAAATTCCGCCACGCAATGTTAACTGGTTCTCTGAAGGCAAATGGGTACATCTGGCCAAGGTGGCATTCGAAAAATACTTCATCCGCAAAATGAAGAAAGGCACTTCCGAGCCATTTTACGAAGGCGGCATCCTTAAAATGATGGGCATAGACAAGCTGAAGTAAACCCGAATTAATGTTCATTAGCTGAATTAACCCATCCCCGCCCCAACCCTCCCCTTGAAGGGGAGGGTGCTTTGCATTTAAGACGAAAGGAAAGCACATGCAACTCGACGACCACAGCCTGGACCTGCTCTACCGCAAGGCACGCACCCACAACGCGTGGCTGGATCAAGCGGTAAGCGACGATTTATTGCGCCAGATTTACGACTTGATGAAATGGGCGCCCACCAGTGCCAATTCGAGTCCGGCGCGCATTGTGTTCGTAAAGAGCGAGTCGGCCAAACAGCGCCTGCTGCCCGCCATGATTCCGGAAAATCTGGAGAAGACCCGTAGCGCCCCAGTCACCGTCATCATTGCTCAGGACTACGAATTTTACGAAAAACTCCCTGTCCTGTTCCCGCACACCGATGCCCGCGCCTGGTTTGTCGGCAACACGTCGTTGATCGATACCACCGCATTCCGTAACGCCAGTTTGCAGGGCGCTTATCTCATCCTCGCCGCGCGCGCGCTGGGGTTGGATGCAGGCCCTATGTCAGGTTTTGATAATGCAAAAGTAGATCAGGCGTTCTTCTCAGGCACCCAGATCAAATCCAATTTTCTGATCAATCTGGGCTATGGGGATGCAACAAAATTATTTCCGCGCGGCCCGCGTTTGCCTTTCGAGGAAGCGGCCAGCATCCTGTAAATCCGCACACAGGTTCAGTTGGCTACAACAAGACCGGACTATCCGGCATTTCGTTGGGTTTATCGCTGCGCGCTGGAAAATGGCGCGTCAGATACTCACCCACGGCTTGCACCCCATTCAACACCCCCGCCTCAAACCGGCCTGCACGAAACGCCGCTTCCATCTGCTGACATATCGCCTCCCAGACCTCATTCTCCAGCCTGACATGGATGCCGCGATCTGCGACGATCTCGACATCCCTGTCTGCCAGCAGCAGATAGATCAGCACGCCGTTATTGTGCTCGGTATCCCAGACATGCAGCTCGGAAAAGACCTCAATCGCACGTTGCCGGGCACTCTGCCCGGCCAGCAGTGGCGCCAGCTCCAATGCAGGTTCGACCGCAAAGCGTATTTGTCCGTCGTGTCGGTTTTCCGTTGTGCGAATAGCCTGTTCTATTGCCTGCAAGGTATGGCGCGGGAATGCGCGCCGCACGGTCGCACGACCGGTTGAGAGATGTTTCACGATACGCTGTATGTTCATTACCACCGCCCCGAGGCACCGCCTCCGCCAAACCCGCCACCTCCACCGCCAAACCCGCCACCTCCACCGCCGAACCCGCCTCCTCCACCGAAGCCGCCCCCGCCGCCAAATCCTCCGCCGTGAGTACCGATACCGCGTCCGCCGCCGAGCAGCACGAACACGAAGGCCGCTATACCCGCGAACAGCGCGATCACTCCGGATGCCACGATCAGCCAGGCCAGCCCGCCCAGCACGCCGCCGACCAGCAGCGCCGCCGGTAAACGCCCCAGCATCGCGCGCAGCATGCCGCCTAGCGCCACTGCAATCACGAAGCCCATAAACATCAGCGATTCAATATCTTGCTTGCCATCTGCTCCCACCCGTTCCGGTACAGGCAAGGGTTCTCCGCTGACGACCTGCATCATTGCCGACACGCCCGCATCGACCCCCTGATAAAACTCGTCGTTTTTGAAATGCGGGACGATAATCTCATCGATGATGCGGTGTGCGGTGGCATCGTTGAGCGCACCTTCCAGGCCATAGCCCACCTCAATGCGCACGGTGCGGTCATCCTTGGCGACCAGCAGCAGCGCGCCATCATCCACCCCTTTACGTCCGAGTTTCCACGCATCGACCACGCGTATGCCGTACTGTTCTATGGTTTCAGCTTGCGTGGTGGGAATGATGAGCACGGCTAGCTGCGCGCCCTTCTGTGCTTCGAAAGCCGCCAACCGTGCGTCCAGCGTCTGAATTTGCTGCGCATCCAGCGTCGCGCTCAGGTCGGTGACACGCTGCGACAGCGGTGGCACCGCCACCTCGGCATGAGCCACCCCGACTAACAGCAGCGCAAGCAATAAGACTCGCGCGTACAGGGTTTTCATTTTGCGGCGGGTGCAGGACTGGGTGCGTTGAAATCCACAGTCGGCGCATGGGAAATGGCCTGCTCATTTTCAACCGTGAAAGACGGCTTAACCGTGTAGCTGAAAATCATCGCAGTCAGATTGCTGGGAAAAGAACGTACCGCGACGTTGTACTCCTGCACCGCCTTGATGTAACGGTTGCGCGCCACGGTGACGCGGTTTTCCGTGCCTTCCAGCTGCGCCTGTAAATCGCGGAAATTTTGATCGGATTTGAGTTGCGGGTAATTCTCAGACACCACCAATAACCGACTCAGTGCGGAAGTCAGTTGCCCCTGGGCCGCCTGGAATTTGGCAAAGGCTTCAGGATTATTGATCAGCTCAGGGCTGGCCTGAATGCTGCCAACCCGGGCGCGCGCCTCGGTCACACCCAGCAACACGTCTTTTTCATGCGCGGCATAGCCTTTGACGGTATTCACCAGATTGGGAATCAGGTCGGCGCGGCGCTGATACTGGTTGAGCACTTCGGCCCAACTCGCCTTGATCTGCTCGTCGCTAGTCTGAAAAGTGTTATAGCCGCAGCCTGTGAGCAACAGAGTAAGCAAAACCAGCCATAAGGTACGCATCGTCATTCCCCTCGAAATTGGATATATCAAAGCGGCAATACTATAACACCTAATCCGGCATAATCAGTCGCGGTACAATGATCACCATGTGCTGCGCCGAAAAAGCAGCCTTTGCCGACAAACCGGGAGCAATGTAATTGAAAACAGTCAAAATCAGCGATGTAATGGACAACAGTGGCGTGGCCTTCGGCACCAGCGGTGCGCGCGGTCTGGTGAGCGCAATGACGGATGAGGTTTGCGCCGCCTATGCGGTCGCGTTTCTGTCCGTCATCAGTCAATCTTTTGCGGTTACGCGCGTGGCACTGGGGATCGATTTGCGGCCCAGCAGCCCGCGTATCGCGGCTGCGTGTGCGTCCGAGCTGCAATCACGAGGGATCACGATAGACTACTGCGGCGCATTGCCCACGCCCGCACTGGCGCTGTATGCGCAAAACCAGGGCATTCCCGCCATCATGGTCACTGGCAGCCACATCCCGTTTGATCGCAACGGCATCAAGTTTTACCGGCCTGACGGCGAAATCACCAAGGCAGACGAACTGGCAATCAGAGACAGCACCGTGCAATTAGATGGCAGCACAGCCGCGTTGCCCGAGCTTAATCCCGCCGCGCTGCAACAGTTTGTGCAGCGCTATCTGGATTTCTTCCCGCAGCAACATTTCAAAGGCATGCGCCTCGGCGTGTACGAGCATTCCAGCGTGGCGCGCGATGCTTTGAGACAAATTCTGGAAGGACTAGGCGCTGAAGTCATTTCACTCGGGCGCACCGAACAATTCGTGCCCATCGATACCGAAGCAGTTGCTGAAGTAGATATTCAAAGAGGTAAAGACTGGGCTGCAGCACACCATTTCGATGCCATCATTTCTACTGACGGCGATGGCGACCGGCCACTGATTTCCGATGAAACCGGCAACTGGCTGCGCGGCGACATCGTCGGTCTGATTTGCGCCCGCTATCTGGGAGCGCAAAAAGTGGTCGTGCCGGTCAGTTGCAACACGGCCATCGAACTTTGTGGTGCGTTTGAAACTGTGTTGCGCACCCGCATAGGCTCGCCCTATGTGATTGCCGGCATGGAGGAAATCGCTTGTGGCATCGATGATGCGGTGGTCGGCTTCGAGGCTAATGGCGGCTTTCTGGTGGGCTCGCGCTTTACGCGTGACGGAAGAATACTCGAACCGCTGCCCACCCGCGATGCCATCCTGCCTGCGCTGGCCGTCCTCGCGGCTGCGCGCGAAGGTAATGGCCCAGTCTCATCCCTGATGCAGGGCTTACCCGCCCGCTTCACCGCCAGCGACCGGTTGCAGGATTTCCCGGTGGCGAGCAGTCGTCAGCTAATACTGGAACTGAACAACGACCCGCAGGCGTTACAACGCTATCTGGCGCCCGACGATGCAAAGCAGCTTGATTGCAACACCACAGACGGGCTGCGTATCAGCTTCGATAACGGCGAAATCGTCCACCTGCGCCCGTCCGGAAACGCACCGGAATT
>Ga0209231_1001229_pt1 | contig 10166 bp, 8 predicted proteins | sample Deesub45470m_DNA_FD_188086 | JGI IMG/M metagenome (GOLD analysis project Ga0209231, IMG submission 188086) | Deep subsurface microbial communities from North Pacific Ocean - 450_OLKR46/470m Metagenome (SPAdes) (version 2) | ecosystem: Environmental > Terrestrial > Deep subsurface > Unclassified ... | reverse complement strand
TTTGAGATTATTTGAGAAAACAGTGTTATATTTAGCATTAGAGAAAGGTGTTTTTTGTGTTGCACCACAAAGGTAACTTTGAGGAACAAATTTCCCTTTCTCTTTTTAAATGTTTAGGACGCTATTGATTCCAAACTATACTTATGAATTTGGGTTACTCTCTTATTTTAGAATCAATACAAATTGTAACAGGACCATCATTTACAAGTGCAACTTTCATATCTGCTCCAAATTTACCTGTACCCACTTTTTTATGTAGTTGATTTTCAAATTTTGAGACAAACATTTCATATAACGGAATTGCGATTTCAGGCCTTGCTGCTTTTATATAGGATGGACGATTTCCTTTTTTAATACTTGCGTGAAGGGTAAACTGACTTACAATAATAACATCACCATTTTCATCGAGCAATGAATTATTCATCACACCATTTTCATCATTAAAAATACGAAGATTCGTAATTTTTTTTATGAGCCAGTCAATATCCTCTTCTGCATCAAACTCTTCAATACCCAATAAAATTAACAAACCACTATTAATTTTACTTACTATTATTTCTTCAATAGTTACGGATGCTGATGAAACTCTTTGAATGACAACTCTCATAAATTGTATATACTGTTTTTTCCTATTCCCAACCCTTTCCAAAGGAAAGGGAGTACTTAACCTTTTACCCCCCTTCGGGGGTTAGGGGGCTTTTAACTATAATCATCTGTCCTATAGTTTTCCTCATCACCTTCAACCATTTGAACATAACTTTTATAACGGGAATAGGCAATTTCATTATTTTCAACTGCTTCTTTTATGGCACATTGCGGTTCATTTATATGTAAACAATTGTTGAATTTACAGTTGGATTTTATCTTAAAAAATTCAGGAAAATAATCTGTTATTTCTTCAGGCTTAAAATCAAATACCCCAAAACCCTTAATTCCTGGCGTGTCAATAATAAATCCACCAAAACTAAGCTCATACATTTCAGCAAAAGTAGTTGTGTGCATCCCTTGTTTGTGTTGCAAAGAAATTTCAGCAGTTTTCAAATTTAAAGTTGGTTCAATTACATTTATCAATGTTGATTTTCCAACTCCAGAATGCCCTGAAAACATCGTTGTTTTATCTTTCATCAACTCCTTTACCTCATCAATACTAATGTTTTTTGTGGCAGAAATTGCTATACACTCATAACCTATATCAGTATAGATTGCTTCTAACATAGCTAGCTTTTCTAGCTGCTCATTATTATAAGTATCTAATTTATTAAAAAGTAGTACAGCTGGGATACTGTAGGCTTCAGCAGTTGCTAAAAACCGATCTATAAAGCCCGGAAATGTTGGAGGATTATCAATAGTTACTATTAAAAAAGCAGTATCAATATTAGTGGCTATAATATGTGTTTGCTTTGATAAATTAACAGACTTACGGATGATATAATTTTTTCGATCGAAAATTTTATTGATAACTCCCGTTTCTTTTCCTTCTTCAAATTCAAAATTAATGTGGTCTCCAACTGCAACTGGATTTGTGCTTTTTATCCCTTTTATTCTAAATTTACCCTTTAATCTACAATCTACCTTTATGCCATTTTGTGCATATACGGTATACCAACTTCCTGTAGATTTTGCAACAATTCCTTTCATTAGCACAAAGATACTTTAAAAGTAATCAACTATTTAAAATTTTCATTTGATAGCTTTTGAAATTAAAAGAGGCTGTCTGAAAAGGTATTGAAATTTATTTTGTCAAACTGAGCTTGTCGAAGTTTATATTGATTATCTGCAAGTTTATATATTTCGACAAGCTCAATATGACTTAAAATTCACTTTTCACACAGCCTCTTTAATTATTTTACATGATGCTGAATATTAATAGATTCCACATGAATTGCTTTGAATATTTTTTCTATAAACTCTCTGTTTAAGCCATGTTTTTGTCCGGCATCAATCATTTTTTCTAAAATATCAGCCCATCGGTCACTTTGCAAAATTGCAACATTTTCTTTATGCTTTAAACGACCTATATCTGCTGAAACACCCATTCTCTCTTTTAAGATTTCAATAATGCTTGAGTCAATTATATCTAACTCTTTTCTAAACATTGTTAAATTTCGTTGAAAATCTTCTTTACTACTATATTTTTGACGAATTCTTAAATCTTTGGTCATCTGATCTAATTGCGCTGGTGTAATTTGCTGCGCAGCATCGCTCCATGCATTATCAGGATCTATATGAGTTTCAATCATAAAACCATCATAATTTAAATCAAGGCCCGTTTGTGAAACATCTAACAGGGTATCTCTTCGCCCACAAATATGAGAAGGATCTAATATTAATGGTAAATCTGGAAATTCCTTTTTTAATTCAATTGCAATATGCCACTTTGGTTTATTACGGTAATGTAAAGAATTATAGGTTGAAAAACCTCTATGTATAACTCCTAATTGTGAAATTCCAGCAGTTTGAAATCTTTCTACTGCACCTAACCATAGTGCTAAATCTGGGTTTACTGGATTTTTTACCAAAACTGGCTTATCAACACCCTTTAACGCATCCGCAATTTCTTGTACCACAAATGGGTTAACAGTAGTTCTTGCCCCTACCCATAAAATGTCAATATCATGTTTTAATGCTAATTCTACATGTTGAGCATTTCCAACTTCAGTAGTAACCAGCATACCTGTTTCTTTCTTCACTTTTTGCAACCAAGGCAATCCTATTTCACCAACACCTTCAAAACCTCCAGGGCGAGTTCTTGGTTTCCAAATTCCAGCTCTAAACACATTGGTATCTGTATCTTTTAATAAATGAGCTGTTTTTAAAACCTGCTCTTCTGTTTCTGCACTACAAGGTCCTGCAATTACAAGAGGATGAGCTAACTGCATATCATCCAACCACTTTCTGTTTTCTTTCTTTATTTCCATTTTTGTAACGTTTCTTAATTAAGTTGTTCTATTTTATTCCTTTTAAAATTGTTTTTAAATAGTTGGTGCTGTTCATGGTTTCTCTTAAACCTTCATCATTATTATCTTCTATCATTTTTTTAAATTCACTCAAATTTTTGATGTATTCATCTAAAGAACGAATGACATTTTCTTTATTTTGAAGAAAAATTGGAGCCCAAGTATTTGCTGAACTCTTTGCCAAACGCACTGTTGAAGCGAATCCTGTACTTGCCATATCAAAAATATGCTGTTCATTTTTTTCTATTCCCAAAACTGTTTTACCCAACATAAATGAACTTACATGCGAAAGATGTGAAACATAAGCAATATGTCTGTCATGTTCTTCTGGACTCATCATTTTAATTCGCATATTTAATTTTTTAAACAAACTAAAAGCTTTGTCCAAAATTTTCCAATCGGTTTTATCTGTTTCACAAAGAATATTAACTTTCTCATCAAATAAATTTAAAATGGCAGCTTCCGGACCAGAAAATTCGGTTCCAGCTAATGGATGTGCTGCCACAAAGTTTTTACGTTTTGAATGATTTTGAATGGCTTTGCAAATTTCATTTTTAACAGATCCCACATCAAAAACCAAGGTGTCATCTGAAACAACATCCAATACTTTTAGTGTGATTTGAGAAATTATATTTACCGGTACAGCAATTATTACCACAGAAGCATCTGCAATTTGATTAAAATCTATTTCTGAATCGATAATACCAAGTTCCAAAGCTTTTTTAATGTGTTCCGCATTTTCATCAATTCCAAAAACGGTATAGCCATTTCTTTTCTTTAAATCCAACGCTAAAGAACCTCCTATTAAACCCAAACCAATAACTACTAACTTTTCCATTTTTAAATTTTCACAGTTGTTAAACGATTCAACACTTCATTCAATACTTCTTCAGAAACACATAATGACGCTCTAATATACCCTTCTCCATTGGTTCCAAAAACGGTACCTGGGGTTATAAATACATCTTTTTCATACAATAATTTATCGGTAAATTCTTCAGACTTTCTGTCTTTAGGTACTGTTGCCCAAACAAATAAACCTCCAATATTTTTATTGTATTTGCATTCCAAAGCATCAAATATTTTCCAAACTACTTTTCTTCTTCTTTGATATATTTCATCTTGATTTTCAAAAAAATCGTTTGATAGCTTTAAAGCCTCAACCGCTCCTTTTTGAATTCCTAAAAACATTCCGGAATCCATATTGCTTTTTACTTCTAAAATCGACTTCAAAATTTCTGCTTCTCCAACAACCATTCCTACACGCCAACCCGCCATATTAAACGTTTTACTGAAAGAATTCAATTCAATCGCCACTCCTTTTGCTCCTTCAACTTCTAAAATACTTAATGGTTTTTCATTTAAAATAAAACTATATGGATTGTCATTTACAATTAAAATATCATGTTTTTTAGCAAAAGAAACCAACTGCTCAAAATCTTTTATAGAAGCTACAGCCCCTGTTGGCATATGCGGATAATTTACCCACATTATTTTTACATTTGTTAAATCTTCTTTTTCAATTTCTTGAAAATTTGGCAACCAATTCGAAGCTTCATTTAAATTATAAAAAACAGGAATAGCCTCAACTAATTTTGTTACAGACGTATACGTAGGGTATCCCGGATTAGGTATTAAAACTTTATCTCCTTTATTTAAAAATGCCATAGAAATATGCATAATTCCTTCTTTTGAACCCATTAAAGTAAGAATTTCAGTATTTGCATTTAAAGAAACATTGTATTTTTCTTTATAAAAATCACTGATTCCTAGTCTTAATTCTGGTATACCTTGATAACTTTGATATTGATGTGCATTTGGCAAGTCCAAAGCATTTTTTATAGCTTCAATTACCCTTGAGTCTGGGTGTAAATCTGGGCTTCCAATAGCTATGTTTATTACTGGTTTACCTTCGCTTTTCAACAAAGCTACTTCTCGTAATTTCTTTGAAAAATAGTATTCGGTCACCTCATTTAACCTGTTAGCTTTCTGTATCATAATTGCTTTCCATTTGTATATTCACCTAAGATTTGTAAAGTTTCCACTTTATCTTTTACTTCATTTAGTGCATTGTAATAATCTGCATAACTGTTAAAAACAAAATCAGCAAAAAATGCGTATTTCCAAGGAGTTTCAATTACCGGCATCGATTGTATTTTAGAAAGATTTAATTGATGTTTTGCCAAAATTGTTAAAACTTCTGCTAAACTTCCCGTTTTGTGACTTGCCGTAAATTTGATAGAAGCTTTATTTGAAGAAACACTGCTTTTATTGTTAGAATTAGTTAAGATAAAGAACCTGGTAAAATTATCTTTCATTGTTTGAATTTCAGGTTCAATAATTTTCAAACCGTATGTTTCAGCAGCTAAAGAACTTGCTATTGCTCCAATACCTTTTAGTTTATTTTCTTGAATTCTTTTCGCAACAGATGCGGTATCTTTATCTTCAATTAATTTAATATGAGGATATGCTTTAAAAAATTTATGGCATTGCAACAAAGCCATTGGGTGGGAATAAACTTCCTTTATGCTTTCAATGTCTTGACCCTCTAAACCCATTAAATTATGGTGGATTTTCAAATAATACTCACCACAAATTGTAAGTTGATTCTCATCAATTAGCGCATAATTAGGTAAAATAGCACCGGCAATTGAGTTTTCAATGGCCATTACAATAACCTCCGCCTTTTTATTGTGCAATAAATCTGGCATTTCACTAAATGACAAACACTCTATTAAATCAATATTTTTTCCAAAATATTTTTCAGCCACAATATGGTGAAATGATCCTTTTATTCCCTGAATAGCTACTTTCATTTTTAAACTATTATCAAAAAAAAAGTCCCGAAATTTTTCGAGACTTTAGAATTTATTTTTATTAAAATAACACATACGTAGCCTCACCTCTTATTGCTAAAATAAAAGTAAAAATAAAAGCTATTCCAAGTGTTATTTGTAATCATTATTCTTGTTTAGTCGACAAATCTATACATTAATTTTAAAAAAACAATATTTTATTTAAAAAATAATTAACTCTTATTGATTTTTTACTAAAAACACCACAATTGTTAAATAATAAACAATGTTTCATTCATTAATTAGGTGTATTTAAAAAGAAATAATCTTTCCATTGATTATATGTGAAATTAATCTGGCTTTGTTCAAATTTATTTACCATTTTTTAACCACCCTCCTATGCAGCTCTCAATTTTAGAATAAATGTGTGAATTATACAACTTTTATTTAAAGTTATGTAACAAAAATGTGTTTTAAAGTGCGCAATTTTGTATATCGCTATTAAAGAGCGCATTATTAATTTAATAACACAAAAAATAAGATGAAAGCAATAAAATATTTAATACTAGGAATAGGATTGATTTTCGCAAGCGAAGCGCAGGCGCAAATCTCTGTAAATTTAAACGTTGGAACGCCTCCACAATGGGGCCCTTCAGGTTATTCAAATGTGCGTTACTATTACTTACCTGATGTAGAAGCTTATTATGACGTACAGTCGTCTAATTTTATTTATTACTCAGGAAACTCTTGGGTTCACAGGAAACAGCTACCAAAACGACATAGAAGTTATGACTTGTATAATGGCTATAAAGTAGTAATGACAGATTATCGTGGCAAGACTCCTTACAATTATTATAAAGAGCATAAAAGAAAATATGCAAAAGGATATAAAGGCAATTATCAAAAAACCTATGGAAACAAACCTGGAAAAGGAAACTATAAATCTAAGGGTAAATCCAACGGTGGTAAACATAAAGGGAAAAATAATTAGACTTGGTATTAAATTCAAGCTGCCCTAAACATTATTTTTAATTTTGATAATTTTTTGATTAATTATAATGTATTTAAGATGAAGGCGTTTATTTGAATGTAAATCCCGAAATAATAAACGCCGGCGTCTCTTTTTCAAAAACAGCATGAGAGTGAACAATTTAGAACAGGTATATATGTACCTGTTTTAAGCATGTTAATTACATTATGAATCAACTAATTTAGTATAAGGATTTTTAGTTTTATAAGAAATCTTTATGTTCAAGAATCTTAACCATAAAAAAATATACTTAATGAAAAAGCATCTCTATGAAGTCTTTAACGTACCTTGTGTAAAAATATTCAAAATTTGAAACTATACATTAAATACATGGTGAGCAACCGTTGTAAAATGGCGGTGAAAGATGCTCTAAGAAAGCTTAAACTTCATTTTGTTGTGGTTGACTTAGGTGAAGTAGACATCATGGAAAACATAAATGAGGAGCAGAGAGCCCAGCTAAAATTAGAACTCTTCAACTCTGGACTAGAATTGATGGATGACAAAAGGGCGATGTTGATTGAAAAAATAAAAAATGTGATTATTGAAATGGTTCATCATTCAGAAGAAACCATCAAAATAAATTTTTCTGATTTTTTAAGTGAAAAATTAAATCACGATTACACCTATTTGGCAAATTTATTTTCAGAAGTACAGGGAACCACTATTGAGCAATTTATAATCGTCCATAAAATTGAACGCATCAAAGAATTAATTATTTATGGCGAATTAAATATTACAGAAATTGCTTGGAAAATGAACTACAGCAGTGTAGCACATTTATCCAATCAATTTAAAAAAGTTACCGGGCTCTCCCCTTCCCATTTTAAACAAATGAAAGATAAGAGAAGAAGTCCTATTGAAGAAATTGGAAACCTGCCTAACGGACAAGAAGGACTTGAAAATAAAAATTAAAATTTGATACTTTTAAATTAAGTACCGAAATATAAATGAAAGAGCAAATAATAAAAAATTCTCAATACACTAGAAGCTTAATAGAAGCTAGCTTAGATCCATTTGTTACTATTAGCTTAGGAGGAAAAATAACTGATGTTAACGAGGCATCCATAAAAGTTACTGGTATTTCAAGAAAAAAATTAATAAATACCAACTTCTCAAATTATTTTACAGATCCAAAAAAAGCCCAGGAAGGATATCTTCAGGTTTTTAAAAAAGGTTTTGTGGTAGATTACCCTTTAACCATAAGGCATAAAAACGGGAATTTAACAGATGTACTTTACAATGCTTCTGTTTATAATGATGATAAAGGAAATGTACTTGGCGTTTTTGCGGCGGCACGTGATATTACTGAACAAAAAAAATCTTCACAATATGCCCGAAGTTTAATAGAAGCCAGTTTAGATCCGCTGGTAACTATCAGTGCAGATGGAAAGATAACCGATGTTAACGAGGCATCAGTAAACGTTACAGGTGTTTCGCGTGAAAAACTGATTAATACTGACTTCTCAAATTATTTTACGGATCCAATAAAAGCTCAGGAAGGCTATCGTCAGGTTTTTGAAAAAGGTTTTGTGGCAGATTATCCGTTAACCATAAAACATAAAAACGGAAATTTAACCGATGTATCCTACAATGCTTCCGTTTATAAAGATGAAGCAGGTAATGTTCTTGGCGTTTTTGCTGCTGCAAGAGATGTTACCGCTCAAAAATGGGCAAAAGAATTAAGAAAAGTCAACATAGAACTAGCTTTTCAAAATAAGGAGAAAGGAAAACGGGCAGATGAATTAGTTATTGCCAACCAAGAATTGGCTTTTCAAAACAATGAGAAAGAAAAACGAGCAATTGAGTTGGCCATTGCCAACAAAGAGCTGATATTTCAAAATAAAGAGAAAGAAAAACGAGCAAAAGAATTAGCCATTGCCAATAAAGAATTAGCCTTTCAAAATAATGAAAAGGGAAAACGGGCAGAAGAATTAGCCATCGCCAATAAAGAATTGGCTTTTCAAAACAATGAGAAAGAAAAACGAGCAATTGAGTTGGCCATTGCCAACAAAGAGCTGATATTTCAAAATAAAGAGAAAGAAAAACGAGCAAAAGAATTAGCCATTGCCAATAAAGAATTAGCCTTTCAAAATAATGAAAAGGGAAAACGGGCAGAAGAATTAGCCATCGCCAATAAAGAATTGGCTTTTCAAAACGATGAAAAAGAAAAAAGGGCGAAAGAACTGGTTATTGCCAACCAAGAACTTGCTTTTCAAAATGATGAAAAAGAAAAAAGGGCTGCTGAATTGGTAATCGCCAATGAAGAACTTGCCTTTCAAAATGAAGTAAAAGAAAAACGAGCAGCTGAATTGGTAATCGCCAATGAAGAACTTGCTTTTCAAAATGATGAAAAGGAAAAAAGGGCTGCTGAATTGGTAATCGCCAACGAAGAACTTGCTTTTCAAAATGAAGTAAAAGAAAAACGGGCAGCTGAATTGGTCATTGCCAATGAAGAACTCGCATTCCAAAATATAGAGAAAGAAAAACGGGCAGCTGAATTGGTTATTGCAAACGAAGAACTCGTATTTCAAACAAAAGTGAAAGAAAAAAGAGCAGCAGAGTTAGTTCTTGCGAATAAAGAACTTGCCAAACAAAACATAGAAACACTAAAACAAGGGATTGCAAATAAAGAACTTGAAGCTTCTAATATTGATATTAAATTAGATTCTCAGTACACTTTAAGTCTTATTGAAGCAAGTCTTGATCCTTTAGTCACCATTAGCCCAGAAGGTAAGATTACAGATATGAATGAGGCTTTAACAAATATTACAGGGCTAACACGGGAAGAATTGACAGATACTGATTTCTTGGATTATTTTACCGAACCCCAAAAAGCGCGCGCTGTATACCAAGAAGTATTCGCAAATGGTTCTGTTACCAATTCTCCACTAACGCTTCGCCATAAAAACGGCAAGCTTACCGATGTGTTGTTCAACGGATCGGTTTATAAAGATGATGATGGAAATGTTGATGGCGCTGTTATTGTTGCCAGAGATGTTACTGAGCAAAAAAGGATTGCCACAGAACTAAACGAAGCTATAATATTTTCTGAAATGGCAACATCCATTGCTGAAGAGGCGAAAATTAAAGCTGAAAAAGCCACCATAATTGCGGAAAATGCTATGAAAGCCAAACAGCAATTTTTGTCAAATATGAGTCATGAAATTCGCACCCCAATGAATGCTATTATCGGCTTTACAAAAGTGGTGTTGAAAACACCTTTAAATGAAAAACAAAAAGAGTATTTAAAGGCCATAAAAATAAGCGGTGATGCATTAATTGTACTTATCAATGACATCCTTGATTTGGCAAAAGTAGATGCCGGAAAAATGGTCTTTGAGCAAATACCGTTCAAAATGTCTGTATCCATATCGGCAATGCTTC
>Ga0209231_1001228_pt1 | contig 10168 bp, 9 predicted proteins | sample Deesub45470m_DNA_FD_188086 | JGI IMG/M metagenome (GOLD analysis project Ga0209231, IMG submission 188086) | Deep subsurface microbial communities from North Pacific Ocean - 450_OLKR46/470m Metagenome (SPAdes) (version 2) | ecosystem: Environmental > Terrestrial > Deep subsurface > Unclassified ... | reverse complement strand
CGACCGCGAGCTCTTCGTTCTTGCGCAGACTCAAATCCTCCCTGAACTCGCGCTGCATGCGTTGCAGATTGACATTCAGTGCGCTCAACTCACGTTCCTTGTTGCGGTGCTCAACCTCACTCAATCCGGCGACTTCTTTCTCCAGCAAGGTTTGCAACTCCTTGGCTTGTTTCATCAGCTTCTTGATTTCCAGATCACGCCCCGAAAATTCTTTCTCTATTTTTTTCTCTGCCTTCAGCGCGGGCGCAGACTCACGCAAGATACGCTCGGTATCGACCACACCCACCTTGAAATCTGCTGCCATAGTCGAACCCGCAGCCAGCAATACACCCAGCAGCAGCGTCCTGATCATTCCTGTTTTCATAATCCATCCCTTAACATTATCAGCCTACAGTCCCCGTGACAGCCTTAAAACATCGTGCCCATTGTAAACTGGAACGCCTGCAATTTATCCACTGTCTGTTTATTCAGCGGTACGCCGTAACTGAACTTGAGTGGCCCCATCGGCGATATCCAGATCACCGCCGCACCCGCCGAATAACGCATACCCGCACTGCCGGGCAAATCACCCGGACCATAGACGGCACCTCCATCTATAAATCCACTCAAACGCACCGACTTATCCTTAATTCCGGGCATGGAAGCGATTACTTCCATGCTGCCGGTTACCCGGCGCAAACCACCCAGCGAGTAATTATTGATATCTCGCGGCCCCAACGAGTTAGGTTCATAGCCACGGACCGAGCCGGTTCCACCCGCATAAAAATTCTTGAAAAATGGCATGGTCTTGCCTCCATAGCCATTACCCGCACCCACTGAGCCATTCAGCATCAGGGTAAAATCAGACGTCAACGGGTGGAACCACTGATGTTCGTAGTTCAGCTTGAAATAACGCATATCCATTACCGGCAGCGCCACTTCGGCATAGGCACGCTGCACCGTACCCTCGGTGGTGTATATCGCGCTGTCGCGCGTATCACGCCCCCATCCCAGCGTTCCTAACACCGTGGTTGTGGTCGAGCCAAACGTATTCACATAATTCGTGTAGGAAACCGGGCTCAATGTGGTCAGGCCAATGCTGGATCGCTCAGCTGACAAACCGAATGAAATATTCTCATCCTCGTTGATCGGCACGCCGAAACGCACACCACCACCCAGAGTGGAAGAAGTGTATTGGCTCACAGTAGTGCTGGTAGCATCAGAATTGCGTTTGAAAAAATCAAAACCGCGACTGATACCATCATCGGTATAGTAAGGATTGGTATAGGAAACAGAAATATTCTGATTGATTTTGCCGGTATTGAGCTGTGTGGCTATATGGTTGCCGCTGCCGAACAAGTTGGCCTGCGTAATCCCGCCGCTGAACACCAGCCCTTCCCCGCCGCTATAGCCCGCACCCACCGTGAAACTGCCGGTAGATTTCTCCGCCACCGACAAATTCACATCCATCTGATCCGCAGCACCTTGCACGGCCGGCGTCTCGACATTCACTTCCGAGAAGAAGCCCAGGCGATCCACACGCTGCTTGGACCTTTTGATTTTCGTTACATCAAACCAGGCCCCCTCAAGCTGGCGGAATTCACGGCGTATCACCTCATCGCGCGTCTTGGTATTGCCGCTTATATTGATGCGTCGAATATAAACGCGCTGACCGGGATCAATCTGAAAATTGAAAGCCACTTCATGCTTGTCCTTGTTCAGTTCAGGCACCGCATTGACGTTGGCAAAAGCATAACCTTCAGCCGCCAGGCGCTCACCGACCAGCTTACTGGTTTCGGACAGAGCCTTACGGGAAAAGTCATCATTTTCCTTGACCTGAATGAGTTTCTCAATTTCTTCCTTAGCCACCAGCGTATTGCCGGACACTTCTACTTTGGCAACCGTGTATTTCGCACCCTCACTGACATTGATCGTAATGTAAATATCTTTCTTGTCAGGCGTAATGGATATCTGGGTAGAATTAATATTGAATTCCAGATAACCGCTATCCATGTAGAACGAGCGCAGTGATTCCAGATCGGCTGACAGCTTGGGCTTGGAATATTGATCGTCTTTGCTGAACCAGCTCATCCAGTCCGGCGTGCTGAGCTTCATCAAATCCAGCAAATCATCTTCAGGATAAACTTCATTGCCGACGATATTGATCTGTTTTATTTTTGAAACATCACCTTCTATCACGTCAAATACGATACTGACGCGATTGCGCTCCAGCTCGGTGATTTTGGTATTGACTGTTACGCCATATTTACCGCGCGCCACATACTGACGTTTCAAATCCTGCGTCGCCTTCTCCAGCGCACCCTTGTCAAAAATACGCGCCTCAGCCAGACCGGCATATTTCATATTGTCTTTAAGCTGATCCTTGGAAAAGTCCTTTACGCCATTGACCTGAATACTGGCAATGGAAGGACGTTCACGCACCAGAATGATCAACACACCCTGCTCTACTTCCAGACGTACATCCTTGAAGAAACCCGTGCCATACAGGGCACGTATGGCGACCGCGGCCTGTTCATCATTCATCGTATCGCCAACCTTGATCGGCAAGTAGCTGAACACCGTACCAGCTTCAGTACGCTGTATACCTTCAACACGAATATCTTTGACGGTGAACGGGGCGATCGCCCATGCCGGAGAGACGAATAATAGGGAAAGAATTCCTGCAAGTTTTGTTTTGTTCATTTATTACTAACCCGAGATGAGGCGATTGATATCGTTATATATGGCAAAAACCATCAAAGTACCCAGCAATCCGATGCCGATTTTCTGACCGATTTCCCAAGCCTGCTCGGAGACCGGGCTACCCTTCAGCAATTCCGCGACATAATACAGCAAGTGCCCGCCATCCAATAAGGGAACCGGCAGCAAATTCAATATACCCAAACTGACGCTGATCAAAGCCAGAAAACCCAGATAGGCTGCCAGCCCCATCTGTGCAGACTGCCCGGCGTAATCAGCGATAGTAATCGGGCCGCTTAAATTTTTCATGGACACTTCGCCCAGCACCATTTTCCCCAGCATTTTCAGGGTAATGATCGAAGTATCCCAGGTTTTGCGCAGTGACTGCCCCGCGGCTTCCAGCGGCGGATAACTGACAACAGTCATCATCGCCTGCCATGCGGCCTCATCTACACGCGGAGCCGCGCCTATCTTACCTATTTTGTTGCCCGACTCGGTAACGACTTGCGGAATGACGTCAACATTCAGCTCCAACTCGCCACGTCGAATATCGAGCTGCACCGACTGCCCCGGATGGCTGCGCACCATTTCCACCAATGCGCTCCAGCTGAGCATCGCCAATCCATCGGCACGCAATACGAGGTCACCCTCCTGCAAGCCGGCGCGCTGCGCTTCGCCACCTTCGGACAATTTGCCTATGACAGGAGAAAGAATAGGCTGATACAGATGCAATCCCAGCTTGGCAAGAAATTCACCTTCCAGGTCCCGTGCTTCCAGGCTGCTCATATTCAGGGTATGAGTGATCGTTGTGCCACCGGCGGTTTTCGCCTCAATTTGCACTTCCCCCCCTTGCAGGGCAAGCGTCAGCAATTTCCAGCGCAACTCCTGCCAACTCGGTATCGCCTCACTATTGATACTGAGCAGAGTCTCGCCCGATTGCATTTGTGCGAAGGATGCCGGCGTACCCGCGGGCACGTCGCCCAGCGTTGGTTTTAATCCCGGCACACCCTGCATGAACAAAATCCAATACAACACGATGGCCAACAAAAAATTCGCCAACGGTCCGGCAACGACAATCGCCATGCGCTGTAATACCGGCTTACGGTTGAACGCCTGACTCAATTCATCTGCCGCAACCTCAGCCTCACGCTCGTCCAGCATCTTGACGTAGCCACCCAGGGGAATCGCAGAAATCACCCACTCGGTATCACTACCTGCAAAACGTTTGCTGTAAACAACCTTGCCGAAACCAATCGAGAAACGCAACACTTTCACCCCGCAGCGGCGCGCCACCCAGTAGTGTCCATATTCATGGAATACAACCAGCAGCGCGATTGCGCCGACAAAGGCCAGTAATGTCATCATTTGCTCAGTTGTTGAATCTGTAGTTGCGCGGCATGACGTGCTGCGACATCGGCACTCAGCACATCATCCAGACAGCTCACGGTGCTGACAGGCAGCGCATCCAGCACCGCTGCGATCACACGCGGAATCGATAAGAACGGGATGCGTTTGTCAAGAAAGGCCGCCACGGCAATCTCATTAGCCGCATTCAGCACCGCCGGAGCCGTACCCGCCGCGCGCAAAGCCTGATAGGCCAGCGACAGGCAGGGAAATCGCTCATAATCCGGCGCCACGAAATCCAGCGTGGCCACCTTGAACAAATCGAGTGCGCCCACACCGGAATCGATGCGTTCAGGGTAAGCCAGACCATATGCTATCGGCGTGCGCATGTCCGGATTGCCGAGTTGCGCAATCACCGAACCATCCACATATTCGACCAGCGAATGAATCACGCTCTGCGGATGTATCACCACCTGAATATCATCGGCACTGGCATTAAACAACCAATGCGCTTCGATCACTTCCAGCCCCTTGTTCATCATGCTGGCGGAATCCACCGAGATTTTGCGTCCCATCACCCAGTTCGGGTGCGCACAGGCCTGATCCGGCGTGACTTCCTGCAATTCGGCAAGCGGTGTATTGCGAAACGGGCCACCCGATGCCGTAAGCAAAATGCGCTTTATGCCATTAGCTGCCATATCGCCATCATATCCACGCGGCATAGCCTGAAAAATCGCGTTGTGTTCACTATCGATAGGCAACAATGCCGAGCCGCTGGCGCGCACTGCATCCATGAACACATTGCCTGCCATCACCAGCGTTTCCTTATTCGCCAGCAGGATTTTTTTACCTGCCTTTGCCGCAGCCAGAGTAGGACGCAAACCGGCCGCGCCGACGATAGCGGCCATTACCGTATCGACCTCCGGCAATACGCACACCTGTTCCAGCGCATCGACGCCGCACAATACTTCCGTGCTCGAAGCTGCGTCACGCAACATTTTACTCAGCTGCACGGCGGCCACTTCATCCAGCAGAACAGCATAGCGCGGATTAAATTGCATACATTGCCGAAACAGCAAGTCAAGCTGACGATGAGCCGTCAAGGCCACGATGCGGAATTTGTCGGGGTGACGTGCCACCACATCCAGCGTACTGCCGCCGATGCTGCCGGTGGAACCCAATACGGTTAAATTTTGCATTAGAAATCAGTCAACAATAAATTTAATAAGGAAAGCGCGGCGGCAATTCATGACAACCAGCACTTGTCTGGTGTTGTATTCCAGCCTGATCGAATAGCCGTCAAGATGGTCTGGTCTTTAATCCCTTAGCCAAAATTGAGCAGTCTTATCGGCAACCGCACTTATTGGCCTATTTGCTGCAGCAAAATCACCAGAGCGGCAAGCGGCAATGTAGAAGTCAAGGCATCGATACGGTCCAGCAAGCCTCCGTGACCCGGCAACAATGCACCACTGTCCTTGACGCCCGCTTGACGCTTGATGGCAGACTCAAACAAATCACCGATGACAGCCAGCCCCACCCACCACCAGGATGCAAGCAACAAAACAGGCAGCACGCCGCGATGATCCGCATAGGCACTGATATTCCAGATCAAGACCACATATATCGTTACACCCAGCACAGCCCCTGCGACCCCTTCCCAGGTTTTACCGGGGCTGATACTGGGAGCGAGTTTACTTTTACCGAAGCGGCGGCCGGCGAAGTAGGCGCCAATATCGGCGACCCAGACCAGACACATCACAAACAACAATATCAAGGGGCTTAATGCGTACAAATCCAACATAGCCAAACCCGTCGGAATCAACACCGACCAGCCGGCCAGACACATCAACAGGGGATTCTCAACTTTCCAGCCGACTATCAGCCAGGTGGGCACGATAACAAGCCAGAATAAGGCGGCAACCCCATAAATCAGCAAATGAGGTAAGGTTTGCTCGGCATCGCTGTGACCTGCGTCAAACCAGACCAGGGTCAGCATGATGACCAGTGTCAATGCACCGTAGATATATGCATTCCTGCCGGAAATTTTGGACAACTTCAACCATTCCAGCGCACCCTGCATCACCATCAGCACCACCAACCCCGTCCACCAGGCATCGGGCAGTGCAAACAAAACCAGCAACAACAGCGACAACAAGACGACAGCAGTAATTATTCTGGATTTAAGCATGTGTCTCTCCTGATTCAGTTTGCACTTTACCGCTCAATAACTGCTCACTTGTCCGCCCAAAGCGCCGCTCGCGATTTTGGTACGAGGCAATGGCATGTTCCAATTTCTTTCGATCAAAAGCAGGCCATAGGGTATCGGTAAAATACAACTCCGTATAGGCCAGTTGCCACAACATGAAATTACTGATGCGTTTCTCGCCACCTGTGCGTATGAACAGATCCGGCTCAGGCGCATCACTCATGGACATATAGGGTTGCAAATCTTCCTCGGAAAACGAGGTAGCCAGTTCAGGATGGTCGCGCAAAAGCGTCTGCACCGCATGCATCACATCCCAGCGACCGCCGTAATTGGCAGCAATAGTCAGCGTCAAACCGGTATTGTTGGCGGTCAATTGTTCGGCATCGCGCATTGTAAGCTGGAGTTTTTCATCAAACCGGCTGCGGTCGCCGATGATTTTCAAACGAATATTGTTTTTGTGCAGATTAGCGACTTCGCGTTCCAGCATTTTCAGGAACAAGGACATCAAAAAGGAAACTTCATCGACCGGACGCCGCCAGTTTTCGCTACTGAATGCAAACACCGTCAGGTATTCCACCCCCAGATCGCGGCACGCACGCACCGTTCCACGCAGCGATTCAACCCCGCGCTGATGCCCCATGATACGCGGCATAAACCGCTGTTTTGCCCAACGCCCGTTGCCATCCATGATGATGGCAATATGGCGCGGGATGCGTGCAATATCAGGAATGGAACGCGTGGAGCTTGGCAGCATCGCTATTATACGGCCATCAAATCGACTTCTTTTGCAGCCAGCGCCTGGTCAATTTCAGAAACAAAACGATCCGTAAGTTTCTGTATCTCATCCTGAACACGACGTTCGTCGTCTTCAGAAATTTCTTTTTCCTTGAGCAGGTTCTTCAGAGAATGGTTCGCGTCACGACGTATGTTGCGCACCGCAATTTTCGCATCTTCACCTTCAGCCTTAACCACCTTAATCAAATCACGGCGGCGTTCTTCAGTCAACATAGGCATGGGAACACGTATCTGCTCACCATTGGTGGAGGGATTCAAACCCAGATCCGCATCGCGGATCGCACGTTCCACCTTGCCGACCATACTCTTTTCCCACGGCTGCACGCCGATGGTGCGCGCATCAATCAAGGTAACGTTTGCGACTTGCGTCACCAGCGTCGGACTCCCGTAATAATCGACCGTCACATGATCCAACAAGCCGGTATGCGCACGACCGGTACGCACTTTACCCAAGTCTGCTTTCAATGCATCCAGCGACTTGCGCATGCGTTGTTCGGTATCTTTCCTGATTTCAGAAATCATGCTTTTTCTCCTGTTTTACAGAGGTCGGGAATGAACGGTTAGCACCAGAAAATCCCGAATCTCTCATTCTACTCAACACGCACCAGCGTACCTTCACCCTCACCGAACACCACGCGCTTGAGCGCGCCCGGCTTGAAGATGCTGAATACGATAATCGGTAACTTCTGGTCGCGACACAAGGTCAGCGCTGTCGCATCCATTACCTGCAAATTCTTGCTGATCGCCTCATCAAAACTCAGGCTTTGATAACGGACTGCATGCGGATCCTTCTTGGGATCGGCCGTGTAAATACCATCCACTTTGGTAGCCTTAATCACCACCTCGGCGCTCATTTCCACGCCACGCAACGCTGCAGCAGTATCCGTCGTGAAGAACGGACTGCCTATGCCTGCCGCGAAAATTACTACCTTGCCTTCTTCCAGATAGCGCAGAGCCTTACCGCGAATAAACGGTTCGGCAACCTGCTCCAGATTCAAGGCTGACTGTACGCGGCAATCCAACCCGGCACGCGTCATTGCATCCTGCAACGCCATCGAATTCATCACCGTGGCCAGCATACCCATGTAATCGGCCGTTGCCCTATCCATCCCCGCCGCCGCCGGAGCGACGCCACGAAAGATATTGCCGCCACCGATTACCATTGCCACTTGCACACCCATCCCGACCACTTCCGCAATCTCGGCCACGATACGCTCGATGACTGTACGATTGATGCCATAGCTGTCGTCACCCATCAGGGCTTCGCCGGAGAGCTTGAGCAGTATGCGCTTATAGACAGGTGTGCTCATGATGATTAACCCTGAGCAGCAGCGATGGTTGCAGCCACTTCAGCCGCGTAATCTTCGACTTTCTTCTCGATACCCTCGCCCACTACAAACATCTGGAACGCGGACACCGATGCATTTTTGCCTTTAAGCAATTGCTCGATAGTCTGCTTGCCGTCTTCAGCCTTGACGAATACCTGACCCAGCAAGGTCACTTCCTTGAGGAATTTTTGCACGGTACCTTCAGCTATTTTTTCCAGCATCGCTTCCGGCTTTCCGGCTTCGCGTGCTTTTTCGATGGCAATACGGCGTTCTGTTTCGATATCCACCTGATTAACACCGGAAATATCGACCGACTTGGGCTTGCTGGCTGCGATATGCATGCAAATATCACGACCAAGCGCTTCGTCGCCGCCGGTGAAATTCAGCAACACGCCGATTTTGCTGCCGTGCAGATAGCTGGACAAAGTACCTGTCGTGGTTTCGTAACGCTCAAAACGGCGAACAGTCAGGTTTTCACCCAACTTCATCACCAGCGCCTTGCGAGTTTCTTCAACGCTAGCTGCACCATTGGCAATAGTCATGGCGGACAAAGCCTCAATGTCGGCCGGATTGTTTGCCGCTACGGTTTCCGCAACATTTTTGGCGAATGCAACGAAATCATCATTCTTGGCTACGAAATCAGTTTCGCAGTTAATTTCTGCAACTGCACCGCTTTTGCCATCAGCCGCGATAAATGCATTAACCACACCTTCAGCCGTCACACGCGAGGAAGCCTTGCTTGCCTTCGCACCACTCTTGATGCGCATTTGCTCTTCAGCCACCTTGAAATCGCCATTGGCTTCAACCAATGCCTTCTTGCATTCCATCATGCCAAGACCGGTTGCCTCGCGTAATTCCTTGACCATACTTGCGGTAATTTCTGCCATGTTCAACTCCTATAATTCTGATAATAAACTTACAAAAAAAGGGGCTTGCGCCCCTTTTCGCGCCATTATGTGACTTAGGCTGCTTGCTCTGGCTCTTGCTCCGCTACTTGCTGAACCAATTCATTCAATGCCTGCGCACGGCCTTCCAGCACAGCGTCAGCGATACCGCGAGCATACAAACGAATCGCCTGAGTAGAGTCATCATTACCAGGGATCACGAAGTTCACGCCCAGTGGCGAATTGTTGGTATCAACAATACCGATTACCGGGATACCCAGTTTGATTGCTTCAACGATGGCACCCTTCTGGTAACCCACGTCGATAACGAACAAGGCGTCCGGCAAAGCAGGCATATCCTTGATACCGCCCAGGCTGCGATTCAACTTCTCCAGCTCACGGCTCATCATCAAGGCTTCTTTCTTGGAAAGAGTTTCAGCCGCGCCGTCAGCAGTCATTGCTTCCAGATCGCGCAGACGCTTAATGGATTGTTGTACTGTTTTGTAGTTGGTCAGCATGCCACCCAACCAGCGATGATTTACAAACGGGGAATTGGCACGAACCGCTTCTTCCTGAATGATTTCGCGCGCCTGACGCTTAGTCGCCACGAACAGGACGGTGCCTTTTTTCGCGGACAGTTTGCGCACATAGTTTTCTGCTTCAGCAAAAAGCGCTACGGACTGTTCCAGATTGATAATATGAATTCTGTTGCGATGACCGAAGATGTACGGAGCCATCTTTGGATTCCAGAAACGTGTTTGGTGACCAAAATGAACACCAGCATCCAGCATTTGACGCATTGTTACAGCCATGACTATTCCTATCGTAAGGGTTAAAACTACCGTTCGCCAGCCTGACTCTTACGAGCACCCCAACTTGTGCGAACGGGAAATTTGCATCGGCCTATTCCGACGCAACGCGCATTCTAGCAC
>Ga0209231_1001227_pt1 | contig 10172 bp, 10 predicted proteins | sample Deesub45470m_DNA_FD_188086 | JGI IMG/M metagenome (GOLD analysis project Ga0209231, IMG submission 188086) | Deep subsurface microbial communities from North Pacific Ocean - 450_OLKR46/470m Metagenome (SPAdes) (version 2) | ecosystem: Environmental > Terrestrial > Deep subsurface > Unclassified ... | reverse complement strand
CCGTCAGCACCCAGACCATGCAGCCAGATGATGCTGTATTGAGGCTGTTTGCCAGATTCGAGGACGATGTGCGAAAGAATAGCGGTCATGTATTGCTCCTGTTCGTTGTTTTGCCAGCTTGCGTCAGCGGTTATCATGTGAGCCTGAATAAATACTCAAGGTTTGTGGCGTGTTGCCGATAAATATAACGATAAAACAATAATAATCAGTACGGAATTATAGGCGGGAGGGGCGAAATGAAAAGATCAATAACACCTACATCAATTGAACGCGTGATGCGCGACGACGACTTTATCGTCTCTATGACGGACCTTAAAGGACGCATCACCTACGGTAACCGGATTTTTATAGAATTTTCCGGTTATGAAGAGAGCGAATTAATCGGTACGCAGCACAATATTATCCGTCATCCGGATATGCCGCGCGGCGTATTCAAGCTGCTTTGGGATAAAATTCAGGCTGGGCAGGAGTGTTTTGCCTATGTCAAAAACATGTCCAAGGACGGCGGATTTTATTGGGTGTTTACCAATGTGACGCCCACTTTCGATTCGAAGGGTAATGTCACCGGATATTTCTCAGTACGTCGCAAGCCCAAAATAAGCGGGATACAGATCGTAACAGGTTTGTATGCCGCCATGCTGGAGGCGGAACAAAAGGCCGGCGCTGCGAATGCCATTGCTGCCTCCACGCAATTACTCGTTAATGTATTGACTGAAAAGGGGCTCAGCTATGATGAACTTATCCTTGCAATCTAAGTTTTCTGCATTGCTCTGGTCGTTTTCTTTCGGCACTCTGGCGATTATTCTAACCAGCTTCGCGCTGCACGGCGTGGAGATTTTTATGCTGGTCTTTCTGGTGGTGGGCGTTGCGGTTTCCACGCTGGGTCAATGGCTGGTCAGGCGCTGGCTGGCACCGCTCGTGCAGTTGAACGAGGTGATTAGGAGTGTTGCGCGGGGCAGTTTTAATAAGCGTATTACCGGGATTTCGGATACTGACGAAATCGGTAAATTGTGCTGGAATGTGAACGATATGCTGGACCAGCTGGGTGCCTTCTTTCGCGAGCAGGAAACCAGTTTTCGCGCCAATCTGGCTGGGGATTTTCATCGTGTTGCGATGAATGGCGGGATGCACGGCGGATTTAACAAGGGTTTGACCAACCAGAATATTTTGCTGAGGGGTATGGTGGAACAGAAGAAGGGTGCGATGCGAAATAATCTGCTGTCCAAGGCGCATCATTTGAATACCCACAATTTGCTGGGTAATCTAGCTTCCAACCAGCATGACCTGAAGATTATTACCGACAATATGGAAGCGCTCGCCAAATTGGCACTGCGTACCAGTGAAGACGCGGAAGCCAGCCGATCCTCGGTCAAGGATATCGTGGCGCGCTTGTCCGGAATAACGGAACGTGTCGAGAGTGCCAATGCGGCCATTACTCAGCTGAATGCGCGCAGCACGGAAATCAACAAGGCGGTAGGCCTGATTACCTCAATCGCAGATCAGACTAATCTGTTGGCGTTGAATGCGGCGATTGAAGCCGCGCGTGCAGGTGAAGCGGGGCGCGGTTTTGCCGTGGTGGCCGATGAAGTGCGTAAGCTTGCCGAAAACACTAAAAATGCATCCGAATCCATCGGGCGCGTGATGCAGATGTTGCAGGGTGAGGCCAGCAAAATGCTGGCGGATTCAGAGGAAATGCATGAGATTGCCCAGGCATCACAAGGTGTAATTCTGCGTCTGGAAGAGAAGTTTGGTCGATTCTATCAATCTGCAAAGGTAACGCTGAACAGCGCGCACTATGCGCAGGATTTGAGCTTTGCCTCGCTGATCAAAGTGGATCATGTTATTTACAAACAACGCGCTTATGCATTGATTAACAGTCCGGGCGATGAGGAGTTGCGCAAGGCGATAGGTGTAGATCATCACAACTGTCGTTTGGGCAAGTGGTATGACGGGGAGGGCAAAGCGGTGTTCGGTGATTTGCCTGCGTATCGCGCCCTGCTTCAGCCACATAGCCAGGTACATGTCGGCGCGCACAAGGCGATGTCCTTGCTCGATGAGGGCTGGGAAAATGATGAGAAGGTGCAGACGGCGATGATAGATGCGATGGCGGGATCTGAAGCCAGCAGCGCCGCTGTGATGGATATTTTGAATCGAATGGTGGCCGAGAAGCACTCGGAGCTGGGTAGTAAGTAGTAAGTAGTAAGTAGTAAGTAGTAAGTAGTAAGTAGTAATGGGGTGGGTAGCTGAGTTGGGGTTTAATTTTGCCACTCACCACTCACCACTCACCACTCACCACTCACCACTCACCACTCACCACTTACCACTTACCATTCACGTCGGCTCGGGTATGGTCTCGCGCAGTACCTGAAACAGCTCACGGAAATTTTTGGCGGGTTTGCCCGCTTCACGTTCTTTGAGCGTATTGCGTATCAGCGTACGCAGGCGTTGCACATCGGTTTCAGGATAGGCAGTCAGTAGTTCGGTCAGTGCGCTATCGCCTTCCAGCAGGCGTTCGCGCCAGCGTTCCAGTTGGTGCATATAGCCGATATGCTGTTGCGATATGCCTTTCCAGGTATTCAGTTTTGCGATGATCGGTGCGGTGTCCACATCGCGCATCAGTTTACCGATGTATTGCAGCTGGCGGCGGCGTGCGCCGAATGATTTGATACGGCTCATTTCGCGTATCGCATCGCGCAAGGTTTCCGGGATGTCGAGTTGCGCGATTTGGTCTTTGCCTAGCTCTGTCAGTTCCTCTCCCAGATCACGCAAATCGTGCATTTGCTTCTTTATCTTGGTCTTGCTGGGTGGCAGTTCTTCTTCCTCGACGACGGGCAGACTGCGCAGGCCGCGTCCTTGCGGTTTGGCTGGCGCAGGTGCGGTGTCTTGATCGTCTTGATCTTCATCGTCGTACTGCTCATCCTCGTCAAGCAGGTCTTCATGCTCATCGTTGTCGAACTCATCCTGTTCGTCGCTTGCGTCGAACTCATTGATATCTTGATGGTTTTTTGGGTCTATTGTTTCGTCGTGCGTGCTCATGGTGTGCGATGTGGCTGCTAAGATACTGCTATGATAGCGCCTTTCGTCATTTTACAGCTTGAAGTTATGAACAAACCTACATCATCCGCGCCAAACTCGCCCGCTAGTGATCGATTTTCCAATTCGGCTGATGCGTTGCATGCCATTGCGCAGGACATGCTGAGTTATGCCAAAAAACAGGGTGCTACGGCGGCCTCCGCTGAGGTTTCCGAAGGTTTCGGTCAGGCTGTTACGGTGCGTCAGGGCGAAGTGGAAACCATAGAATACAATCGTAATAAAGGTCTGGGAATCACGGTTTATCTCGGTCAGCAACGCGGCAATGCCAGTACTTCCGATTTTTCTCCGCAAGCCGTGCGCGATACGGTGGACGCAGCCCTGTCCATCGCGCGTTACACCGCAAAAGACGATTGTTCAGGTTTGCCGGAAGCGGATAGTCTGGCGCGTGATTTTCCCGATCTGGATTTGTACCATCCCTGGGATTTGCCTGTGGAAGACGCCATTGCGCTGGCTCGGGAGTGCGAGCAGGCCGCACTGGATGCGGATGCGCGCATACATAATTCGGAAGGCGCGACGGTGAACGTGCATGAGGCACAGTTCGTATTGGCCAATAGCCTGGGCTTCGCGGCCGGTTATCCTACTTCACGTCACAGTCTGAGCTGCTCGGTCATCGCCGGGCAGGACGACGCGATGGAGCGCGATTACTGGTACAGCGTGGCAAGGCACGCAGGCGATTTGCTGGGCGCGCAACAGGTGGGGCGCATTGCCGCAGAACGCACCGTGCGCCGACTGGGCAGCAGGCAGATTGCCACCATGCAAGTGCCGGTGCTGTTTGACGCATCGGTCGCCTCCAGTCTGCTGGGGCATTTCGTCGGCGCGGTGAGCGGCGGCAGTCTGTATCGCAAGTCGTCATTCCTGCTCGATCGACTCGATCAGCAGGTTTTTTCGCAACACATCAATATCGCCGACATACCGGATATTTCCAGGGGGCTGGCTTCCGGTGTCTTTGATGACGAAGGGGTGAGAACGCAGCGTCGTAATCTGGTCGAAAATGGCGTGTTGCGCGGCTATTTCCTGGGCACGTATTCGGCGCGCAAGCTGGGGCTGCGCTCAACCGGCAACGCGGGTGGCAACCACAACCTGATTTTGCAGCCATCGTGCACGCTTGATCTGGACGGTTTGCTCAAAATGATGACGCGCGGCCTGCTGGTGACCGAGTTGCTGGGGCAGGGAGTTAATTCCATTACGGGTGATTATTCGCGCGGCGCGGCGGGCTTCTGGGTGGAAAACGGCGAAATACAATACCCAGTGCACGAGATCACTATCGCGGGCAATCTCAAGGAAATGTACCGCAATATCGCCGCCGTCGGTAACGATGTGCTGGTGCAGGGTTCGCGTCAGTGCGGGTCGGTGCTGGTGGAAGGGATGACGATCGCAGGGAGTTGACGAGCCTGCACCCGTTCGCAGCTCACTGCGCGGGTGCGGATGATGAACGCCTGTGCGGCGCTTTATGCGCTGAACATGATAGAATTCGCGACCTCAAATTTTCTATCAGGAATGTCTGCCATGTTCTCAAGTAAAAACACCATTGCCGTTACGGACCCGGAATTGTGGGCCGCGATTCAGAATGAAAACCAGCGTCAGGAAGATCACATCGAGCTGATCGCCTCGGAAAATTACACCAGCCCGGCCGTAATGGAAGCGCAGGGCAGCAAGTTGACCAACAAGTATGCCGAAGGTTATCCGGGCAAACGCTATTACGGCGGTTGCGAATATGTGGACGTGGCCGAGCAACTGGCGATTGATCGCGCAAAGGCGCTGTTCGGCGCGGAATATGCCAACGTGCAGCCGCACTCCGGTTCGCAGGCCAATCAGGCGGTGTATGTTTCCGTATTGAAGCCGGGCGATACCATACTGGGCATGTCGCTGGCGCATGGCGGTCATCTGACCCACGGCGCCTCGGTGAATATCAGCGGCAAGCTGTACCACGCCATTCAGTATGGCCTGAACGACAAGGAAGAAATTGATTACGATCAGGTGCAGGCGCTGGCGCTGGAACACAAGCCGAAGATGATCGTGGCCGGTGCGTCCGCCTACTCGCTGGTAATCGACTGGAAGCGTTTCCGCGCGATCGCCGACAGCGTGGGCGCGTACCTGTTCGTGGACATGGCGCACTACGCCGGTCTGATCGCGGCGGGCGTATATCCTAATCCGGTCGGCATTGCTGATTTTGTCACCACCACCACCCACAAAACCTTGCGCGGTCCGCGCGGCGGGCTGATTCTGGCAAAAGCCGAACATGAGAAGGCGCTCAACTCGGCGATTTTTCCTGCTTTGCAAGGTGGCCCGCTGATGCATGTCATCGCGGCCAAGGCGGTTGCCTTCAAGGAAGCCGCCAGCCCTGAATTCAAGACTTATCAGCGTCAGGTGGTTGAAAACGCGCGTGTGATGACCCGTGTGTTGCAGGAGCGCGGTCTGCGCATCGTCTCCGGCCATACCGACAGCCATGTGTTTCTGGTCGATTTGCAGGCCAAGCATTTGACCGGCAAGGATGCCGAGGCGGCCTTGGGACGCGCGCACATCACCGTCAACAAGAACGCCATTCCGAATGACCCGCAAAAACCGTTTGTCACCTCAGGCATTCGTATCGGCAGCCCGGCAATGACGACACGCGGTTTCCAGGAACTGGAGGCCGAACAACTCGCCCATCTGATCGCCGATGTGCTGGATGCGCCGAACGACGATGCGGTAATCGCACGCGTGGTGGGCGAAGTGAAGAAACTGACGAAACAGTTTCCGGTTTACGGAGAATAGTAGCTAGACGTTAGTTGTTAGTTGGGTTCGTCGCCTACGGCGGGCTTTAACTTACGACTAGCGTCTAACGACTAACGACTGCTCTTATGAAATGTCCCTTCTGTAAAGGTCACGACACCCAGGTGGTGGATACCCGCGAAAGCGAGGAGGGCGACAGCATACGTCGTCGCCGTCGCTGCGTGTCGTGCGACAAACGCTTCACCACCTATGAGACGGTGGAGTTGCGCATGCCGCAGGTGGTCAAGCAAAACGGCACGCGCAGCGAGTTTGATGCAGAAAAACTGCGCACCAGTTTCAAACGCGCTTTGCACAAGCGCCCGGTTTCAACCGAAATGGTGGATGCCGCCATCGATCTCGTCACTCATAAACTGTATGCGCTGGGTGAACGCGAAGTCGATTCGCGGCAAGTGGGCGAGCTGGTGATGCAGGAATTACTTAAGCTGGATAAGGTGGCCTACATCCGCTTTGCTTCGGTTTACAAGAGTTTTCAGGATGTAGGTGATTTTGCTGATGCGGTCAAGGCTGTGCGCAAGACACCATCGCCTTCCATCGATAAAGCTGAATAATGTTCAGCGCTGAAGATAATAAATGGATGGCACAGGCGTTGCGTCTGGCCGAGCTTGGGCTTTACAGCACCAGCCCGAATCCGCGTGTCGGCTGTGTGCTGGTGCGCGATGAGAAGTTGTTGGGTAGCGGATGGCATCAGCGTGCCGGCGAGCCGCACGCCGAAATTTACGCCTTGCGTGAGGCTGGCGAGTTGGCACGGGGCGCTACTGCCTACGTTACGCTGGAGCCGTGCAGTCATCAGGGCAGGACGCCGCCCTGTGCCGATGCGTTGATAGCGGCGGGTGTGGCGCGCGTGGTGGTGGCGATGCAGGATCCGAATCCGCTGGTGGCAGGGCAGGGGAATGCGAAACTGCATGCTGCTGGGATACAGGTGGAATGCGGTTTGATGGAAGCAGCGGCGCGTGCGTTGAATGCAGGGTTTGTTGCCCGGATGACGCGTGCTACCCCTTGGGTACGTTGCAAGACAGGCATGAGTCTGGACGGGCGCACCGCATTGGCGAACGGCGTTAGTCAGTGGATTACCGGCCCTGAAGCGAGGCTGGATGTGCAGCATTGGCGGGCGCGCTCCTGCGCGGTGCTCACCGGTATCAATACCGTGCTGGCGGATGATGCGCAATTGAATGTGCGCGAAATAGACACTCAGCGCCAGCCCTTGCGTGTGGTGCTGGACAGTCAGTTGCGCATTTCGCCGGATGCCCGCATCCTGCACGGGGGCGGTGTGCTTATATATGGCGCACTGCACAATGAGCGCAAGATGGCGCTGTTGCAGGACCTGGGGGCAACGGTGGTGATGCTGCCGGACGGCTACGGGCGGGTGAATTTAAGTGCGGTGCTGCGAGATCTGGCGGAGCGCGGTTGCAATGAAGTGCTGGTAGAGGCGGGCGGCACGCTGAATGGCAGCCTGTTGCGCGAGGGGTTGGTTGACGAAATGCTGCTGTACATCGCACCGCAATTATTGGGCGACGCGGCGCAGGGCATGGCGCAGCTGGGTAAATTGACTCGTCTGGATCAGCGCGTGGAGTTGCTTTGGGAAGAGGTGCGTCAGGTAGGCAGGGATTTGCGCATTACGGCGCGAGTGAGGAAAAAATGACCATATTAAAGGGGTTGGATTGTGTTTAGTGGAATCATTGCCGATGTCGGTATCATCACCCGTGCGGATAATCGCGAGGGCGGCCTGCGCCTCGCTGTTGAGGGAGAAGTGCTGGGCATGGATGACGTGCAACTGGGCGACAGCATTGCGGTGAACGGCGTCTGTCTTACCGTGGTTAAAATAGACGGCCGCGAGTTTACCGTGGACGTTTCGCGCGAGACGCTAAATTGCACGGTGGGCCTGGAACATAAGGGCGGTCACGTCAATCTGGAAAAAGCCTTGCGTCTGTCTGATCGTCTGGGCGGACATCTGGTCAGCGGTCATGTGGACGGGGTGGGTGAGGTGGTGGCGTTTAATGACATCGGCGAAAGCTGGCGGCTGGTGGTGCGCGCGCCGCAGCAGCTTGCTAAATATATCGCGATAAAGGGGTCCATCACTATAAATGGCGTGAGCCTGACCGTGAATCATGTTGCCGGTTCCGAGTTTGAGGTGAACCTGATTCCGCACACGCTGGATGTGACTACGCTGAATGAATTGAATACGGGTGCGAGAGTTAATCTTGAGATTGATCTGATCGCACGCTATGTGGAACGCATGATGCAGAAAGAAGTGCAATGATAGAAATTTCATCGGTACAGGAAATAATCGCGGAAATTCGCGCGGGTAACATGGTCATTCTGGTAGATGAAGAAGACCGCGAAAATGAGGGCGATCTGGTCTTCGCCGCCGAATTCACCACACCCGAGAAGATTAACTTCATGGCCAAACATGGCCGCGGGCTGATTTGCCTGACATTGACGGAAGCGCACTGCAAACAGATCGATCTGCCGCTGATGGTGCGTGAAAACGGTTTGCCGCTGGCGACCAATTTCACCATTTCCATCGAGGCAGCCAGCGGGGTGACTACCGGCATCTCGGCGGGGGATCGCGCACGTACTGTGCTGGCTGCTGCTGACAAGTACGCAAAGCCATCAGACATCGTGCAGCCGGGTCATATTTTCCCGCTGCGTGCGCAAAACGGTGGTGTGCTGGTACGCGCCGGCCATACCGAAGCGGGCTGCGATCTGGCCCAACTGGCGGGTCTGACGCCCGCATCGGTGATTTGCGAGATACTCAAGGAAGATGGTGAGATGGCGCGCCTGCCGGATTTGATCGAGTATGCCAAGTTGCACGGCCTGAAAATCGGCACCATTGCCGATTTGATCGAACATCGCAGTCAGCATGAGAAACTGGTCGAACGCGTGGCCATGCGCAAAATACAAACCGCTTACGGTGAGTTTGAGTTGGCGACATATGTCGATAAGACCACGCAGCGTACCCACCTGGCCCTGGTGAAAGGTGACATCACCCAGGAGGTTGAAACGCTGGTGCGGGTGCATGAACCGTTGTCGGTGATGGATTTTCTTGAACACAAATCACCCGGGCATTCGACCAGTGCACACGAAGCCTTGCAGAAAATGGCTCAGGCGACGGCAGGTGTACTGGTGTTGCTGCACCGGGGAGAAACTCCGCAGGAATTATTGGCGCGCGCGACGCTGGATGCCAGTGGTCAGCATAACGGCCAGTGGGATCCGCGCAGCTATGGTATCGGTGCGCAGATATTGCGTGATTTGAATGTGGGCAAGATGCGTTTGCTGGCAACGCCGCACAAGATGCCGAGCATGACCGGATTTGGATTGGAAGTGGTGGGTTACGCAACACATTAAAAATCTCTCTGCACTGGCTACCTTACATAAATGTGCGAGTGGGAGAGAGTAAAACTTGAAGGAATATAGAATGAAAGAAATTGAAAAGAATCTGGACGGCAAAGGTCTGCGCATCGGGATCGTGCAAAGCCGTTTTAATCCTGAAATTTGTGAAGGTCTGCTGGCAGCATGCCGCACGCAACTGGTTCAGCAGGGCGTTGCCGAAGATGATATTACGCTGGCTACGGTGCCGGGCGCACTGGAAATCTCGCTGGTGCTGCTGCACATGGCGGACAGTGAAAAGTATGATGCCTTGATTGCGCTAGGCGCAGTGGTACGTGGCGACACCTATCATTTCGAAGTGGTATCGAATGAATCGGCGCGTGGCGTGGGCGATGTGCAACTGGCTTGCGGCGTACCGATCGCCAATGCAATTCTGACGACGGACACCGACGAACAGGCACTGGTACGCATCAGCGTGAAGGGCAGCGAAGCCGCGCTGGTGGCGATTGAAATGGCCAATTTGTTGCGTGATCTGGCATGAGCATGCCAGCCGAATTAGCCGCAGCTAAAAATTCACCGCAGAAAAGCCCGCGCCATCGCGCGCGGGAACTGGCATTGCAGGGCGTCTATCAATGGCGCGTGTCGGGCAGCGAAGCCGCCGATATCGAAAAACATATGCACGCTGAAAAAAATCTGGGCCGTTACGACAAGCCTATGTTTTCCAGGCTGCTGCGGGGTGCGATTGCCCAGCACGATGCGCTGGAGGCGTTGCTGACTCCGCATCTGGATCGTCCGCTGGACGAGTTGAGCACAGTCGAATTGGCGGTGCTGCTGGTGGCGGCGTTCGAATTGAGCCAACAGCCGGATGTTCCCTACAAAGTCGTCATCAACGAGGCCGTTGAGTTGGCCAAGACCTTTGGCGGAACGGATGGCCACAAGTATGTGAACGGCGTGCTGGACAAGCTCGCGCCTCAGGTTCG
>Ga0209231_1001226_pt1 | contig 10175 bp, 8 predicted proteins | sample Deesub45470m_DNA_FD_188086 | JGI IMG/M metagenome (GOLD analysis project Ga0209231, IMG submission 188086) | Deep subsurface microbial communities from North Pacific Ocean - 450_OLKR46/470m Metagenome (SPAdes) (version 2) | ecosystem: Environmental > Terrestrial > Deep subsurface > Unclassified ... | reverse complement strand
GTTGCAGTAGGCGCGCCCGCCCCGGGCGAGAAAGCCGAGCAGGAACAGCAGTGTCAGATTGATCAAGCCGGCGGAGCGAAAAAAATAGGCCAGATCAGCCGGGGTGAACAGGGCGCCAAAGAAGCGCGGCACGGTGGCGAAGTTGCAGTAGTTGCAGCAGAGGCTGCCGATACCGATGGCCGGGGCGATGAGATAAGCGGCGAGATAACCGTAGCGCACCGGCGGGGCCGGGATCGACGCATAACCGATCTTCAGGCGCTGCGGCAGCAGTCGACTGCCGAGCTCGGTGGCGCCGCCGACCGGACAGAGGTGACTGCACCACCAGCGGCCGAGGAAGAAGGTCGACAGCAGGATGCCGACCACCAGCAGCACGCCGAGGAAGCTGCGCAGAAAACCGAACAGAAAGGCGCTGCCGGTCATCCCCTGCCGCCAGGTGAAGAACATGCGTGGGCACCAGGTGCCGCAGAAATCGTTATCTCCGGTGGAGAGTTGAAAAACCACCGCCAGCGGTGGCAGAAACAGCAACAGCCCCAGCAGCAAAATCGCCGTGCGGTGCCGTTGCAGAAAACCCTGCGGTTGCGGACTGGTCGGCTGCTCAGTGACTGACGGCATGGTCACCTCCCTGAGCGCGGAAGGTGATCGGAATCGTCAGCACCCGGTTGCCGCTGCGCAGATCGTAAAAGGCCAGCAGCGGTCCGGCTGGAGCTGTTTTCGTCGCCACCTCCGACCGGGTATGGCCGGCGTGTTCGGCTGGCGGGCTGGCGGCGACGCAACAATCGCTGCCACCGGCAACAGCGGTGGCCGGTTTTGTGGCAGGAGTGGCCGGCAGTGCGGCAGCTTTGCCAGTCGGTTGCAGCACCAGCCAGAGCGCAAGACGATCCTTTGGTTGAACGTCATAAAGAATATTGCCGCGCAGCTGCGGCTGCCGCCAGGGGGAGAGGTTTATGGCCGGCTCACTGTTGTACAGCTGCCAGTCCATCTCCGGCAGCCCTTCGACGGCGATGCGGATATCCCCCCGGTAGGGCGGAATAACACTGGCGGTGGCGATGACCGTATAGCGATCGAGGCCACGGTCGAGGACGATGGGGTGGCGCGCTTCACCGCCGGAGGCTTTGATCAGGCCGATGGTATGGGCGGAGTCGTAGAAGCGGTACGAGGCGGCAAAAAAGGCAATGGCTGCCGCCGCGATAAAATAAAGAACCGGTTTGACCTTCATGGGCACCTCTTAGAATTTATAGGTCAGTTTGGCAAAGGTTGAGATCGGGGCGCCGGGGCGGTACGTCACTCGGCCCGAGGTGTCTTTGGCCACTTCCATGGCATAGTGCTTGTCGAACAGATTGGCGATGTCGAAGACAAAGTCCCACTGCTCATTCTCCCAGCCGAGCATCAGATTGGTCAAAAAACTGTACCCGCCGTAGCGGGCGCTGTTGGCGTTGTCGATGTAGTAGGCCCCCCAGGTGTTGGTGTCGATGCGCGCCTTGAAACCGCAGTCGTGCTTGTAATAGGCAAACAGGCTGTACTGATGTTCCGGAATATAAGGGAGCTGGTTGCCGTCGCGACTGACGTTGATGGTGGTAAAGGTTGGCGGGCCGCTGTTGACCGGCTCGGTAAAGTCGTCAAAGGTGAAGTCGCTCCAGGTGTAGGTGCCGCCGAGGCGCAGTCCCATGAATGACCGGGTCTGGGCTGACAGCTCCACCCCTTTTTTGTCGGTCTTGCCGGCGTTACTGTAGGTGGAGACGCCGCCGGGGGCGATGGTCTGGATGATCTCGTCGCTGACCAGCATGTAAAACAGGGCCAGATCGATGCTGTCGCCGGCAGCGCTGTTCCCCTTGACGCCGGTTTCATAGTTGATCGTCACCGCCGGATCGAGCTCCGGGTTGTCGCTGAGTTCGCTCGATTGCGGGGTCTGGAAGCCGGTGGAGACATTGCCGTAGAGGTTGAGGCCATCCATCAGCTTGTAAACGACGCCGATGCGCGGGCTGACATAATTGTAGGTCTTGGTGATATCGACCCGGGGGTCGGCCGGGACGATATAATTGCCGGTGCTGTAGGAGTATTCCTGCGCAATATCGGCGGTCAGGTCAAAAATAACCTGGTCGAAGCGCACACCGGTATCAACCAGCCAGTCGTCACCGAGGGCCAGCGATTCCTGGGCATAGACTCCCCACTTGGTGGTGACATCCGAGTCGGTCTCGATCTTCGCCCCCTTGGTGTCGGAGAGGGTGGCGGTGATCCGGCCGGTGGTCGGGATGCCGGTGGTTGTGGTGTAATCGCGGTAGGCGTACTTGTCGCCCTGCGCATCGTCGATCTGCAGGGTGGCGCCGGTGACCAGGGTAGCCGCCTGGCCGAGGGCCCGATGCTTGTAGGTGAGTTGCTGGTCGGTGCCGTAGACCTGGGCGCCGCCGTCATTGATCACCCCCGGCACCGGGTGGATGTGCTGCCAGTTCTGGTAGTAAACGATCGGCTTGTAGGCCAGATCCGGAGTGATCTCCCGGCTCCCCTGGAGCGCCAGGTAGTAGATATCGCTGTAGCGGCCGGTATGGCGAAACGGCTCGCTGGTCAGCTGAGTGATGTCCTCGTCAAACTGCGCCTTGGTCAGGGTGCCGGGGAGCTGCAGGTTGGCGTCGGTATAGGTAAAATTGACATCGAATGAGGTCTTGGCGTCGAGCTGCTGGCCGAACTTGAGCCCGGCCTGGGTGGAGTCGAATTCATTCCATTGCCGCCAGCCGTCCGATGATTTGCGGGTGCCGAACAGAGTCAGGTAAGAGCTGTCGTTGAAGTTTTTGCTGTAGATGGCGTTGCCGAGGTAGGTGTTGTCGCTGCCGTAGCCGACCCGGGCACTGCGAATCTCTTCATAAGGGTTGACGGTGAGAATGTTGACCACGCCACCGGCGGCATTGGCACCGTAGAGGGTTGAGTTCGGCCCCTTGAGCACGTCGATGCGCTCGACCAGCTGGGTATCGACAAAGTCGAAGCGCGACATGCCATCCGGGTCGGTGATCGGCACGCCGTCGAGTAGCACCATGATTTCGCGCACCCCGTAGCGGGCCTTGAGACCGGCACCACGGATGATCAGCCGTGCGTCGTAACCACCATTTTTCGATTCGGACTGCACCCCGGCGATGCCAGTGAGCGCCTCCTTGATGCCGATCATCCGTTCATTCTTCAACTCTTCCCGGGTGACGACGGTCACTGCCGCCGGCACCTCCTCGATCTGGCGTTCGGTGCGGGTGGCCGTGACCACCACTTCATCAAGGGTCTGTGCCGGCGGTGTGGCCGGCTCATCGGCACCGGCGCTTGCTGCGCTCAGCGTCATACACCAGAGAAAAATAATCACAAAGTTTCGCATTTAAAAATATCCTTTAAAAACAGAAGTTTAAGCACAGCACCCGTAACTTCTGAGGCGTGCATCATCCAAAACCGACTCGTCCCCCCAAATGTGTGCCGCCCGAAGGCGTAAACTGCACGCAGGTGGGCCCGACAACGGGTTCACGCGTCACGCAAGGGTAGCCGCTACGCGAAGACAGATTGCGGCAGCGACGAATGAATTGAATCGTTACGGAATGTCAGCTGTTCAGGACAACTGTTGCGGAGGAGGGACTGGTGGTTGTTGCGTACAGGGGAGAGGATCGCCGGGCGCTAGGCCGGGGAAGAGAAAGCTGGCATTGAGCAGGACAACATACTCATGGCTGCAGGGCATGTAGGTATCGCAGGCATTGACGACGACCGGGTCGGCACTGCCGCAGGGGAGGGTGGTGAGTTCGTGTTTCTCGGATTTGGCTTTTTCCTGGGCTTTTTTCTGGCAGCAGGAGGGGAGCTCCTTGATGGCGCAGCAACAAGTTCCGGCGGCGATCCGTCCCGGTGCGCAACCGCACTCGACGTGGTCGCCGTGACAGACGCGGCTCACGCTCCGGCTGGCCAGTGCCTGGGCGACCGGCGGCAGGATCAGGGAGAATTGCAGCAGGAGAAAGACTGCGAGTTGCAGCAGTCCTGCCGTTTTTGAACGTTTTCCTGTCGAGGGCCGTGTCAGCATAGGCTCGTTTCAGCGTGCGAATTCAACGGTAAACTACGTGAGTTTCCATTCAAAACTAAAAAGTGCGGTTTGTCAAAGGATAAAGAGGAGTTTTCTGGTCAGACATTTCCTGAAGGTGGCGCGTCTGGTCGCAACTCCAGCCACGGTTCCTGCTCCAGGAAACTCCCCTTAACACTATTCTCCATCTCCAAAAAACGCCGCCAGGGGATGGTAAAGGTCAGGGCGTCGGCTCCAGTTACGCCACGCAAATATTTGCGCGCGGAAAGATCGACCAAACCGGTGACGCAGCGCGAGTGGGGGGCGCGGGCTTCGCGGTAGCTAAAGACACCGATCGCCTGGCAGGCGGCGACGTAGGGGGTGGCGACATTCTCCAGACCGATGCGATCGTAGTTGGCCAGCACCACCAGGGCGGCGTACTGGTCGGTGTTGACCAGAAAAGTGATCGACTCCGGTGCGCTGCCGGGCGGGTCGAGGTCGCGCAGGGGGATAAAGGCGGCGTAGCGGGTGAGGATTTCGGTCTGCGGCAGGGCATCGACAAACATCTTCACCTGTTCAGGATCTTTCTTGTAGCGCTCACCGTGCAGATAATTGTGAACAAACTCCGGCCGGGCGCCGCCTGTTGCCATTCTTTCGGCAATCTGTTCACCCTCATCCCAGCCGTTATTCCCCTGCGATAAAAAATTGCAGAAGCCGTCGATACCACCGGGAAATTGCTGATAGGTGTTGCCAAAACCGAGGCCGACGCCGCCGCCGAAACAGCCGTAGGTATCACGGTCGAAAACAACTTTTTTCCCCTTGGTCGCTGCCGCGCCGAACAGGCTCATGACGCAGCCCCAGCGCCCCGGTTCGAACTGCAGGGCATCGTCAGGTTTATCGTCGGTCAACAGCAGCGCGACCGGTTCGGTCTGCAGGTTGATCGCTTCGGCTATGCGACTGTGCATGGTCCCTCCTTCTATCTTTTGACATCACGGTGCTATGCCGAAAATTATAGAACGATAATGGTAGGAATCAATCCTGGTAAGGGGATTTGTCAGAGCTTTGTATACACAGAGTCAAGGTCAAAAACTTTTTACAGGGATGGACAGGATCAGCAGGATGAGGTCAAAACCTGTATAAATAAGACCTTTTGATCATGAGTTTCCCGACTTTATCTGTCTCTCCTGCATATCCCTGTTAAACCGCTTAAGACCTTCAGATTATCGGCTGATCAAAGTCATCGGTTAGGGTGCATGGAAGTTACGATCGAAGGCGATGAACAGGCTGCCGCAGGCGATGCAGGCGGTGGCCAGCAGCAGCGGCAGGGTAAAGCCGGCGCGCAAATCGGCGAGAACACCGGCCAGAACAGGTCCCAGCATCTGACCAAGGCTGAAGCAGACCGTGAGGATGGCGGTGGCGCGGCGGCCATCATGCGGGGCGCGGCGGTTTCCTTCGGCCAGGGTCATGGCGACGATGCCGAGAAAAGTGCCGCCGAAGGTGATGGCGGCAAACAGCACTGCCCCGACGTTGACCGCGTTGATACTGACCAGAATGCCGGCCCCCTGCAGGCCGAAGGCGCAGAGCAGGGCCGATTTGCTGCCGATGCGCCGGGCCAGTTTCGGCCAGAACAGGGTGGAGGGGAGGGCGGCGAGGCCGACGGCGACCCAGCTGTAGGGGGCGAAGCTCTCCAGCCCCGGGGTGTGGGCAATAATAGCGACGAGGAAGGTGGCGGTGACGATGTAGCCGAGTCCCTCAAAGATGTAGGCAATAGCCAGCGGCCAGATGCGACCCAGACTGCCGGTTTTGGGAGAGGTGTCGATGTGGACGTCCTGCACCAGGTGCCGCCGGCGCCCCAGGCCGATGCCGAGTGCCGCGCACAAGGCGGCGAGCAGCCCCATGCCGACCCAGCTGCCGCTCCAGCCGCCAAAGCGGTCAAGTTGCGGCACCGTGAGGCCGCTTAAGGCGATACCGATACCGATGCCGCCGTAAAGGGCGCCGATCCAGTGGCCGAAGCCGCGTCGCGTTAAGGCCTCGGAGACTTCGGCCGAAATGACGATGAACAGAACAGCGCTGGCGATGCCACCGAAAAATCGCAGCAGCCCCCAGCCGTAGGGGGCGATGATGAGTCCCATAACCAGGGTGGAGCCGATGCTGATCAGCAGGGCGCTGCCGGTTGCCAGCCGATTGCGCAACAGCTGCGGCCGAAGGAAGCAGGCGACGGCGCCGATGAGGTAGCCGAGGTAGTTGAGTCCGGCCAGAGAACCGGCGATGGTGTTGCTCATGCCGAGGTCACGCTGCATCAGCGGCAGGATTGGCGTAAAAGCGAAGCGACCGATCCCCATGGCGACGACCATGCCGAGCATGCCGCCAAGGAGGATGTTCAGAGCATCGCGGTCGGCGTGGGGGGAAGTGATCGGGTCGGCAAAGTTGTTGGACATGACTGCTTTCGGTAGCGACGACGCTGGTCAAAGGTTTTTGTAATTATACCTGATTTTGACCTGTCCTCCTGTCGCAATGCTCTGGTCTGGTTGATTGAAACGCTTCTCTGCCGGCTACGGGAGTGCTATTCTTGCCAGCGCAGCAAAACTATCCACCTTAAATTTCAGAGGTCTCTATGTCAGAACTGCAGCCGTTGACCATCGCCAGAGGGAATGACTTTATCGGCCTGTTGCCGCAGATGGCCAATCGGCATGGCCTGGTGGCCGGCGCCACCGGTACCGGCAAGACCGTCACCTTGCGACTGCTGGCCGAGCAGTTCAGTGCCATCGGCGTACCGGTGTTTCTGGCCGACATCAAGGGCGATCTGTCTGGTCTGGCTCAGGCCGGCGGCGATCACCCCAAGGTGCAGGAGCGGGTGGCGACGTTGGGCCTGGACGATTTTGTCCCGCAGGGCTTTCCGACCGTCTTCTGGGATCTGTATGGCGAGCAGGGGCACCCGGTGCGAACGACGGTGTCGGAGATGGGGCCGCTGCTGCTGGCGCGACTGTTCGATCTCAATCCGACCCAGGAAGGGGTCCTCAACCTGATCTTCAAGATCGCCGATGATCAGGGACTGCTGCTGCTCGATCTGAAGGACCTGCAGGCGATGGTTCGCTTTGTTGGTGAGCACGCTGCGGAGTTTCGCACCACTTACGGTAACGTGTCGGCAGCCAGCATCGGCGCCATCCAGCGCAGCCTGCTCAGCCTCGAGCAACAGGGGGGCGCCAACTTCTTCGGTGAGCCGGCCCTCGATCTTGATGACCTGCTGCAGACCGGCGCCGGTGGCCTCGGCGTCATCAATATCCTCGCCGCCGACAAGCTGATGCAATCGCCGCGACTCTACGCCACTTTTTTGCTCTGGCTGCTGGCTGAGCTGTTCGAGCGGCTGCCGGAGACCGGTGATGTGCAGAAACCGAAGCTCGTCTTCTTTTTTGACGAGGCGCACCTGTTGTTTGACAACCCACCAAAAGCCCTGCTCGAAACCATCGAGCAGGTGGTGCGGCTGATCCGTTCCAAGGGGGTCGGCGTCTATTTCGTCACCCAGAATCCCCTCGATTTGCCGGAGACCATTCTCGGCCAACTCGGCAACCGGGTACAGCACGCCCTGCGCGCCTTTACCCCCCGCGACCAGAAGGCGGTGCGGGCGGCGGCCGAGACCTTCCGCAGCAATCCGGGGCTCGATGTCGCCCGTGCGATCACCGAACTTGGCGTCGGCGAAGCGCTGGTCTCGGTCCTCGACCGTAAGGGGATTCCGACTCCGGTCGAACGTGCCCTGATCTGCCCGCCGCGCAGCCGGTTGCGGCCGCTCGATACCGCCGAGCGCCAGGCAGTGCGGTCTGCTTCGCTTTTAGCCGGGCATTATGAGCGGCAGATCGATCGCGAATCGGCCTTCGAAATCCTCAAAGTCCGGGCCGCGCAGCAGGCAGAGAGTGCGCCGGCCAAAGGGGGGGCGAAACAGCCGCAGAATCAGGTTGGCGAGATGCTGGAGGCGGCGGCGAAGAGTGCGGCCCGTTCCATTGGTACCCAGATTGGTCGGCAGATTATGCGGGGGATTTTTGGGTCGATGTTTGGGGGGAAGAGGCGTTAGGGGGGTGAATCTTTTAGATTTTGTCAGCAGGAGCTAAGAGCGCAAGTCGGCGGGTCCCGCCTTCGCCAAGGCTACGGCGAGGCAAGCGCGTCCCGCCAGGCGACTCACTTTTTGTCCAAGTGGCCACAAAAAGTAAGCAAAAAGGGCCTCTCACCTAGCGGTGGGCATTTCGGGCACCGAGAGTTTTTGCGTTGTAGCTACGACGTCGCAACGGACCGGGCCCGATGTATTAGGGCCCTCCTGACGCATAAATCGCGGTGTGTGCCTGCACTGCTGAATTCACCTGCGCAAATATCGCAGCAGCTTTCACTGTCTGCAGGTCTCTGACCGGGCTATTGGCGATGTCGCTGATCAAAATCAACGCCTGAAGGCAAGCATAATGCCCCCCGCAGGGGAAAGCCATTTTTGCTTACTTTTTTTGGCGCCTGCAAAAAAGTAAGGCGTCTGGCGGGACGCGCTTGCCTCGCCGTAGCCTTGGCGAAGGCGGGGCCCCCGGGTGTTGCTTTTGCCTTTCAGAATTTATTTTTTTGCTGTTCTACCCGCTGACAAACCGCCGCATGGTTTCGTAAGGCGTAAACCCGACCAGCAACTGCTCGCGGAAGCGCAAGGTCGGTACTGCAGTCACTCCAATCTGTTGAGCCCGCTGCCAGTCGGCATCGACGGCACCGGCAAAGGTTTTATCCTGCAGGATTTGTCGCGCGCTATCAGCCGATAATCCGATGCTGGTGACAATGGTTGCGAGTTCGTCGGTCAGGGCGATATTGCGCCCGGCAACAAAGTAGGCGTGATAGACCGCATCCCGAAACGCATCCCCTTTCCCCATCGATTCCGCCCACTTCCCCAACTCCTGCGCCCGTCGGCTGTTGTAGGTGTCGGCGCGCGCATTCAGTGGCAGACCAAGCTCGGTCGCTACCGACTGCAGGCGGGCAAACATGGCGGCAAGATCGTAGCCGCGACCGGCGAACAGTTCGGCCAGCGCCAGGCCGGCGTCCGGAGTCTCCGGGTGCAAGGGGAAGACCGTATGACGCAGGGTCAGCCCGAACTCCTGCTGCAACTGTGCGGTGCGCACGGCACCGAAGTAGCACCAGGGTCAGACGTAATCGTAGAAAATTTCCAGAGTGTTCATGTTGTACTCCTCGCTACCTAGCCTTTTCCCATAATCCGGTCGAAGCTCCATGCTCCGCCCCCGGCAACGGCCAGATAAAGGAAAGCAAAGCAATACAGCACGGCCAGTTCGCCGCCGTTGACTGTCGGCCAGAAACCTTTGGGAGCATGGGCCATGAAGTAGGCGACCGCCATCAGACCCGAGAGCAGAAACGCGACCGGTCGGGTGAACAGCCCAAGAAACAGGAACAGTCCGCCGAAGAGTTCGAGGACACCGGCGAGGCCGACCAGCGAAAGCAGTTCCAGAGGTGGACCCGGCATGGGGGCAGGGAAATCAAACAGTTTCTGTCCACCGTGCTGCATGAACAAAAAGGCGAGGATGATTCGCAGCAGGCTTAACAGATGCGGTGAACACTTATTGTAGAACGAGGTGGTTGCCATGTGATGTCTCCTCGGTAGGTTCTTCAACCTGATTGAACCAGGTTGGTTGCTGTGACTGATAGTATAACCTCTACTGCAAACCTTGCCAGCAGTCGCCTCGTATCCCTGGTGTTCGCGCTCGAATGGTTCATGCTCCCAAAGGCTGACATCTTTTGTCATACTTTGAAACTGGATTAAAATCTGCCTTCTGCTAAAATGAGGTTTGATTTTTTGGAGACCTGTGGTCCCAAAGGCCACACGGACGCAGGATCCGATATTTTTTTGTCAATAAGTCAGGTGCTTTTAAAACCTGCTGCGCTGCGCAGTAATCCATTTCTTTTGCCGAGGTGGTTTTCGATGACGAGACGTAATGGCTGGCTGTTTTTTTTGGCTGGATTTTTCTGGACGGTTCTCATTGGCGCCTTTGCCTGGCATGAAAGCAATGAAAACTTCGACAGTATCCTGCAGTTTGCTACCATAGAAGCCCGAGCCCGTTTTGACAAAGATCTGGTCTACCGCAGATGGGCCGCTCGCCATGGCGGTGTCTATGTCCCCATCGACGACCCCCCCCCCCCC
>Ga0209231_1001222_pt1 | contig 10205 bp, 6 predicted proteins | sample Deesub45470m_DNA_FD_188086 | JGI IMG/M metagenome (GOLD analysis project Ga0209231, IMG submission 188086) | Deep subsurface microbial communities from North Pacific Ocean - 450_OLKR46/470m Metagenome (SPAdes) (version 2) | ecosystem: Environmental > Terrestrial > Deep subsurface > Unclassified ... | reverse complement strand
ACATGTTCGACGAGAAATATGCCGAGCGTTACGGCTATGGCAACCAGCGCTTCGGTTCCGCCTTCAATCGCGGCGAGATCGCGCTGAACAGCCCGGCCTATTTCTACGGCTATGAGTTCGAGGGCAAGCCGCGCAGCGTCTACGTCTCCTACACCACCTCCTTCTGAAGATGGCGCCGCGTCACCCGCCTTCGATGATCCGGGTGACGCGGCCATGTCACATGCCGATCGTACGCGCCGTGTCTTCCAGATCAAGGGAGTGCCGATCATGCGACATTGGTTCTGCGTGGTGCTGTCGGTAATGGCGATGGCAGCGGTTACAGCATGCAACCCGAGCCGCCCGTCTTCGGAGGAGCCGCTCAAGATCCTGCTGATCCCTGCCGATGGCGGCACCGAAAGCGGTACGCTGGCCGACTATCAGCCGCTGTTCAACGCGGTCGCGCGCAGCACCGGAATGGCCTTCGACCTGCACGTCGCGCAATCCTATGGCGCAGTGGTGGAGGGGATGTGCAACGGCACTGCCGATATCGCCTTCGTCGGCCCGACCACCTATTTGCAGGCCTATGGCCGCCACTGCGCCGAATTGCTGGCGGTCGCGGTCAAGGACGGCAAGTCGATCTATTATTCCGGGCTGTTTGCGCGGCCCGGATCGTCGATCGACAGCCTCGCCGAGCTGCGTGGCAAGCGGGTGGCGTTCGGCGACATCAATTCCACGTCCTCCTTCGTAATCCCCATGGTGATGCTGATCGACGCGAAGATCGATCCGGCGAAGGACCTGGCGGCGATCCGCATGACGGGGAGCCATGCCGGCAGCCTGGCCGCGCTGCTGGCCGGTGAGGTCGATGCCGCCGCCTTGTCGTTCGACAGCTACGACAAGGCGGTGCGCGAGAAAGTGCCTGGCGCCCGCGACCTGAAGCTGATCGCGCGCAGCCAGCCCATTCCCTATCCGCCCCTGATCGTCAGCAACCGTCTGCCGGCCGCCGACCGCGAGCGGCTGCGGGAGGCGTTTCAGGACGTGGCCCATGCGCCGGGCATCACCCCTGCGATGCTGCGCGGCTATGGCGGTGCGCAGGTCGATGGCTATGACGGCCATTTTTCGCGCCGGAAGTTCGACGGCGTCGCCCAGAAGATGGCGCTGGTCGATGACGCGATGAAGAGCGAAGTCCTGCGCAAGGCGGCCGAGCGATGAGCGCGCCGGCGGACGTCCGTCTCGACGGCGTGACCGTCGGTTTCGGCGACTTCCGCGCGCTCGACGGCGTGACGCTGGAGATTCCGGCGGGACAGATCTGCGTGATCCTCGGCCCTTCGGGCGCCGGCAAGTCGACTCTGCTGCGCACCGTCAGCGGCCTGGTGTCGCCCGACCGGGGCAGCGTCGCGATCGGCGGTACGACTCTCGATCGGCGCAGCCTGCCCGGGTTGCGCGCCCGGATCGGCATGATCCACCAGCATTTCGGCCTGGCCCAGCGCGCCAGCGTCGCCACCAACATGATCGCCGCGGCCGCACCGGCCATGCCGCTGTGGCGCGCCCTGCTGGGTTTCTATCCGGCTGCGGATCGCCGGCGGGCCTGCGCGCTGATCGAAGCGGTGGGGTTGCAGGAAGAGCATCTCGCCCGCCGCGTCGATCGGCTGTCGGGCGGGCAGCAACAGCGGGTCGGCATCGCCCGTGCCTTCATGCGCGACCCCGCCCTCATTCTGGCCGACGAGCCGGTTGCCAGTCTCGACCCCCGCAGCGCCGGCGAAATCCTCGACCTGCTCCGCGATCAGGCGCGGATGCGGGGCGCGACCGTGCTGTGCAGCCTGCACCAGCTCGATCTCGCGCGCAGCTTCGCCGACCGGATCATCGCGATGCGCGATGGCCGCATCCTGTTCGACGGCCCGCCGGACCGGTTGGACGCCTGGCAGGTCGCGCAGGTCTATGGCCGCGCCGCGCCCGAGCAGGTGATGCTGGAGGCGGCCGAATGACGATCGCCGCCGAGCAATGGACCTTCCCCAGAGTCTATGGCGGACGGGGAATCGCGATCTTGATCGCCGCGCTGCTGGTTCTGTGGGTCACGGGTCAGCGGGTGGAGATGGGCCGGATGGCCACGCTGACCGGCGAAGCGGTCATGGTCCAGCTCGGGCTGGTGGAGCGGTCGCAGGTGGCCGACGGGCTGGGCAAGCTGATGGGGCAACTCGTCCCGATCCAGCTGTCCGACCAGCGCGATGTCACCCGGATCGAAGGGTTCGATCCCGATCGTCTGCCGCTCTTCTCGCATCTGGAAACCGTCGCGACGAAGGTCGAGCGGCTCGATCCCCAAAGCATGCGGCGGGAACAGGTCATCGAACGCGCGACCGTGCTGGTCCGCCCGCTCGGTTATCTCGGCCATGTCGCGATCAAGATGCTCGAGACGCTGGAAATCGCGCTGTGGGGTACGGTGATCGCGGTGCTGATCGGCCTGCCGCTCGGGCTGCTCGGCGCGCGCAACATCACGCCGCATCCCGCCGTCCGGGTCGCCGCGCGCAGCATCATCGGCCTGTTGCGCGCGATCCCCGACAGGATCAGCGCGCTGTTCCTGGTGGTCGCCTATGGCTTCGGCCCGATTGCAGGCGTGCTCGCACTGGCGCTCTACGGCGCCGGCTTCCTGGGCAAATTCTACGCCGAAGACATGGAGAGCGCCGATCCCAAGCCGCAGGAGGCGATGACCGCGATGGGCGCCGGGCGGCTGTTGCTGTGGCGCTTCGCGGTGCTGCCACAGGTCGTGCCGCAGTTCATCGCCTATACCCTCTACATCCTCGACCGGAACGTCCGCATGGCGACGGTGATCGGCCTGGTCGGGGCAGGGGGCATCGGCCAGGAGCTCAAGGGCCGCTACGACATGTATGAATATGGCCATGTCGGCACGATCCTGGTCGCCATCCTGATCGTCGTGCTGTTGCTCGACCACGGCTCTGCGCGGCTGCGCCACCGCTGGCTTTGACATCTATCCAACCTTGATCGGAGACATCCCATGTCGAACTCCAGACGCGATTTCCTGAAGACGGCGGGCCTTGCCGGCGCGATCGCCGCGCTGCCCACCAGCATCGACCGCGCCCTGGCGATCCCGGCGAAGCGCACGACCGGCACGATCCGCGACGTTCGCCACATCGTGATCCTGATGCAGGAGAACCGCTCCTTCGATCATTATTTCGGGACGATGAAAGGGGTGCGCGGCTTCGGCGACCGGCATCCCGTGCCGCTGCCGGGCGGGCGCGCCGTCTGGTCGCAGAGCAACGGCGTGCGCGAACTGCCGCCCTTTCATCTCGACACCGCGCGCACCAACGCGCTGAAGGTGCCGGGCACCCCGCACAGCTTTGCCGATGCGCAGGCGGCCTGGAACCAGGGCAGCTTCGGCCTGTGGCCGAAGTTCAAGACCGACTATTCGATGGGCTATTACAAGCGCGAGGACATCCCGTTCCAGTTCGCGCTGGCCGAGGCGTTCACGATCTGCGACGCCTATCATTGCTCGATCACGACCGGGACCGACCCCAACCGCATCATCTTCTGGTCGGGGTCCAACTTCGATCCCGCCGTGCAGGCGACCGGCGCCAATTGCCGCGACGACAAGTCCGAGCCGAACAATCTGCGCTGCTGGATCAAGGGCAGCCTGCCCGAGCCCGGTTACACCTATGCCGGCAACGCCCTGGAATGGAGCACCATTCCGGAGGTGCTGGAGGCCGCCGGGGTCGACTGGCGCATCTATCAGGATCCCAACGACAACTGGACCGGCGCGATGCACGGCGGCCTGGCCTTCAAGGGCTTCCGCGAAGCCAAGCCCGGATCGCCGCTGTTCGAAAAGGGCATGAGCCATTTTTCGATCGAGCGGCTGGCGCAGGATGCGCGGGACGGGACGCTCCCGGCGGTGTCGTGGGTATTGCCACCGAAGGAGTGGTCCGAACATCCGTCCGCATCGACCCCGATCGAGGGCGCCGAGTTCACCGCCCGCGTGCTCGACGCGCTGACCGCCAATCCCGACGTCTGGAGCGGCACGGTCTTCTTCCAGACCTTCGACGAGAATGACGGCCTGTTCGATCATCTGCCGCCCGCGGCGCCGCCGTCCTACAATCGCGACGGTTCGATGGCGGGCAAGGCGACGATGGCGCTGGCCGGCGAATATTTCGACGATCATGCCGACGCCTATCTGTCGCGCGACGATACCGTGTCCGGCACGACGCGGCCCTGGGGCCTGGGCCCGCGCGTGCCGATGTATGTCGTGTCGCCGTGGAGCAAGGGCGGCTGGGTCAGCAGCGAAACGTTCGACCACACCTCGGTCGGTCAGTTTCTGGAGAAGCGGTTCGGCGTGACCATTCCCGCGATCAGTCCCTGGCACCGCGCGGTGTGCGGCGACCTGACCGGATGTTTCGACTTCGCCGGGCGCGAGGACGCCGCCTTTCCGACGCTGCCCGACGTCAGCGGATCGACCACGATCCTCGCCGGGCATCTCACGCGACCCAAGGCGTTGCCGCCGCGCGCGGCGCAGGACCTGTTCCAGGAAGCCGGCATCCGACGGTCGCGGGCCTTGCCCTATATCCAGCAGGTCGACGCCCGGATCGATGGTTCGGCGCGGACCTTGACGCTCGATTTCGCCAATCGCGGTACCGCGGCGGTGGTCTATCATGTCTATGACAAGCGCCGCCTCGACCAGATTCCGCGCCGCTATACGGTGGAGGCCGGCAAGGCGATCGACGATAGCTGGACGGTCGACGCCGATGGCGGTTTCGACCTATGGGTGGTCGGCCACAACGGCTTTCTGCGCCACTTCCGGGGCGACGTGGCGGGTGCTGCAACCGCGCCGAAGCTTGCCGTGCGCCAGGACGACCGGGGTGGTGCACTGGTCATCGCGCTCGACAACAAGGGCGGAGCGACCGGTACGATCACGATCGACCGCGACCTCTATGGCAAGGGACCGGCGCAGACCTTGTCGGTGGCAGCCGGCGCAACGCTGAAGCACCGGTGGGACGTCAAGGATAGCCATGACTGGTATGACCTGACCATCGCCGCCAATGGCCTGGAGGTTCGGGCCGCCGGCCGCATCGAGAGCGGCCGGCACGGCATCAGCGATCCGCTGATGCAGGCGTGAGCGCGGCGGGCCGGTACCGCCGTTTCACCTTCGTTGAAACAGGGTCTGGCCCGCGCCATCGCTGTCGCGCTCCTCGAGGATGGTTTCTCGGAAAGTCTGCGCGGTGGGCGACAGCTCTTCGGCGTGGATCAGCCATAGCGAGCTCGGAACAGGGGTTTCGAAGGGGCGGTTGACGATATTGTCGATGTGCAGGCGAGCCATCGACTGGGCGATCACGGTCGGCCCAAACCCCGCGGAAACCAGGCCCAGCAGGGTCGCGAGGCCGCGCGCTTCGTGGGCGATGCGCGGCGTGAAGCCGGCCGCTTCGCACAGAGCGAAGAGCTGGTCGGTGAAACCCGCGCCGTTGGGCGCGCCGTAGAGGACGAGCGGCTCGTTCGCGAGGTCGGCGATGCGCGGCGCTGCGGCGCGCTGCGCCAGAGGATGATCGCTCCGCATCGCCAGGATCATTTCCTCCTGCAACAGGCATTGCGAGACCATGCCGGTGGGAAGAAGGGGCTTCACGTAATCACGGACGATTCCGATTTCGAGCTGGCGGTTGCGGACGTCCTCGATCTGATCGTCGCGACCTTCTTCGCGCAGGACCAGTTCGACATCGGGATAGGTCGTGCGGAAGCGGTGGAGGGCGCGCGCCACGAACGGCACGAAGGGGCCCGAGGGCGTGAACCCCAGGCCAAGGCGACCGATCTCGGCGCGATAGGCGCGCCGCGCGACCTGCGCGGCGTGATCGGCCTGGGCCACCGCTTTTCCGGCTTCCGGCTCGAACAGGCGTCCGGCCTCGGTCAAGCGCACGCGACGGCTGGTGCGATCGAACAGGCGGACGCCCAGTTCATCCTCCAGCGCGCGGATCTGTTTGCTGAGTGGCGGCTGGGAGATGCCGAGCCGCTGCGCCGCGCGGCCGAAATGCATTTCTTCGGCCACGCACAGGAAATAGCGCAGATGTCGCAGGTCCATCGATCAATTCCTTCAGGATATCGATCTAGGCATATTATGTATTAGACGCGAATTGTCCAACACGGCATGGACGATGTGAATATGGCGGCGGCGCGCGATTTTTCGTGGCGCGCGTACCTCTGCTCTTGCTCCGCTTGGGACTGAGGCGGCACCATCATATTCATGGATGAGGGCGCGCCCCGTCGCGGAAGCGTCGACAATCCATATCGTGCGTGTCCTGCCCGCAGAGGCCGGACAGCATCAGGAGAGGCGATTGGCACTGCATCGCGGCATGGTTTCGCGGCCGATGCATCCGGGAGTCGTGAATGATCGGTATCGTCAAGGTTGCTCTGCATCGTCCCCTGACCTTCATCGTGATGGCGATCCTCATCGCGATCGCGGGAATCCTGGCCGCGGCCCGTACGCCGGTCGATATCTTTCCGAACATCCGCATTCCGGTGATCGCCGTGGCATGGCAATATGCCGGCCTGCCGCCCGAGGACATGGCCGATCGTATCGTCGGACCCTATGAGCGAGTCCTGACCACGACGGTCAACGACATCGACCATATCGAAAGCCAGTCGCTCCAGGGCATCGGCATCATAAAGATCTATTTCCAGCCGGGCGCGGACATCCGCACCGCCACGGCGCAGGTCACGTCGATCTCGCAGACGGTGCTGCGGCAGATGCCCCCCGGCACCACCCCGCCGCTGATCCTCAACTACAGCGCATCGACCGTGCCGATCCTGCAGCTTGCCTTGTCGGGCAAGGGCCTGTCCGAACAGCAGTTGTTCGACATCGGTCAGAACCAGATCCGCCCGCAGCTCGTCAGCGTTCCCGGTCTCGCCATGCCCTATCCGTCGGGTGGCCGATCCCGGCAGGTGCAGATCGACCTCAACCCGCTCGCGCTCCAGTCCAAGGGGCTCTCGGCGCAGGACGTCGGCACTGCCATCGCCGCCCAGAACCAGATCAATCCTGCCGGCTTCGTGAAGATCGGCGATACCCAGTACAGCGTTCGGCTGAACAATGCCCCGGCATCGATCGAGGCGCTCAACAATCTGCCGGTGAAGGTGGTCAACGGCGCGACCATCTACATGCGCGACGTCGCTTATGTTCGTGATGGCAGCGGGCCGCAGCAGAACGTCGTCCATGTCGAGGGCAGCCGATCGGCACTGCTGACGGTGCTCAAAAACGGTGCGACCTCGACGCTGGCGATCGTCCAGGGGGTCAAGGACAACCTGCCGCGCATCGCCGCCACGCTGCCCGACAGCCTGAAGATCCTGCCGATCGGCGACCAGTCGCTGTTCGTGAAGGCGGCGGTGCAGGGAGTCATCCACGAAGGCGCCATTGCCGCCGCGCTGACCTCGCTGATGATCCTGCTGTTTCTCGGGTCCTGGCGCTCGACCGTCATCATCGCCCTGTCGATCCCGCTCGCGATCCTCGCCGCCGTCGCCGCGCTCGCCGCTTTCGGCCAGACGCTCAACGTCATGACCCTCGGCGGGCTGGCGCTGGCCGTCGGCATCCTGGTCGACGATGCGACGGTGACGATCGAAAACATCAATTGGCATCTCGAGCAGGGCAAGGGGGTGATGGAGGCGATCCTCGACGGCGCGGCTCAGATCGTGACGCCTGCCTTCGTGTCGCTGCTCTGCATCTGCATCGTGTTCGTGCCGATGTTCTTCCTGCCCGGCGTCGCCGGTTTCCTGTTCGTGCCGATGGCGCTGTCGGTCGTCTTCGCGATGATCGCGTCCTTCGTGCTGTCGCGCACGCTGGTGCCGACCATGGCGATGTACCTGCTGAAACCGCACAAGGCGGGCGAAGAGGACGAGCATCTGGCGGGCAGTTCCGGCTCCCGCAATCCGCTCGTCCGCTTCCAGCGCGGCTTCGAACACCGCTTCGAACGGGTGCGGACCGGCTATGTCGGCCTGCTCCGCCGGGCGTTGCAGTCGCGCAAGCCCTTCCTGCTGGGTTTCATGGCGGTCGTCCTGCTGTCGTTCGCGCTGCTGCCGATGCTGGGCAGCAACTTCTTCCCCTCGGTCGATTCGGGGCAGATCGCGATGCATGTCCGCGTCCCCGCCGGCACGCGGATCGAGGATACCGCCGCGCGGTTCGATCTGGTCGCGCGCGAGGTCCGCAAGCTGGTTCCCGCCGACGAGCTCGACACGATCACCGACAATATCGGTCTGCCCACCAGCGCCATCAACACCGTCTACAACAACAGCGGCACGATCGGCCCGCAGGACGGCGACATGATGATCGCGCTGAAGAAGGGCCATCGGCCGACCGACGAGATCGTCGAGGAGCTCCGCCGGGAACTGCCGCGGCGTTTCCCCGGATTGAGCTTCGCCTTCCTGCCGGCCGACATCACCAGCCAGATTCTGAACTTCGGCGCTCCGGCGCCGATCGACATCCAGGTCGCCGGCAAGAACGCCGCCAACAATCGCGCTTACGCCCAGAAGCTTCTGGCGAAGGTCGCCTTGATCCCCGGCCTGGTCGACGCGCGCATCCAGCAGCCCAGCAGCGCGCCGCAGTTGAAGGTCGATGTCGATCGGTCGCGCGCCGGCCAATATGGCCTGACCGAACGCGATGTTACGACCAGTCTTGCCAGCCAGTTGGCTGGGACTTCGCAGACCGCGCCGGTCTTCTTCGTGAACCCGGACAATGGCGTCCAGTATCCCGTGGTCGCACAGGCGCCCGAATATCTGATCGGATCGATCGGCGACCTGTCCAACCTGCCGGTGTCTGGCGCGGCGGGGGCGGCGGTGCAGCCGCTCGGCGGGCTCGCCTCGATCGAGCGGGCGAACACGGTCCCGCTCGTGTCGCACTATAATCTCCAGCCGGCGCTCGATATCTTCGCGTCAACCCACGGACGGGACCTCGGGGCCATAGCCGCCGATATCCAGAGCGCGATCAAAGCCCTGGAAAGCGAGCAGCCCAAGGGCGTTACCGTCACGATCCGCGGCCAATATGCGACGATGAACACGGCCTTTTCCGGCCTTGGCTTCGGTCTCGTCGGTGCGATCGTGCTGATCTACCTGTTGATCGTCGTCAACTTCCAGAGCTGGGTCGATCCGTTCGTCATCATCACGGCGCTGCCGGCCGCCCTGGCCGGGATCGTCTGGATGCTGTTCATGACGGGGACGACGTTGTCGGTCCCGGCGCTGACGGGAGCGATCATGTGCATGGGCGTGGCGACGGCCAACTCGATCCTCGTCGTCAGCTTCGCCCGCGAGAAGCTGATCGAACTGGGCGATGCAACGCAGGCTGCGATCGAGGCCGGCATGGTGCGCTTCCGCCCGGTGCTGATGACGGCGCTGGCGATGATCATCGGCATGGCGCCGATGGCGTTCGGGCTGGGCGAGGGCGGCGAGCAGAATGCCCCGCTCGGCCGCGCCGTCATCGGCGGGCTGATCTGCGCGACGATCGCCACACTGTTCTTCGTTCCGACCGTTTTCGCCCTGGCGCACCGCAAATATGGTGCGAAGCTGCCCTCCTTGGAAATGCAATCCAGCCATGTCTGATCCCATCCGCACCGCAGATCATCCAGCCGAGGACGGCCCCGATAACCGTACCCTGAAGCGGGTCGGCATCGGCGCCGGCGTCGTCGCGCTGATCGTCGTCGGCCTCGGCGTCGCGTCGCGGATCAGCGCGACCAACGAACTCCGCGCCATCGCCGCCGACGCCGCGATGCCGACCGTGTCGGTGGTCACGCCGATGGCCGACGCCGATGGCGGCAAGTTGCTGCTTCCCGGCAATGTGCAGGCGTTCAACAGCGCCGCCATCTATGCGCGGACCAATGGCTATGTCCGCCGCTGGCTCGCCGATATCGGCGATACGGTCCAGGCGGGGCAGTCGCTGGCGATCCTCGACGCGCCCGAAGTCGACCAGCAGCTTGCGGCGGCACAAGCCGATTACCAGACCGCGCTGGCCAATCAGCGCCTGGCCGAAACGACGGCGAAGCGCTGGAGCGCGATGCTGGCGCAGGATGCGGTGTCGCGGCAGGAATCGGACGAGAAGGCCGGCGATCTGGCCGCACGGAGCGCGCTGTCCAATGCCGCGCTCGCCAATGTGAAGCGCCTCAGGGCGTTGCAGGGCTTCACCCGTCTCACGGCGCCGTTCGACGGCGTGGTGACCAGCCGGTCCGCGCAGATCGGCGCTCTGGTCGTCGCCGCCATGCCGG